>ULWX01039566.1_pt1 | contig 32983 bp, 31 predicted proteins | sample 1960851 | NCBI WGS metagenome assembly ULWX01 (sample SAMEA4835826, study PRJEB28245) | human gut metagenome | biome: gut microbiome; material: fecal sample | place: Denmark | collected 2008 | reverse complement strand
AGAGTTCGGCCAATCCCAAGCTCGGAATACCCTGTGCCTGCGCCTCGCCCGCTTAACTCAAGATTGGATAAAAGCGCGCTTGCAGAGGCCGGGTTCGGATGCCTTCCAACCTGGGAGAGCGCTGTATCGAGATATATTGAATCCCTGCTTGCAGCAGAAGAGCAGAAAGGTTAATTCACGATGGGAGATTTCCAGTTCTTCAAGAAGCTATATAAGTCAATTTATGAATTTATGGGCAGGCGCAGCTTTACAAAAAAACTGCGAAATGCTATATCTATCCTGCGCCACAGAGGGCTTGCGGCTTTTTTTCTCAGTCTGCGCGGTTATATAATATCAAAATTCAAAAAAGCAAAATATATTCCGCCAGATTCATTTGACAATTATGATGAGGCGCCCATGTACCTGGCACAGTATGAAGAAGATCAGGATTTTTCAGCCTTGAGCAGTGATGTAAAGGTTCTGGCGTTTTATCTGCCGCAGTTCCATACTTTTCCAGAAAACGATGAGTGGTGGGGAAAGGGCTTTACAGAGTGGACAAATGTAAAAAAAGCGCTCCCGCGTTTTGAAAACCACTATCAGCCGAGAGTTCCTCATAAGGATATAGGCTACTATTGCCTTGGCGATATAGAGGTGATGCGTAGACAGGCGGAGCTTGCCAAAAGGCACGGAATATACGGTTTTTGCTTTTACTACTATTGGTTTTCCGGGAAGAGGCTTATGGAGAAGCCGGTTGACGCTCTTTTGCAGCATCCCGAGATCGACTTGCCATTCTGCCTTTGCTGGGCAAACGAAAACTGGACGCGCCGCTGGGACGGCCTTGATGCGGATATACTTATCGCTCAGGAATACTCGGAGCGTGACAATGAAGTTTTTATCCGGGATATGGAGAAATATCTGCGTGACCCACGCTATATCAGGATCAATGGTAAGCCTGTGATTATCGTCTATGCGCCCCACAGTATTCCTGACTGCAAGCGAAGCTTTTCCAAATGGCGCGAAGCAGCAAGGCAAATCGGCGTGGGGGAGATTCTGATATGGATCTGCGACACATTTGGGCATACGGCGCAGAATCTTGGGCTTTCTAAGTATGTTGACGGTGAAGTCGAATTTCCGCCGCATAATTTGAATGGTGAAGCTTTGAATGTTCCGGAAGTTGAGGACGATGGCGCAATTATATATAATTATCCCAAGTGCGTTGATAGAAAAATATTTGAATGGAAAACAGAAAAAACAAGCAAAGTGCCAAAGCATTATTCCTGCATGCTTGCATGGGATAACTCTGCGCGCAGGGCCAAAGGCTTCCACGCTTTTGCAAAATACTCTCTGAACAGCTTTTACAAATGGATGAACGAAGCTGTAAGGCTGAGCCAGATAAGACTCCCGGAGGAGCAGAGATATGTTTTCATAAACGCATGGAACGAGTGGGGAGAAGGAACATATCTGGAGCCTGACGAAAAATATGGCTATGCCAATATCAACACCGCCTCAAGGGCATTATTCAGCATTCCCCCAGAATACAGACTGAAAATTATTTCTGACAGAACGATAGAAAAAGAACAGTATGTCTATATTGATGACGAGCGGCCACGGATTGCTGTTCAGGTCCATGTTTTCTTCACTGAGCTTCTTGATGAAATTATAGGAGAGCTTAACAAGATCCCATATAAATTTGACCTGTATGTAAGTACAGACGGCGAGGAAAAGAAAGCCGCTATTGTATCTAAGCTTTCTTCCGCCTGCAAATGCGCCAATGCTTATGTGGAGGTTTACCCGAACAGAGGCAGAGATGTGGCTCCGTTTCTCGCGCAGATTGCGCCAGTTATTGAAAAATACGATTATATCGGGCATTTTCATACCAAAAAATCAGTAGCGACTGTTTATGGCGATAACTGGAGACGCTTCCTGTTCAGCTCACTTATTGGCAGCGAGCAGTATGTGAGATATATCTTTGATTTGTTTGAGTCGGATGACACTTTGGGAATAATAATCCCGGATGTGTTTTCTGCTGTAAAAGAAGCTGCTTTATGGCATGGCGAAGATAAGGAATTGCTTGATTTTCTACATTCCATCGGAGCTGACGTTGTGCTCGACGAGCATCTCGTCTTTCCGGCCGGAAATATGTTCTGGGCGCGCAGCAAGGCGGTAGCGCCTATGTTCAAAGCAGGCCTGACCGCAGGCGATTTTCCGGAGGAGAAGGGCCAGTTGTATGGCACCATTGCCCATCAGATAGAACGCTCGTGGGTATACCTGGCACAGTCGAGAGGCTACCGGCATCTCACGGTGCTGAACAAAACGGATTTTCAGTCATGACCTACCAGTAATTATATCTAACTGATGAGGCAAAAAGTCCCACGCGGTTAACTAAGCCGCGTGGGACTTTTTGTCCTGATTGACACCTTATTTACCCTTTATCAGGCGTTTGAAAAAGCGGTAGAGACGCTTTAGAGGCTCAGGTATATATTTTATATACCAAACATAAAGCTTTGATGGCTCGGGAGTTTCAATTTTGGGCACATTGCAGGCGTAAAAATCCTTCTGGATAAAATTATAATTGGCTCTGAAGCATTCGGCCACGCCGGGTTTCATGTAATTATTCATGTAAAACTGACAGGCCTGATCTTTTAAAGTCTGGCCATATGTGGCGTTATTAAAAAGCAGAAAAAATTTTTCGCAGATTATTTCCGCCGTGGAGTGTGCACCAGAGACAATGAAATTATCACCAAAGGCCCGAATGAACGTTTCGTCATCCAGCCTCTCAAACGTCTGTACAAATATGTTTGATGCCTCTCTTGTGTACCGCTCCAAATTCTCAAGAGAGCTTGCACTTGTGTTCTGATTTTCACCGGTTGTCCTGCGGTGCTCTGTCAAAACCTCCTCAAGAATATATATATCATGCTTTGAACAGAGCCTGACCCAATACTCAAGATCGGGCAGCTGCCGGTAAGCTCCGTTATAATAGCCGAGCTCTTCATAAACGGATTTACGAATCAGGACGCTCGGATGACACAGGCAGTTACCGTAATAAAAAAACCTGTTGAGCCACTCAAAGCGGCTGCGGTTATTCTGGATAAAAACCTCAGGGTCAAGCATATCTCCGTCATTAATGCAGGCGTTTCCCTGCTCGTCAATAAGCGAGGCCCAGGTAAAGCAGGCGGCGCAGGCCGTGTTTTTATCTAAAAAAGCGACCTGTTTTGAAAGCTTCTCATCGCACCATCTGTCGTCGGAATTCAGCAGCGCGATATACTCCCCACAGGAGTTTTCGATAAGAAATCTGAGTATCTCCGTTGGGCCGAGGTTTTCACTTAGAAAGAAGGTTTTTATCCGCTCATCATCAAAGCTCTTTATTATATTGACAGAGTTATCTGCGGAGCAGTCGTCTGCTATGAGAAGCTCGAAATCTGTAAAGTCCTGCCGGAGCACGCTCTTAATCGCATCGCCGACAAATCTTTCGTGATTATATGAGGGGATTATTACGCTCACTTTTGGCCCTGCCATCTTATACATCTCTCTTACATATGCATTTTCAAATCCACACCAGTGAAGCTTCGGTTTAAACTAAGCCTTACATCTGTATATCTCGTCAATGATATCGCAGACCAGCTTCGTCTCAGGCTCGGTCATATCGCTATGTACAGGCAGGCACAGGATCCTCTCAGCCACATACCGGGCCACGGGCACATCAGCCTTTACTCCGGCGTATGCGGCGGTGTTACTTATAAGCGGATAAAAATATTTACGCGCAAAAACGTTATACTCAGTTAATCTATGGTAAAGCTCGTCCCGGTTTTTCTTGAATGCGGTCTCATCTACCAGCACGGGGATGTATGAATAATTCCATTTTACATTCCCGGCAGGTTCGGCCAGACGCAGGCCCGGAAGCCGGGAGAGCCGGTCTTTATACACAGAAAAGGCACGGCGGCGGTTTTCTATCTTTTCGTCGAGACATTCGAGGTTGGCTATGCCCATTGCCGCCTGAAATTCATTCATCTTGGCGTTGAATGCAATCATTTCCACATCCTCCGGACCGCTTATCCCGAAGTTTTTCATCAGATTGAGCTTCTTTTTATATTTTCCATCGTTATATGCCAGTGCACCGCCTTCGATAGTGTTAAAGACCTTGGTGGCGTGGAACGAGAACATGGAAATATCGCCGTATTCGGCTATGCCCTTACCGTCAACCTCAACGCCAAAGGCGTGTGCCGCGTCATAGATGACCGGCAGGCTGTATTTATCGGCAATCGCCTGAATTTTTTGCACGTTGCAGGGAAAGCCGTAAACATGTACAGGCACTATGGCGCATGTCTTTTCGGTGATAAGCGCTTCGAGCTTGTCCTCATCAATTGTGTAGTCGCTCAGCTTTATATCGCAGAAAACCGGAGTAAGGCCGTTCATGGATATCGCGTGGCTGGTGGAAACAAAGGTAAAGGGAGTGGTTATCACCTCACCCTTCAGCTCAAGAGAACGGATAGCGCTGTCCAGCGCCAGATGGCCGTTTGAGAACAGGGTGATATTCTTGACCTTCAGATATTTTTCAAGCTCCGCAGCGAGCTTTTCGTGCATAGGCCCCATGTTGGTAAGCGCTCGGGAGTCCCATATCTGGCTTATCAGCTCAGCATAACGCTCAAACGGAGGAAGTGAGGACTTAGTGACAAACAGGGGGACTTCAAATTTAGCGCTCATTCATTATTACCATTCCGCGCTGAAAATTTTTCTCAAGCTCCAATAAGTCCCTTCGCCTTGGCTTTATCACCCTGCATGGTATCCCGGCGTTTATTGTCCAACTCTCAATCTCACCCTTTATCAGGCTGAAGGCGCCGAATGAAGCACCTTCATTCAGCACAGCTCCGGGCAGAACAACGCTGCTCGCGCCGATAATGACATGCCGACTTATAATGACAGGCTCTCGAGTAAGGTTCTTGTATTCATCCGGAATCATCGGGTTTGTCATTGTCGCACCCGAATAGTCATCGGAGACGGCGTATATGCTCACTCTTGAAGAGATGTTGGCAAAATCACGCAGCTCAATGCCAGCGCTGCCGCCGAACAGAGCGCTGTATGCCGCGATGTGTATGTAATTACCAATATTGATATTCCCGCTTAAAATGCAGAAATCGTCTATCCGCACATTGCTGCCGATTGTGATATTGCCAGCGCTGTAGAAGCTGGCCTTGTCGCTTATCGCCACGTTTTCGCCCACGGCTTTAAAGCCCATGCGCAGCAATTCATCTCTGCTGTATATGCTCAAAAACATACCTCCAATATATTTTGTATCAATATAACTTTAAATACAGTTTTTTTCAACTACCAGCGTAAAAAATATGTGGGAAAAATAAGAGTTTATCTTTAATCAAAAATATACTTATCTCATGTATGCCTCACAGACCTCGTCCGCCTCTCCCGCCATTTTGATATGCCCATGCTCGAGCCAGATGACCTTGTTGCAAAGCTCCTGAATCTGGTCAATCGAGTGAGACACGAACAGGACAGTCGCACCGCCGCCCATAAGCTCCATCATTTTGGCACGGCTCTTTTCCTGAAACGCCGCGTCACCGACGGAGAGAATCTCGTCCACAATGAGGATATCGGGCTTGACCTCAGAGGCAACAGAGAAAGCGAGCCTTGCCAGCATTCCTGAGGAATAGTTCCTGATAGGGGAGTCGATAAACTGCCCCAGCTCTGAAAACTCCACTATTTCATCATACTTTTCGTCGAGAAATTCCTCGGTATAGCCCAGAATCGCCCCGTTGAGGTAGATATTCTCACGTCCGGTCAGATCGTAGTCAAAGCCGCTGCCCAGCTCCAGCATGGGGACGACATTTCCCGAGCAATGAACGCCGCCCTCGGTGGGCTTGAGAATGCCGGATATGACCTTGAGCAGGGTGCTCTTTCCGGCCCCATTGTGCCCGATAAGCCCGAGAGTATCCCCCTGATTGAGCGTAAAGCTTATATTTTCAAGAGCGGTAAAATCAGTGTACTGGATTTTGCCCCTTAAAGCCCTGGTGACAAATTCCTTGAGCGACATTATTTTGTCGTTATTCATGTGAAAGCGCATTGTCACATTATTTACTTCTACCATCACTTTTTCCATACCGGCCGCCTCACAGATAAAGCACAAATTTGTCCTGATTCTTCTTGAACACAAACGCACCCACAAGCAGCATCAAAATGGCGATGACAAAGCACTCAAGATAGGCCCTGGGCTCCGGGGAGATGCCGCTCATTATGCACAGGCGGGCGTTTTTAAGAAAATTATACAGGGGATTGAGCTGATAAATCGGCATTATTTTCGCCGGAATAATGCTCTCGGGGTAGAAAATAGGCGTTGCGTACATCCATATCATGCTCAGCACGTTCCACAAAAACTGAGTGTCCCGGAAAAAGACCATGGATGCCCCCAGCAGCATGCCCAGCCCAAGACAGAAGACCACAAGGCAGAGCATAAAGTAAAGCGCGAGCACAGTCGCCGGGGTAAACCTCACGCCGGAAATGATGCAGACCAGCAGCAGGGGAACAAGCGATATGGCGAGATTTATCAGCGAGGATAAAATGCGCGTCAGCGGATAGATATACTTCGGCATATATACCTTCGTAATAAGCGAGGCGTTGCTGATAATTGATACCAGCGACATGCTGCTTGACTCGGAGAAAAAGTTGAACATCACAACACCGGTGAGCAGATACACGGCGAAGTTTTCAATGTTGCTTTTAAAGAGTGTGGAGAATAGTATATACTGCACCGTCATCATGAGCAGGGGATTGAGAAAGCTCCAGAACACGCCCAGCACCGAGCGCTTGTATTTGGTCTTGAAGTCTCTTATAACAAGCTGCTTTATAAGAAAAGTGTATTTTTTTATTGCCAGAATAGCGTTTGCGATATAGCTGCGCCTGCCGTTTTTCACCAGCCGCCGTACATGGAAAATAAGCGCGGCAATCATCAAAAACCCGGCAATGACAAACTGCCAGTAGTGAAGCCCTGTCCAGATATAATCCGTCCCACCGGCGCTGAAGCACAGCGTGCCGCCGCGCTCTTCGCCGTCAACGGTAAGGACGCCGCCTGAGACGGCGGACTGGCTGTTCATAAGCGGAGAAACGGCGCTGCCGGGCTCGCTGTCCGCCGTGAGCCTGAGCAGCAGCGGCGCGCCGTAAAGCCCCTCAATCGGCTCCGATGCGGTCATCACCGTGAAACCGCCCTCCTCAATGTCGGCGGCGCCGAAGCTCTGGCTCATGAGAAGGGAATTATCCCGCGTGTCATAGAGCGCCATGGTGACAGTGCCGGAGTTTTCCCGGTAATATGTGCCCCACTGCACGCTCACGCTCTCAAGCCGCTGGATGTTGGGGCAGAAAATCTGCTCAACGCTGCTTCCGTCAACAAGCTCCACCGTGCCGGTATCCGCCGGGGCGGCGCTTATCTCACCGCGGGACTGGCGGATCCGCAGCTGCTCCCCGGCGAGAAAATAGAATGACACAGTCAATATAACATACAGCGCCAAAACGAAAATTGCGGCTCTCCTGAGCGTCTCCTCGTTGCTCAGGTGCCTGTATTTTTTGTTCTTTTTCTTCAAGTTCTTCACCTCAGTATGCCTTGGAAAATCAGACAATAAATTATTATAGCATAAGATGTGAAAAAAACAAAGCATAAAAAGGCTCTCCACTGGCTTTGTGGGGAGCCTTTTGTGCCTGTCAGCGGCGCTTTTTTGTTATGCCGAGGATGAAGAGGACTACAGCCGCCAATATAAACGCAATTATCACCGTCGCGTTTACGTTGCTGGATATATGCTCAAAGCCCCGGTCGAGAAAATCCACATTCATCCAGAGAATAGAGTCCACGGGCCGGTTGTCAACATACATCTGCGCATCACTAAAACGCCAGCAGCAGTAAGGAAACAGCCACACCCACGCACCCGAGAGCAGGCAGCAGAGAGAGGCCCTCAGCGCCCCGTTGAGCCGCACATAGCGGCAGATGAGCATGATGCCCCACGGCAGCACGAGGGAGCAGAGCGTAATGGGCAGCGCCTCGCGCAGAAAATATTCCCGTGTGCAGATCTCTACCAGCGCGAAGAGCAAAAGTGTCTCGACGGCGAAGAAAATGAGCGTCTTGTGGCTCTTTAGCTCCTCCGGCAGGGGAAGCTGCCGCAAAAGCACGGGGAAGATGAAAAAGCCAGTTCCGAATATCACCGCGATTATCGTGACGGGCAGCCAGCCGCCGCCGGTGTACACCGCGCAGACCGCGAGCAGAATGAGCAGCAGCGCGAGGCAGAGCAGCAGCCAAAGACTTGCCTTCTTATTGGCCAGGGCGGCGGGGAGCGGGAGCTTACCCATCACCATAGGTAAGAGCAGCACCGCGGCCCCGAAGAGCACCGATACCCCCGCGACAATGAACCAGTCCCCGCCGGTATAGAGGCAGCAGGTCAAAAGCAGCAGCTCAAGCGACAGCAGGAAGCAGCCGAGGGCGATGGGCGCTTTATAGCACTCGGTTTTGGGGTGCATCGCGGCGATGGCCGGGGCGAGGGTCAATGACGCCGCGGTCGCGATGGAGAAGAGAACTATAAAGAACCAGTCAAGCCGGTGCTGCACGGCGAGGTTTGAAATAAAGCAGGCCAGCAGCGCGACACCGTAGACAATATACTGTATGACCCTGTACCGCCGCGCAAGGCGCAGGTATTTTTCGGCCAGCCGTTCAGAGTTTCGCTGTTCTACATCGTCGCTCCCGGTCAAAAGCTCATGCTCGCTCACGTCCAGAATCTCGCAGAGGCTGCGTATAAGGGTAATATCCGGGTAGCTCATGCCGCGCTCCCATTTGCTCACCGCCGACTCCGTGACGAAGAGCCTATCCGCAAGCTCCCGCTGGGTCATGCCCAGCTCCGTGCGCCGGCGGAGTATGTATGCGCCAAAGGTTTTCTTGTTTTCCATTTTCGTGCTCCAATCAAAATTGGTCTTGCAAGCCTGATGACAGAATAGCCTATGGCACGGGAAAAATCAATAAAAACACGCCAAATCAGGACTCGACCGTTAGGAAAGTCCCGAAATGGCGGGCTTTTTTGAAAATATAAGGTTTACATAATTATTCGCTCAACCCTTGTCCCCAAGCGGCTGAGAAGCTCGTTTGTTATCATGCCGCAGCTCTCGCTGAGCTCATACGCGCTTATCTCCGCGCCGCCGCTTCTGCCGATGAGCACGACCTCGTCCCCGCGCTTGCAGTCAATGTTTGTTGCATCCACAAGGCACTGGTCCATGCAGATGCGCCCGACTATGGGGGCGGGCTGGCCGTTTATCAACACCCGCGCTCTCCCAGCGGCGCAGGAGGGCAAGCCGTCTCCATAGCCGATGGGGAGCGTCGCCAGCCGCCCGTCATGCTCTGCCCGATAGCCCAGACCGTAGCCCGCGCCCTCACCGGCGCTGATATCGCGCAGGGAGGCAACACGGGTTTTGAGCGTCAGCACGGGCTTAAGCCTGCCTTCATGTTCAGGCGCGTCGCCCCGGCGGCTCATAAGCCCGTAGAGCGCTATGCCAACGCGGGCCAGGTCCCCGCCGAGCCACGGCATGGTCAGCAGGCTTTGACTGCTCATCAGGTGCCGCCGTTTGAGCTCTATCCCCGCAAGGCTGACAGCATTCGTGAAGCCCTCAAAGCGCCGCTTTTGCTGCGCGGAAAACTCCTCATCACCTGTGCAGATGTGGGTAAACGCCCCCTCGAGCTTGAGCTTATTTTGACCGCAAAGCAGGGGCGGCGCTGCACTGTCCCGCCAGTCTATGCCGAGGCGGTGCATCCCAGTGTCAACGCCCAGCTCAACGCGCAGAGGGAGAGGCTGACATAGAAGCATTTTCAGATAATCAGCGTCAACGACGCATTGAATCAGATTATATTCATTGACGGCACTGAGCTTGCCCTCGTGCGTGTAGCCGAGAATGAGAATATCTCCACCAATGCCCGCGCGGCGAAGCTCCGCGCCCTCATCCGCCGTGGCGACGCAAAACTCCCTTACGCCAAGGCGCATAAGCTCCCGAGCGATGGGTACAGCCCCGTGCCCGTAGGCGTTTGCCTTGAGCGCGGGCATCAGGCGGCAGCCCGCCGGCAGCAGGGCGCGAAGGTAGTCCACATTGTGCCGCAGGGCGGCAAGGCTTATCTCCGCCCAGACGCGGCTTTTTCTCTCGTCCATGCTCAGCCCCTCACAATGATGCGCGGCGGTGCGGCGACGACTGTGCTGTTCGCGGGGACGTCCTTTGCAACAACCGCGCCCGCGCCGATTTTTGAGCCGCTGCCCACGGTGATGCCGCCGATGACGCAGGCGTTTGCGCCGATAAGGCAGCCCTCGCCGATGGTAGGGGCCTTGCCGTCCCGCTCACCGATGGTCACGCCCTGATAAATCCGGCAGCCTGCGCCGATGCGCGCGTAGCGTGAGATGTAAATCCCGTGCAGCCCGTGGGGCAGGCTGGGGATGCCCTCAATTTTCGCGCCCCAGCCGATGTAGCCCCCGTGCCGCTGGGCGCTGCGGTTGATGAGAAAGGTCAGCATCCGCTGTGAAAGGCGGCTTTTTGCCCGCTCCCGGCGGTAAAACAGCCGCCAGAAGCGCCGCAGATTGTTGCCGAGCGAGTAGTCATATATCAGTTCACGGGACATCTCAAGCCCTCCTCAATTATCCTGTCGAGCACCGCGGAAAAGCTCATGCCGGCTGCCGCCATCATGCCGGGAAAGCGGCTGTGAACCGTAAAGCCGGGGATGGTGTTGACCTCGTTGAAATAAATTTTCCCCTCGGGCGTCAGGAACATGTCCACCCGCGCAAAGCCGGAGCAGCCCAGCGCGCGGTAGACGGTTTTTGCCGTCTCCTTCACCTCGTGCGCCTTCTCCGCGCTTATCCGCGCGGGAACATGTATCTCTGAGCTTTTAAGCGTGTACTTCTCCTCAAAATCGAAAAAGCCGCCGCTGAGCTCAATTTCATCAATCTCCCCGGTGATAAGCTCATCTATTCCGATGACCGCGCAGCCGAGTTCCACGCCGTCAATGGCCTGCTCGATTATGGCGCTGTCATCATATTTAAGGGCGGTGTCCAGCGCGCTTATAAGCTGCTCCGGCGTTGTTACGCGGCTTATCCCGAAGGATGAGCCCGCGCGCAGGGGCTTGACAAACAGGGGATAGCCAAGCTCCTCAGCCATTGCTTTGAGTTCATCGGTCAAAGTGCTGCGTTTGACTGAAAAACCCTTAGCGCAGGGCACTCCGCACTTTTCGGCCAACAGGTGGGAGCGGGATTTATCCATGCACAGGGCGGAGGCCAGCACCCCGCAGCCTATGCAGGGGATGCCCGCCAGCTCCAAAAGCCCCTGAACCGTGCCGTCCTCGCCGTTTTTCCCGTGGAGAATGGGCAGCGCCGCGTCAATGTGCACTCGCTCCACCGCACTGCCGTGAAACAGCGCGAGGCAGCCCTCGCCGCGGTCAGGCAAGATAGCCGCCGGGGTGCACCAGCGCTTGTCCTGCCAGCGGCCGGATGAAATTTCGGAGCTTGGGCCTGTATATCTCAGCCACTTGCCGGAGCGGGTGATGCCAAGCATCGTGACGGCGTATTTTTCGCGGTCAATATGCTCAATGACGCTCTGCGCCGATTGCAGCGACACCCCGTGCTCCGGGGAGCAGCCGCCGAATATAACAAGAATGTTCTTTCTGGTCATTTTTCTTCCTCCTCAATGCTTGTGCCCTCAGGCAGAATGTAGTTTATCAGGCAGCGGTTTGTGTACAGAAGCTCACCGTCGCGCAGAACCGGGGCATATTCGTAAATCGCGCCGCTTTCGTGCACATAGCGCACGCTGCCGTTTTTGATTTCCGGCGCTCCGGTCAAATCGGTGGAATATACCCTGCCGGTGATGTTCTCATCGTCAAATGCAATCTCAATTTGAAAGGGCCTGTCCGTCTCGTTCTTGAGCTTCAAATCCAGCCAGCCCTCCGCGACGGTCGCGTCAACGCCCATGGGCGCGTCGCTCGGCGGCTCGGGGAATGCCTTTTCCCGGTGCCCATGCCGCTCGGTGACTGTCAGCTCCGTGTGCAGCAAAAGCCAGAACAGCAGGTTTGATAACATGCACAGCCCGCCGCCGTATTCTGTGCGCAGCTCGCCGTTAATCTCCGCAAGCCCCTCCTTATACGGCGTGTGCCGGTCGGCATAACGCACGGACTGCCAGAAGGAAAAGGTCTCGCCCGGGGCTATCACAAGCCCGTCCAGCGTTTTGGAGGCAAGGTGCAGGTTGAAGACCTTGTTCTGCTGGTATTCAAGCCCAAAGCCGGTTTTGTCGTTTATCATGGGGCAGCTTGTCTCATAAATGAGATATGGCAGGCGCTCGGCGCTCTGCCTGCGGGCGTAATTCAAACCGTCGCGCCTCATGGCGGCGTAAAAGCACATTTTGCGCTGCCATTTTCTCAGCGGCAGCAGAAAAGGGAAAAGCTCGGTTAATCGTTTTCGCATAAAAATTCCTCCTTTGGGAAAAAACAAAAAGCTCCGGTATCTGAATGATACCAGAGCTTGAGCGGGGATATATTCGCATATCCCTGCGCGTTATATGTGATTTTCAAACGAAATTCTTGCGAAATTATTGCAGCGGCAGTTCTACGGTGAAGATGATGCTCTCATCGGCGCTCTCGGCCTTGATGCTGCCGCCGTGCCGCTCGACGATCTCCTTCGCTATCGCAAGGCCCAGCCCGGCGCCGCCCGTCGCACTCGCGCGGGAGGAATCAAGCCGGAAAAATTGCTCAAATATATGGCTGAGCTTTTCCGGAGAAATGGTTTTGCCCCGGTTTTTGATGTTGACTATCGCCATGTCCCCGTTTTTATATGCGCTGACGGCGATGGTGCTGTCGGGATAGCTATAATTGACGGCGTTTCGCAGCAGGTTATCAATAACCCGGGCGAGCTTGTCCCCATCGGCGTAGACGGGGATGTCTGCGTCAATTTTGGTCATCCAGTGCAGGTTCTTGTCCTTTAGCAGGGGGTCAAACTGGCTTATGGCCTGCTCAAGCAGGAGGCTTAGATCAAGCACCTCCCGGTCAAGGCTCATTGTGCTCAGGCTAAAGCGCGTTATATCAAAAAACTCGTTTATCAGGTCCTCCAGCCGCAGGGCCTTTTCAAGGGCGATGCCCGTGTACTTCGCGCGAAGCTCGGGGGAAATGTCCGGCTCGTCCTGAATGAGGCTCAGGTAGCCGATGATGCTTGTGAGCGGAGTCTTGAGGTCGTGCGCAAGATAGACGATGAGGTCGTTCTTGCGCTGCTCTGCCTCGGCGGCGTGCATGGCGTCCCGCAGGGCGCGCTCGCGCACAAGGCTCAGCTCGCCCTGTATCTCGCTTATATCGCCCGAGAGCTGTGGCAGCTCAATATTGGGCGAGGCCAGCGCCTTGCTCGCCGCCACAACCTCGTCGAGATAGCCGAGGGGCTTTGAGAGAAAATGATAGGATATGGCGCAGGCACCGACAAGCAGAAAAATACCCGCAAAAAATATAATGTAGTCCCGCACAAAGCTGAGGATTTTCCACAGCGGGTCATAGGGCTGCCATATATGGCGGGAGCATATCTGCCACATGAGCATGATAAACAGCAGCGTTCCCACCGCAAAGACAACAAGGCTTGCCAGATATTCAAGCAGCAGCCGCCGGGTCAGCCGGCTGCGCCGTGAGCTGTTATTTTTCAACGGTGTAGCCCACCCCCCAGACGGTTTTTACTATTCTTGGCCTGCGCGGCGGCTCCCTGAGCTTTTCCCGCAGGCGGGCAATGTGGCTCATGACTGTGTTGTTGCAGTCAAGATACTTCTGCCCCCAGACCTTTTCAAACAGCTCCTCCGATGAAACCACACGCCCGGAGTTATCGCAAAGGTACCACAGAATGTCAAATTCCAGCGGCGTGAGAGGCACATCCTCCCCGTAGAGCTGGCACTTGCGGCTGTCAAGGCAGATGTACAGCCCGCGAAAATCGTGCTCATGTGCCGGGGCCGCCGCGCTGTTATATTTCGTGAATCGCCGCAGCTGGGACTTTACACGCGCGGAGAGCTCAAGCGGGTTAAAGGGCTTGGTGATGTAGTCATCCGCGCCCATGGTGAGGCCCGTTATCTTATCCGCCGCCTCGACCTTCGCCGTGAGCATTATGATGGGGAAGAGGTACTGCTCCCGCAGGCGGCGGCAGAGCTCAAAGCCCGTCATATCCGGCAGCATCACATCCAGCACCGCCAGAGAGGGCTCCTGCTCCTCCACGGCCTTCAGCGCGTCAGTGCCGTTATAGGCCGTCACTACGGAAAAGCCGTCGTTGGCAAGATACAGCTCCACAAGCTGGGCAATCTCTTTTTCGTCGTCCACAACAAGGATTCTGTCGCTCAAAAAGCTCACCTCCGTCTGGTTTATAATCACCTCCGTCTGGATTATAATTATACCAGAACGGAGGTCTTATTCAATGTGATAAATATTGAGATTTTCTTATTTTTTTCTTAAAACTGAGAATGACGATTGCCGCGAGTACAAGGACGATGCCGATAATGGCGGGGACGCTCAGCACCTCGTGGAACACTATCACGCCCAAGGCCGAGGCTACCACCGGCTCAACGGTGGCGAGGATGGCGGCGCGGCTGGCCTCCACGGTTTTGAGGCCCAGCGAGTAGCACATGAAGGGGATGACCGCCGTCACAAGGGCGGTGGCTATAACGATTAAGAGCAGCACCGCGAAGCTGTCGGCAGCGGCGATTTTCGCGAGCATGTCACCGGGATTGCATATGAACCACGCCCCGGCGGCGGAGATTATGAAGGTGTAGGTAGTGACGGCGGTGGGGGAGTAGCCCCTGCCGAGGGCAAGGCTTGAAAATATGCTGTAAAACGCATAGCCGACGCCCGCGCCCAGCCCCACCAGCACACCAACGGGGGTAAGCCCTCCGCCACCGATGCCGGAGACAAGCGCACAGCCAGCGAAAGCCAGGATGAGCGCCAGCAGCTTTTTCATGCTGAACTTCTCCTTGAAAATGACAAGGGACAGGAGCATGACCCAGATGGGCGAGGTATAGAGCAGTATCGCCGCGGCAGAGAGGGTCATCAGCTCGATGGCCGCAAAATAGCACACTGAGAAAAACAACACGCTCAAAAGCCCCAGCGCGAGAAACAGTGGGATATCTTTAGCCTTTAAGCGAAAGCCCGCAGGCTCCTTAAACAGCAGCACCAGCGCCATAATAATGGCCGAGGCCGTCAGGCGCATAGAGGCGATTTGCAGCGAGGAAAAGCCGTAATCCCCCAGCGTGCGGACAAAAATGCCCATGCTGCCCCAAAACATTCCCGCGATAATGACCAGAGCCGTACCCCGGCCGGAACTCTTGCTTTTCATGTCTCTGTCTCCCGTGATATGCAAAATAAAAACGCCCATCGTATAAGATGGGCGCGAGGTAAACCGAATTTACTTTTCCGCCCAGGCAGGCGGTTTATTCAGCGCTTGCCCAATCTACGATATCGTCAACATCCCAATGGGCAGGCCCGCCCACGCCGGTGGAGGCCATGGTAAGTGTCGCCTGCTCCTGCTCGTTGAGCTGGCCCTTGCTCTCAAGCCTTTCGGCGATCTCCTTGCACTTGAGCTTCATAATGAGCTTGAAGGGCAGGGGGAGCTTGTTGAGGTTGAAACCGCCCTGACGGCAGAACACAGCCGCGCCGCGGGGAATGGAATTTTTCTCGCGGCAGACAGTCTCGCTCTTATCATACACGGCGCCCATGCCAACCTGAACCACGGCGGCGACGTTGAACCTCCGCGCGGCTTTCTCAAGGCCGCAGACCTTGCCCGCGAAAATCCAGCTCACATAGATGATCTTGCCGCCGTCGCGCACATACGCGCTCTCAAGCGGCATGGCGGGGGCGTGAATCCTTGCGGAGAGCAGCTCCGCGTACTTCTTGCAGGAACCTGTGCAGGAATTGTAAACTATTGCAGATATCATTTTGTCAGCCTCCCGAAATATTTTTCTGTTTACAATATTATGAAAAAAACCGCCTTTTGTCAACAACAGCTTAACATAATTTTCACATATATTTTAAGCTTTTTTCAGACATTCCTCATATTTCGATGCTATTATGTATTTAGCGGTCAGGGAATAAATCCCAGCGCCGATGAATATAGATATTATAGGCACTGTACAAATAATCGCGATGCCGCAGCAACGCAGCGGATGAGCCTACGCGATTTGTACAGCAAGGTAGACTCAGGAATTTATACCACTTGGGCGCGGTTCAAAATGGCGAACCGCGCCCAAGACAATTTTTTTATTCGGAAATGTGCTGCTCAGTAGCCCAAATTCCGCGACTTAATGTCTATCCCGGCGGCTTTGGCCTGCTTTGCGAGGGCGTTTGTCGGAATTTTATACTGCTTTCCGTCCTTTATTGTGAATGTACCGCACTGCCTGAACTCAAAGTCCACATTTTTACGCCGGCACTGCTCGCGAATACTCAGCACCCAGTCATAGTTCATGGGGCGGGCATTCGGGTCAGACTCGCCCCCGACCACTACAAGCTCAACACCGTCAAGGTATTTTTCCATGTCGATCGCCCCGATAAGCGGCTGAGCAGTGATGCAGCGGTGCTTTATCGGCAGCTTTTGGAAAACGGCGAGCTTCCTGTCCGCGTTTGCCTGATTTTCCACTGTGCAGCCCACAATGACATTTTCATAGCCCTCGCCCCAGTCATCGGGCAGACACTGAACGAAGCGTTCAATCCGCTTGGTGAGAAACAGAAAGCGGCAGTCGGGACGGGCTTTTATCATCTGCCAGCATTCGCCGCGCCACGCGTCTGCCTCCTCAATAAGAAAATCTGTTGAAAAGCAGAGATAAACAAGGCCGGCTTTCATCTTATATTCACCGTTCTTCAAGCGCTCAACAGGCTTAAAAAAGTCTTTTGTTTTCACAATGTCGGCAGTGTCCACGCCACGCCGAGCATCGCCCTTGTGAATGTAGCAATGCAGGCAGCCGTCACTGCATTTTTTGCAGCCCCGCCACGGATTCCACATAGCCATGCCTATTCTCCTGATAAAATATAATGTATAGAAAAATTTCCCCTGCTAAAAATCTGCTTATAATTATGCTTGCCTGAAATTGGACTGAGGGTGATTGATTATCGCTTCATAATTTCAACCGCTCTTTTTTGCAGAGCTTCGCTTTATTTTCGCTCCAGCTTCACCACGCACTCGATATGCTCAGTAAACGGGAACATGTCCACCGGCTGAATCTTCCGCACGGCATAGCCCCCGGCGGTGATGAGCTTGAGGTCGCGGCGGAGGGTGTCGGGCGCGCAGGAGATGTAAACAATGCGCTGCGGCGCGGCGGCGAGCAGGGAGGAGATAAAGCGCTCATCGCTGCCTGCGCGGGGCGGGTCCATGAACACCACATCGGGGTGCTGCCCGTCGCGCAGCATCTGCTGCATATACTCCCCGGCGTCCCCGGCGGTGAACCAGCAGTTTTTGATGGAGTTTAAGCGGGCATTCGTTATCGCGTCCCGCACGGCGGCCTGGTTTATCTCCACGCCTATGACCTGCTTTGCCTTATCGCTCGCGGTGATGCCGATGGTGCCGATGCCGCAGTAGGCGTCAAGCACGGTCTCGCTGCCGGTGAGGGCGGCAAATTCCACGGCCTTCCGGTACAAAACCTCCGTCTGCACGGGGTTTACCTGATAGAATGATGCCGGAGAGATGCGAAAGCGGTGGCCGCAGAGCACATCTTCAATATATCCGCTGCCGTAAATGACCTTCTCCCGCTTGCCGAGGATGACCGGGGTGAAGCGGTCGTTAATGTTGAGGATGACCGTGCTTATCTCGGGGTGCGTTTCGAGCAGCTTTTTGAGAAAGGGCTTTTGCAGCTTGAAAATGGGGGAGACCGCCACCAGCACAACCATGACCTCACCGGTTGCAAAGGCGCGGCGGACAAGCACCCGCCGCAGCCAGCCGCTGCCGCTGCGCTCATCATAGACCTGAATCTTAAACTCCCGCAGCATGGAACGGATGGTGCAGATAATTTTATCGGCAAGCTCGTCCTCAATCATGCAGCTATCCACCGGGACAATGGCGTGGCTGCCCGGCTTATACACGCCGGAGACGATGTTTCGCCGCCCGTCCAGCCCGAAGGCCGCGTGGACCTTGTTGCGGTAGTGGAGGGGATTGGCCATCCCGATTATATTTTCAACATGCCCGAACTCCCCTAAAAGGGAGATTAGCTGCCCCTGCTTTAGCTGGAGCTGCCGCTCATAGCTGAGATTTTGCAGCTTGCAGCCGCCGCATTTGTGCCGCTGGGGGCAGGGGGTAAATTCTCTTTCTGCCATGTTGCACCTCGAAGAAAAATGTTGATTTGATTATATCACGGGCGTTTTTATTTGCAAAGTATTGAGTTTGTGGTATTATAAATTATATGGATATAATTTACATTGACAATGACATAGTGGTCTGCGTAAAGCCGGCGGGCGTGCTGTCGACCGATGAGCCGGGCGGCCTGCCGGAGCTTCTGCGCGCGGAGATAGGCGGGGAGATACGCACCGTGCACCGCCTCGACCGGGCGACCGGGGGGCTGATGGTGCTGGCGAGGAACAAAAGCGCCGCGTCGGAGCTTTCCCGGCAGATTCGCGAGGGGGAGTTTGACAAAAGCTACCTCGCCTTCGTCCATGGGGAGACACCGCCCGGGGGAGAGCTGCGCCACCTGATGTACAGGGACAAGGCGCGCAAAATGTCCTTCATTACCGATAAGCCCGACAAGGGCGTGCAGGAGGCTGTGCTCGAGTATGAGCGGCTGAGCTACTGCCCGGAGCGGGATGGAAGCCTTATCCGCGTTCACCTCATTACCGGGCGGACACATCAGATTCGCTGCCAGTTTGCGCACTGCGGCTTCCCGCTATTCGGGGAACGCAAGTACAGTGAGCTGAACGACCACTGCAAGCTGGCGCTCTGGTCGGAGCAGCTGCGCTTTCGCCACCCGGCGGACGGAAGGGAGCTTGAATTCACAAAAGCGCCGCCGGAGGAGTTTCCGTGGACTTTGTGAACTTTTATAAAACAGTTTTGGGAATCCTTGCATTTGGGTAGAATATAAGATATACTCAAGTTAAACTTAAAAAGTTTTAAGTAATAAGAAGGGCTTGCAGCAATTATTAAAAACTGCCGCATCGGTGTTGCATAATGGAAATTTTCAAATACGTGGTGACAGCCGTCTGCGGCTACCTGCTGGGGTCTATCAGCTTCTCCATCGCCATATCCAGCCTTGTGCTGGGCGGTGATGTGCGCGAGAAGGGGAGCGGCAACGCCGGGGCGACGAATATGGCGCGCGTTTTCGGTATGCGTGCTGGGCTGTTCACCTTCTTGGGCGATGCGGCCAAATCCGGCATCGCAATGCTTATCGGCTGGCTGCTGTTGGGCGATGGTGGCCTTGCCGTTGGTGCGCTTGCCTGCCTCCTGGGGCACTGCTTCCCGATTTATTATAATCTCAAGGGCGGCAAGGGCGTTTCCGCCGGGGCCGCGGTCGCGCTGGCTATCGACTGGCGCGTGTTTTTGATCGCTGTGGCGGCCTTTGCAATCGCCGCTGTGCTGAGCAAAAAGGTTTCCCTCGGCTCTATCTGCGCGGCTGTGAGCGTCGCGGTGTCAACTCCGCTTTTACAGCTTGGCGATGAGCGCATTTTTATCGCCATCGCGGCGGCGCTGCTCATTGTTATCCAGCACCGCAGCAACATCAAGCGGCTTATTAACAATACCGAGCCTGATTTTCACCCCGCCAAAGCCAAAAAGAAAATAGATTAAAATTACCCCGAAGCTCCAAACGGCGCTTCGGGGTAAAAATTTTGATAAAGCCTCGCAGAGTTCGCCGCTCAAGGGCACGTGCGGAGTGCGGACACTGCAAAATTTGCACTTTTTATTGGCTCCCCTGCGTAAGGGGAGCTGGCGCGAAGCGCCTGAGGGGTCGTAAACGCAGAACTTTGCATCGGCTGAAATCCCTACTGCTCAGAACAACCCCTCCGGCTTGCGGCTTTGCCGCAACCCACCTCCCCTTACACAGGGGAGGCTAAATGCTTTCTCAACATGGCAGAACCCCCGAAGCTGAGCATAATGCAAAGCTCGGGGGGTCAGTCTATGTCTATCATAATCACATCCACACCCTGGCGTTTGGCGTAGAGGATAGTGTTCATCGTGCCGCCGGGGTGGCCGGTGTAACAGGCTAAGAGCAGGGACGATTTGTCAACCATGTATTCATTGCGCCGCTGCATACAGTCCGGCGTGTAGCTTATTTGCAGGACCGTCACCTTGTCGCAGCTATCGACAAGGCGGTTATAGCGCTGGCGGTGCTTTGCCGCCCAATGCTCCGGCTGGTTGCCGCAGGGGATGGCGGCTTCAAGGCTCACATCCGGGTGGCGCTCCCGCAGTGCGAGGACGGCCTCGGCATAATAAGTGTCACAACCCAGCGCCATGCCGCAGATAAAATGCCGGTATCCCGCCTGATATATGCCCTCAAGCCGTGAGCTTATCTCCTCTTTTAGTGCAAGGCAGCGCCCGTCACGTTCCGAAGCGCCCCAGGGAAGCTGCTGCGGGCGGTGCCCCGTGAAGCAGCAGGTGATTGATCTCTCGTCCATGTTCTCTCCAAATGAAGTATTCATGCTACCATTGTACATTCAAAAGCCGGGATTGACAAGGGGAGAAATCTGTGGTAAATTGTCAATGTCTTCAGGGCGGGGTGCAAGTCCCCACCGGCGGTAATGGCGCTTTGGTTTTGGCGCTTAGTCCGCGAGCTTTGGCATGAATCGGTGAGATTCCGATACCGACAGTAAAGTCTGGATGGAAGAAGATCAGGCGGCAGTGCCGCGCTAATCGTTATTTCAGCGCCCGAAGAATTATCTTCGGGCGCTTTTTTAGCGCTTCCTGCCGATGACCCCCTCCCTCATTCCTGAAAAATTTTGAATTTTTGGAGGAAAAGCAATGAAAAACCAGAAAATCACAGTTCAGTACATGGCAGTTACGGGTATGCTCTGCGCATTAAGCTTCGTCGCGGTGCTGATAGGGCGGATCGTCCCCAATGTGGCGGGCTTCTTGAGCTATGACCCGAAGGATGTCGTCGTTGTCATCGCGGGCTTTATCTATGGCCCGCTCACAAGCCTTATCATCAGCGTCATTGTCTCCTTTATTGAGATGATAACCATCAGCGCCACCGGGCCTTACGGCTTTATTATGAACATCGTCTCCACCTGCTCCTTCGCCATCCCCGCCGCCATCGTCTATAAAAAGCTCCACACCCACAAGGGCGCTGTCGGCGGCCTCGCGCTGGGCGTTGTCGTTATGGCAATCTGCATGGTGCTGTGGAATTATATCGTCACGCCGTATTACATGGGCGTCCCGAGGGAGACTGTCGCCTCGATGCTCGCGACCGTGTTCCTGCCCTTTAATCTTGGCAAGGGCGGCGTGAACATGGGTCTTGCCCTGCTGCTGTATAAGCCCATTGTCGGCGCGCTGCGCAAGGCAAAGCTCCTGCCGCCCTCCACCTCAAACGGGGAGAAGAAGGTCTTTAACGCAAACTTCACCATCACAGCCGTTGCCGTGCTGCTGACCTTCACCCTGCTGCTGCTCGTGATGATGGATGTAATCTGAGCACCTTAATAAGCCGCAGACCGCTGAGAGCGAAGTTAATTAGTTCGGTCGCGTAGATGGTGAAGATATACGCCGAGAGCGCGTATCGCGGCAGAAGCTGCCATACCAGCAGCAGACCCAAGAGCGCGTCGAGTATATTTATCGCCATGCTCCAGACCTGCTGCCCAAGACCCTTGAGGCAGCCGTCAACGGTCATATCTGTGTACATAACGGGAATAAGCGGGGCGAGGACGCGGATGTAGCGTCCCGCCTCGCTGCTTTTATATATGCTCAGCCCCAGCATATCCGAAAACATGAACATGAAAAGCCCCACCGCGCCGGAAAACAGCAGGCTCAGGCGAATGAGCCGTCCGGTCACGCGGCGTATCTCCCGCTGCTCGCCCTGCACCTGCGCGGCGGTCAGCTCCGGGACGATAAGCTCCGCCACCGCGCCCATGATGCACGAGGGGAAGAAGATAACGGGCAGCACCATGCCCTGAATGACCCCGTAGCCCGATAGCGCGCCGTCCGCCGTGTAGCCCGCCGCCTTTAGCCCGCGCGGCACAAGAAGATGCTCAAGGGTGCTGAGCGCACTGCGCGCATAGGCGGAGACTGCCAGCGGCAGGGCGATTTTCAGCATCCTTGAAGTGAGCCGCTGCCCGCCGCCGCGCTCAAAATAGTGGCAGCGGCGGTCATGGTAAAAGGCCAGCAGCATCATAATTAGCGAGGCTATATCCGCCGCGACTCTGCCAATGGTCACGGCGGCGCAGTTTTTCTCAATGTCCCCGGCAGGGGAGCGGCTGAGAAGCAAGGCCACCAGCCCGATGCCCAAAAGCTGCTCAAAAAGATGGATAAGCGTCGGCTTCCAGACCCGGCCGCAGGCGGTGAAATAGCCCGAGAGCGCGGCACAGAGCGAAATGCACGGCATACTGAATGCCGAGACGCGCAGGGACATGACCGTGCGCGCGTCGCCCACGCAGAGAAAGCCCACCGGCTCTGCCATAAACCAGAGGACAGCCCCAGCCGCCGTGCCGAAAAACAGCCCGTAGGCAAGGCAGCGCCCCATGGCGGAGCGTATCCCGGCGGGGTTATCGCCGCCCAGCTCCTCGGATATAAGGCGGGTTGCGGCAAAGCGAATGCCGGAGATGGCAAAGGTCGCGCAGAGATTCGTGACCGACAGCACAAGCTGGTATAGCCCAATGCCAGCCGAACCAATCCGCCCCGCGAGCCACACCTGAAACGCCATGCCGATGCAGCTCATCAGCAGAGACGAGGCCGTGAGCAGGGCGGTGTTGTAGATAAGCCGTTTTCGCTGCATGACCCTCACGCTCCCTTCCTGACTAAGCATATGCGGACAAGGTGAGGAATTTTACAAACAGATATATTGAAAAAGCGTGTGGAAATGTGCTAAAATAACAAAAAATGTCTGCCCTTATTGGGCAGTTTGGAGGCAATACATATGTTAATGACTGATCTTATCGCCATAAAGCGTGACGGGGGAGAGCTTTCCACCGAGCAAATTGATTTCATGATACAGGGCTATACCCGCGGCGAGATCCCGGATTACCAGATGTCCGCCATGTGCATGGCGATTCTCCTGCGCGGCATGACCGACCGGGAGACGCTTGACATGACCATGAGCATGATGCACTCCGGGGAGACGCTTGACCTCAGCCCTATACAGGGCCTCAAGGCGGATAAGCACTCCACCGGCGGCGTCGGCGACAAAACAAGCCTTGCCCTCTGCCCGATGGTGGCGGCCTGCGGGCTGAAGATAGCGAAAATGTCCGGCCGCGGCCTTGGGCACACCGGTGGGACGATTGATAAGCTTGAGAGCATTCCCGGCTTCAATACGGCCATTTCCGAGGAGCGCTTTTTCAAAAATGTCAACGAGATTGGCATTTCCATCATGGGCCAGACCGCTGACCTTGTCCCCGCGGATAAGAAAATCTACGCCCTGCGCGATGTGACGGGGACAGTGCCCTCCATCCCGCTCATCGTCAGCTCCATAATGTCAAAGAAGCTGGCTTCGGGCGCGGATATTATCGTGCTGGACGTCAAGTGCGGCAGCGGCGCTTTTATGAAAACTCTTGACGATGCCAAAAAGCTTGCCGAGGGCCTTACCCGTGTGGGCAGGCTTGCCGGAAAAAAGTGCGCCGCTGTCATCACCGATATGGACCAGCCGCTTGGCAGCACCGTGGGTAATGCTCTGGAGGTGAAGGAGGCTATCGCCGTCCTCAAGGGTGAGGACAAGGGCGAGCTTCTGGAGGAGTGCCTTAGCATCGGCAGCCTCATGCTCTGCGAGGCCGGCATGGCGGAGAGCGTTGAACAGGGGCGGGAGCGCCTGCTTGCCGCGATTGCCGACGGCAGCGCCCTCAACAAGCTTGCGCAGATGGTGAGCGCTCAGGATGGGGACAGCCGCGCCGTGTTTGACCCCTCCATGCTGCCTGATGCGGCGGTAAAGCTCCCTGTCCCGGCGCTCTCGGGCGGCTATGTCCGCCGTATCGAGGCAGAGCGGGTGGGGCTTGTGTCCATGCACCTCGGCGGCGGCAGAGTCACCAAGGAGAGCGAGATCGACCTCTCCGTGGGCGTCGTGCTCAATAAAAAGGTGGGGGACTATGTGCAGGCGGGCGAGAGCCTCGGCACTATCCACGCTTCCGCCATGGAAAAGGCGCAAGAAGCGGCGGAGCTTCTGCGCGGCTGCTATGAGCTGTCGGACGAGCCCGTAACCCGGCCCGACTTCATCAAGGCTATTGTCAGGTGATAAGATGAACGATAATAAAATCCGCGCCGTCGCGCTGGGGGAGCTGCTGGTCGATATGGCCGGCGAGAGCGCTGACGCGGCGGGCTATCCCACGCTGAAGGCAAACCCCGGCGGCGCCCCGGCAAACTTCCTCGCCGCGCTCGCGGCTTATGGCATAAGCGCCGGGTTTATCGGCAGAGTCGGGGACGATGCCTTTGGCAAGATACTCCGGCGCACGCTTGAAAACAGCGGCATCGACTGCTCTGCCTTGCAGGTGGATAAGGCCGCGTTTACGACCCTCGCCTTCGTCACCCTCGACGAGAGCGGCGACCGCAGCTTCAGCTTTGCCCGCAAGCCCGGAGCGGATACCCGCCTTGAGCTTGACGATACTGCGAGGGAGCTTATAAAAAACGCGGAGCTTTTCCACTTTGGCTCTCTCTCACTGACGGATGAGCCCGCCCGCAGCGCGACCATTGAGGCGGTGCGCCTCGCGCGCGAGAGCGGCTGTATAATCTCCTGCGACCCGAACCTCCGCCTGCCGCTCTGGGAGAGCGCGGAGAGCGCAAAAAAGTGGATGACATGGGCGGTGGAGCAGGCGGATATCGTCAAAATAAGCGATGAGGAAGCGGAATTTCTCTACGGCCTTTCACCGGAGGATTGCGCCGGGAAGCTGCTCCGTGAAGGCAAAAAAGCGGTATTTGTCACGCTCGGCAAGGATGGCTGCTATTACGCCGCCGGGAGTGAGCGCGGCTATGCCAAGGGTCCTGATGTGCGCCCCGTGGACACCACCGGCGCGGGGGATATCTTTGGCGGCGCGGCAATGAGTATGCTCCTGAAAGGGGAGAGCCCCCGCCGCGCGGCTGAGTTTGCATGCTGTGCCGCAAGCCTCTCTACCGAGAAAAAGGGCGGAATTTCCTCAGTTGTGCCGCTTGACGAGGTTATGCACAAATTGACAGAATAAATTTTTGAAAATAGGGCTTGACAAATTGTTGACCTCACCGGATAGTGCATACACACTATCCGGTGAGGTCAATTTGTTTTGAGGAGGGAAGAGCTCCATATGAAAGACGAGATCGTTGAGCTTCCGGCGTTAATATCAACAAAACAGGGTGAAATCATAGGACGTTACCCTGTTTTGTTAACGAATCTTCACCGCTTCACCGGTCGAAGAAAATGCTCTTGCCGGAGACTGAAAGGGGAATACCCAGCCAGCAGACAGTTTCCGCGTAATTCATCTCACCAGCGGCCTTACCGACGGAGAACATTATTCGGTTATCCACATTTTCTATTGCCGCTGTTTTTACGGCGGATGCCACCGCAATGCCAAGGTCGGTGTACACAAAGGCGCAGTTTCCGCCTGCGGCCTTGCACGCGGCGCAGTCAGCAAAGCCGCAGAAGCCGCAGCGGGAAACACCGCGATATGTCCGCTCGGCTCCGATGAGGACAACGGCCTGAGCCTTGCGCACATTGGAGGCGTCCCTGCTGTACCAGCCGTTTAAGCCAGCCTCACGCGCGCCGATCTCCTCCATCTTCCGGGCAAGCGCCTCTTTTTCATCTCCGGTCAGAACCAGTGTGTGTATTGTGTCCTTGCCTCGGGTCTTGGGCGCGGTCCTTGCTGCAGCGCACATTCCTGCCGCTGCGTTGAGAACAGCCATTTCTTCCATGCTCCTGCTTTCGTACAGCATAATACTCCTCCTTGAAAATTTATATTTATAATCACAATTCCAGCCGCATATACACAAGCTCCTGATACTCACCGCTTATGCGGGAGCGGAAGCCCTTGGGGTTGCGGCCATATTCGACGAAGCCCATTTTTCGGTACAGCTCAAGCGCGCTCTCATTTTCGGCAACGGCGCTCAGCTCAAGCTGGGTGTAGCCCGCTGACCGTGCGCAGTCGATGCAGGCCGCCGTCATCGCCTTGCCTATCCCAAGCCCCCAGAAATCCTTCGCGATGCTTATTCCGAACTCCGCCCGGTGGCGCAGCTTGAATTGGCTGCCAACAGCGTCTATACCGGCAGTGCCGACTATCGCACCATCGACTACGGCGACAATCTGCACCTCGTTTTCACTCTCGGCTTTCGCGCTTAGAAATTTGCTTTCCTGTTCGGTGGTGAAGCGGTTCTCGTCAGGGTAGGAGAGCAGATGATCCGTCTCGGCGTGGGTGAGGTTGAAGTTTTCAAGCACCGCCGTCCCGTCACTCTCTGTCCCGTTTCTCAGGCAGCATTCTCTGCCGTCCTTGAGGGGGATTTGCTTTAAGTATTCCATGGACGCGCCTCGTTTCTTCTGTTTCTTATCTAAAAACGACAATTCATAATAATGAATATTGAATAATGAAAAATGAATAATACAAAAACAAAAATCCGCTCTCTGTTGAGAACGGATTTTTGTTTTGGTCCGAGTGACTAGATTCGAACTAGCGGCCTCTTGAACCCCATTCAAGCGCGCTACCAACTGCGCTACACCCGGATACCACAACGAGGCTGTCCTCATTGCCCGATTATATTAGCACAAGTTGGAGAAGAATGCAAGCCTTTTTTTCGCTTTTTGCAAAAAATGTCGCGCGGGGTGAGGAAAGTGCCGGAAGAGCGCGCAAAGCGGTCAGACAAGGCCGTTGAGGTACTCAATTGTATAGCAGGAATAGAGCGCCGTTGAGACGGCAAGGCAGTTCTCGTCAATATCATAGCGGCAACTATGCTGCGGCTCGACGGTGTTGGGCTTATCGGGGTTTCCGGAGCCAATATAGGCATACGTGCCGGGGACGCGGAGAATGTACTCGGCAAAATCGTCCCCGCCCAGAGCGGGAGCGCGGTTTTTGATGACCTTGTCCTCGCCGAAGAGTGAGATTGCGGTTTTCTGCGCCTCCAAGGTCGCCTCGGGGTCATTTATGAGGGGGGAGGTATTGTCGTTCCAGTCAAGCTCCGCCGTGCCGCCGTATAGCTGGGCGATGGATTTGCAGAGCGTATCAAAGCGCTCCCTTATATCCCTGCGTATCTGCGGGTCAAAGACGCGGATTGTGCCCTCAAGCTCAGCCGAGGGTGCGATGACATTATATGCCGTGCCAGCGCTTATCTTGCCGATGCCGATAAGGACATTGTCCATCGGGCTTGTGCGCCGGGTGATGAGCGCCTGCGCGGCAACAACGATCTGGCTTGCGATATACAGCGCGTCCACGCCCTGCTCGGGCACGGACACGTGCGCGCCAAGACCGGTTATGCGCACCTTGAACATGTCGACGGCGGCGTTGTTCGCTCCCGGAACAAGCGCGAGCGAGCCGACAGGAATATTCGACGCCAGATGCAGACCGAAGCTGCGCTGGGCCTCGTCGATATCGCCCTCGTCAATGATTATCCGCGCGCCGTAGCCGACCTCCTCACCCGGCTGCCAGGTGAAAATGACCTTGCCGGAAAACTTTTCCCGGTTCTCGGCGAGGATGCGCGCCGCGCCGATGAGGGCGGCGTTGTGCGCGTCATGGCCGCAGGCGTGCATCTTGCCGGGGGCGCGGCTCGCGTACGTAGCGCCGCTCTCTTCCATGACGGGCAGCGCGTCAATATCCGCGCGCAGGACGATGCAGCGGGGCCGGCCCTCGCACGCGGCGGTGCCGTATACCTCTGCATACACGCCGGTTCCCGCCACGCGGCGATGCTCGATGCCGAGCTTATCAAGCTCCCGCTCGATGAGCTTCGCCGTCTCGAACTCCTCGCGGGCAAGCTCCGGGTGCATATGCAGCTCACGGCGCAGGGAGATAACATAGTCCTTGTCGGCCAGAACCTGCTCATATATGTTTTTTTCAAGCTCATTCATAGGTCAAAACCTCCGGATATAAACAGGGGAGTTGACCCCCTGTCAGTTAAATGCTGTTACGCGAGCTCACCGGCGGCTGCCTTGAGAGCGTCGACAGAGTCATACTGCCTGGAGTAGAGGGTGAGGGGGGCCATGATGGAGTCGCCAATGGAGACAATGTCATAGCCCTGAGTGCTGACCTCATTTGCGAGGTAGGCCTTGTGCTGGAAGGAGTTGAGGTCGATATCGCCGCTGTTGAGAGCCTCGTTGGGGAGGTTATACGCGTCAAACTCAACCAGTTCAATGTAAATGTTCGCGCCCTCATCGTCCAGAACCTTCTGCACGGCATACCAATAGTCGTTGGAAGCACCGCAGACGCCGATGGTGACAACGGTCTTGCCGTCCTTGGTGGACTCGTAAGCGTCAATCTCCTCAACAAGCTCCGCGTCGCTCTTGGCGGTGTTGGCATAATCAAAGGCGGGGATGAAGGTCTCGTTGAACTTGGCGAGGGTGTACTGGCCGACAAGGTCCGTGTGCAGAGCGTCAATAATGGTCTTGTAGAGCTCGTTGTCCGCGTCCTCGGAGCGGGCGACAACAATGTTTACAAAGGGGTTCTCGCCGCTGCCGCTGGCCTCCTCCTGAGACTCGACTATAAGCCCGTCAACAGAGGGGACAAGACCGGCGGGCACAGCGTAGGTGCCGTTGATGATGGCGCAGGCAAAATCATCAAGTGTTGCGGGCAGGGTGTTGGCCTGAGTGGGGACTATCTCAATATTATAAAGGTAGCGGGTCACGTCCTTGAGCTCCGGGGTCCAGCCGGCGGAGGGGTCAACCTCGATAAGACCGGCGGTTTCAAGCAGCTTTATGGCGCGGCCGCCGTTGGTGGCATCGTCGGGGATGCCTATCTTGAGCGGCTCACCAGCGGCGGGAGCGTCGGCATCGGGGGCCTCGGCGGAATTTCCGCCGCAGCCGGCGAGAAGCGCAACGAGCAGCAGAACACTGATAATGGAAAGAAGCTTCTTTTTCATGATGTTTTCTCCTTTTTTGCTTTAAAATGATTGTGGATTGATGTGGAAGGTTTTATCGGATTTCAGCGTATCTTTTTGCTGAAAAGAGAACGGTTGGTGGTCCTCCGCGCGAGGAAGTTGCCGAGGGTCTGCAAGAGAGAGACGAACACAAGCAACACCACAACGCAGACGTTGACGATGTCCTGATGGTGCAGGTTCTGCCCATAGTTGATGGCAAAGCTGCCGATGCCGCCCGCGCCCACGGCGCCCGCCATAGTGGTAAGCCCGATAAGGCTTATCGCGGTGATGGTGACAACGCGGATGAGGTCGGGCACAGCCTCGTGCAGATAAACGCGGAAGATGATGCCCAGCTTCCCGCTGCCCATTGCGGCGGCGGCCTCAATCTTGCCGGGGCTGACACCCGCGAGCGCTGCCTCGACCTGTCTTGTGAGGAAGGGCACCGCGCCGAACACCAGTGGGAGAATAGCGCCCTTGACGCCGATGGCCGTACCCGTTACGGCGCGGGTGAGGGGGATGAGGAAGATGAGCAGAATGATAAAGGGGATGGAGCGGAAGATATTGGTTACCGTGTCCACAATGCGGTAGACAACAGCGCTCTCGCAGATGCCGCCCTTGCGGGTGACTGTCAGCAGGATGCCAAAGAGCGTTCCGAACACGAGGGTTATCGCCCCGGCAATAAGGAACATCTGCATGGTAGCCTGACAGCTGCTCCAAAACTTATCCGTATAATCCATCACATTGGGCATGATTTTGTTGAGCCATTCAGACATTTCTGATCACCTCCACCTTTACATTGCAGCCGCGCATATATTCAACCGCGGCCTGCCGGGCCTCCTCCGGCCCGACGATCTGAACCACGAGCCCGCCCAGAGCGTTGCCCTGAAGCAGCTCAACACTGCCGAGGATTATATTCACGTTCACGCCAAATTTGCGCGAGACCTCGGATATGACGGCCTCACCCACGCAGTCCTTGTCGTAAACGCATTTTACGAGCATGCCCTCACCGGCGACAACGGTGGAGTTCTCTTCAATGAGAAAATCGATCTTGTCAAGGCCGGAGGAATTGCCCACAAACTTGCGTGTGATGGGCTGAGCGGGGGAGGAGAACACATCATAAACATATCCCTGCTCAACGACCCTGCCCTTTTCCATCACGGCGACCCTGTCGCAAATGGTCTTTACAACGGCCATCTCATGGGTTATCAGCACAACGGTTATTTTGAGCTTGCGGTTTAGGTCCTTTAAAAGCTTGAGGATGGACTCCGTCGCGTCCGGGTCAAGGGCGGAGGTGGCCTCGTCTGAGAGGAGGATGCGGGGGTTATTCGCAAGGGCGCGGGCGATGGCCACGCGCTGCTTCTGCCCGCCGGAGAGCTCCGAGGGGTAGGCGTTGACCTTGTCGCTGAGATCAACAAGCTCCAAAAGCTCCAGAACCCTGACCTTTATCTGCTCCTTGCTCTGACCGGTGTGCATCAGCGGATAGGCGACGTTTTCAAACACCGTGTTCCTGTCAAGCAGATTGAAGTGCTGGAAAATCATGCCGATGCCGCGCCGCAGGGATTTGAGCTGCTTTTCCTTGAGCTTCTGGGGCTGTGCACTGTCGGGGGCAATATAGGTGGCATTGCCGCCGGCTATCTGCACGGTGCCGAAGCCGCTGACGGAAATCTCGCCGCAGTCCGGCATCTCAAGCAGGTTTATGCAGCGCACCAGAGTGGATTTGCCGGCCCCGGAGTAGCCCACGATGCCGAAAATCTCGCCCTCGTCAATGCTCAGGGAGACATCATCAACAGCGTGCAGGCAGCCGTCCTTCCCGGAAAAGGTTTTGGTCAGGTTCTTGATCTCTATCATCTGAAAGTGGCTCCTCTCGTGTGAGAAATAAATTGCGGAGAGCTTTTTCGTTTTTCGCTTGCGCGAAAAACAAAAAAGCCGGAGGATTTGCATCCTCCGGCTGTAAAGCAGGTTCTATCGGCGCAATGCCGAAATCATTGACATTGAGCCACAGGCGAGGACGCGGAAAAATGAGCAGCACCAAGCATGCACATGCACATGGGCATGTACATAGCCATCATCATGTTGGCACTGCGATTAGTCATTAGCGTCTTTGTCCTTTCGGCACAATGAAATCATTCAACGGTATTGGTTATACCGCGCGAAAAAGCGTTTGTCAAGTATTTTGCGGAAAAAAATCAAAATCTGATCTTTGAGCGGTCGATATCCTTGAGGGAAGCCGCGCCGCACATGGTCATGGTGGACTTGAGCTCGCCCACGATCTTGTCCATGTAGACCTTGAAGCCCTCTTCGCCGCCGCCGTAAATCATGGTCAGCAGCGGGCGGCCGATGAGCACGCCGTCAGCGCCCAGAGCTATGGCACGGAACACATCAACACCGGAGCGGATGCCGCCGTCAACAAAAATCTTTATCTGACCCTTCACCGCGTCTGCTATCTCGGGCAGGACCTCCGCCGTGGAGGGGACGCCGCCCTGAACTCTGCCGCCGTGGTTGGAGACGACAATCGCGTCAGCCCCGGCCTCAACGGCCTTCTTCGCACCGGCGACGGTCATAATGCCCTTGATGATGAAGGGCATACCGGCGTAATCAATGATCTCCTTCATCTCGTCAACGGACTTGCTGCCCGCGTTGGGGTTCATGGCCTTGAGGAAGGGCAGGCCCGCGCCGTCAACGTCCATCGCGGCGGCAAAAATGCCCTTGCCCTTGAGGTAGTCAAGCTTCTCGAACACAAACTCCTTGTTCCAGGGCTTGATGGTGGGGATGCCCATGCCGCCGAGCTTGACCATATCGTCAGCGGCGGACTTCATTATATCGGGGTTTACGCCGTCGCCGGTCATGGCGACAAGGCCGTACTCCGCCGCAGCCTTGAGCAGGATGGTGTTGTACTCCTGATCCTTGTAAAGCGGGCCGTAGTGGAGGTCAATAGCGCCGAGGGGAGCGGCAAAAATGGGCGCGGAGAAGGTCTTGCCGAAAAGCTCAAAGCTGATGTCGGGCTCAGCATTGGGGCAGAGGGTGTCCATGTTGACAAAAATCTCCTGCCACTTGTCGTAGTTCCTTGCGGCGGTGGCGCCGGGGTACTTGCAGCCGGGGCCGGGCATGGCGTTGCCGCAGGCGCGGCCGTTGCACACGGGGCAGGCTTTGCAGTACGGGCCGACCTTATCCTTCGCTGCGGCCAGAATCTCGTTGTAGTTCATGATGTTCTCTCCTTATGTAGTGTGATATTACAAGAAAAACACTGCTTAGATTATCTTATAAACGCTCGTCTATGTCAAGCCCCGTCAGGTCAAAATCCGGTATCATCTCGTCAGTGGCGGAATCCGTCTCCTGCCAGTAGCCCGAGCTTATGCCCCGCCGCTGCATGTATGATATGAGCATGGAATTGGTCTCGCTGTCGACGCGCCGAGACAGCTCCGGGTGTTTTTCAAGGCCGGGCATCGGGGTGTACTGGCTCATGAGCGAAAACAGCACGCTTTCCGGCGGAAACTCCTCCGCCACAAAGTCAATGACGTCCATGGCGTTTAGCTCCTGCCCGGGGAGGATGAGGTGCCGGATCAGCACGCCCGAGCGCAGGATGCCCTCATCATCAAGCTCATAGGCCCCGCGCTGGCGGAACATCTCCTTAATGGCCGCAGCGGCTGCCTCCGGATAATCCGGGGCTGCCGAGTATCGCCGGGCGGGCTCCTGTTTATAATACTTATAGTCCGGCATGTAGACCTGCACAAGCCCCTCAAGTCGGCGCAGCGTCTCGACGCTTTCATAGCCGGAGCTGTTCCACACCACGGGGATGCCCAGCTCAAGCCCGTCCAGTGCCTCGGCGATGGCGCGGGAATAGTGGGTGGGCGTCACAAGGTTAATATTGTGCA
>ULWX01028952.1_pt1 | contig 33444 bp, 31 predicted proteins | sample 1960851 | NCBI WGS metagenome assembly ULWX01 (sample SAMEA4835826, study PRJEB28245) | human gut metagenome | biome: gut microbiome; material: fecal sample | place: Denmark | collected 2008 | reverse complement strand
GGGAACAAAATCACGTCGCGGATGGACGATGCGCCGCACAGCAGCATGACGCATCGGTCGATGCCGATGCCGAGTCCACCCGTGGGCGGCATCCCGTATTCCAGCGCGTTGATGAAGTCCTCGTCCATCATGCCGGCCTCATCGTCGCCCTTGGCGCGCAGCTCCACCTGCTTCTGGAAGCGCTGGCGCTGGTCGATCGGGTCGTTCAGCTCCGAGAAAGCGTTGCCCATCTCGCTGCGGCAGATGAACAGCTCAAAGCGCTCTGTCAGGCGCGGGTCAGCCGGGCTGCGCTTTGCCAGCGGAGACACGTCCACCGGATGTGTGGTGATGAACGTCGGCTGGATAAGCTGCCCCTCCACCTTCTGGTCAAAGCACTCATACAGCGCATGTCCCCACGTCGGCTCGACCTTGTCCATGTCCACGCCAACCGCTTTTGCGGCAGCTACCGCCTCCGCATCATCCGAAATGGCCATGAAGTCCACGCCGAGATACTGCTTAACCGCCTCCGCCATCGTCAGACGCGGCCAGCCAGGCGCCAGATGAATCTCCTCGCCCTGCCATGTCACGTCATGCGTGCCGAGGATCTTCATCGCCGCCGACGAGAGCAGCTCCTCAAACAGATCCATCATATCGTTGAAATCCGCATAGGCCTGATACAGCTCCACCGTGGTAAACTCCGGGTTGTGCTTGGTGTCCATACCCTCGTTGCGGAAGATGCGACCGATCTCATACACGCGCTCGATACCGCCGACGATCAGGCGCTTGAGATTCAGCTCCGTGGCGATGCGCAGATACATGTTGATGTCGAGCGTGTTGTGATGCGTGATAAACGGACGCGCCGTCGCGCCGCCGGAGATCGTATTGAGCACCGGCGTTTCCACTTCCATAAAGCCGCGGCTGTCCAGATACGTGCGCACGTGGCGGATAAAGGCGCTGCGAATCTCAAAGTTGCGGCGGCTGTCGTCGCTCATGATGAGATCGACATAGCGCTGACGGTATTTCAGCTCCGTACTCGTCATGCCGTGGAACTTCTCCGGCAGCGGGCGCAGCGACTTCGACAGCAGCGTTACCTGCTGCACATGCACGGAAATCTCCTCCGTGCGGGTCTTGAACACATAGCCGGACACGCCGATGATATCGCCGATGTCGTACTTGCGGAAGTCTGCGAACTCCTGCGCCGTTACCGCGTCAGACCGGATATAAAGCTGAATCTGTCCGCGGTCGTCCTTGATGTGGCAGAAGATGGCTTTCCCCATACCGCGCTTGGACATAATACGCCCCGCCACCTGAACGGTCTTCCCGTCGAAGCCGTCGTAATCGTTCTTGATCTCTGCAGACCACGCACTGCGCACAAAGCGGGTCTGCCGGAAGGGGTCGCGCCCCTCGTCCTGCAGCGTCTGCAGCTTATCCCGGCGCACCTGCAGAATTTCGGACAGATCCTGTTCTGTCTCCGGGGCGGCACTCTTTCTTTCGTCGCTCATATCGTTCCCTCTATCAGTCGTTTTCCACGGAAAGAATCTTGAACTGCAGCTCTCCCGCCGGCGCTTCCACCGTGACGGTGTCGCCCACCTTGTGTCCCTTGAGCGCAAATCCAAAGGGACTGTCGTCCGAGATGCGCCCCTCCATGGGGTTCGCCTCCTGGGAGCCGACGATCTGATATTCTTCTTCAGAATCCTCGTCGATGTCCAGCACCTTGACGCGGCTGCCGATGACGATGGTGTCCGCACTGGACTCCACTTTCTCAACGATCTGGGCGTTTTCAATGAGATTTTTCAGCTCTGCAATCTTGGAGTAGAGCTTCCCCTGCTCGGTCTTCGCTTCGTCATATTCGCTGTTTTCAGACAGGTCGCCGAACGAGCGCGCTTCCTTGATGAGCTCTGCAACTTCCTTTTCACGGGTCGTTTCCAGATAATTGAGTTCATCCTTCAGGGCGTCCAGACGCTCCTGACTCATTTTATATCGGGTTTCGATCGCCATAACAGTCTCCTCTTTCCTGATCATTCAGATATTGAAAATGTGTTCCATTCTATCCGCGTTCACGTCATTATAGTGGTGTTTGCCGCCGCTGTCAACCCAAAGCGCGGATCGCAGCTTCCAGCTGCGTATCCACATCCCCCTCGGTCGCGGGCGCGACTACAACGTCCGGCACGAGGCCGCCCTGCTCGGACAGGTCCACGCGGTTCGGCGTCAGGTACTTTTTGCTGGAGATATGCACGGCGCTGCCGTCGTCCAGCACGATGGTGGTCTGACTTCTGCCCTTACCGGTGGTGTTTTCGCCAACGATGGTCGCCCAGTGATATTCCCGCAGCGCCGCCGCAAAATACTCCGCCGCACTGTAGGAGTTTCCGTTGACGAGGACCACCATCGGCACCTTGACGCAGACATTGTCCGACCGGGTAACGTCCTCCTTGCCGGATTTGTCCACGCTCACAAAAACGTCGCCCTCCGGCAGAAGGTGATCCAGAATGGTAATCAGCTCCGACAGCATGCCGCCCGGATTGCCGCGCACATCGAATACCAGAGACTGCGCGCCATCGGCCAGAAGCTGGTCCACCGCCTGTACAGCGCCGGTTCCGCTGCCGCTCTCAAAGTTATTGATCTTCACATAGCCAACGTGATTATCCAGCATCTTCGAGCTGACGGGATCGGTATAGATCACCTTGCAGTCGACCGAGACGGTACGGGAATCGCCATTGGCATCCTGAATGGTGAACTTCAGCGTCTCATTGAGCTTGGAGCGGATCAGGCTCTGCACGTCCGAAAGACTCTTCCCGGTCACGCTCTCGCCGTCCACGGCCGTGATGATATCGCCGGCTGAAAGTCCCGCCTTCTCTGCCGGGGACTGCGCTGTGACAGACGTGATCCGGAATCCCTTCGTCTTGTCGTCCAGCTGAATGGTCACGCCGATGCCGGCGTATTCGTTGGCGGAGTACATCTGGTAGGACTGATACTCCTCCGGGGTCATATAATAACTCCACTTGTCGCCCAGCGCGGTGATCATCGCGGCGGACGACGCATCGCTGATGGCGGTATTGTCGCCGTCGCCGATGTAATAATCGTCCACGACCTGCTTCACATCCGCATATTTGAGCGCCAGCTTATAGTTCGCGACGCCGCCAAACCGGCCAAACACCAGCAGGCACGCCACACCGGCGGTCAGGGCAATGCAGACGACACATGCTATTATCAGCGCTTTGACACTGATTTTTGGGTCGAAACGTCTGCGGGACGGACGTTTTTCACGCGAATTTTCCTGTTCCATAAAATCCATGACCGCCCTTCGGTTCAAAAAATAAAGGACTGCGAGAATGCAGCAGAGGAGCCGGGCAGTCAAAATTGACTGCCCGGCAGTACTTCAAGAGTGATTGCGCAAAACCGTTCAGGTGGCGTAGTTAAGCGGGTTGACGCGCTGTCCGTTGACCGCGACCTCCCAGTGCAGGTGCGGGCCGGTCGAGTTGCCGGTAGAACCGACATAGCCGATCGTCTGTCCCTTGGAGACGCGCTGGCCGACAGAGACAGCAATCGAGCTCATGTGGCCGTAAAGTGTGGTCAGCCCGTTACCGTGATTGATAACAACGCAGTTACCATAGCCGGAAACCGAACCGGCCGTGATGACCGTGCCGCCGTCAGCCGCGACGATGGTCGCACCGTAGCTCGCGCCGATGTCAACGCCGGAGTGGTAGCGGTTCTCATGATAGATCGGATGATATCTCCAGCCGAACGGGGATGTAACGTAGTGGCAGGACGGGCATGGCCACATCATGCTGCCGGTCGCACCGTTTGCCGCCCCCGGGTCATAGCTGGGATCCTGCTGCTGTTGCTGCTCCTCCTGCCGTTTCAGTTCGGCGACCTGCTGGTCGATCTGCGCCTGAACCGCCTTCTCCGCCGCCTCGAACTCGTCATAAGCCTTCTTGTAGGCTTCAATATCCGACTGCAGGTCGGCAATCAGCGCTGCGGCGTCGGCGATTTTCTGCTCCAGCGCAGCCTTTTCTTCCTCCAGCTCCGCTTTTTTCTCCTCCTGCTCGGTGCGGGCATCCTCCAGCTCCTGCTTGGCGTCTTCCACCTTCTCGCGCGCAGCAATCAGGTCGTCCTCGACCTTCTTATCATATGCAATGATCTCACCGATCATGTCCATTCTCGAAAGAAGATCGGACAGGCTCTTGGATTCAAGCAGAATGGCAAGGTAGGATATCTTCCCGTTTTCCTCCAGCTCGCGGACACGGCCGCGGAAGCGCACCGCCTGCTCTTCCTCTTCCGCCTTGGCTTCTTCCAGCTCCACGGTCTTTTCGTCGATCAGACCGTTATAGGCCTCGATCTGCTCTTCAACAACGGCAATCTCCTGCCGGGCAAGCTCGTTTTCCTGGTCGAGCGCCTCTTTTTGCTCCACAACGCTGGCCTGCTGGGATTTCAAGTTGTTGATATTCTGCTGCTGGGTCTTCTGCTGTGCCTGAATCTGGTCACGTTTGGCTTCCAGCGCGTCAATTTCGGACTGGGACACCGCACCGGCGCGCACCGGAGCCAGCACAGACACCAGAGACAACACCAGAATCAGAACCAGTACAATGCAAAGTACCGATCTTGCAGTTTTTCGATTCATGATAACCTCCTTACACCTTCAGGTAATTACGAATCGCGTTCAGGCCGCCGAACACACCGACCAGAATGCCCACCGCCAAAAAGACGATCAGCACCGGAAGCGCAACCGCGGAGAACGGAAGCACATCAATGATACCGGACGCCATGCCAGACATAATCTTGTCCGTCAGGACGCTGTAGAGTCCCCACTGCAGCAGGTAGGCGATGCCGCCGCCCACCGCACCGAGGACAAGGCCCTCGATTACAAACGGCAGCCGGATGAACGCATTCGTAGCGCCGACCATTTTCATGATCGCGATCTCTTCCCGGCGGCCGAAGGTCGCCAGCTTGATGGTATTCGTCATAATGAACAGCGAAACGATGATCAGGATCACGATCAAAATCAGCGAAACGATGCTGACAATGTTGCGGAAGCTGATGAATTTTTCCGCATAGTCCACATGTGCCGTGACCGAAGCGACACCTTTCACGTTGCGCAGCGCAGCCTGCGTCTCTTTCATGAGCGACAGGTCGTCCAGCGTGATGACAAAACGGTGGCGGAACACGGTCGGGTCGATGTTTTCAAACAGATTCTCATCGTAATCCGATTCGAAGTTTTCCATAGCCTCCTCACGGGTCACAAATTCCGCCGTGGCGACGTTGTCCACTGCGAGGATCTTGCTCTCCAGCGCGCGCGCCTCGCTCTCGGAAAGCGACTCGTCAATATAAGCAAGGACGTTGTTCTGGTTTTGCATCTCGTCGATCATCGCGTCAATGTTCAGCGTCAGCAGTGAGAAACTGCCCATGATGAGCAGACACGCGATGATGATGGTGATCGAGGCAAACGACATAAAGCCATGCGTGAAGATGTTCTTTACGCCCTGCTTGAGCAGATAGCAAAATCTATTCATGGCCGTAATACCCATCCATTCCGTCACTGATCACCTTGCCGGAATCAATGGCAATCACGCGTTTGGAAAATGCGTTGACCAGTTCCTTTTCGTGGGTGACCACCAATACGGTGGTGCCCAGCTCGTTGATTTTCTCCAGCAGCAGCATTAGCTCCAGACTGCGCACCGGGTCAAGGTTGCCGGTCGGCTCGTCCGCGATAATCATACGCGGATTGTTGACCAGCGCCCGTGCGATGGCGACGCGCTGCTGCTCGCCGCCGGAAAGTTCCGCCGGAAAACGCTTTTCCCGGTCGGCCAGCCCGACCAGCTCCAGCATCTGCGGAACGCGCTTTTTAATCTCCTTATTCGACGCGCCTACGATGCGCATCGCAAACGCAACGTTTTCATAGACGGTCATTTTGTCGATGAGACGGAAATCCTGAAAAATGACGCCCAGCGTGCGGCGCAGCTTCGGGAGCTTGCGGCGCTTGATGGAGCCGAGATCAAATCCATTGACAGAGATTTCGCCGCTGGTCGCGGCGAGTTCCCCGGTGATGAGCTTGATGATCGTCGTTTTTCCGGAGCCGGACGGCCCGACCAAAAATACGAACTCCCCTTCGTTGATGGTGAAGTCGATCCCGTCAAGCGCGACCGCGTCCGTATTTTCGTAGACCATCTTTACATCGTTCATCTGAACCATAAGATGTCCTCCAATTGTGCGGGAATGCCGGAAATCCGCGCCCGCAGGCGCAGGTTTCTCAATACTTGTTGCCGTTCTGCGAGTTCAGGTACTTTTTGACCATGACGGCAACCTTGAACAGAATCGCGTCCTCAAACTCGCGCAGATCCAGACCGGTGATCTTCTTGACCTTTTCCAGCCGGTAGACCAGCGTGTTTCTGTGGACGTACAACTTGCGCGCCGTTTCCGAAACGTTCAGGTTGTTCTCGAAGAACTTATTGATGGTGTCGAGCGTGTCCTCGTCGAGCGCCTCAATCGGATTTTTCTTGAACGCTTCGGACAGGAACATCTCGCACAGCGTAACCGGGAGCTGATAAATGATTCGGCCAATGCCGAGATTCTCATAATGGATGACCGGCTTTTCGTTTTCGAAGACCTTGCCGACCTCAATGGCGACCTGCGCTTCCTTATAGCGGTCGGCCAGCTCGCGCAGATGCCGCGCGGTCGTGCCGATGCCGATGACCGTTTGGATGTGCAGCTCATTGTAAATGTTCTGCTCGATGGTCTCAGCCAGCACACAAACCTGCTCGGACTGCTCGTCTGCCGCCAGTTCCTTAATCACCACGATGTCCGACTCGCTCACGCTGAGCACAAAATCGTGCTGGCGATCCGGGAACATGTTCTGCACCAGCTCCAGAACGGCAATGTCCGTAACCTCCTGCTGGCGGATGAGCAGCACGGCGCGCGGCACATCAGTCGTGAAGTGCAGCTCCTTGGCGCGCACATACACATCGCCGGGCAGAATATTGTCGGAAATGATGTTTTTGACGAACGCAGCCTTATTGTGCTTTTCTTCAAAATTGGTGCTGGCCTCTGTCATGCCGACAGCCGCCAGAATGCAGATACTGCGCGCGGCCTGATCGCTGCCCTCGACAAAAACGGCATATTCAAACCGTGCCGTGCTGCCGGATAGAATCTTATATGTACGTTCGGACGTCGTGAACAGCGGCTCCTGCACCTCGCCGACCGCTGCCTGAAAATCATCCAGACGGGAACCGATCATGGAAAGCTCGCTGCAGGCGATCACGAATCCCTGCTCATCCACGACCCCGATGCAGCGCTCGGTCGCGTCCTTCATCTGCACGATGACGCCCTGAAAAATTCTGCTCGACATAGTCCTTCCTCCCAAGCACAGCCTTCTCCTCTATCAGCCGTGCCTTTCTTATAATTTCACACCCGGAGGCGCATGGCTTCCCTAAGAAACCGGTTCCAACTTGCAAGGTATCTCTCGCCCAAATGCAACGGACTTGCATTGCAGGCAGCGCAGCTTCCCGCCACGCAGACTCTTGGTCATAGCTATTTTACATAATAGACGATGCATGTGCATTTTTCAATAGAAAATTGGTCGTTTTTTGTGAACAATTTTAGAATTTTGGGTACTTAGCTATAAAAAGGCTCAAAATATTGTAAGTTTTTACAACAATTTCGTGAGGAAAACACGGTCCGCTTCTTCCTCAGAAAGCTCCCGAAAACCACCCATACCAAGCGTTTTGTCCAGCTTCAATCCGCCGATTGACAGTCGCCGCAGCGCCAAAACCGGCGTGCCGCAGCCGGCCAGCATCCGTTTGACCATGTGGTATTTCCCTTCAAACACGGTGACCCGGCACGACGACAGCTCCGGCAGAAGCTCCAGCTTTGCAGGCATGCACCGCGTGCCGTCGCCCAGGGTGACGCCCTGTGCAAAACGCTCCACGTCAGCCTGCGCCGGCATCCCGTCCGTCCGGGCGAGGTAGACCTTCGGCACATGGTTCTTCGGTGATATGACCCGGTGCACATAGTCGCCGTCGTCCGTCAGCAGCAGCAGTCCGGTCGTGTCCTTATCCAGCCGTCCGGCAGGTACCAGACCGAAACGCCGCAGCTCCGGCGGCAGCAGATCGAGCACCGTCTTCTGATCCCGGTCCTCCGTCGCCGTGAGGACGCCGGGCGGTTTGTCCATCATATAATAGCGATACCGGCGATAGCGCAGCAGCGTTCCGTCCACGCAGATGCGCACAGACGCCGGATCGACCTTCATTTCCGGGGCGGCTGCGGCCGCGCCGTTGACTGTCACCCGCCCCGCCCGGATGAGCAGCTTTGCCTCGCGCCGGGTCGCGGCGCCGGTATCGGACAGATACTTATCCAGACGGATCAACGGCCGTTCTCCTCCCTTTTTTACAATCAGATTTGTTTTGATTATAACATATTTGGGACAAGAATGGAATAGGCTGACGGTGAGAGGTGTGATTATGAAGCTGAAAACGATCCAATGGACTTCCCGGCGCGCAACCGTTCTGATTCTTCTGCTTGCAGCCCTTCTGGCCGTACTGGTGCTTGTATGCAGCGGCCGGGGCATTCTGTCCGCGCACTACAACGTCACGACGACCGCTGGCCGCATCGCGTACCTCGCCGCGCTCGGCTGGGAGGCCGATCCGCAGACTGAGCAGGCACAGGAGGTTGTCATTCCCCGCGTCTTCAGCGGCGTATTCGCGGACTACAACAAGCTGCAGCGCCAGCAGGGCTTTGATCTGTCCACCTACGCCGGTATGGACTGCACCACATATACCTACCGCATCATGAACTATCCGGGCACGGGCGACACCGTCCTCGCACAGCTCTACATTTATAAAAACCGCGTCGTCGCCGGCGACATCCACTCCACTGCGCTGGATGGCTTCATGCACGGCATTTTCATGGAATAAGCAAAAAAATTCCCCGGCGAACCGGGGAATTTTTTTATCGGTGGATGAAATTACTCGTTGATCGCAATGACAACACCGGAACCGACGGTACGGCCGCCTTCACGGATCGCGAAACGCAGACCGACCTCGATTGCGATGGGGGTGATCAGTTCCACGTTCATGTCGACGTTATCGCCGGGCATGCACATCTCAACGCCTTCGGGAAGGGTGATAACGCCGGTCACGTCGGTGGTACGGAAGTAGAACTGGGGACGATAGTTGTTGAAAAACGGGGTGTGACGGCCGCCTTCGTCCTTGGACAGAACGTAAACCTGGCCGGTGAACTTAGTGTGGGGGTGAATGCTCTTCGGAGCAGCCAGAACCTGGCCACGCTCGACGTCCTTCTTCGCAATGCCGCGGAGCAGGCAGCCGACGTTGTCGCCAGCCTCGGCGTACTCGAGGGTCTTGTGGAACATCTCGGTGCCGGTAACGGTGGACTCGATGGTGTCCTTGATGCCGACGATCTCAACCTTATCGCCAACCTTGACGGTGCCACGCTCGACACGGCCGGTAACGACGGTGCCGCGGCCGGAGATGGTGAACACGTCCTCGATGGGCATCAGGAACGGCTTGTCAGCGGCGCGGTCCGGGGTCTTGATCCAGGTGTCAACAGCGTCCATCAACTCCCAAATGCACTGGTATTCCGGAGCATGGGGATCCTTGGACTCGGAAATCAGAGCGTTCAGAGCGGAGCCCTTGATGATCGGGGTGTCGTCGCCCGGGAACTCGTAGGAATCGAGCAGCTCGCGGACTTCCATTTCGACCAGCTCAAGCAGCTCGGGGTCGTCAACCTGGTCAACCTTGTTCAGGAAGACGAGGATATACGGAACGTTAACCTGGCGGGCCAGCAGCAGGTGCTCGCGGGTCTGCGCCATCGGGCCGTCGGAAGCAGCGATCACGAGGATGCCGCCGTCCATCTGGGCAGCGCCGGTGATCATGTTCTTGATATAGTCGGCGTGACCCGGGCAGTCAACGTGCGCATAGTGACGGCCCTGAATCTGCTCGCCGTTCAGTCCGATACGGTCGTCGGTCTGATACTCAACGTGAGCGGTGTTGATCGTGATGCCGCGGGCCTTCTCTTCCGGAGCCTTGTCGATCTGGTCGTAAGCGGTGAACTCAGCCGAGTTCGGATCGCCCAGGGACAGAACCTTGGTGATCGCAGCAGTCAGGGTAGTCTTGCCATGGTCAATGTGACCAATGGTGCCGATATTGACATGGGGCTTGCTTCTGTTAAACATCTGCTTTGCCATAAGAATATCCTCCTAATTTTTCAAAATGTTCAAATGTTACTTACTTTTAAGGCACAGCGTGCCGGTTGTGCGGATCAGTTGCCTTTGTGCACGATCTTCTCCTGCAGCGATTTCGGCAGCTCGACGAAATGGCTCGGCTCCATGCTGTATGTCGCGCGGCCCTGCGTTTTGCTGCGCAGGTCGGTCGCGTAGCCGAACATGGAAGAGAGCGGCACGTTCGCCGTGATGACGGCGGCGCCGTTGCGGATATCAGACCCCTGAATCTGGCCGCGGCGGGCGTTGATATCGCCCATCACGTCGCCCATATAAGCATCCGGCGCCGTAACGACGACCTTCATAATGGGCTCCAGCAGGGTCGGGCCAGCCTTCTGGCAGGCCTCCTTGAACGCCATGCTGCCGCAGATCTTGAACGCCATCTCCGAGGAGTCGACCTCGTGGAAAGAGCCGTCGATCAGGGTCACTTTCACGTCCACGACCTGATAGCCGGCGAGCACGCCCGCCTGCATCGCGCCCTGGATGCCCTGATCCACGCAGGGGATGAATTCCTTCGGAATCGCACCGCCCGTGATCTGATTGATAAACTCGTAGCCTTTGCCCGGCTCGTTGGGCTCGACCGTGAGCTTCACATGTGCGAACTGACCTTTGCCGCCGGTCTGGCGCGCGTAGCGCGTGTCCACCGTCGCGGCTTTGGTGATGGTCTCCTTATAAGAGACCTGCGGTTTACCAACGTTGGCCTCGACCCGGAATTCGCGCAGCAGACGGTCCACGATAATCTCCAGATGGAGTTCGCCCATGCCGGCGATGATGGTCTGGCCCGTTTCCTCGTCCGTATAGGCTTTGAAGGTGGGATCTTCCTCGGCGAGCTTGCCAAGGGCGATGTCCATCTTCTCCTGTCCGGCCTTGGTCTTGGGCTCGATGGCAACGCGGATCACCGGTTCCGGGAACTCCATGGACTCCAGGACGATGGGGTCCTTTTCGTCGCACAGCGTATCACCGGTCGTGGTGTTTTTCAGACCGACCGCCGCTGCGATATCGCCGGAATAAACCTGCGAGATATCCTCACGGTGGTTGGCATGCATCTGAAGAATGCGGCCCAGACGCTCGCGCTGACCCTTGGTGGAATTCATCACGGTCTTGCCCGCTTCGGCAGTGCCGGAATAGACACGGAAGAACGCCAGACGGCCAACGTACGGGTCGGTCATGATCTTAAATGCCAGAGCCGAGAACGGCGCGGAATCATCCGCATGACGCTCCTTGGTATCACCGGTCTTGGGATCAGTACCTTCGATCGGCGGGATATCCAGCGGAGACGGCATATAGTCCACGATCGCGTCAAGCAGCTTCTGCACGCCCTTGTTTTTATAGGATGTGCCGCAGACGATGGGAACCATCTTGACCTGCGTGGTCGCCTTGCGGATTGCGGCCTTGATCTTTTCGCTCGGAACGGGTTCTCCCTCGAGATAGAGCTCCATGATCTCATCATCGAAGTCAGAGATCGCTTCCAGCAGCTTCTCGCGGTATTCCTCCGCCAGCTCGCGCATGTCTTCCGGAATTTCCTCAACGCGCATGTCTTTGCCGAGATCGTCGTAATAGACGTCAGCGTTCATCTCAATGAGATCGACGATGCCGCGGAAATCCGCTTCCTTGCCGATGGGGAGCTGGATCGGAACCGCGTTGCACTGCAGCCGTTCATAGACCATGTTGACCACGTTGTAGAAATCCGCGCCCATGATGTCCATCTTGTTGACGTAGATCATACGCGGGACGTTGTAGTGATCCGCCTGTCTCCAGACCGTTTCGGACTGAGGCTCGACGCCGCCTTTGGCACAGAGGACAGTCACGCAGCCATCGAGCACGCGCAGGGAACGCTCGACCTCAACGGTGAAGTCCACGTGACCCGGGGTGTCGATGATGTTGATGCGGGTACCTTTCCAGAAGCAAGTGGTCGCAGCGCTCGTGATGGTGATGCCGCGCTCCTGCTCCTGCTCCATCCAGTCCATGGTGGCAGTGCCCTCATGGGTCTCGCCGATCTTGTAGTTGACGCCGGTGTAGAACAAAATGCGTTCCGTCGTCGTCGTCTTGCCGGCGTCGATGTGCGCCATGATACCGATATTTCTTGTGTTTTCCAGGGAATATTGTCTGGGCATAATTGATAGCTCCTAGTTTGAAGATTACCAGCGGAAGTGGGCGAACGCCTTGTTGGATTCGGCCATCTTGTGGGTATCTTCGCGCTTTTTCACTGCGGCGCCGGTATTGTTGCAGGCGTCCATGATCTCGCCGGCCAGGCGTTCCTTCATGGTCTTCTCGCTGCGCTTGCGGGCATAGCCGGTCAGCCAGCGGAGACCCAGAGTCTGACGTCTTTCAGGTCTGACTTCCATAGGAACCTGATAAGTCGCGCCGCCGACACGGCGGGCCTTGACTTCGAGGCTCGGCATGATGTTGTTCATTGCTTCGGTAAAGGCCTCCAGCGGCTCTTTGCCGGTCTTTTCCTTGATGATGTCAAAAGCATCGTAAACGACCTTCTGAGCAACACCCTTTTTGCCGTCGAGCATGACGCTGTTGATGAGCTTGGTCACCAGCACGCTGTTATACATCGGATCAGGCAAAATTTCTCTTTTGGGAACGTTACCTCTTCTGGGCACTATACTTCCCTCCTTCATTATAAAATGACTTCACAGGTACTCGAAGATGACGGGGCATCTCCGTTGCGCCCTGAGGTTAACGAATATCCTATATTGTTAACAACAGGGCAAAATTTGCCGTTGGGAATTACTTCTTTCCTGCCTTCGGCCGCTTGGCGCCGTACTTGGAACGGGCCTGCATCCGTCCTGCAACGCCCTGCGTATCCAGAGTGCCGCGGATGATGTGGTAACGAACGCCAGGAAGATCCTTGACACGGCCGCCGCGGATCATAACAACGCTATGCTCCTGCAGGTTGTGGCCGATGCCCGGAATGTAGGCAGTTACCTCGTAGCCATTGGTCAGACGCACACGGGCGATCTTACGAAGCGCGGAGTTCGGCTTCTTGGGGGTAGAGGTACGCACTGCGGTGCAGACGCCTCTCTTCTGAGGTGCGCTCAGGTCGGTCTCGCGGTTCTTCAGGGTGTTCAGACCCTTCTGCATTGCCGGAGAAGTGGACTTGTAGGTTACCTTTTCTCTGCCCTTTCTTACCAGCTGGTTAAAAGTCGGCATGATTTTCCTCCTTTCCTCAATGATGCAAAATTTTATTTATGCGGCGCCGGAAGCGGCGCCGGATAAATCGTGATTTTGTCAACAAAAGCCTGTATTTTCAGCGGCTTTTTGTGCTCTTTTTACAGGCGCGACCCGTTTTCGGGCGCATGCCCGCGCGAAAAAGAATTTTAGCATATTGCACAAGATTAGTCAAGAACTTTTATTGATAATTCAATCGAAAAATTTGCCGGCCCGCTTTTGCGGACCGGCATATTTTTCGATTGGAACAGAACTTGGAACAGAAGTGCCGCTGAGCGCAGGCCGGTGTTCCTTACGGGTGCGGCTTGCCTTCCCGGTAGTTTTTCATCACATCGGTAAACAGCTCCGCACTGGACGGCGGTGTCCATGTAATGGCGTTGGCGCCGGCCTCGATGGTCTGCCGGATGGATTCCTCCGTCGGCCCGCCGGTCGCAATGATGGGGTATTCCGGAAAGCGTTCGCGGATCTCCGCGACGATCTCCGGCGTTTTCGCTCCGGCCGCCACATTCAGAATGGTCGCACCGTCCTCAATGCGGTGGCGATAGTTCGTATCGTCGTTGGCGACTGTCACCACAATCGGCACATCCACGACATTCGAGATCCGCGAAATGATCCTCCCCGGCGTCGGCGCATTGACGACAACACCGGTCGCGCCCTGCATCTCGGCATACATTGCCAGATTCACCACTCGCTTGCCCGTGGTCAGTCCGCCGCCCACGCCGACAAACACCGGCAGATCGGATGCCATCAGCAGCGCCTGTGTGATGATCGGCTGCGGCGTAAACGGATACACTGCCATGACGGCATCCGCATTGACGTTGCGGATGATGGCCAGATCCGTGGAAAACACAAGGGACTTGATTCGTTTTCCGAACACCACGATGCCGCTGCATTCATGGATAACCGACGGAACACGAAGCGCAAACTGCCGCAGCGTGCCGTCAATCGGCGTGGGCATGCGCTTGGCAACATGGACGTCACCGGGCGTCAGCACCTGCCGCGGCGTCTCCTTTCCCGCCGTCTCCGCTTCTGCTGCAATCACGCCGCCAAGACTGAGCGTCTGTTCCATCGCGGCCGTATCGCCTTCTGTATTGAGCGGAGTCTCGACCGCACGCTCCCGCTCCATGGTCTCTTCTGATTCTCTCTGATTTTCCATGGTGTTCCCTCCTGTTGCGCTTGACTTTCCTGCCGCAGCGTGGTTTAATTGTGTCAGGAAATATTGACTCATTGAAACCAAAGTTTCGTTTTCGTTTTAACGTAACTTTGGTATAAACCATATTTGGACATTTGTCAAGCCCATTCTTCAAACTTAATGGAAATTTAACGATTTGGAGGACGATATTCCGTGAAAAAAGAGGAAGACGACGCACCTGTGCGCCGTGTCCGTCCGGTTGAGCCCGCACTCAGCGATGAACATGATTTGAACGGTTTCGGCCCTGTGTTTCGCGCAAGGCTGACTTATTTGATGAACGGCAACAGCGCGCTGCGCCGCCCCATCAACACACAGGAGCTGGCCGATGAGATCGGCATCAGCCGCCCGGCCGTTCGCAAGTATCTGCGCCCTTCGGACCGCAAAGAGATCACCGTGCCGTCGGCGCTGATTGTCTGCCGCATCGCGCGTTTTTTCCACACCTCGCCAAACTTTTTGCTCGGCTTTGACGAAGAGACACCAGAGGAAGAAAAAATGTCTGCTGAGAGTGACAGTTACAGCGCGCTCGGTTTGAGTCAGGCTGCAATCGACCGGCTCAAGGCAATGCGCTCGCGCGCGGCAAAGGATCCGCAAATGGCCGCACAGCTCAAGCTTCTGGACCGGGTCATTTGCAGCTACGCCGATGAAGCCGGAAAACTGTATTAAAAAACACACTGCAAACCAAAGTTTGCAGTGTGTTTTTTGTATTACGAAATCTTCTTCGCCTGAATCGCCAAGTCTGGTGGCGTTCTTCAATGCTCAGGCATCCGTGCGATGCAATTTGCTCTGCACGGCGTGCCATGCAGCACCAAGCAGGTCACGGAACAGGTATATGCACAGTGCCATGACTGCCAGCGCAAATAGAATGTTCCAAAGGGTACTGCGCGTGAAATAGACGAAGCACGCCACGCCAAAGAGGATCAGCGCGCCGATCAGGAACGGATAGTCAATGTGGATTCGTGCCGTCTTGCGCAGCAAAATCATACGTATGATGACATTCACCGCAAAGCCCGCAAGCAACGCAATATTCGCTGCCTGAAGTCCAAGAGACCCAGCCAACAGGTGAAACAGTGCTACGTTAACCACCGCTGCAATCAGCGTGGAGACAAAGATCGTACCGGTCTGCTTCTCCGCACTGAAAATATTTCCCTGAAACGTGCTGAAGATGCTCACCGCCGTGGCCAGGATATACAGTGGAATGGTGGGATAGGCATCCTGATAGGCTTCCGCGATCATGACGGGAAAAACCAACTGGATCAGCGGCAAAAACAGAATCGTCCCCACCGCGAGAAACTTGATATAATAATTTGAGGCCGTTGTATAAAATTCCGACTTATCTGTCTCATTCCCTTTCGAGAACACCAGCTCTTGCCAGGCCATGTTGAAGCAGATGGACACCAATGTGAGCGCATAGGTAAACTTCCCGGCCACACTGTAAAGTCCGTTCGCCTCATAGCCAAGGACGTTCGAGATGCCGACACGGTTGTATCCCGACAGAAACCAGTAGCTTGCGGAATTGAGGCACAGCGGCAGTGAAAAGCGAATCATACTCTTGACGATCGCAGAATCATACAGCTTAACAGACAGATTTTTCAGCAGATGAATGCGGCTTTCCATAATCACGACCTGCACGGCGAGGCCAATAATCATAGCCAGATACAGGGAATTAAGTGTCATCCCAAAGCCTAGAATCATCACGATATTGGACAGCGAGTTGACTAAGCTGCCGATAATGCCGGAAACTGCAAACACCGTATTATACCCCAGCCCTCTGGCGACGTAGGAGTAGATGTTCTGCAGCATGGTAAACAGGCCATAAAAGAAAATGAACAGCAGACACCGTATATCCGCAACCAAGCCGAGCGCCACAAACAGAGCGAGATACAATACCACGGAACCGCCAAAAATGACCATGCCGTTAAACACAGCCTTGTACTTGCCGCGCAGATCGTCATAATCGTAGATATACCGCATGATCCCTGACCAGATCTCCATGCAGATGACAGGAATCAGGATGTTTAAATACGAGACTGACGTATCGTAATATCCCATGTCTCCCGTTGCGATCCGGCTGGTATACAGCGGAAGCAGAAAAAACGAGATAACTTTGGTCAGAACATTGCCCGCAAAATAAAGCGCAGATGACTTCAGAAACCGCTTGGCATTGTTCATTTCATCTCCTCTTCCGGACCATAGCCGTCCTTCCACCAGACCTGAAATGCATGCGGCACACGATCCTTCTCCGGCGGCGGCGTCATATAGTCGCCATACAGCCGCGTAAGGCACGCATCATAGTCCGCAGGTGCCGGGAACCAGTGGCCTTCAAACTCCAGCATCACAGGCTCATCATACCATGCGCGTTCCCCAATCGTCTGCTGGATCAGGTCAAACACCAACACACCGACCTGCTCCGACGAATCGTACGGCACGCGCATGGCAATCTCCTCAATCTCCGCGTTGACCGCATCAAGATCCGTATTGCCATATCGCTTAAAAATATAATAGCGCTTGATCAGACGCAGCGGATCAGCGCATTTCACGAACGGGCGCGAACCCAGACTGATCAGCCGCACAAGCCGGTTGAGCCGGTCAATATCACGGCTGAGCGTCGGATCGTCCGCCGGGACGCCGTCCATTGGGAAGATATCAATCCAGACACTTGTCTGGAACTCCTCACGAAGGTCCTCCTCATGTCCCCAAGTGCGCAGATCCTGCAGCTTGATAAACGGGCAAATGCAGGTCGGCACATCCCGGTAGGTAATTGCGCTGATCTGCGGATCAATGGGGTCTTGCTTGACCAATTCGTAAAACCGCTCATAGTCCGGCCGCGGCATGCACACATCAATATCATCATCCCAGGGAATAAAGCCCTTATGGCGCACCGCACCGAGCAGCGTGCCCGCATAGAGGTAAAACCTCAGTCCATGCCGCTGGCAGTATTCCGAAAACCGAACCAGCAATTCAAGTTCAATCTGCTTTAATTCCGCAAGCTCAATTTTTCTCATAGCGGAAGCTCCTTTTTCTCAGAGTCTTGAAGCGCATCCAAAACCTGCCTCGCGCGGCTGGACCATGTGTTTTCCTGTGCTTCGCGCTCAAGTTGCGCCAGATACGCAGGATCATTCCGCTCGGCCAATGCCTGCTCGGCCAGCCGGATAAAGCTGTCGGCATCATGGTAAATCCGCACCGATGCATAGCGCCGGCATTCGTCCATGTCCGATGTCAGGATCGGCTTTTTGCTTGCCATATATTCAAACAGTTTAACCGGAGACGTTGCCGCCGTGATCTCGTTGAGCACGAACGGAATCGTCATCACATCTGCACAGGCGATACAGCCCGGCAGCTCCTGGTACGGAACAGACGGCACATATCGCACGTTTGGCAGCCGCTCAATACCGGAGCGCTCCATATCATTGTCGATTTTTTTGCCGATGAGCAGCCACAGCCAATCCGGGTGTCGCTCAGCCACTGCGCGCACCAGATCATAATCGAACCACGAGGCCAGCGCGCCGTAATACTCCAGCACGCAGGTATACCCCTGTGCCGCTTTGTGCAGCGCCGGATTTGGCTCCGCCGGAGCTGAAAAGAACGCATAGTCCGCCGCATTCGGCGCAAAAACAACTTTCCTACTGACCTGCAGCGCCTCGTCGTAGAGCTTTTTTGCAGTGGCCACCGTGAGGTCTGCCCGTTCCAGCAGTTGTCTGTGGATACGCAGCTTCTCCTCCAGATCGTCCGTTCCGGAAACGGTGACAGTCAGATCGTCTACATACTCATACTCCAGCTGGTCACTGTGATAATGCGCAAGCAGTGGAACTCCTGCGATGTTATACACGCAGCTAACGACTTTCCGCGCATCGCGTGTGAGCTGGTCAATTCGGTTCGCAAGGCATTCGTTGATCAGAAACACGCCCGGTTCCACCGCATGCACAGCAAAAAAGCTGTCATAATGGCGCTGTGTGGTCAGAAACAACACCGCAGTGTCCGGCTGCTGTGCAAAGCTGTGCGCCATCTGCTGCGCCCGCTGAAACAGAAAGTTCCATTCCACGGACGGGGTAAACACCATCACCGTCTTGCCTGCAAGGGCAGACGCAACTTCCAGGGCCTTCGCATTCCAGCACAAATTGGCGCCGCTGCGGAAAAGGAGTACACGCACGCTTCCCCACACATGGCCAAGCACCAGACGCATCGTCTGGCGCAGGCCGGATTTTTTCAGATAATAAGCAAATTTCTTGACGTTTTCCAAACTTGGCCTCCCTACAACGTGAGTTTAGCTCCGTTCCCGCTTTGCCTGCGCGACATTGAGCAACAGTCGTCCGCTGAAGAACCCCAAAACCACAGTCATGAACAAACCGTCCAAACAGTTTCCTGTAATCAAGCCAATGAGCAGCACCACATCCAGCGCCATAGACAGGGACAGGTTTTCAAAAATATGATCCCAGTTCTTTTTCCAGATTGAGTAAAGGGAATACGCAATTGCCAGAACGACAAACGGCACCATAAAGATCACAACGCCCACAATTCCCATGGAATAGTATTGCGCAATGTAGTCCCGTTCGACCTTAAAAATATTGGTCTCACGCGTCGCCGAAATGCCAAACCATTTGTCCATTGGGTCATGATTGATCTCCACCACATGGTTGATCATTGCAAGTTCCAGAAAACGATAGTCCAGGCGATTGGCCAGCGGCTCCTTGAGAATCTCATACCAAAAATCCGGGTCATACTCATACGGATAGGACTTCTTCACAAAATCCTCCTGCAGGGAGTATGCATAATAGCTGTCTTCGATATATTGCACCCGGTCCTCGAAGGAGAGCTGATAGTACTCGTCCTCCTCCTCGATTTTCATAGTGCCCTCTTTCTTCACCCGCTCGGCAATGGACTGCTGCCGCTCGACCTGTTTTTGCAGCACCGGAGACTTCTGCAGAATCACGCCAGAAAGGATGAGTGCCACGCAAATCGTGAGAATCGCGCCGCGATACCTGCGAAGCGTTGCCCGGTTCAGCTTTTTCTGTACAAGCGCGGAAAAGAGCATCACAAGCGCAAAGGTACCCAGCTCCAAAAGCACGCCATAGGCCGCAGTCTTGGTTCCAATCATGATCATCGCCAGCGCCTGCGCGATAACAATGCATACGCGCCACCAGCAAAACTTGTCCGTCATGCGGTAAAGCATCACCGGGAAAAGGAACATCATCAGCGCAGAGATCTGGTTTGCATAGCTGAAAAAGCCTTTGGAGGTCAGCTCCACCGGCCGGTATGTGTTGTTCGTGAACCACGCAAAGATATTGTCCTTGATGACCTCATTGGTATACGACGACAGGGAAATCTTAAAAAGGTTGGAAAGCACAATCGTTCCGGAGATGAGCAGGCACAAAATCTCCAAAACGCGGTAGAATGACTCCCGCGATATACTGAGCTGATAAGTAAGAAACAGGATGATAAACGGCAGAATCAATCGCACCACATAATACGCCTCATTGATCATGCTGTAGCCGAAATCACCCGGCACCACCGAGTTGAACGTTGCATTTGTAATATGGTGAATCACAAAGTATACAATACACAACGCAAAGTATGCAAACAGCAGGAGCGTCTCCCGCTGCGTGAAATGGTGAAGATCCATCACCAGATAGAGCAGCAGCATCAGAGCGACGCAAAATACCGCGAGCAGAGGGGGGATTGTAAAGCCGATCATGCTCGCCAGTTCATCGGTATAAAAATAATAACAATCAAAAACAGGCTGCAGCACAATAAAAATAAGCAAAAAATTGCGCAAAAACGCTGCGCCCTTTCGCTGGAAATAAGATTGCTTTTCGTCCAGATTCAAGTCTCGATCACCTCATTATCAAAACACAATGCCAAAAACACTTCCTTCCGCGCACAGATAGCGCCGTACATCTTTCGTCCCGATGCCGCAGAACGAAATGGTGTTTTCCAAGTACGGCAAATCTCCGGCTTGCAAAAAGTCAGTATTTTTTATTCTAACGCATTATACAGCATTTTTCAACCTGAAAAACTTGAATTTCACTGTGCCGCCGAAGGGCTTCGTGCGCAGCAAGGCGCGGCTCGTATCCAAACGAGCCGCGTCCCGTCCCGCAGCAGCAGGTTGTTATCTCCGTTCCAGCTTCTCCAGCGCGCAGTAGAGTGTAGCGTTATCCTGCTCATCTTTCACAGCAATGCGAATAAACGGCGCACCGTCGAAGCCTCGCTTCTCCGACAGGTCCTTGATGAGAATGTCGTCCTCCAGCAGCGCCTCGGCCAAGTCTCCGGAAGCACGTCCGTCCGTGACGGCGCACATCACATAATTGGCCTGTGACGGATACGCCCGGAGGAAGGAAATGCGGTTCAACCGGTCGATCATCCGCCGGCGCTGTCGCGCGATTTCATCGCAGGCCTTCTTATATTGTGCGGCATAAAGTCCGTAGATCTGGAAGAAATACTCCGCAAAGGAGTTGATATTCCAGATCGGCAGCATCCGGCGCATCCGCTCCATCAGCGCTGCATCGGCAGAGGCCATAACGCCCAGCCGCAGCCCCGGAACCCCATAGGATTTGCTGATGCTCTTGACAACGATCAAGGTATCGTATTTCTGCAAAATTTCATTGGAGAGCAGCGTGTAGCGCACATCCCGCTCGGCAAAATCCGCAAAGGATTCGTCGATGATGCAGCGCTTTCCGTTTGCCTGACAGTAATCCAGGATCTGTTCCAGCTCGTCCGCTTCAAAAAAGTGACCGCTGGGGTTATCCGGATTGATCAGGATCAGGTTATCGCAATCGGCCAGAGCCGCCACAATTTGCCCGGCTGTGGGCGCAAAATCACACGTCTTCGCAAAGAGCGGTACCAGATCGCAGTTTTCAAAACACCGGTCATACTCATTGAAAGTCGGCAGCAGCGTCAGCGTACGACCGGTCATCGCGCGCCCCAGCACGCTGATCAGCTCGGCGGCGCCGTTTCCCACGAGCAGGTACTCGTCCTCCACCTGAAACATCTTCCCCGCACTCAGCTTTTGAATCGACATTCCGGAGGGATACTGCGTCAGCAGCGGTTTGAAAAAGTAGGTAAGCTGATCGACCATCTTCTCCGGCGGAAAATAGGGATTGACCAGATAGCAGAAATCCTTCAGTCCGGAAAAGCGCCAGTATCCGCCGTAGCGGCACTCATACGCAGCCAGTCGGTCCTCCTTCCGGGCAAAGAGCGTGTTGGCAATGTCCAGATCCTGTGCGTCGTCGATCTCATACCAGCGCATCCCCTGCGGCAGCACATAGGCTTTGAGCCGCGCTTTGTCAATGTGCGCGATGGTTTTTAGAATAGACTCATAATACTGATCGACGCCATACGCACGGATATACGCCTCCAGAAACGGCAGATACTGCCGCGCCAGAAAGTCCCGGCTGAACTTATAGATATTGACCGTTTTATAGTAAGACCCGGCCTCGTCATAGCGGAAGTGCTGTTTGTCGATGAAATCGCGCACATTGCCGTTTTCATCGAGCAGGGCAACGGTGCCGTCCATCCACTGTTCATAGCTGGCCACGGCCACAATGTTCGGCTCCGGCATACGCAGGATCTCCTGCAGCAGCTTCGGCTCAAAGATCAGATCCGACTCCAACAGGATCGTATCGTCCCGCACCAACTGCTCGCGCGCCAGATACATGGAGTAAATGTTGTTGGTCTTGTCATAGTCCCGGTTGTACACGAACTCAAACCGGATGCCCTCGATCTCCGTCGCGGCGTATTTCACCAGCCGCTCCGCCTCATAGCCCACGACGAGAATACAGTCCGTGATCCCCGCCTGCCGCAAGGCCTCCGCAGCGCGCTGCAGCAGCGTCTTCCCCGCTACCTCGACCATGCATTTCGTCTGATTCCGGGTGTATTTTCCCAGACGTTTGCCCATACCGGCCGCCAGAATGATTGCCTGCATATGCGTACCTCCTTTTTTGTCGCATGGATAGCGAATGCACCGCAGGCCAACCGGCCGGCGGCGCATTCTGATTTCTGTTTACACGATCTCCAGATCGTTCCGGTCGCGCAGCATGTACTTGCGCAGCGGGGTCAGGCTGGCCAGCCAATAGAGCAGGCCGCCGAAGATCGCGTCAAAGCCACTGCCCGTAAAGACGAGGAAGAGCTTGCTCTGGATCTCGCCAGTGAGCGGGTTATACACGCAGAAGATGGTCACGACGCACGCGATCACCACGCACGCAAGGCCGACCAGATTAAAGCCGTTGGTATAGCGATACGCGTCGTGTCCCTTCATGAAGTAGGCGGATTTCAGCGAAAGCTTTCTGCGCCGCACGATCAGATAGTCCACGACGATCATGCCGATGATCGGTGCCTGAATAAACGCCGCGATGGAGATAAATGCGCCGAAGTGCTCCTCAACACCGCCCCACACCGTCAGCGCGCCGACATAGACCATGGCGATGATGACCATCAGCCGGTAGCTGACCTTGGGCATGCCGCTCTTGACGATCATGCAGTTCACGTAGGAGCCGGTGCCCTGCGTGCCCACGTTGGCGAAGGCGACCAGCAGCAGGCTCAGCAGCGCAAAGCCAGGCCCGCATAGGGTTGCAAGCATGGTGGTCGGATCGCTCTCGTAGTAGCCGCATCTGACGAACATGGCCAGCGCCATGATGCCGCCCGCCGCCACGAAGAACGGCGCCACCACACCATAGGAAAGCGTGGTTCCCCAGTAGCCGCTGCGCTCGCTTCTGGCCAGACGCGGCATCACCAGCGCCTGCGTGGACCAGGAAAAGGCAAAGGCCACATTGCCTTCCGCCGAGATCATGAAGTTCTCCAGCGCAGTGGTGCCCGGCTGCAGCACGGGCCGGACTGCGGCGATCTCAGAGAGCGGCACCGAGACAAAGCACAGCACCACGATGATCGTGCCCACGCCCAGCAGCGCCGTCACCAGAAAACGGTTCGTCCATTTGATGACCTCCGGTCCGCCCAGGGCGATCAGCGTACCCAGCACCACGCACACCACGCCCAGCACCGGTTTCCATACGACGGGGTTGAGCGCCAGTCCGAACGTGGCAAACAGGTTAAGCATGGATGACGCAAACAAGTTGGCCGCCACCGCGTACCAGCCGAAGTTCGCCAGACTGATGACCGTGGACAAAATGGCAACGCCCTTCCCACCCAGCACGGAGCGCAGCCAGATCCATAAGTCAATACCATAGCGCACGGCAAAGAGCACCGGCAGGCATTCGATGAACACCCACACGATGTTGAAGCAGAAGATGTTGATGAGCATCTGCTTAAACGTCAGAAACTCCGCCACGTACGCGCCCTGCGTATAGCACCAGGTTGCGATGGCAAAGCCGCTTGTGGACAAAAACAGATCCCAGAACGAGTATTTGCGCTCATTGGTGAGCATGGGCACGGTTCCGGTGATGGTCTCCTGCTGGATGTAATCCGCATGCTTTCCGCCCAGGCTCATGCGATCACCCCCGTCATGCAGCACACGATCAGCCCCAGACTCACCGCAATGCTGGCCACGATAGCGATCACATCTCCTTTGCCGATGCGGGCCGGGAATTCATAGTCCTCCCGCTCCATGATCTCCAGACGACGCTCGGTCTCCTGGTCGATCAGTTCTCCAATTGATACCTGACTCATGATTTTGCTCCTTTTCCTTCGTTCGTTTCATAAAGCTCCAGCGCCCGCGCCAGATAGGTCTTCGCGCTCTGATACCACAGCAGCAGATACTCGCCGACTGTGTTTCCGACAGATTCCTGATAGATAGCCCAGATGAACCAGTAATACGACGCGATCGCCACATACGCGAGGTCGTGCCGCAGCTCTTTCAGCTCCGGCTCCCGGCCATAGTAGATCTCCAGCACCTCCAGCACCTGCTCATAATTGTAATCCGAGCAGCAGATGAACGTACCCAGATCAATTGCCGGATCATCATTTCCAGAGTACTCCCAGTCGATGAGCGTCATTTCACCGTCCTCGCCGATCAGGAAGTTGGGCGAGTAGCAGTCGTAATGGCAGAGCACTTTTTCCACGCCATCGTCACGCGTAATTTGATGCAGCCGCTCTATTGCATGAAACAGCTCGTCAAAGTCCGCAAAATCCTTACGTTCAGCACTGATCTTTTCGATCAGATCCAGCGTTTTTTCCCAGATATCCACTTCATATTCGGAATGAACTGCAGCCGTATGCAGCTTGCGCATCAATCCAAGCGCCTGCCGGACCTCCTGCGGATTGTGATAATCCATGCACCGGGCATTGCGGATGAAGTGCGAAATCTTCCATCCTTCCTCCGGGTTAGCATAAATGAAAGTACGATCCAGCCCCAAACGCCGCGCCGCCTCCATAGAGAACGCCTCACTCCGACGCGAAATGTACGCTTCTGTCCCAACGCCCGGATGGCGGTAAACATACTCTCCGCCCTTGCAGCGGAAGTGGAACGACAAATTGGTCAGCCCCTGCTTGAGCACCTGAATGTCCATGATGTCGCTCTCCCGGCAGTCGAGCACCTTGCAAATGTTTTTGAAAATCTTGGAATCCGTGTTCTCAAGATATTTGTCGTCAAAGCCGCGCAAGTCCTCCAAAGAGTCGAATTCCAGCACCTTATCCGCGTCGTAGCGGCGGATATACATCGTCAGCCGGTCCAGATTGCGCTCATACAGCCGCTCCCACAGGTTGTTTTTCGTCTCCGGCTGGTCATACTGCTCCAGCAGCACCTCCCGGAACGCCTGCGAAAACGCGCGGGAGAAGTACACGTGACCCAGCATGCACCACATGTCCTCCGGCTCGTGCTGGATGCCAATGATCTTGCCCTGGCTGTTGCAGATCAGGCCGTCCTCATTGCATTTTCCCGGAAAATACACAGCGGAATAATAAGCCTCATACACATACTGCTCAAAAACGTTGTCCACGAAATAGTTGTCCGACGAACAGACGTAGGTGTTTTTCAGCTCGTCCACGACCCGGATCAGCGTAGAGGTGTTGTTGTACCGGTAATAGTCCTCGTTCACCACAATCTTGACGCCGAACTTCTCCTGGAGATAGAAAAACTTCTCCTTCATGTAGCCCACGACCACCGTAATGTCCGTGATCCCGGCCTCGTGGAGCTGCCGGATCTGGCGCTCAATCAGGATCTCTCCCTTTACGAGCATCAGCCCTTTTGGCTTTTCATAAGACAGCGGCGCAAAGCGGGACGACATGCCCGCCGCCATGATGATCGCGTTTTCCACCTTGTACGGCGCAAGCGCCTGCTCGCCGGCCTGCGTCAGCCGTCCGTTTTCTATGTATCCCTGCGCCGTCATGTTTCTGACGCAGCCGTTCACCTTTCCCAGGGAAACCCCGGCCGCACGCTGCAGTTCCCGCTGGGAAGCCCCTTCGTGCTGCTTGAGCGCAGCCAGCACAGCAAATTCATACTTATCCACACAGATCCTCCTTCGGTTCATACCGAAACGTTCACACGCTCGGAATTATACATCGTTCGTGAACGTTCGTCAATGCCTTTCTGCCGTTTTTCACTCTTTCTGTGATGCGCCGCCTATCATGTTTCGCTCCCGCGCGCCATAAAGTGGTACAAACCGCGTCGAAAGGGGCATGGGCGTGCACAGAAAACAGAAGCTGATCGTGAATACCGCACTGCTGACCGGGTCAGACATCGTCATGCGCTGCATCGCGCTCGCGTTTCAGGTGTGGCTGGTCGGGCGGATCGGCTCAGCCGGCATCGGGCTGTACCAGCTCGTCATGTCCGTGAGCGTACTGTTCGCCACGTTCGCCATCTCCGGCATCCGCTTTGCCACGACGCGGCTCGTTTCCGAGGAAATGGGACTGGAGCGCGGCGCGGGCGTCACGGGAGCGATGCGCCGGTGTGTGTGCTACGCACTGTTTTTCGGATTTGCATCTGGTACGATCGTGTATTACCTGGCAGAGCCCGTCGGCTTTTTATGGGTCGGCGACGCGCGCACCGTCCTCTCTCTGAAGATCACGGCACTGAGCCTGCCGTGCATCGCGCTCTCGTCCGTGTTCAGCGGATACTTCACCGCCAGCGGCCGCGTGTGGAAATCCGCCGCAGTGCATCTGATCGAACAGCTCATCTGCGTCGGGTGCGTGGTGCTGTTTTTGAACCTGACGCCACGCGGCGATCTGGAGCGAAACTGCGCCGCCGTGACAGCGGGCGGCGTGACGGCGGATGTTGCCTCGCTCATTCTGATGGCAACCGTCTATGCGGCCGACCGGCGGCGCTACCGGCGCGGCGGAGACACCGTTCCGCATCTGACACGGCGGATGCTGGGCGTAGCGCTGCCGCTGGCCGTGTCGGCCTACGCGCGCACGTCGCTGTCCACACTGGAGCACCTGCTCGTCCCGCGCGGTCTGAAAAGCGCGGGCTTCTCCGCTGACCGTGCGCTGTCCGGCTACGGCGTCATTCAGGGCATGGCGCTGCCGGTTGTCACGTTCCCCTCCTGCCTGCTCTACTCGCTGGCCGAGCTGCTGGTGCCGGAGCTGACGGCGGCGCAGGTCTCGGGCAAAACGGACGAGATCCGGCGGATGGTCAAGTCGCTGCTGTACAAGTGCCTGCTCTTCGCTGCGGTAACGGCCACGCTGCTGCTCGTGTTTGCCGGGAAGCTCGGCGAGCTGATCTACCACTCTGAGGAAGCCGGCAACTACATCCGCCTGCTCGCGCCGCTGATCCCCATCATGTACCTCGACACGGTGACGGACGGCTGTCTGCGCGGCCTGGGGCAACACACGCGATGCATGTGCATCAACGTGCTCGACTCCGCGCTCGGCGTGGTACTGGTGTGGGCGCTGCTGCCGAAATATGCGCTGGCGGGCTACATCTTCGTGCTGTATTTCAACGAGTGCGTCAATTTTGCGCTGAGCTTCCGCCTACTGTGCCGCACGACGGGGCTGTGGACGAAAAAGCGTGCAAAAAATGCCGCAGCGGTCGTTTCGTGACCACTGCGGCATGTTTTTTGCGCTTATTTCAGGGCTTGGACTCCTGCGGTGCAGGCGGCGTCTTCTGCTGGCGCGTCTCGCGGAAGAGCAGATGCTCCACGCGCTTATACAGCAAATACGTCAGCAGCGAATCGATCACGCCCTTGAGGATGTTGAACGGGACGACCGCAAACAGCACCAGCGTGCCGACACTCGTAATGCTGCTGTTGACCGCGGTGCCCATGGCGACGATCTGCTCCAGCGGCAGGCCGAACAGCACCGAAAACTTCGGAATCAGGTAAAATGCGTTGAACGCGCTGCCGAACACCGTCAGGCACAGCGTACCCACGACCATGCCGATAATGGCCGTTTTGCGCGTTTTGTGATGGTGATAGATGATCGAGGCCGGGAGAATGAACGCGCAGCCGACGACGAAATTGGCAAAGTCGCCGACAAACGCCGTCGTCGTGCCCTTGAGCAGAAGCTTGATGATAACCTTAAGCAGCTCCGTCGTCACGCCCGCGACCGGGCCGAGGTAAAACGCGCTCATCAGAACCGGGAGCTCGCTGAGATCCATTTTATAAAAGCCCGGCGCGAAAAACAGCGGAATCTCCAGTAGCATCAGCACGCCGCCGAGCGCGGAGAACATGGCGATATACGCGATTTTCCGGCTTCCGGTGATGCGCCGGAAATCCCTGCATACATACTTTTCACACAGCTTCGCCACAAGGAACAATGCTGCGATCACAACCACACAGGTCACCACAAACGTCAGATTTTCTTTCAGCACCGAAATGCACCTCCAAAAATAAAAAACACCTGAAAGACATGTCCTTCAGGCGCAATGATCGGAAATCCATACATCTTCTCTCATCCAGACTTTACTGTCGGTATCGGAGTTGCACCGATTCAGCCATATACGGCTCGCGGACTTTACCGCCGGTCGGGAATTACACCCTGCCCTGAAGACATCTGATTCAGTTTTCTTAGGGCTATTATAGCATGTATGATACAAATTGCAAGTTTTTTCTGAATTCGCGTGCGAATATTTGACAGTTGGTCGTTCGTCGGCTAAAATGGAGCCATCATCAAGGGAGGCGCGATCATGCCGGAACTGGAACAAACCTGCTGCTTCACCGGGCACCGGGAGGCAAAGCTCCCGTGGGGCGGGAACGAAAACGACCCGCGCTGCAGGCGTCTGCAGCAGCAGCTCTGCGACGTGGTCGAGGCCGTCTACGCCGACGGCATCCGGCACTACATCTGCGGCATGGCAAACGGCTGCGACCTGTACTTTCTCGAAGCCGTGCTGCGCCTGCGCCGGACGCATCCGGACGTCACCGTCGAGGCCGCCATCCCCTATGAGGGACAGGCCGACCACTGGCGCGAGCCGCTGCGCCGCCGGTACGTGCAGCTTCTGGGTCAGTGCGACTACCAGACCCTTGTGCAGAGTGCCTATACCTCCGGCTGCATGATGCGCCGCAACCGCTACATGGTGGATCATGCCCGCATCCTGATCGCCGCCTACACCGGCGCCGCCGGCGGCACGCAGCGCACCCTGCTCTACGCCCTGCGCCGGGGACTGGAGATCATCGAGATCCCGATCGACGAATAGCCAGCCAGCGCCCTGTCCAACGAGTGAAAACCTCGTAGAGTTTCGCCGCTCGGAAGCGGCGAAAGAAAATGCAATCATTTTCTCCAGCGACATGTGCGGTGGAGAAAATACTTCTTGCGGAGAGAACGTGCGCGCCTCCGGCGCGTGCGCTGAACGAAGCGCAATCCCCTTTTGGCAAAAAAGCAAGCTTTTTTGCCAGACTCAAAACCCGCCGCTTGAAATCAGGCGGCGGGTTGTTTCATCCAAATTCAGTTCAGGGCTGCCTTCGCCTGCTCGCACAGAGCGGTGAACGCGGCGGGGTCGTGGATCGCGGTCTCGGAGAGCATCTTGCGGTTCATGTCGATGCCCGCGAGCTTCAGGCCGTGCATGAAGGTGGAGTAGTTCATGCCGTTCATCTTGCAGCCGGCGCTAATGCGGGTGATCCAGAGCTGGCGGAAATCTCTCTTCTTCTGCTTGCGGCCGACGTAAGCGTAGCGGCCGGACTTCATCACCTGCTGGTTGGCCATCTTATAGTGGCGGGACTTGTTGCCCCAATAGCCCTTGGCCAGACCGAGGATCTTATTTCTATGCTTGCGCGTCATCATCGCGCCTTTGACTCTTGCCATGGTTGTATCCTCCTATTTCTGCGGTCAATCCTTATTTATAAGGAATCATTTTCCGGATGGTTGCTTCGTTGGTCGTATCCGCATACGTGGTGGAGCGCAGACGACGGCAGCGCTTGGTATCCTTCTTGGTCAGGATGTGGCTCTTGAACGCATGGGCGCGCTTGACTTTGCCATTCTTGGTGAGATTGAATCTCTTCTTCGCACCACTGTGAGATTTCAGTTTGGGCATTGTATTTTCTCCTTCCTTGGTTTGCTTACTTTTTATTGGTACCCTGCGGCTTCGGCGACAGGAACATGGACATATTCCGCCCCTCCAGCTTGGGCTGCTTATCGAGATTGGCAATTTCCGCACACTTGGCGGCAAAATCGCGCAAAAGCGCCTCGCCGATGTTGGTGTGCGCCATTTCCCTGCCGCGGAAGCGAATCGTCACCTTGACGCGGTCACCGTCGCGCAGGAATTTCTGGCCGTTTTTCAGCTTGGTGTTGAAATCATTCTCGCCGATGCCGGGAGACATGCGGATTTCCTTCACCTCGATGACATGCTGGTTCTTCTTGGCTTCCTTCTCGCGCTTGGCCTGCTCAAAACGGTACTTGCCGTAGTCCATAATCTTGCAGACCGGTGGATTGGAGCCCGGCGCGATCTTCACGAGGTCGAGATCCTTCTCCTCGGCGATCTCCAGCGCGGCAGCAGAGGACATAATACCAAGCTGTGCGCCGTCTTCTCCGATGACGCGGACTTCCTTGTCGCGGATTTCATCATTGATCTGATAGTTCGTTGTTGCGATAGGAACACACCTCCATTTTGCTCCAAAAAACGAAAAAACGCGGATGCCAAAAGCCATCCGCGCATAAAACACTCATACGACCCCCATCGGTCGGGGGACGGGTTTTATTGACCGCGGACCGCCTGTGCGGCCGGGTGAGGCTGCGGCCATGCCGCGCCCACTTTGTTTTCAGCTTTCTTACTATAACAGGCAAAGCGCCTTGTGTCAAGTGTTTTGCTATGCAAAAAACATAGCAAAATGAAAATGTGCCATTTCCTCGCCCCTTCGGGGCAACCGGAAATGATGCACAAAACTTCACGCGCATCTCCACATTTGCCTGTTTTCGTGGCGCACTGCAAAGTCGCGTGAAGTTTTTCGCCGGAATGATCCGCCGCTCGGCCGGGCATACTCCCCGCGGAGGCGAATGCAATGGTTTTGCTGGAATATGGCGGCGTTTTTCTCGCCGGGGGCTTAAGCTACGGCGCGCTGGAGCTGCTCTGGCGCGGACACACGCACTGGACGATGCTGCTGTGCGGCGGCGTATGCGCGGAGCTGATGTATCTCACGGCGGGCAGCCGCAAGACCATGCTGCCGCGCCGTTGGACGCTCTGCGCGGCGGAGGTCACGACCGTGGAATACCTCACCGGGCTGCTGGTCAACCTGCGGCTGGGCTGGAATGTCTGGGACTACTCCGCGCGCCCGCTGAACGTGCTCGGGCAGATCTGCCCGGAATACACGCTGCTGTGGTTTCTGCTCTCCATCCCCGGCGTGTGGCTGGGGCGGCAGATCCACGGCGTGTTTGGCCGGCTCAGAGCCGCTCGATGATCTCGGCGCGCTTTTTTTCGTACTCTTCTTCTGTGATGAGCCGCTGGTCATACAGCGTGCGCAGCTCTTCCAGACGCGCCTGCGCGTCGCTTTTGTGCAGTGCATCGTCGTCCTCGATCTCGATCTGCGAGCGGCCGTACTTCCCGCCGAACGCCGCATAGACGTTCGCCGCGGTAATGACAGCGGCCAGCGCCGTCCACACGATCCCGAACCAGCCCGCCTGCGGAATAACGACGAAAATGCCGACAGCCACAAATACAAGCCCAAAAATCAGGCTCACGACGCCGCCGAACCGGCTTGTCCGGTAGGTCACGCGGCGGCGGCGATTCCGGTCGTCCATCAGTATGTCTCCGGCGGCACTTCCTCCGCCATGGCGATCTTCACGATGCGGCTGGTGCCGAGCCGGTCCGCACCCAGACGGATGAAGTCCTCGGCATCCTCCAGACTGGCGATGCCGCCCGCAGCCTTGACCTTCACGTGCGCGTCGCAGCATTCGCGCAGCAGCGCCACGTCTTCCTTCGTCGCGCCGCCTGTGGAGAAGCCGGTCGAGGTCTTGATATAATCCGCGCCGGAGTCGGACACGATGCGGCAGAGCCGGCGCTTTTCCTCGTCCGTCAGCAGGCAGCACTCGATGATGACCTTGAGCACCTTGCCGCGGCTGGCCTCGCGCACAGCGTGGATGTCCTCTGCCACGTCCGCCCAGCAGCCATCCTTGACCATAGCAAGGTTGACGACCATGTCCACCTCGTCCGCGCCGTTGCGGATGGCTTCCGCAGCCTCATACGCCTTGACGGCGGAGGTGTTGTAGCCGTTCGGGAAGCCGATAACGGTGCAGATGGCCAGACGATCGCCCACATACTGCTTCGCGCCGGCCACATGGCACGGCGGGATGCAGACGGAGGCGCAGCCGTAGCGGATGCCCTGGTCACACAGCGCGCGGATCTCGGCAGCCGTCGCGTCCACGCGCAGCAGGGTATGGTCGCAACGCGCCAGAATTTCTTTGAGTTCCATATGATAAATCGTCCTTTCTCTGATTGTGTTTTTATTATACCGCCTCCCGGCGGATTCTACAAGACGCATATTTTTCAGCCGCGCCGAATAGGCTGTGTTACCGAACAAGAGAGGTGTAACACATGGACGAACTGGAAACCACCAACTACGCGGAGCTTTGCGGCACGCTCGCCGCACCGCCGCAGTTTTCACACGAAAACCGAAAAGAGCGATTTTATCGCTTCCCGCTGGAGACGCAGCGCCTGTCCGGCGCGATCGACCGGATCAACATCATCGTACGCGAGCGCCTGCTGCAGCAGACCGTCCCGGAGGATGCGGCGCGGCTGTGCGTCGTGGGTGACGTGCGCTCGTTCAACAACAAGCGCGGCGAGGGCGCAAAGCTCGTCATCACCGTGTTTGCCCGCTCCATCACCCCGTGCGACGACGAGAGCGATCACAACACCGTACTCCTGACCGGAACGATCTGCAAGCCGCCCACGCTGCGCACCACGCCGATGGGACGCGACATCTGCGATTTGATGCTGGCCGTGAACCGGCGGTACGGCCGCAGTGATTATCTGCCGTGTATCGTCTGGGGACAGCGCGCGCGGGAATCCGCACTCTGGCCGGTCGGAACGGTCGTCTCGCTGGAAGGGCGGCTGCAGAGCCGCACCTATCTCAAAGTGCTCGAAGGAGAGACGGTGGAAAAGACCGCGTTTGAGATCTCCGTCGTCGATCTGGAGCGGATATCAGACACTACATAGCGCACAGCCGCCCGCCGGGCTTCCGGCGGGCGGCTGATTGTGTATTCAGACAAACGGCAGCGTCAGCAGTTCCGGCAGGGACGTGATCCGGTACGTTGCGGCGGATAGCTCCTCCGCGCTTCCATAGCCGTACAGGCAGCCGACGGACGGCAGATCGTGCCGCACCGCAACCTCCAGATCGAAAAAGCGGTCGCCGATGACAACATAATCGCCCGGCCAGCGCGCGCGGATCTTCGGGAAGCTGTCATACTTCGGAATGTCGCCGAATTCCTCGCAGCAGTAGCACGCGGTGAAAAAGCGGTCAAGGCCAAACGTCTGCACATGCGCCTGCAGATATGCGCAGCGGCAGTTGCTGAGCAAAATCAGGGTATGGCCCCGCGCTTTCAGCGCCGCGAGTGTCGCCTCCGCCTGCGG
>ULWX01036438.1_pt1 | contig 33449 bp, 35 predicted proteins | sample 1960851 | NCBI WGS metagenome assembly ULWX01 (sample SAMEA4835826, study PRJEB28245) | human gut metagenome | biome: gut microbiome; material: fecal sample | place: Denmark | collected 2008 | reverse complement strand
TGGCCCGCCGAGAAGGAGAACTGAAATGTTAACTTCCATCGTAGGTACAAACTGGGGCGACGAAGGCAAGGGCCGCATGGTCGACCTGCTGAGCGAGAAGTACGACGTTGTCGTGCGCTATCAGGGCGGCAACAACGCCGGGCACACCGTCATCAACGAGAAGGGCAAGTTTGTCATGAACCTGATGCCCTCCGGCATCCTCCGCGACGAGACGGTGAACGTCCTCGGCCCCGGCATCGTCATTGACCTTGAGCATCTTTTTGGCGAGGCGGAGCAGCTGCGCCGCGGCGGCATTGAGATAAGCCCCGAGCATCTGCGCATCAGCGACCGCGCCACCATCTGCATGCCCTACCACAAGCTGCTTGACGGCCTTGAGGAGGACAGGCTCGGCGATAAGAAATTTGGCTCCACCCGCCGCGGCATCTCCCCCGTGTACGCCGACAAGTACATGAAGAAGACCATCCGCATGGGTGATCTGCTGCATTGGGACACCCTGCGCGAGCGTCTCGCGGGCATCCTCGAGTGGAAGAACCTGACCGTCACGGCCTACGGCCACGCCCCCATTGAGCTTGACGATATGATGGCATGGCTCGAGAAGTTCGGCAAGCCCTTCCTGCCCTACATCTGCGACACCACCGATTTTCTGGACAGCGCCATGCAAAACGGCAAGTCCATCATCTTTGAGGCTCAGCTTGGTGCGCTGAGAGATATTGAGTACGGAATCTACCCCTACACCTCCGCCTCCACCACGCTTGCCGCCTATGCCCCCACCGGCGCGGGCGTGCCCTTTGCCCGCATTGACGAGAGCATCGGCATCATGAAGGCCTATTCCAGCTGCGTGGGCGAAGGCCCCTTCACCTGCGAGATGTTCGGCGACGAGGCCGAGGCGCTGCGTGCTGCCGGCGGTGAGTACGGCGCCGCGACCGGCAGACCCCGCCGCGTGGGCGGCTTTGACGTTGTCGCCTCCCGTTACGGCGCGAAGATGCAGGGCTGCACCTACATCGCGCTGACAAAGCTGGATGTGCTCTCCTATATGGAGCAGATTCCCGTCTGCGTCGCTTATGAGCTCGACGGCAAGCGCATTGACCGCTTCCCCGCCGATATTGACGAGCTCAACGCCGCAAAGCCCGTCTATGAGTACCTCCCCGGCTTCCACTGCGATATCAGCGCCTGCCGCAAGGTGGAGGACCTGCCTAAAGCAGCGCTTGATTACATCCGCTACATCGAGAAGGCCGTCAACTGCCCGATAAAGTATGTTTCCGTCGGCGCGGAGAGAGACGAATACATCACCATGTTCTGATAGTTTTCAAACGCTGAATAAGCCGCCGCGCGGTTTATTCAGCGTTTGCACGGAGGCGTTTATGGATAATCAGAAGGTTTTGATTCTGGATTTCGGCGGGCAGTATAACCAGCTTATCGCCCGCCGCGTCCGCGAGTGCGGCGTTTACTGCGAGGTTCACCCCTACGGCATGAGCCTTGAGGAGATCCGCCGCTTTGACCCCATCGGCATCATCTTCACCGGCGGCCCGAACAGTGTCTACGCCGCCGGCTCTCCCCACGCCGACAAGGGCGTTTATACGCTGGGTGTGCCCATCCTCGGCATATGCTACGGCTGCCAGCTCATCTCCTCGGAGCTGGGCGGCGAGGTCGTCGCCGCGCAGGAGGACACCGCCCGCGAGTACGGCAAGACGCTCACCGAGTTTGACACCGGCTGCCGCCTGTTCAAGGGGCTGCCCGAGCAGAGCGTCACCTGGATGAGCCATGGCGACTACATGGCGAAGGTGCCCGAGGGCTTTTCGCTGGTCGCCCGCTCCGCCGCCTGCCCGAATGTCGCCATCTGCGACGAAAGCCGCGGCTTTTACGGGGTGCAGTTTCACCCGGAGGTGAACCACACCGAGTACGGAAAGCACATGCTGCGAAACTTCCTCTTTGAGATTTGCCATGCCCGGGGCAACTGGACGATGGCCGACTACAAGCGCATCGCCATTGACAATGTCCGCGCGAAGGTCGGCGGCGGCAAGGTGCTGCTGGCGCTCTCCGGCGGGGTGGATTCCTCCGTCGCGGCGGCGCTGCTGGCCGAGGCCGTTGGCAGTCAGCTCACCTGTGTATTTGTCGACCACGGGCTTATGCGCAAGAACGAGGGGGACGAGGTGGAGGCCGCCTTCTCCCGCTGGGACATCAATTTTGTCCGCGTCAACGCAGAGGACCGCTTCCTGATAAAGCTCGCCGGAGTTACCGAGCCGGAGCACAAGCGCAAGATAATCGGCGAGGAGTTCATCCGCGTGTTCGAGGAGGAAGCGAAGAAGATAGGCGCTGTTGACTATCTGGTTCAGGGCACCATCTACCCCGATGTTATCGAGTCCGGCAAGGGCGACGCCGCCGTTATAAAGAGCCACCACAACGTGGGCGGCCTGCCCGACTATGTGGACTTCAAGGAGATCATTGAGCCGCTGCGCATGCTCTTTAAGGACGAAGTGCGCGCGCTCGGGCGTGAGCTGGGTCTGCCGGAGTATCTGGTCACGCGCCAGCCCTTCCCCGGCCCCGGTCTGGGCATCCGCGTCATTGGGGACATCACCAAGGAAAAGCTCGACATTCTGCGCGAGGCGGATTTCATCTTCCGCGACGAGATTGCCAAGGCCGGGCTTGAGAGCAGCATGAGCCAGTATTTTGCCGCCCTTACGAATATGCGCTCCGTGGGCGTCATGGGCGATGGGCGCACCTATGATTACGCCGTCGCTCTGCGCAGCGTCACTACTGACGATTTCATGACCGCTGACTGGACGCGCATCCCCTATGAGCTGCTTGACCGCGTCTCCACCCGCATCGTAAACGAGGTGAAGGGCGTCAACCGCGTGCTGTACGACATCACCTCCAAGCCCCCCGCAACGGTGGAGTTTGAGTGAGGGGATTAATAAAAGCAGACCTTGGACAGGCTATGCTGCCCGGGGTCTGTTTTTTGTATGCGGCGCAGCTTCAGCCGTCTCCCGTTTCGCCAAATTCTGCTTCCTTATTGTAAAAACCGGCGTTCTATGCTAAAGTTTAGCTGACCTCAGATAGAAAGGACGGGGACAAAAATGGATGTTGCGGAATATTTTGAAGATATATTGGACTTTCAGGTCGGGGCGTTTCGCCTGAGTCGGCTTTTGTCGGCGGTGCTGCTGGCGCTGATATGCCTGCTGTCGGTGAAGCTGCTGCTCAAGGCGGCGGACAAGCTGTTCGCGAAGCTCCATGTTGACCCGACGCTGCTGGGCATGCTGCGGGCGATTGTTAAAACGCTGCTGCTGGCAATAGCGGTGCTCATCGTTCTGGGCTATCTCGGTATCCCCGTCACGTCGCTGGTGGCGCTGCTGTCGGTGGCCGGGCTTGCAATTTCGCTGAGCATTCAGAACTTCCTCGGCAATGTGACCGGCGGCTTTCAGCTGCTCATCTCCCGCCCGTTCAAGGTGGGGGACTATGTCCTCGCCGGGGACTGCGAGGGCACTGTTCACGAGATAGGCATGTTCTATACCAAGATTATGACCGCGGACAATAAGCTCATCCAGCTTCCTAACAGCACGGTGGTGTCCGCCAATATCACAAACTACACCCATGAGCCCATGCGCCGGGTGAGCCTTACCGTGACGGCCTCCTACGACGCGCCGGTGGAGCGCGTAAAGCAAAGCCTGCTCTCCTCGGTCGGGCGCACGGCGGGCGTTCTCGATGACCCCGCGCCCTTCGCCCGCGTCAGCCAGTATAAGGACAGCGCGATTGAATACACCGTGCGCGTCTGGTGCAAGACTGAGGACTACTGGGATGTGTATTATGACCTGCTTGAGGAGATAAAGGCGGGCTTTGAGCAGGACGGGGTAGAGATGAACTACCCCTACCTCAACGTGTGTATGCCCAAACACTGAAAGGACGGAGAACGATGAAAAAGATTCTTCTTGAAGTCTGCTGCGGCAGCGCGGACGATGTTATTCAGGCGCACAAGGGCGGCGCGGACAGGGCCGAGCTCAACAGCGACCTGTTTCACGGCGGGCTTACCCCGACCGTCGGCTCGCTCATCGTTGCAAAGCGGGAGACGGGCATGAAAATTATGACCATGGTGCGCCCGCGCGAGGGCGGCTTTTGCTACACGGACGCGGAGTTTGCCGCCGCCGTGGAGGACGCAAAGCTCCTGCTGGCAAACGGGGCAGACGGGCTGGTTTTCGGCTTTCTGACCCCGGACGGGCACATTGACCTTGAGCGCAGCCGGATTCTGGCGGAGCTTGCGCTGGATGCCGGGAAGGAGGCCGTGTTCCACCGTGCGATCGATGTCGTGCCGGACTGGAGAGAGGCGCTGGACGCGCTTATCTCGCTGAAGCTTACCCGCGTGCTCACAAGCGGGCAGTCCCCCGATGTTTCCCAGGCGACGGATGTTGTCCGCGAGATGATAGAATACGCCGCCGGGCGCATCCAGATTCTCCCCGGCGCGGGCATCACGCCGAAAAACTGCGCCCGCTTTGTGCGCGAGAGCGGCTGCACGCAGGTGCATATGGCGGCGCACCGCCCCTGCTATGACTACTCCGTCAACAATAACCGCGATATTTTTTACGGCGGCTGTCTCTATCCCCCGGAGGACCGCTATCAGATGACCGATGCCGCCGTCATCGGCGACACCGTCGGCAGGCTTGGGGAGATTTGAAAGCATGGATTACACCCAAGATATGTGGCACACTGTGAGCAATCGGGATGAAACTGAAGCTTTCATGGAGCAGGTAGGTTATTTTCACGATTCCTGTATTAAAGAGCTGAAATATATCAGCGGGGCATATGTCAGCGACCGTTTATCAATGCAGGCGATAAATAATAAACGGGAGTTAAGCCTCATTATCCAGCGTCAATACGAAAACCCCTCTATGCTTGAGCTTCAGTTTGAGGAATTAAAATATTTGAAGCTTTTCCCCGTAGGGACAGAGTATACTTGCGAGATTTCAGGCGCGACCATGCTATGCTTGGACGGGTATATCTACTGGGCAGACAGCGACGAGCTGTGCGAGGACAATTTATCCGACTATGACGGTACTTTAATATGCGCAAAACGGATGAAATGGCGCGAGATAGATGGCTGCATGGGCAAGGACGAATTTTACCGCGCCGCAAAATAAGGAATTATCCCGGTGAGAGCGTCACGCCCTTTCTTGCTTCCCCCATCGGGGGGAAGTGGCAAGCCGGGACGGCTTGACGATAGGGGGACGGTTTGCGTTGGAGTTAGATAAAGCAAGGCCCCCTTCAGTCTTGCCGCTTCGCGTCAAGCCAGCTCATCTCCGCGCTAAGAGCCGCCTTACGGCGGTTGCGCTCCGAAACGCGCCTGCGGGCGCAGCCCCCAAGGGGGCGCCAAGATTGGTGCGGCGGTGGCTTTGCGCTTATGTCATAGATGAGCACAATCTAACGGCTCCCTTGTGTAAAGGGAGCTGGCAGCGTTAGCTGACTGAGGTATTGTTTCGCTGAAAAAAATTTGTACAAGCCTAAAAATGGTGCAAACTCGCAACTTTTCGCTAACAACCCCTCCGTCAAAAATCTACGATTTTTGCCACCTCCCCTTACACAGGGGAGGCTTTGATGCAGCGCAAATTTTTGAAAAAGCGCAAAATATATGCGCACCACACTTGCTTCCCCCGCCGGGGCTGCGCCCGCAGGCGCGTTTCGGAGCGCAACCGCCGTAAGGCGGCTCTTAGCGCGGAGATGAAGTGTCAAGCAGCGAAGCGGCTTGACGATAGGGGGATTTGCTTTCAAGCCGGGAGAAAGTTAGTGCGCCTATTCCCCATTCAAAAGCTCGCTCTGGAAAACCTCAATCATGAGCCTTGCCCCGAGGCGGAAGCCGTCGGCGAACATTTCCGCAAGGTCATCGGAGGTCACGTCCATATATTCGTTCATCACCGCGGTGAACTCCTCGTCGAGCGGCGGGGACAGGCGGCTGAGCTTCTCCGTAAATTCATCTGCGTGCCAGCAGTATCTATCGAGCAGCGCTTTGTGTTCCTTACTTCGCGGGAAAAACTGCTCCGCCGGATAAACCCTGCCGTCATACAGCTCCATCAGCACACTTTTCATAATACTTTTCACCTTTTCCTCCCTTTGACATTTAGTGAATGTCAATCTTCCCTGTATTTTAGCATAGAATGTACAAAATGACAATCACTGAATGTCAGCAAGGGAGAGTTCTATGTATAAAAACAAGGCAGAAGACGGTGAAAATAACATATGCGGGCGAAAAATCAAAGAACTTCGAGAGCAGCTCCCGGTTAAAACTTCACAGCGGAGGTTTGCAGAATTACTGCAAATTGAGGGGCTTGATTTGGACAAAAACGCCGTGCAGAGAATTGAATGCGGAAAGCGTTTTGTCACAGATATTGAGCTGAAGGCCATTGCAAGAGTGCTGGGGGTCAGCTATGAGGAGCTTCTTGACGATTAAAAGCTCCCTGCAACTATTTTTATAAATATATGGAAATCCCGCGTATTTCATGGTATGATTAACCGACAAAAAAGTAAGTGATGAATAAAACGCCAAGAGTGATTTGCGAGAGAATTTGTGTTCTGGCGATGGCTCTTTTTCGCAGACATACTTTGTGTATTTCAAGAAAAAGTGACGAAGTCAGGGCGCAAATTGTCCGCAAAGCACCGAAGGCGGTTTGCTCAGCGCTTACGATAAAAACTGGAGGGATTTTTATGGATAACAACAAGCGCCCGGATTCCATGGCGCGTATCAATACCCCGGAGCTTGCCGAGGCGTTTATCGCCGAGCAGGTCGCGGCGGTCAAGACCCAGGTCGGGGGCAAAAAGGTGCTGCTGGCGCTCTCCGGCGGCGTGGATTCGTCCGTCGTTGCGGCGCTGCTCATCAAGGCTATCGGCAGGCAGCTTGTCTGCGTGCACGTTAACCACGGGCTGCTGCGCAAGGGTGAGCCGGAGCAGGTCATCAAGGTGTTCCGCAGCGAGATGGACGCAAACCTCATCTATGTTGACGCGGTTGACCGCTTTCTTGATAAGCTCGCGGGTGTGGCCGAGCCCGAGCAGAAGCGCAAGATCATCGGCGCTGAGTTCATCCAGGTCTTTGCCGAGGAGGCAAAGAAGCTGGAGGGCATTGAGTTCTTGGCGCAGGGCACCATTTATCCCGACATTCTCGAGTCCGAAAAGGGCGTGAAGGCGCACCACAACGTCGGCGGCCTGCCGGAGGATTTGAATTTTGAGCTGGTCGAGCCGCTGAAGTTCCTTTATAAGGACGAGGTGCGCGTGGTGGGCAAGGCCCTCGGCCTGCCCGACAACATGGTCTACCGTCAGCCCTTCCCCGGCCCCGGTCTCGGCGTGCGCTGCCTCGGCGCCATCACCCGTGACAGGCTCGAGGCCGTGCGCGAGTCGGACGCTATTTTGCGCGAGGAGTTTGCAAAGAACGGCCTTGCGGGCAAGGTGTGGCAGTATTTCACCGCCGTGCCCGACTTCAAGTCCGTCGGCGTGAAGGACGGCAAGCGCACCTTTGAGTACCCCGTCATCATCCGCGCCGTCAACACTACCGACGCCATGACCGCCACCATCGAGGAGATCCCCTACGCGCTCCTCAAGCACATCACCGAGCGCATCACCAGCGAGGTCCCCGGCGTCAACCGCGTTGTGTACGACCTCACCCCCAAGCCCTGCGGGACTATCGAATGGGAATGATCCCGCATTTCACAGAGGGAGACGACAACTATGCAGCTACGTTTATCCAGCGGCAAGCCTGAGGTTTTGGAAGCCGCGCGCGACTATGTGGAGAATCATTTGGAGGCCGGGGCGGCCATAATGAAAAGAGAGTATGACCGCACGAGCGCGAAGTACACCATCGCGCTGCCGGACGAACAAGCGGACGCCCTGCTGGATAAGCTGCTGGCGCTCTCGCCTGACTTGAACATTTACGCCTCGATTATCGCTGACATCGAGGGGCGGGACTCAAGCTTCTGGAGCAGCACCACCTACCGGAGCGCCGTGGACGACAAGGGCAAGCGCTATTATGACGTGGACAGCAGCACCGGCTGGGCCTGAGCGCGCGAAATCAACCAACAAAAAAGCAGACATGTTCCATAACAAACATGTCTGCTTTTTTCAGCTTACTGCGTGGCAGTAAATCTGCCGTTGGAATGCTCTGCTATTTTTGCGTCCGATAGGAATTGAGATAATGAGCTGCCATTCGGGTTATCTGGTCAACCGGCTCGGCGCTTCCGCCGCAGATGTAGTCAAGAATGGCACCGCGCATGACGATGAGAAGCTCTCGCGCAATTTGCTCTGCCGGAACCTCGCAAATGATTTCCCCATCAGACTGGCCCGCTGAAACAAGTTCAACCAGATAGGACAGCAAGGCGCGCTCATCAGAGAAAAAGCCCGCACCGTTATGAGCCAGCTGCGCGCGGTATAGCTGCGCCAAAGATTCTTTGCCATATGTACACGCTTGATTGATAAGGTGCTCGGCAAAACGCGAAATCTTTTGAATGGAGTCCATTTCGGAGACACGAAGCTCCGGCATTACCTCTCGGTCAAAGATTTCATCGACCAACTTATACCACTCAAGAATCATGGATTCCTTGCTGCTGAAATAGTGGTAAAAAGCGCCTACCGAAACACCGGCGGCTTGGCAGATTTCCTGTACTGTAATATTTTCAAAGCCCTCATGCTCATTGAGTGAGAAGGCGGTTTCCAAAATATGTGTCTTTGTCGCAAGCGCCTGCTGCTTGCGCTTTGTCATCTTCTCCAAATCGGACTTCTCCTTTGCAGAGTATGAGCTATTGTAACGCATTCACCGCACAAATTGCAAGGGTTAAATAAAATGCGGGCAGGTAAATCCCTGCCCGCTCAGTAATTAATTTGCGTTTATCAGACCTGCGACCAATTATCGCCTTCGGTAAAGACGAGGTTTTCGGGTCGGAAGGGCCATGCGGTATTTATTGCACCCGGGCTTGGGAAGCCATTTGTGCCCGGTATTGCGCAGCCTTCTGTGAACTGAAGAATGCTGTCCCAGACAGGTGCGTCAACACGCTCGCTGACCGTTGCAGAGCCTTCATGCCCGGCACTTGCGCAGAGGTCGGCACACTCATGCAGATACATAGCGCCACGGGTCAGGGAGGTTGTCACCTTCCAGCCTCCGCCGATGGTCAGGCGGTTGCGTAAGGCAAGCAGAGTGCCGATGGCAAGAAGGAAGCCAGGGAAGTAATCCATGGGGACGCCGCTCAGGTTTTGGGGGTGTTCCTCACTGCCATTGCGGATAGAAATGCCGGATATATCCTCCGCGCAAGGTGCCCAGCCGGGACGGTTGCGCCACACAGTGTCGGAGAAGCAGTTAAGATTGCTATATACGACATTGGGGTTGAGGGCGCGGATGCCGGCTTCGGAAAGGCCGAATTTGTCCAGAATGCCATCACGATAAGTATAGGTGACAACATCGGCCTCGCGTATGAGCTCTTTAACACGCGCGAGCTGCTCTGCGTCGTTGAAATCAAGGTTAATGAGCCGCTTGCCCGCCCAGCCGTCAAACTCGTTCATGCACGATTCCTGTTCGGCAAAACCACCGCTGCGGCGCACGAGCAGAACATCCGCGCCGTATTCAGCCAATATGCGGGAGCAGGCAGGCCCGGCTATAATATGGGTGAGGTCGAGCACCTTGATTCCGGAGAGCGGGCCGCGCTCGTTGGGCGCACCCCAAGCCGCTTTCTCGTCGCCTCCGGTTTTGCCAACCTTTACGATGGGCATGGACATGACAGCCTTGCCGAGCTCGCTCTCTTCAAACTCTTCACGGGAGCGCACGACGACAGCCGAAGCGTCATTCTTAAAAATCCACTCCTCAAGCTCTTGGGCATTCCACTTAGCGGCCGCCGAGGCCACCTCGGGAACATCCTGCTCAGTACTCATGAGGTTATAGTCCTTAGCGGGTTTAGAAAGCCCCAGCGCATTGACGAGCTTTGCAAACTTCTCCTGACGATAGGCGTGCATGGAGATGAGTCTGCCGTCCTTGCAGGGATACTTGTGCCACTCGCCGGCTATCGCGTTGGTGATGCTTGCCCCGTTCATCATGCGCGCCATCTGGAACTTGGGCTCGGTGTAATATGACATGAACACACGGTTCGCCTGCAGGCCGGCGAAGGCGACATCACAAACAGTTGCGGCATCCGGGGTGTCCGCGCCGCGCAGCCGGCCAATCTCGGTGGCAACGGAGCTGCACGCGGAGAGTACGGCGGCCATGGCAGCGGTCTGGGGAATAACCTCCGCTTCAAAGAGCTTTTGCATAGCGGGTATGCGCATACCCTTGAGAGTGTCGGCTACCGGGCCGGGAAAGGGGTTATACTCACCGGCCGCGCGCTGGAACATCTCGCGTTTGCTCTCGTCGCCGGCGAAAGTGGTCGGTATCGGCTCTATGCCAAGACGGTCGCAGACATCATCAAATATCCGCGCGGCATCCTGAGCCTTTTTGAAAATAGCGTTGTTTTCCATTTTGCTCTCCTTTCAGATGGAACGGCCAACTTCAAAGCCATCCCAGACGGCCTGCATGATGTTGTGAACCTTGCGGGAGTCACCGATGTTGTACACGGGCTTGCCGCAGTCCTTGAGGCTGTCGTAAAGATCGTGCACGGGGGTGTAGCCTGCGGCCATGACCACGGTGTCAACTGTGCAGCTGTGCTTTTCACCGCCGCACTCGTAGCTAAGGCCGTTTACATCTATGCTGCTGACAGCCGAATCGGTGTGAATGTCTGCCTTGTGGAATTTGAGCAGGTCTTCCAGCATGCAACGGTTCATGAACGGCATATCGCCGTGCATACCTCCGAGAAGAGCACCGGTAAGCTCAAAAATAGCCACATCATGGCCGTTCTGCAACAGATGTAAAGCCAGCTCACAGCCAACCTGACCACCGCCGATTATAGCAACATGTTTGCCGGCCTCTACTGCGCCGCTGAGAACCTCATCGGCCATCACATAGCTGCCGTCGCCGGGGATGTTGAGCTTTATGGGGCGGCTGCCGGTCGCGGTGACAACAGCATCGGCACCGAGCTCATCAACCAGCTCAGGTGTTGCGGCGGTGTTGAGGCGGATATCAACGCCGAGCTTGCGCACCTGACGCTCCAGCCATGCAATAAACTGGAGGTCGTCATGCTTAAATTTGGGTACGCCGCCGATGTTGAGCAGACCGCCGAGCCGACCGCTCTTTTCGACCAAAACCACATTGTGCCCGCGCTGGCGCAGAATCATTGCGCATTCCATACCGGCAACACCGCCGCCGGCAACAAGCACAGTCTTCGGCGTGCAGGTGGGGATTACCGGCTTGTCAATTTCAAAGCCGCACTGCGGGTTGACAGCACAGGAGAGGTGGACGAACTTGGAGCAGCGGCCCATGCAGGCCTCATGGCAGCTCAGGCAGGGGCGAATTTCGTCCAGCTGACCGTCGGCGATTTTCTGGGGCAGGTAGGGGTCTGCAAGCAGCGGACGACCGAAGCCGACCATGTCGCAGCACTCATCAATGGAGTCACAAGCCATCTGCGGATCATCCATGCGCCCGGAAATGAGAACGGGAACATCAACATTCTGCTTCACAATACGGCCAAATTCGCGGTAGATGCCCTTATAGCCGAAATACATGGGCGGATGATTCCAATACCAGGAGTCATATGTTCCGGCATCTACATTAAGCTCGTCGTAACCGGCAGCCACCAGCAGCTTGGCGGCTTCGATGCCCTCTTCATAATCGCGCCCTTTCTCCTCGAACTCCTCACCGGGCACAGCGCCCTGAGCATAGCCCTTCAGAAAGCTCTTGGGGCTGAAGCGCAGACCAACGGGGAAGTCCTTGCCGCAGGCCTGTTTGATTCCCTGTACAATCTGTGTGGCTATGCGCAGGCGGTTTTCAAGGCTGCCACCGTATTCATCAGTCCGCTGATTGAAGAAAGAGAGGCCAAACTGGTCAAGCAGATAGCCTTCGTGGACAGCATGAATTTCTATACCGTCAAATCCGGCACCTTTAGCGATGACGGCAGCTTTTACGAAGTTTGCAATAAGGGTCTGGATTTCCTCATGCGTCATCTCACGGTGCTGGATCCGTGGATCAAAACGGTTCAAAGCCGGAGAGGGTGCAATATGCTGAGATGTTGCGCCGGGGAAGGCACTGCGCCCAAGGCCGCCCGATAGCTGGAGGAAGAATTTCGCGCCGAGGGAGTGAACAGAATTGAGCATATCCAAGGCGGACTGTGTAAATGCAACCGGGTTCACCGTAGGGCAGGGCAGTCCGCCCGGAAGAATCTCGTTGTAATCAACATTTACCGTGCCGGTCATGATGAGGCCGGTGCCGCCGCGGGCACGCTCAATGTAATATTCCTGCCCTGCTTTGGTGAACGCGCCGTTACCCTCCGCAAAGCCGACCGGGCCCATGGGAGACATGAAAATGCGGTTCTTGATTTCGACCGAGCCAATCTTTATCGGCTCAAACAGTTTTTTGTAGTGGATTGACATAGATTTTTGCCCCTTTCACAGAATAAATTCATAGAATATATTCGACGAATATGTTCTGTTAAAAGAATGTTCCATTGTCGCAAAAATGTCAATAGGGAAATGTATGACAAAAATCAGCCCCGAAAATTGTGTAAACTGCCACCCCGGAGGATATCCTCCGGGTTTTTCTTGTCCGCGGGGGCTTTATCTGATACAATACTAATAAACAACGCTGCTGTTGGAGGGACTATGATTCGGGCGATTTTTTTCGATTTTGACGGCACTTTGCTCTCACACGCGCAGAAAATGGTGCCGCCCAGCACACGGCGGGCGCTGGATAGGCTGCGAGAAAAAGGGATAAAACGTGTCCTCGCCACCGGGCGGCATATGCTGGAGCTGGCGATGCTGCCGGGCAATGACCTTGATTTTGACGCTTACATCACGCTAAACGGGCAGCTCTGCCTTGACGCGGAGAAAAACGTGCTTTTCGGCAAGCCCATCACCGGGGCGGACAGGGAAAGCATTCTCCGCTCGTTCAGGGAAAAAGCCATGCCGGTTCAGCTCGTCGAAAAGGACGCGATGTACTGCAATTTTGTCGATGAAAGCATAGTTGCCGCGCAGCGGGCGATTTCCACGCCGATACCCGCCGTGCGCGAGTACACGGGCGGCGAGATTTATCAGGCCGTTTTCTACGTGGAAAAGGAGAAGGAGAGCCGGGTTTCTGAGCGGCTGACCGCCTGCAAAATCGCAAGGTGGAACGAGCACGCCGTGGACATCATCCCCTGCCCCGGCGGAAAGGCAGACGGAATTGCGGAGTTTCTGCGCCGAAATAACATTGACCGCGCGGAAACCATGGCCTTCGGCGACGGGGAGAACGACATTGAGATGCTGCAATTCGCCCAAACCGGCATCGCCATGGGCAACGCCATCGACGCCGTGAAGCGGCAGGCGGATTTCGTGACGGACTCGGTCGATGATGACGGGGTCGAAAAAGCGCTGATCAAGCTGGGGGTTATATAGCTTTGCCGTGGGCAAGTGATAGGTGATAGGAAATGAAGCTTAAAAAAACTATCTCAGTATTTTTGTTCCTGACTTTCTTGTTTTCATTGACGGGCTGTCGGAAAGAGGCTCCTGTTCCTGTTTCGCCGCTTTTCTACAAAGTCTCGGATGAAAATTCTTCGGTCTATATTTTGGGCTCAATCCATGTTGGCAGCATGGATATATACCCCTTACCGGCGAAAATCATGAGTGCTTATGAGGAGTGTGGCACGGTGGTGTTTGAGCTTGATTTCAGTACCATGCCGGAGTATGGCTATGAAATTCCCAGAGCTGAAACTGAGGCTATGGCAGGGACCGAAACCGTTGAACAAGCAGTTTCGGCGATAAAGGCGTATTATCCCGATATGAAGCGCCGGGCGCAGAAATTATATCCGTCTGTTAATATGGCGAATATAGAGCAGGCGGGCTTTCACACTCTGCAAGGCTTGCTCTCTCTTGCCGCCTGCGAAAAAGCCCAATTAAGAACAGATTGCGGCCTGGACCAGACGTTTTTAGGCTATGCACGCAGAGACAAAAAGAACATCATCGGGGCCGAAAGCTGGGAGGAGCAGTATAAACTGACATATAATCTGCCGCCGGAGGCGTACAAGGCAATTCTTACTGAGTCTATTGATGTGGATGGCACGGCTGAAGCTCTGGAAGTCCAATTTGAAATGTGGTGCAGAGGGGACGCGGAAACGCTGGAACACACTGAATTAGACCAGCTAAGGCAAGCAGACGCAGATTCGTTTATGCATGTACAGTATGAAAATTTCCTCATAAGAAACGAACATATGCTTGATAGCATAATCCGGCAGTTAGACATTGACGAACCCAGCTTTATTCTATTTGGTGCTGCCCATGTAATGGGCGAAGATGGAGTAATAAACCGGTTGACAGCACTCGGCTACACGGTTGAAGCAATGTAGGTGCCGTAAGTTCTATATAATCTACCAAGGAGATCACACATGGACTACTGCATCAGGCCCTACCGTGCGGGGGAAGAGGAATATGTCGCGCGGGCGCACCGCGAGGTGTACTCTGCTGAGTATCACTGGGGCGAATCCTTCATCAGCTATGCGGAGAAACTCGCGCTGAGCTTTCCCGCGCGGGGCAAGGACGAGGGGGAGGAGCTTTGGGTGGCCGAGGCACAGGGGCAGCTGCTGGGCTGCATCATGCTCTGTCGGAGCGACGACCCGGACGCGGGACAGCTGCGGCTGTTTCTTGTGGACAAGGAGTGCCGCGGGCAGGGCGTGGGCAGGGCGCTGACGGAGGCGTTGCTGCAAAGGGCGCGTGAGGTCGGCTATAAGCGGCTCGTGCTCTGGACGGCGAGCCCCCTGACCGCCGCGATCCATCAGTATGAAAAGCTGGGCTTCGAACAGACCGAGCGGGTGGAGAACACCGAGTGGAGCCTTGACGGGGAGCTGCTGTACGAGATAAAAATGGAATTGGAGCTTTAAGCAGAACAAAGAGGCTGTTGCAAAGCTGTGCAGCATCAAAGCCTCCCCTTTTTGCCAAAGGGGAGGTGGCTTGGCGCGGAGCGGCAAGCCGGAGAGGATAAGCCGTACACGGTCAAATTTATCGCCGGTGCAAACCTCGCGCTTAAGGTAATCCTCTCAGTCAGCTTCGCTGACAGCTCCCCTTGCTGCGGCAAGGGGAGCCTTGATGCGGCGCAGATTTGCGGCGGTTTCGCGCTGGAAAGCGCAGAGCGCTTACTCTCTCCATATAAAACAAAATTGGGACTTTTGCAAAATTTTCATTCTGCAAAAGTCCCTTCTGCTTATTTTTTAGGCTTCTTTTTCTTCGGCTCGGGGAGCTGGTCATACATGGCGAGAAGAAGCTTACAGAGAAATTCCCTGTCGTCAAGCTCCTCCACCAGCAGCATGTCCTTCGCCCCCGGGTAGGGCGGCTCATGCGGGGCGTTGGGCAGCAGCTCAAGCGCCGCCGGCACGGGCTTGACAAGCAGGCGGTTATCGCAGATATCGCCCGCTAACTTCCCGCGATAATAGAGCAAATACTCCCCCATCATCGGCCGGGTTTTGATTTCCCCCAAATCCGAAAGCTGCTCGGCCACGAAAGCCACAAATTCTTTGCTCGATGCCATATGGCACCTGCCTTTCCGTTATTTTTAAAAACTAAAGCTGTTTTTCCATAACAAAATTTGTGAGCAGGACGCCCGCGCGGGACACCTGCTGCTCCTTTATTACCTCATAGCCCCGGGCGAGGAAGAAGGGCTTTGCGGTGATGGAGGCGTGGGTGATGATTTTCTCCACGGGGAAGGCGCGCTCTAATCTGTCACAGATGGCGGCGGCAACGCCCCGGCGCTGGCAGTCCTTATGGACATAGAGCCGGTCAAGATAGCCGCTCGCGTCCATGTCCCCAAAACCGATGATGCGTCCATCTTCCTCGGCGACGAGGGAAAAATGCTGAGACAGGGATCTGTCCCACTGCCGCAAATCTACCGTGCCGCTTGCCCACGCGTTAAGCTGGCGCGCGGTATAGTCCCGGGCGTTGACGCTGTGGACGGTGTCGTAAAAAAGCTCCGCCAGTGCCGCGCAGTCGGTGGATTTGTATCTTCGTATAGTCATCAGACTTGTTTGCAGAGCAGGGTGAGGGCCTCATCGCGGGTGGCGGCAAAAAAGACATCCCTGCCCTTGTTGCTCTCAAAAATAAAATCCTTCAGGGGCTTACTGGTGTAGCGGGAATAGTCCCCGTAAATGGCGATGCGGCCGCCGTAATTAATAAGCTTTTGCAAAATTTCCCCGGCAAGGCCGCTGCTGAGGATAAAAAACTCCTCTGCGACAAGGCGCTTCGCGATGAGAAGGTTCTTCGTGCCGAGCTCGTACTTGGCGCTCATCAGAAGGTCAATGGCGGACTGCGCATCGGTTATCACCTTGCAGTCGCTCTCCACCTCGGCACAGACGAGGCCGTTATATTCGGTTTTTATCAGATTCATATAGTTTATCCTTTCAATTATCAATTTTCAATGTCCCAGGGGCTTCATTTCCTTCAAATCCTTTTCGAGAACCAAATCGGCATAGACAAACCGGGCGAGGATAAAGCCCAGGGGAAGCAGCGTCACCCAGATGGCGCGGCCCACAAGCAGACGGCAGCACACTGTGCCGACAACGGCACCCGAGAAAAAGAAGGTGAGCATTTGAAGGTGCAGCATCAGCTTTTTCCGGTCGGCTTCCAGACCGCTGCGGCGGTGCTTGACCTCCTTGGCGAGGCTGACACCAATCTGCCGGATGTGGTTTGTGGCAAAGGTGGTGGCCATGGGCACACCCTCCGCCTGACGGAAGGTGTTGTACTGCATGGAGGCGATGAAGTTTATCGCCACCTGAGAGATCTGCACCGGGGCGGACTCCGGCACAAGCCCCAGCGCCAGCACCACAAGCATTTCAATGCCGATAAACAGCGTGTCCCAGCGCAGGGGCAGCCTGCGCTTGACGGGGTTTGGCAGCAGCTCTGAGAAAAACGCCCCGGCGAGGTAGGCGGAGATGGGAATGAGGTAATAAAGCGCCCTGCTCCACTCCCCGGCACCCAGCGCGAGTCCCAGCAGCACGACATTGCCCGTCTGGGCGTTACAGAAGACATTGCCGCGGATGGAGTACGTATATGCGCCAAAAAAGCCCGCCACGACCATCAGCAGGTAAAAGACCCACTTGCGCTCGCAGGTGAGAAAATATGTCTTTTGTTCCTTTCCGGCATCCATTTTATCAGCTCCTGTCTTTCAGCGCCCTGAATTGGCGCGTGTGACATTTTACAGCAAAATTTCTCCCAGCGCAACAAAAAAGCTCCGCTTCTGCGGAGCTTTTTTGTCATTACTCGGGATATATTTGGGCATTTACGCCTCAAGGCCGTAGAAGTAATCCATCATGTCATTGCCAAGATCCTCGCTGAAGCTGCACAGGGAGATGGAGGCGATGTACTTGCCCTGCTTGATGCACATCTGAGTGCAGTAATAGGGCACGCCGGAGATGGTGCAGGCGATATGAAGGCCGCCATGCTCAGCGCCCGCGAAGTTTGCGGTGATGCGCTCAGACTGGACATTTTCCATGCCGGCATTGCCAAGCTGCTCCGCCATCTGCTCCTCGGCGACCTCGAGGTACTTATCCTCGGACATGGCCGTGCCATAGATAAGGCCGACGTTCTGGATGACAATGTTGATGCTGACCAGGCCCTCCGCGGCGACGGCCATCATGTCATAGAACATATCCGCGTTCTTGAGCTTCTCGGCATAATCATCGTCAAACATCTCCGCAGTTTGACCGATCATCTGGGCAAGCTCATCCTGAGTGGCATAGGTCCAGTTCTCGTCAAGCTCACAGCCGATGCCAAGAAAGGCGTTTTCATAGGTGTAGCCATTGACGGTACCGGTCTGGACCTCCGCTTCCTTTTCGCCGCCGCAGGCGCACAGGCAGAACACCATGCACAGAGCGAGCAGCATTGCAACAAACCTCTTCATTTTCTTTCCTCCAAATTTTATATTTTCGCGGCGCCGAGAACCTTCACAACGCCGTTTTCAACGGAGAATTTTATCTCCATATCGGCAAATTCAAGGGCATAGACCCGCTGCCCATCCCGCTGATAGCGGGGGCGGGGGTCATTGGCAAGCACGCCCGTAAGCCCCGCGAGCTTCTCCTCCGGCACGGCGGCGCGGGCTGCGGCGCTGTACTCCACGGGGAGGGTTTTCCCGGAGTCGGGGGCGATGCCGGGGTTTGCGTCGGGGTGGCTGTCGGCATAGGGGACATAGGGCTTGATATCAAAAATGGGTGTGCCGTCCATTAGGTCAGCCCCGGCGACGCGCAGCACAAGGCCGCTCTCTCCAGCCTCCTCCACGGCGACAAGCCGCACGCATGAGAGCCCCAGAGAGTTCGGGCGAAAGGGTGAGCGCGTGGCGAAAACGCCCATGCGCACATTGCCGCCCAGCCGGGGCGGGCGCACCGTGGGGGACCAGTCCTCCCGCTCGGCAGCGGAGAAGCGCCAGATGAGCCAGAGATGGGAATAGTCCTCAATGCCGCGCAGAGCCTCCCTGCTGCGGTATTCCGGCTCAAAGACAATGCGGCTCTCCACCGCGTCCACTATCCCCGCCTGACGCGGGATGCCGAACTTGGTTTTATAATCGCTGTGCATATACGCGATGGGCTTTATCGTGTACTCCATGGTCAAACCCCTCCGAGAAGGTTGAGCATCAGCAGCGACATGCCATTATTCAGCATATGCAGGAATATGCCGGCCCAGATGGAATTTGTCCGCTCGTAGCAGCGGCAGAGGGCGTATGTGGCGGGAATGTACTGGATGATGTAGATAAGATTTATGGGGCTGTCGATAACACTGCTCCAGATATGGTAAAGCCCGAAAATGAGAATGTTCACCACATAGGCAAGCAGCCTGTTATAGCGCCGCAGCAGAGAAAACAGGCCGCCGCGGAAAATAAGCTCTTCCACCATCGGGGCAAGGAAGACCGCCAAGGCGGTGGTGGCGCCCATTTTCACCTCCGCAATATCAATGACGGCGGTATTGTTCGGATTTGAGTCAAAGCCCAGGAGCAGCATCAGGCTGTTCACGCAAAGGCCCAGCCCCAGCATGAGGCCATAGCATATCAGCACCTGCACGAAGCAGTCGAGCGGTCTGTCGCAGAGGGAGTTAAACTCCCGCCGGAGAAATTTCCACTCAAAGAGCAGCATATACACAAAGCCGATGGCATAGGCGATGAAGTTTATATCCGCCGTGTCCATGCGCCCGATGAGCAGAAGCACCAGCACTATGGGCAGAATCGCCGCGTGTATGGGCAGGTAGATGAGCGCGGCGGCGGTCTCGCCCCGGCTCATGCGGCTTGTAAATTCCGGCGCGTTTTTCATCAGCCGCGCGCCTTTCTTTGCAGCTCAAAGAGCAGGTTCATGGCCTCGATGGGCGTGAGGGTGTTGAGGTCGGTATCCCGCAGAATCTGGCTCACCTCGTCCGCGCCGAGCTGGGCAAGGCTGAGCTGGTCAGTCTCCACGGGGGCATGCTCCGCGGCGGAGAGCAGGGAGTTTCCGGCTTCAAGCTCCCTGAGACAGGCCTTCGCCCGGCTGAGAACGCCCTCCGGCAGGCCCGCTAATTTCGCGACCTCGATGCCGTAGCTGTCGTCCGCGCTGCCGCGGACTATCTTGCGCAGAAATACCAGGTTCCCGCCCTGCTTTTTGGCGGTGATGTTATAGTTGCGCACGCCGCTTATCTCCCCCTCGAGGGCGGAGAGCTCGTGATAGTGCGTGGCAAACATGGTCTTGGCGCCGAGCTTTTTCTTATCCGCGCAGTATTCGAGCACCGCGCGGGCTATCGCCATGCCGTCAAAGGTGGAAGTGCCTCGGCCGATCTCGTCAAGAATAAGCAGGGAGCTGCGGGTCGCGTGGCGGAGGATGTTTGCCATCTCGGTCATCTCCACCATGAAGGTGGACTGGCCGGAGGCAAGATCGTCTGACGCGCCGATGCGGGTAAAGACCCTGTCCACAACGCCCAAGGTGGCGCTCTTTGCCGGGACGAAGGAGCCTATCTGCGCCATGATGACGATGAGCGCGGTCTGGCGCATATAGGTGGATTTACCGGCCATATTCGGGCCTGTGATTATGGCGACACGGTCATCACCGCAGTTGAGATAGGTGTCGTTCGGGACAAAGAGCACATCGCGCATGGACTGCTCCACGACCGGGTGCCGCCCGCCGACAATGCTCAGCTCCCTGGAGGCGTCCATCTCGGGCATGGTGTACCCGTTGCGGACAGCGACCTCAGCAAGGGAGCAGAGCGCGTCCAGCCGGGCAACCGCCCCGGCGCTGGCCTGTATGCGGTCAACCATCGCGGCGACGGTGTCGCGCACGGTGCAGAAGTAGTTATACTCAAGCTCGTTTATCCGCTCTCTGGCAGTGAGCAGGGTGTTTTCAAGCTCCTTGAGCTCCTGCGTGAAATAGCGCTCACTGGAGACAAGGGTCTGCTTTCTGATATAGCCCTCCGGCGGCTCTTCAAGCCCGGCGGAGCGGGGAATGTCGATATAATAGCCAAAGACCTTGTTATAGCCGAGCTTGAGCTTCTTGATGCCGGTGCGCTCCCGCTCGCGCGCTTCAAGCTCCTTTAAAACCTGCGCGCCGTTATCGCGGATATTGCGCAGCCCGTCCAGCTCCTCGCTGAAGCCCGCGCGGATTATCCCGCCCTCGCGCACGGAGAAGGGGGGATCGTCGCAGATGGCCTTATCGACCTCGGTGCGCATATCCTCAAGAATGTCCATGCCGCGGATATCCGAAAGCTCCGCGCTCTTGAAATTGCCGAGCAGCTCCTTGAGCCGGGGCAGCAGCGCCGCGCAGTTTGCAAGCGAGCGCAGGTCGCGCCCTCCGGCGGTGCCGTACACCGCCCGGCCCACAAGGCGCTGCATATCACTTATATCCCGCAGGGTGAGCATCAGCTCACCACGGGCAACGTTATCCTTAAAAAGCTCATTCACGGCGGCGTGGCGGCGCTTTATCTCCACTACGCTCAGAAGCGGCCGCTCCACCCAGGAGCGCAGAAGGCGGCTGCCCATGGGGGTGCGGGTCTTATCCAGCACCCACAGCAGCGACCCGCGCTTTTCGCCGGTGCGCTGGGATTCTGTAAGCTCAAGGCTGCGGCGGGTGGCCCAGTCAAGCTCCATATATCTGCCGCCGTAGAACACGTCGAGGCGGTTTATGTGGCTCATGTCAAACTTCTGGGTATCGGCGATGTATTTAAGCAGCGCGCCCGCGGCGCAGACCGCCGCTTCGCTCCCGCCAAGGCCGCTCTCGTCCACATCGGCAAAGCCGAAGCGGGCGCAGATACGCGCGGCGGCGGGCATGAACTCGAACATATCCCCGCCGTGCTCTATCATTGCGTTGAGCTTCTTTGTGAGAAACTCCGTAACCGCGCTCTCCCGCTCCGCGCCGAAATCCAGCACGGCCTCGCGCGGGGAAAAGCGGCCCAGCTCGTTTAAAATGTGGTTGAGCGCGTCCTCCGGGAAATCGGCGCAGCAAAATTCACCGGTGGAGATATCGCAGAAGGCGGCAGCGCCCCGCCCGGCGTTATAGTACACCGCGCAGAGGTAGTTGCTGCGCTCGTCAACAAGCATGGAGCTCTCCGTCACCGTGCCGGGGGTGATGACGCGGATGACCTCCCGCCGGACAAGGCCCTTGGCCAGGGCAGGGTCCTCGGTCTGCTCACAGATGGCGACCTTATAGCCCTTGGCGATGAGCCGCGCGATATATGCCTCCGCGCTGTGATAGGGCACGCCGCACATGGGCGTGCGCTCCTCGGGGTTCTCGACTGTTCTGTCCCTGGTGGTCAAAGCCAGGTCAAGCTCCTTGGAGGCGAGCTTCGCGTCGTCATCAAAGAGCTCATAAAAATCGCCCAGGCGGAAAAACAGCAGACAGTCCTGATGCTGCTCCTTTATTTCAAGATATTGCCGCTTCATCGGCGTAAGCTCAGCCATTTTCTATCTCCCCATACAGCGCCCAGGTGTTCCCGGCGCTGATTTTGGCCTTAATAAACTGCCCAACAAGCGAGGGGTCGCCCCTGAGGTGGACGAGTCTTCCGCCGTTTGTGCGCGCGGAGAGGTTATACTCCTCCTTGCCGGTCTCCCCGTCGACAAGCACAAGCTCCGTTTTGCCGACATATTCCTGGTGTTTCTCGCCGGAGATGCGGTTGGAGACCTCAATGAGCCTGTCAAAGCGGCGCTGCTTGTCCTCCCTCGTATATGGGTCGGGCATGACGGCGGCGGGGGTGCCGACGCGCTTGGAGTAGATAAAGGTGAACATCGCGTCATAGCGCACCTGCTCACAGAGGGTGATGGTGTCCTCAAAATCCTGCTCCGTCTCGTCGGGGAAGCCGACTATAATGTCCGTTGTCAAAACAAGGTCGGGCATATAGCTGCGGGCAAGGGCGACAAGGGAGAGGTATTTTTCCCGTGTGTAGCTGCGGTTCATGCGCTTTAAGACCCTGTCGCTGCCGGACTGGACGGGCAGATGCAGCTGGTGGGCGCACTTTTTGCACTCGGCCATGGTCCTGAAGAGCTTCTCGGTGGCGTCCTTCGGGTGGCTGGTCATGAAGCGGATGAGAAAATCGCCGGGGATGTCGTTTATCATGCGGATAAGGTCGGAAAAATCCACGCCGCAGTCAAGGTCCTTGCCGTAGGAGTTGACATTCTGGCCAAGGAGCGTAATGTCCTTATAGCCCTGGCGCACCAGCTCCCGCGCCTCATTGAGCACATCCTCGGGCCTCCGGGAGCGCTCACGGCCCCTGACATAGGGGACAACACAGTAGGAGCAGAAGTTATTGCAGCCGTACATGATGGAGAGCCAGGCCTTGACCGTCCCGTCGCGCTTTTGGGGGATGCCCTCGGCCATGACGCCGTCTGACTTATCGGCGGCAAAGACGCGCTTTTTCCCCAGCATCACCCGCTCCAGAAGCTCGGGAAAACGCCAGAGCTCATGCGGGCCGAAGACAAGGTCGACCACCGGGTAGGAGAGCTTTATCTTCTCGGCCATGTGCGCCTGCTGCACCATGCAGCCGCAGACGGCGACAATCTGGCCGGGCTTATTCTTCTTCGTGTGGTTGAGAGCGCCGACGTTGCCCAGAACGCGCATCTCCGCGTGCTCGCGCACGGCGCAGGTGTTGACGACGATGACGTCCGCCTCAAACTCGTCCTGCGTGAAGCCGTAGCCCATTTCGGCGAGGTAGCCGCGGATTTTTTCGCTGTCGGCCTCGTTCTGCTGGCAGCCGTAGGTATCGACCATGGCGAGGGGCTGCTTTCCGTCCTGCGTGACGCGCTGGTTTATTCTGGCGCAGATGGCCTCCTGCGCCTGTATCTGAGATATATCAATTGTCTTTCTTTCGTATTTCATGGCTCAGTTCCTTATAAAAAGTTTACAGATAATATTAACATAAACCGGGTGGAATTTTCAACAATAATCCTGTATAATAACGGCGGACATGATAAAAACATTCGCTTCTGCCTGTGTTTTGCATTAATCCAAGGCTCCCCTGCGTAAGGGGAGCTGGCGCACAGCGCCTGAGGGGTCGTAAGAGCAAAAATTTGCACTATATTAAATCTATACTTCCGCAACAACCCCTCCGTCAAAAATCATAGATTTTTGCCACCTCCCCTTACACAGGGGCGGCTTTGGAACGGCATAAATCTGGACATCAGGAGGAACACTATGCCTGTTATAAATATACTCGCTCCCCATGTGGCGGATATGATAGCCGCCGGTGAGGTGGTGGAGCGGCCGGCCTCCGTTGTGAAGGAGCTGGTGGAAAACGCCTTTGACGCCGGGGCAAAAAACGTCTGCGTTGAGATAAAGGACGGCGGCGCGACCTTCATCCGCGTGACGGATGACGGCTGCGGCATGGCACCCGAGGACGCGGGCGTCGCCTTCCTGCGGCACGCAACCTCCAAGCTTCACGATGAAAAGGGCCTTGAGGCCATAGGCACCATGGGCTTTCGCGGTGAGGCGCTGGCGGCAATCTCCGCCGTGTCGCACATTGAGCTGCGCACCCGCAGGGAGGGCAATGACGGCACGGTGATGAGCCTTAACGCCGGGGATATACAGGACATGTCCGCCTGCGGCTGCCCCGTCGGGACGGTGATGACGGTGGAGGATATCTTCTTCAACACCCCCGCGAGGCTGAAATTTCTAAAATCCGACCGGAGCGAGGCCACCGCCTGCATACAGGCAGCGCTACGCTGCGCCCTGGGGCGGCCCGATGTGTCCCTGCGCTTTATTCGCGATGGGCGGGAGGAATTTTTCTCCACCGGCGACGGGAGGGTCGAATCCTGCGTGTATGCTCTCTTGGGGCGGGACATTTCCGCCGCGATGCTCCCCTGCCGAAGCGAGGAGAACGGCATGCGCGTGAGCGGGCTTGTGTCCTCCCCGGCGCTTTGCCGCGGCAACCGCGCCGCGCAGTATTTCTTCTGCAACGGCCGCTACATCCGCTCTGCCCTTTTGCAGAGCGCGGTGGAGCAGGCGTATAAGAACACGATGCTCACCGGGCGCTTCCCCGCCTGCGTGCTGTATCTGGATATCGGGCTTGGGAATGTGGATGTAAATGTCCACCCGGCAAAGACAGAGGTGAAGTTTTCAAGCGAGAAGCAGGTCTTTGACCTTGTGTACCGCGCGGTGCTCTCCGCGCTTGAAAACGAAGACCGCAGCGCCCCGGAGGAGAAGGATGAACCGGCAGCGGCACCGAAATATGCACCCGCACCGGAACGTACGTTCACATCCGCTCCGGCTGCGCCCTCCGGCGGGAAATTGAGCTTCAAAAGCCCCTCGGTTTCATATCGCCCCGCCGCTTTCTCCCCGCCGCCCCTTTTTTCGACAAAAAATGAGCCAAAAATGCCCGAAACGACAGGCTTCGAGCCGGTTTTCACCGCTCCGATTGTTGAAAAACCTGTTCAAAATGTTGAAAGTTTGCAGGCTCCAAACCACAAGATAGTGGGTGAGGCGCTCAAAACCTACATCATCGTCGAGCGTGAGCAGGAGCTTATTTTGATAGACAAGCACGCCGCCCACGAGCGCATGATTTTTGACCGCCTGAGGGCTCAGGAGCGCGAGATCATGGCCCAGACGCTGCTCTGCCCGGTGACTGTTAAGCTCAGCCCGGAGGACGGGGACCTGCTCCAAAATAACGGGGAACTGCTCTCGGCGCTCGGCTTTGAGATCGAGCCCTTCGGTGAGCGGGAGTATATAATCCGTGCGCTACCGGCGGACATGGACGCACCGGAGGCTGCCGCCGCCGTGGAGGAGATATGCGAAAAGCTCCGCGGCCACAAGACGCCCGACCCCGCCGCCGCGAGAGATGAGATCCTGCACACGGTGGCCTGCAAGGCCGCGATAAAGGCGGGCTGGGACAGCGATAAAAAGGAGCTTGAGCGGTTGGTGGAGGAGGTCATGTCCGGCAGGATAAAATACTGCCCACACGGGCGGCCCGTCAGCGTTGTGGTAACGCGGCGCGACCTCGACAAGCGCTTCAAGCGCATAGTCTGAGCCATGGAAAAGGTTGTTGTTATCGCCGGGCCGACGGCCTCCGGCAAGACGCGCCTCGGCATAGAGCTTGCGCGCGAATTTAACGGGGAGATAGTCTCCGCCGACTCCATGCAGATCTACCGCCGTATGGACATCGGCACCGCCAAGGCAAGTGCGGAGGAGCAGCGTCAGGCGCCGCACCATATGCTGAACGTTGCCGAGCCTTGGGAGGATTATTCCGTCTCCCGCTATGTGGACGATGCTGCCGCCTGCTGCGAGGATATTCTCTCGCGCGGGAAACTGCCCATCATCGTGGGCGGCACGGGGCTTTATATCGACTCTCTGCTCTCCGGGCGAGACTTTGCCGCGCGCGGCGAGGGGGACGAGAGCCTGCGCGAACAGTTAAACGCCGAATATGACAAAATCGGCGGGGACGCGATGCTCAGTAAGCTCCGCGCCTTCGACCCGGAGCGGGCAGATAAGCTTCACCCCTCGGATAAGCGCCGCATAGTGCGGGCGATAGAGATCTTCACCCTCACCGGCGTCACCGCGACGGAGCATGACCGGCGCACGCAGGCCCTGCCGCCCCGGTATGACGCGGCGCGGATAGTATTAAACTACGCTGACCGCATGGCGCTGTACAGCCGCATCGACAGCCGGGTGGACGAGATGGCCGCCGCCGGGCTTTTTGAGGAGGTCGCGGGCCTGCTGCGCGAGGGTGTCCCCCCCGACTGCACGGCGATGCAGGCCATAGGCTACAAGGAGGCAGCCGCCGCCCTGCGCGGGGACTGCTCCCGGCAGGAGGCCATAGACGCGATAAAGCAAAACAGCCGCCGCTACTCCAAACGGCAGATGACCTGGTTTCGCCGCTGGGAGGGAGCGCTGAGAATAAATTGGGAAGCCTTGCCCGACTTTGCGCGGGCGCGACGGCTTTCGACAGAGTTTTTGCACAGCCGCGGTATATTATAAGCTCGCTCATATAACGAGCAATATACTAAAATGAGCGGCTGATAATAGGCCGCCGAGGCAAGCGATGAGCAAATTGCCGAGAGTGATTTGCGAGAAAATTTGTGTTCTGATGAAGGCGGCCTTTCGCAGACAATACTTTGTGTATGGCAAGAAAGGCCGACAAAATCAGGGCGCAAATTGTCCGCAAATAGCCGAGGGTGATTTGTTCAGCGATTGCCTTAAATGAAGGAGTGGCTGAAAAATGCAGAAAACGCAAAATCTCCAGGATGGCTTCCTGAACATCGCCCGAAGGGACAGGCTCAATGTCACCATGTTTTTGATGAACGGCTTCCAGCTTCACGGAGTGGTCAAGGGCTTTGACGGCTTCACCGTGATCCTCGATTCCGACGGCAAGCAGCAGCTTATCTACAAGCACGCGATATCCACCATCGTCCCGCCTCGGCCGCTGGATCTTGGAGCGGATACATAACGCGCCGTATCTGCGCGCCGTGGCGGCGGTGCTGTTTCTGGCCGCCTGCGCGTACCTGGGGGCGGGGCTATTCGGCTCCGCCTCCGGGCCGCGCACGGTGACGGTCTGCGCCGGCAGCATCAGAGAGAGCGTCCCGCTGACAGGCATAGCCCTGCGCCGGGAGGCGCTTTTCCCCTGTGAGATGCCGCCGGGAATTACAGATGGCGAGCGCGTTCCCGCTCAAACCGCTCTGGGCGATGCTCAGGCGGTGTTCGCGCCGGAATCGGCGCTCTGCTTTTCCGGCGGGGACGGCTGCGAGGATTTGTCGCCGGAGAGCTTACAGCCGTTTTCCCTTGAGCGGGTGGAGGCGCTTCTGGAGCGCGAGAGCGAGACGGCGGCGGGCTGCCGGCTGGTCTATGATTTTTGCTGGTACTATGCCGCTACTACCGCCGGGCCCTGCCCGCTTGATGCTCCGGCGCGTGTTGAGCTGTCGCTTGAGGGCATAGATGGGCCAATCCCGGCGCAGCTCTGCGCCGTTGACAAAAGCGACAGCAGCACCGCATTGTTGCTGCGCGCAGGCACGATGAGCCCGGACTGTCTGTGCCTTAGAAGGTGCGCGGGCGAGCTTATAATCGCCGAGTACACGGGGCTCGAAATTCCCGCCGGGGCTGTTCACAGTGAGGGCGGGGCAGAATTTGTCTATATCCTCACCGCCGGAAGGACAGAGCGGCGGGAGGTGGAAATATTATACACTCAGGACGGTGTCAGCATCGTCTCCCCTGTCGGGGCGGAGGCTCTGTGCGCGGGGGATAAGGTGCTGACGGATTAAACATTGAGGTGGGATAAATGAGCATTGCAGAAAATGTGGCGCTGGTGCGTGAGAACATCGCCAGAGCCGCCATTGCCGCCGGGCGCGACCCGAAGGATATCCTCCTTGTGGCGGCAAGCAAGATGAACGACGCCGACCGCGTGCGGCAGGCCATCGCGGCTGGGGTGGACGCCTGCGGCGAAAACCGCGTGCAGGAGCTGGTTGAGAAAAACGCCCAGGGCGCTTACGAGGGCTGCCCGCTGCACTTTATCGGCCACCTTCAGCGCAACAAGGTAAAGCAGGTCGTCGGCGCGGCGGAGCTTATCCACAGCGTAGACAGCCTCCCGCTGCTCTCGGCGATAGACGCGGCGGCCAGGGCCAAGGGCGTCCGGCAGCAGGTTTTGCTGGAGGTGAACGTCGGAAACGAGCAGTCGAAGTCCGGCTTCAGGGCGGAGGAGATCGGCGCGGTTTTGGCAAAATGTGGGGAATTTTCCTCCATTTGGGTGCGCGGATTGATGGCGATACCCCCAATTTGCACTTTGCCTGAAGAAAATCGCCCTTATTTTACAGTTATGAAACAGCTTTTTATTGACAATTGGCAAAAAAAATACGATAATGTATCTATGGATTTTCTGTCCATGGGTATGTCGGGCGATTACACTGAGGCTGTCGCCTGCGGAGCAACCATGGTCAGAGTCGGTGCCGCCATTTTTGGGGCCCGAGTCTATAAATAGCATTTCTCACTGGAGGCAAGGCCATGGGTTTCATGGATGAATTTCGCAAGCTCACCCAACCATATGACGATGACGAGGATTTTTTCGACGGCGCGGACACCAGCCTGAGAAAGCCCGCCAAAACCAGCCCGGCGGAAAGCCCGGTTGACGACGGCTTTGATGATGAGCCGGAGGCGGCCTCTCCCCGCAAGGCGGCAAAGTCCGGCGGTGAGGGCGGCGGATTCTGGAGCGGCTTCGGCAAGAAGAACCCCAAGCCCAAGGCCCCGCAGAGAGAGCGCGTGGTCAACTTCGGCGGCAACGAGACGCAGGTCATTCTCTTCAACCCCAAGTCCTTTGACGAGGCGGGCGAGCTTGTAAGCCACCTCCATCAGGGGCGCTCGGTTGTGATGACGCTGGAGGGTCTGCCGACCGACACGGCCCGCAGGCTGCTGGACTTTTTGTCCGGCATCACCTATGCCCTCGAGGGCAAGATAACCCCCATCTCCGCAAAGACCTACTTTGTGACCCCGGCGAATGTTGACATTTTAGGGACGCAGGCCGGTCAGCCAGAGAGCGACGGGCAGTATTTCTGATTTCATCCCTGACGGAAAGGCGGCGGATGGCACATGATAACCGCACAGGACATCCACGAAAAAACCTTTAAGCCAAGGCTCGGCGGATACGATATTGCGTCCGTTGACAAATTTCTGGACGAGCTGGCCGAAGATGTTGCCGCCTATCAGGAAGAAATCGACACCCTCAAAAGAGAGATAGAGACTCTTGAGGGCAGACTGAAGCAGCGCAAAACAGCCTCGCTGGATGTGTGAAAAGCACGGCAGCAAACAGAGAAAGGTGGATAAATATATGATTACCGCACAGGACATTCGGGAAAAAACCTTTGAAAAGTCTAAATTCAACGGATACGACATGGCCTCCGTTGATGATTTTCTGGAGGAGCTGGCGGACGATGTGACAGCATCCCAGAAGGAGAACGCCGTCCTCAAGAGCAAGATGAAAGTCCTCGTGGACAAAATAGAAGAATACCGCAGCAACGAGGAGGCGCTGAACATGGCGGTTATCTCCGCCCAGAAGCTGGCCGTTCAGATTGAGAACGAGGCCCGCCAGCGCGCCGCCGCCATGCTCGCCGACGCGGAGCGTCAGGTCCGCGCGAGAGTCGGCGCCATTGAGGACGAGACCAAGAAGCAGGAGCGCCGCCTTGCCGAGGCAAAGGCCGCTTCCGGCGAATTTTTTGATAAAATCCGCGCGCTCTGCAACGCGCAGGTCAAAAAGATCGATGCCATTGCAAGCGGCATTATTCCCCAGCCGGAGGCTCCCGAGGCCGCCGGCGTGTCCGGCGTTGAGGACACGGTGCGCAGCATTGAGGAGTCCGTGGCGCGAATACGTCCCGAGGCTCAACTCAACATCGACATTACCCCGGCGGAAAGCTCTGCCGCGCCTGCCGATAAGCTCGGCAGCACTCAGCCCTTCTCCTTCTAAAAGGAGCGCGGGCATTGCTTTGATTTTTACGGGGCGGGCGCGGAAAGCGTGCGCCCCGTTGCTTGATATTTTATAGGAAGATTTAACAGGAGAGACCAAATATGTCACAGGATTTTAACGCAACACTCAATCTGCCGAAGACCGACTTTCCCATGCGCGCTGGCCTGCCCAAGCGTGAGCCCGATATGCTCAAAAAGTGGGAGGAGCAGGACATCTACAACGAGCTTCTCAAGAAGAATGAGGGCAAGCCCCTCTTCAATCTGCACGACGGCCCTCCGTTCTCCAACGGCGATATCCACATGGGCCACGCGCTCAACAAGTCCATAAAGGACTTCATCACCCGCTCCGCCGCCATGCGTGGGTACTACACCCCCTACATCCCCGGCTGGGATAACCACGGCATGCCCATTGAGAGCGCCATCATCAAGGAGCAGAAGCTCAACCACAAGGCCATGTCGGTGGCCGATTTCCGCACCGCCTGCCATGAGTACGCCGAGAAGTACGTTCAGCGGCAGATGGCCGGCTTCAAGCGCCTGGGCGTCATCGGCGACTGGGAGCACCCTTACCGCACGATGGACAAGGGCTTTGAGGCGGACGAGGTGCGCATCTTCGGGATGATGTATAAAAACGGGCACATCTACAAGGGCCTCAAGCCCGTGTACTGGTGCGCCAAGGACGAGACGGCCCTTGCCGAGGCCGAGATCGAGTATCAGGATGACCCCTGCACCACCGTGTACGTCAAGTTCCCGATGAAGGACGATCTGGGCAAGCTCTCCCATCTCGACCACTCCAAGCTCTTCTTCGTTATCTGGACAACCACCATCTGGACCCTGCCCGGAAACCTCGCCATCGCGCTGCACCCCACCGCTTCCTACGCCGTTGTCAAGGCCCCCAACGGTGAGATGTATATCATGGCTGAGGATCTGGTCGAGAAGGTCATGAATATCGGCGGCTTTAATGAGTATGAGATCGTCGAGACGCACGAGGGCAGCTTCTATGAGAATATGCTGGCCCAGCACCCCTTTATTGACAAGACCTCCCGCCTGCTGCTGGCGGACTATGTCACCATGGATTCCGGCACGGGCTGCGTCCACACCGCCCCCGGCTTCGGCGCGGATGACTATCAGACCTGCATGCGCTACGGCATGGAGATGGTCGTCCCTGTGGACGACCAGGGCCGCCACACCGATTACGCCGGCAAGTACGCCGGGCTGAGCACCGAGGAATCCAACCCCGTCATCCTCAATGACATGAAGGAGAGCGGCATGCTCTTTGCCAGCGAGGATATCATCCACAGCTACCCCCACTGCTGGCGCTGCAAGAGCCCCATCATCTTCCGCGCCACGCCTCAGTGGTTCTGCTCGGTCGATTCCTTCAAGGATGAGGCCGTGGCCGCCTGCGAGGACGTGCGCTGGCTGCCCGCATGGGGCAAGGACCGCATGGGCGCGATGATCCGCGAGCGCAGCGACTGGTGCATCTCCCGTCAGCGCCGCTGGGGTCTGCCCATCCCCGTGTTCTACTGCGAGGATTGCCACAAGCCCGTCTGCACCGACGAGACTATCGAGTCCGTTGCCGCTATCTTCGAGGAGAAGGGCAGCAATGCCTGGTTTGATATGGAAGCGGCGGAGCTGCTGCCCCACGCCTTCAAGTGCCCCCACTGCGGCGGCATCCACTTCACCAAGGAGACCGACACCCTCGACGGCTGGTTTGACTCCGGCTCCACCCATTACTGCGCCATGAAGCGCGATCAGGGCTTCTGGCCCTCCACCATGTACATGGAGGGCGGCGACCAGTACCGCGGCTGGTTCCAGTCCTCGCTGCTGGTTGCGGTCGGCGCGCTGGGGCAGGGTGCCCCTTATCGCGAGTGCCTGACCCACGGCTGGACTGTTGACGGCGAAGGCAAGGCCATGCACAAGTCCCTTGGCAACGGCATTGACCCGGCCGACATCATCAATGAGTTCGGCGCGGATATGATCCGCCTCTGGGCCGGCTCCGCGGATTATCACGTGGACGTGCGCTGCTCGAAGGATATCTTCAAGCAGCTGAGCCAGAACTATCTTAAGTTCCGCAACACCGCGAGATACTGCCTCGGCAACCTTGACGGGTTTGACGCGAATAATCTCGTCGCCCCCGAGGATATGGAGGAGCTTGACCGCTGGGCCATCACCAAGCTCAACGCGCTCATTGAAAAGGTTGAGGCCGCCTACTACGATTACGAGTTCCATGTGGTGTCCCACGCCATCAATGATTTCTGCGTGGTGGAGCTTTCCAGCTTCTACCTCGACATCATCAAGGACAGACTCTACTGTGAGCAGCGCGACAGTCTCAAGCGCCGCAGCGCTCAGACCGCGCTCTACCTGATTCTTGACAGCATGACAAAGATGTTTGCGCCGATTCTCGCCTTCACCTGCGATGAGATCTGGGCCGCTATGCCCCACCGCGAGGGCGATGATGAGCGCAACGTCGTGCTCAACTGCATGAACAAGCCCTTTACCGAGTACGCCCTCAGCGATGAGGCGCTCGCCCGCTGGGATAAGCTCATCAGCGTGAGAGACGATGTGAACGGTGTGCTTGAGGCCGCGCGCGGCTCCAAGCGTATCGGCAAGTCCCTTGAGGCCGCCGTGACCCTGCACGTGGGCAAGGAAGCCAGGGAGCAGGTGGACAGCATCTCCGGTATGAACCTTGCGGAGCTGTTCATCGTCTCGAAGTGCCTCATCACTGAGGATGAAACCCTCCCCGCTGACGCTGTCACCGGTCAGGGTGTGAAGAACCCCGGTCTGTCCGTGGCCGTTGTCGAGGCGCCGGGCACCAAGTGCCCCCGCTGCTGGATGCACTCCGAGCAGGCCGATCCCGAAACCGGGCTTTGCCCCCGCTGTGCCGCTGTGGTTGCAAAGCTGTAAGCTCTGCCCTGCCGCACGGACGACTAATTTTCGCGCTGCGGGCTGTGCCGCAGCAGATTGGAGAGAGATATGCTGTACGCAATAGTTGCCTTGGTGGTCGTTATAATTGACCAGTGGGTGAAATACTGGGTCGCGGGCGCTATCCCCATGGATTCACTGGGGGAGACGTTTATCCCCGGTGTTGTCAGCCTTGTCAACCTTCATAATGACGGCGCCGCATTTGGTTTTCTCAGCGGCGGCGGAGCGCGCATCTATTTCATTATTCTGACAGGTGTGTTCACCGTCGCGGTTATTCTGGCGCTGGCAACCAAGTTCATCTCCGGCCCTGTCAGCCGCTGGAGCATAGTTCTGGTCACGGCGGGCGGCCTTTCCAACTGCCTTGACAGAGTGATTTCCGGCTACGTGCAGGACATGTTCAAGTTTGAGCTGAGCTTCCTTGACTGGTTCCCCATCTTCAACGTGGCGGATATTGTGATAACCGTGTTCTGCGTGGTGTTTATCCTCGCGCTCTTCCTCGAGCGGGCGCCCAGCGGCGACGAGGAATTTGCCGAGGATGACGAGGAAGAGGACCGCCCCTCCCGCAAAAAGCGCAAGGCCAAGGCCGAGCCTGTGGTTGAAGAGGACGCC
>ULWX01013476.1_pt1 | contig 34148 bp, 33 predicted proteins | sample 1960851 | NCBI WGS metagenome assembly ULWX01 (sample SAMEA4835826, study PRJEB28245) | human gut metagenome | biome: gut microbiome; material: fecal sample | place: Denmark | collected 2008 | reverse complement strand
TTACATTGTTCAATTTTCAAGGTACATCCTCGCGTCTCCCTTATCGGGCGACAGCTCGGTTATTATAACTCTTTTGCGAAGCCTTGTCAAGAATTTTTTACTTTTTCTTAACTTAGTTGCATAAAAGTTACCGCCGAACTCTCGGTGCTTGAATAATATAGCACTGAGAGAGGCGGTTTGTCAACACTTTTTTTACTTTTTTTCGAGAAAATTTTTGATTTCCAAGTATTGTGGTTCAAATGGTAACAAAAACACAATATACGCTACTTGTCAGCGAACTTCCCTATGAAGGGCAGCGGGTCGCAGCGGCCATTGGCGGCGCTGATGACGCCTTTTACAATCATATAAATCCTCATGACCTGCATTATCCAGCCGAAAGGCGTTGCGCTGAGGGCATCGGCAATGGCGCAGAACACAAAAAGAGCCAGACCCTGCTTTGCGTGAAAGCGGCAGAATTTATCTTCCCCGCCGAAAATGAAGGGAAGAATAAACAGGACGCTGAAATAGCTGAGTATGCCCAGGGCCTTGCTGCCTCCGCTGCTCTTGTCAAAACCGGTTTTCTGCTTGAACTCCCTGCCGAAATCCTCAACATTGAAATTCGCGCTCTCGCTTCTGGCGCGCTCGGCCCTGCGGCGGGCGTATTCCTTCTCCGCCCAGCGGCGGTCATCGTCCACTCTTCTGCGGCGCTCCTCCTCCGCTTTTCGCTGCTCCTCACGGCGGCGCTCCTCCTCCGCTTTTCGCTGCTGATATGCAGCGGCGGCAGCTCTCTGCTGCTCCTCCCGCTGCGCGGCGGTGGGGTCATACCCGCAGGCGAGGCATTTGAGCTGCCCATCCGGTATATATGCTCCGCATCTGTCACAGTAAGCCATAATGCCCTCCATGCTTTTTTGATTACAAAGAATTATATCAAAGCAGGACAGGCTTTTCAACAAAATTGTACATTAAATTTCATTAAAGACCACGAGTTCATTAAACGTCACGAACAGAAGCGGTGCTTGCCGATCTCAACGATAAGCGGGCGCGACCAGATCCACGAGCTTGTGGCGGTGGAGGGATTAAAATAGTAAATCGCGCCGTAGCTCGGGTCGTAGCCGTTAAGGGCGTCCTGCGCGGCGCGGTAGGCGCTGTCGGCAATGGGCTGGTCAAACTGCCCGTCCGCCACGCAGGTGAAGGCCTCGGTCTGGTATATCACATCGGCGATGGAGTTGGGAAAAGACGCGTGTTTCACTCGGTTGAGCACCACCGCGCCCACGGCCACCTGGCCCACATACGGCTCGCCGCGTGCTTCTGCGGAGATAAGCCGCGCCAGCAGGTACACATCACCGGACTGATCGCTGCCGCCCGCCCCGGCAGAGCCTCCGCCGGAATTGCCGCTGTCGGAGGGTGTGATGCCCAGCGCGGCAAGGGTCTGATTGCCCACCTGCCCGTCGGCAGTGAGGCCGTTGGAGCTCTGGAAATACCTGACAGCGGCCTCGGTCTTGCTGCCGTAAACTCCGTCCACCGTGCCGCTGTAATAGCCCCACTCCTTGAGCCGGGTCTGTATCTCGGTCACGGTCGCGCCGGAGGAGCCTTTTTTGTACAGCTCCGCCGCCGCGCTCTGCGCCATACTTATTATAAATATATTCACCGCAAAGACTATCGCCAGCGCCAGAACCAGTCTTTTTCTCTGCTTGCTCATAAAAACCACCCCCATAAACTTTATAATAGTTTGTGAGGGTGGAAAAATTTTATTCTGTTTTATTTTGCCTTGCTGTCGATTTCGTCTTTGATTTTTGCAAGGAACTCATCAAGCTTCATCGCGCCGAGGTCAACGCCGCCGCGGGTGCGGACAGAGACAGTGCCCGCCTCGGCTTCTTTATCGCCGACGACCAGCATGTAGGGAATCTTCTGCATCTGCGCCTCGCGGATCTTGTAGCCGATCTTCTCGTTGCGCAGGTCAGTCTCTACGCGGATACCGGCCTCGTCCAGCTTCGCCGCAAGCTCCCTGGCGTACTCTGCGCTGCGGTCGGTGATGGGCAGAATCTTCGCCTGCACAGGGGCGAGCCACACCGGGAACGCGCCGGCAAAATGCTCGGTAATAACGCCGATGAAGCGCTCAACGGAGCCGAACACCACGCGGTGAATCATGACAGGGCAGTGCTTCTCGCCGTCAGCGCCGGTGTATTCAAGGTTGAATCTGCCGGGGAGCTGATAGTCAAGCTGGATAGTGCCGCACTGCCAGGTACGGCCAAGAGAGTCCTGAATATGGAAGTCGAGCTTCGGGCCGTAGAACGCGCCGTCGCCGGGGTTTATCTCATAGCTCTTGCCGATGCTGGTGATGGCATCCGCCAGAGCGGCAGTGGCAATGTCCCAATCCTCGACGGAGCCGATGTGGTCATCGGGCATGGTGGAAAGCTCAATCTTATACGGCAGGCCGAACACGGTGTAAACCTCGTCAAAGAGCTGGGCAATGCGGATAACCTCATCCTTTATCTGCTCCTTGGTCAGCAGGATGTGCGCATCGTCCTGCGTGAAGCAGCGGACGCGGAACATCCCGTGAAGCGCGCCGGAGAGCTCATGGCGGTGGACAAGGCCCAGCTCGCCATAGCGCAGCGGCAGCTCCTTGTAGGAGTGCGGCTCAAGGTCATAGACAAGGATGCTGCCGGGGCAGTTCATGGGCTTGATGGCAAAATCCTCATCGTCAATGACGGTGGTGTACATGTTGTCCTTGTAGTGGTCCCAGTGGCCGGAGGTCTCCCACAGGGTGCGGCGCATGATCTGCGGGGTGGAAATTTCCAGATATTCCCACTTTTTGTGAACCTCGCGCCAGTAGTCGATCAGGGTGTTTTTGAGCACCATGCCCTTGGGCAGGTAGAACGGGAATCCGGGTGCCTCCTCGCGGAAGGCGAACAGGCCAAGCTCCTTGCCGAGCTTGCGGTGGTCGCGCTTCTTGGCCTCCTCGATGCGGGCAAGGTACTCGTCCAGCTCATCCTTCTTCATAAAGCAGGTGCCGTAAACGCGCTGGAGCATCTTGCGGTTGGAGTCCCCGCGCCAGTATGCGCCGGTGCAGGAGGTGAGCTTGATGGCGTTGCCCTTGACGCGGCCGGTGGAGTCAAGATGCGGGCCGGCGCACAGGTCGGTAAAATCGCCCTGACGGTAGAAGCTGATGGTGGCGTCCTCGGGCAGGTCGTTTATAAGCTCGACCTTATACGGCTCGTCGCGTTCCTCCATGAACTTGATGGCCTCTTCGCGGGGCAGCTCAAAGCGCTCAAGCTTGAGCTTCTCCTTGCAGATCTTGCGCATCTCCGCCTCGAGCTTCCCAAGGATCTCGGGGGTGATGGCAAAGGGGGCGTCAAAGTCATAATAAAAGCCGTTTTCGATGGCCGGGCCAATCGCGAGCTTCACCTCGGGGTACAGGCGCTTGACGGCCTGAGCCAGAATGTGGCTTGTGGTGTGGCGGTAGGTGTCCTTATATTCGGGGTTTTCAAAGGTAAATTTTTTCTCGTCCATAATATCTCCTCCTTAAAAAATAAACGCACCCCCGGCATGACGCCAAGGGTGCGGTAACGCACGGTTCCACCTTGAATTTTAACTCTTACGGTCACATAACGCCGACCACGCGGGAGCGCTTACTGTCATTTCAACGCACCGGCTCGGGAGCGGTCACTCTGCGCTTTTACGGGGCGGCTTCCACCAAATGCAGCCCTCTCTGAACGATATTACGCAGGCGTTCTCCGTCATCGCCTTTTACCCGGTAATGATAACACCGGTTTTTCGTTCTGTCAACTCGGAATTTTCTGGTCATAGGCAAAGTCATTTTGACTTTGCCTATGAAGAGGCTTGCACTTCATTCGCGCCTCAATATACGCCCTTGGCGTATATTTCGACACTCATTCCGCGAGAAGTGTTTTTGGCAGGTACACGCCCCGCCAAAAACTTATTTTGATTTTATTCGCCGCCATCGGGCGGCGAACTCTGCGAGGCTTTGCCCGCAATCGCTTCATACCTCCGCATGCGGCAGGTTCCACTTATACTCCGTCGCCAGAATGCGCAGGGCGATTATCGCGAGCATGGCGACCACCGCACCGGCCATATGGCTTGCCCCGTTGCAAAGCAGGAAGTAATACAGCACCGCCCCGGCGAGGGACGCCAGCGCGTAAACCCGCTTTCTGAGTATCTTCGGCATGGAGCTTGTCAGCACATCGCGCAGCACTCCGCCGCCGACGCCGGTGGTAACGCCAAGCGCGACGATCAGCATAGCGTTGCCCATGCCCTGCTCCTCAACGGCGATGTCCATGCTGACCACCGTAAAGGCGGCAAGGCCCACCGCGTCGAGCAGGTTCATTATCTTGTCAAGCTTGTCCCGGTGCTGCTTGTACTTCTCGCGCCGGATATAAGCGTCCAGAAACACCAGCAGCCCGCAGGCCGCGGAGACGGAGACATACGCCACATTCGTGAACATTCTCGGCGGCAGATGCCCCAGGAGTGTGTCGCGCAGAATACCGCCGCCCAGCGCGGAAATTATCGCGAGGAAAATAACGCCAAATGCGTCCGCCTTCTTGTCAATGGCGGCCATCGCGCCGCAGACCGCTGCGGCTCCGACTCCGATAAGCTCGAAGATATACATCTCAGCCTGTCCCTCAGTTACACGTTGAATCTGAACAGCGTCACATCGCCGTCGTGCATGACATATTCCTTGCCCTCGCTGCGGATAAGGCCCTTTTCTCTGGCTGCCGCCATGCTGCCGCAGGCCCTGAGGTCGTCAAAGGCGACGATCTCCGCCCGGATAAAGCCGCGCTCAAAGTCGCTGTGAATCTTACCGGCGGCCTGAGGCGCCTTGGTGCCGCGCTTTATCGTCCACGCCCGGCACTCGTCCGCGCCGCAGGTTAAAAAGGAGATAAGCCCCAGCAGGCTGTATGAGCATTTTATCATTCTGTCAAGGCCGGATTCCTCAAGCCCCAGCTCATCAAGGAAGAGCTGCTTGTCCTCCTCGTCAAGGCCGGTCATCTCCTCCTCCATCTTCGCGCAGATGGGCAGCACCTGAGAGTCCTCCGCCTCGGCAATGGCGGCGACGGTCTTGTAATAATCGTTGTTGTGATAATCGGCGACGCCGTCCTCGTCCATATTCGCGGCGTAGATAACGGGCTTTATGGTCAAAAGGTCGGAGCTGCGGATAAGCTCCGCTTCCTCCTCGTCACACTCGAAGCTGCGCGCGCTCTTTCCCTCGTTGAGGTGCTCCCTGAGCCGCTCGAAAAGCTCAACCTCGCGGAGAAGCTTCTTGTCGGCCTTGGCGGCCTTCTGGGCCTTATCGATGCGCCGCTCTACCATCTCCATGTCGGACATGATGAGCTCAAGGTCGATTATCTCGATATCCCGCTTCGGGTCAGCGCCGCCCTCAACGTGGATGACATTTTCGTCGTCAAAGCAGCGCACGACGTGGATTATCGCGTCAGTCGCGCGGATATTGCCGAGGAACTTGTTGCCCAGCCCCTCGCCCTTGGACGCGCCGCGCACAAGCCCCGCGATATCCACAAACTCAATAACAGCAGGAGTCAGCTTTTTGGGGTTATACATCTGCGCAAGATACTCAAGCCGCGCGTCCGGCACGGTGACCATGCCGACATTCGGCTCGATGGTGCAGAAGGGGAAGTTTGCCGACTGGGCGCCGGCATTGGTGATGGCGTTAAAGAGGGTGGACTTGCCAACATTGGGCAGCCCCACGATACCAAGTTTCATGTCAATGCTCCTTAATTAGAAGGTATATGTACACAGTCCGACAGGGCGGACAAAACGCCCGCCCTGATTTGTGCTTATTCTTTTGGTTCTCCCTTGTTTTCCGGCTCCTTCTGCTCCTCCGGGGCCGGAGCGGCCTCTCTCTCAGGGGCGCTCTGCTTCTCCTGCCCGGCAGCCTCCTCGGCATAGCCGTCAGTCATGGAAATCTTGCGGGCGGGGCGCTCGATGGTGTCATCGTGCTTTACATTGCGCGCAGCCCTCACCGACTCCGGCATAAACTCGCCGTAATCAAAGTAGTAATTAAACTCGTCGGCCTCCATCGTCTCATGCACCAGCAGGTATTCCGCGAGGTCGCGCAGCTGGTTTGCGTGCTCGGTGAGTATCTGCTCGCACAGGGCGGCGGCCTTGTCGAAGATTGCCTTGACCTCCTCGTCGATTATGCCGGCAGTCTCCTCGGAATAGCTCTTGGTCTGGCCGAAATCACGGCCAATGAAGATGCTGTGCCCGGAGGTATCGTAGGAAATGGGGCCGAGCCTGTCGCTCATGCCGTATTTCATGACCATGTCTCTGGCGATGGAGCTTGCCTGTTGGATATCGCCGGAGGCGCCGGTGGAGATATCGTCAAGGAACAGCTTCTCCGCCACTCTTCCGCCCAGAGCCATGACGATGCTCTCAAACATCTCTTCTCTGGACTTGAAGTTTTCCAGATCCTCCTGCGGCCTGAAGAGGGTGAAGCCCCCCGCCATGCCTCTGGGGATGATGGTAATATAGTGCACAGGGTCAACATGCTTGAGGTATCTGCCCGCGACGGCGTGGCCCGACTCGTGATAAGCGGTCAGGCGGCGGGCCTTCTCGCTCATCTTGCGGCTCTTCTTCTCGGGGCCCATCTGGACCTTGAGTATCGCCTCGTCCACATCCTCCATGGTGATAAAGCGGTGCCTGCGGCGCACGGCCAGCAGAGCCGCCTCGTTCATCAGGTTTTCAAGGTCAGCGCCCGCAAAGCCCGGCGTGCCCTTTGCGATGCTGTTGAGGTCAACATCGTCGGCAAGCTGCTTATCTCTGGCGTGGATCTTGAGGATAGCCTCCCTGCCGCGGATATCGGGCAGGCCGACATAAACCTGCCTGTCAAAGCGGCCGGGACGCAGCAGTGCCGCGTCGAGAATATCCGCGCGGTTTGTGGCCGCCATGACGATAACGCCCTCGTTATTGCCAAAGCCGTCCATCTCAACAAGCAGCTGGTTGAGCGTCTGCTCGCGCTCGTCGTGACCACCGCCCAGACCGCTGCCGCGCTGACGGCCGACAGCGTCGATCTCGTCGATAAAGATTATCGCCGGGGCGACCTTCTTGGCCTGCTCGAACAGATCTCTCACACGGCCCGCGCCGACGCCGACATACAGCTCCACAAAGTCAGAGCCGGAGATAGACAGAAACTGCACGTTTGCCTCTCCCGCGACAGCCTTTGCAAGCAGAGTCTTACCGGTGCCCGGAGGACCGACAAGCAGCACACCCTTGGGGATACGCGCGCCCATCGCGGTATAACGCTTGGGGTCTTTGAGGAAGTCGACGATCTCCGCCAGCTCCTCCTTTTCCTCCTCGCAGCCGGCGACATCGGCGAAGGTTTTCTTGTTCTTCTCCTCGCTGCCGAGCCTTGTGCGCGCCTTGGAAAACTTCGCAACGCCGCCCGCACCGCCGCCGCTGGCCTTGTTCATCATCACATACCACAGCGCCATCGCGCCGACCATAATGATGAGGTAGGGCAGGAAGCTTGCCCACCAGGGGATTGCAGCACTCGGGGTATACTCATACTTTTCCAGAACACCGCTCTCGTACTGCTCCTTTATCAAATCGGCAAAATCCGAATAGAACACGGAGAAGCTGTACATGTCATAGCTTCTCTGCTCCGGCATTTCGGGATCGTCCGTGCGTATGGTGAGCAGGATCTCATTGTCCTTGGTTACGAAGGACTGAACCTTCTCCTCGTTGAAAAGGTCCACCAGGTCAGAATAATTTTCGATCTTGTTGCTGCCCACATCCCTGGTCAGCGTGAAGATAACGGCCACCATGATGACCAGAATCAGGATATAGAAGCCAAGATCTCTTGTCCTGTTGCGTTGGGGTTTCAAACAGATTTCACATCCTTGTCATGAGCTGAACTCACGAATATATTTGCGGTTTAAGCACGCCGATATACGGCAGGTTGCGGTATTTCTCATTGTAATCCAGCCCGTAGCCTACCACAAAAGCGTCGGGTATCTCAAAGCAGGAATAGTCCGCGTAGATATCCGCTTTGCGGCGGGCGGGCTTATCCATAAGGGTGGCAATGGTGATGGAGGCGGGGCGGCGCACCATGAGGTAATTCTTGAGGTAGTTGAGCGTAACACCGGAGTCGAGAATATCCTCCACCAATATGAGGTGCCTGCCCTCAATGTCCTCGCTCAGGTCCTTGTTGATTTTGACCGCGCCCGTGGAGGTAGTGCCGCTGTATGAGGACACCGCCATAAAGTCCATCGAGCAGTTAATGGTCACATAGCGCATCAGATCCGCCATAAAAATGAAGCAGCCCTTCAAAACGCCGACAAAAATCGGCTCCTTGCCCGCAAAATCCTTGGATATCTGCGCGCCAATCTTGGCTACCTCTCTCTGTATCTCCTCTTCGGAGAGCAGAACGCTCTGAATATCTTTTTCCATCTCACCCATGCTGTTTTCTCCCAGTCTCTATTTTTTCTGTATTCTCAATATAAATGCGCAGTATTTTATCTCCGGCCTCTGCCGCGGCCCGCTCGTCAACGCACAGCCCGCGCACGGCGAGGATGCCCTTATCATCCCTGAAGATAAGCGCGCTATCGCGCTGCTGCCGGGTCATTTTTTTTTCGGCAAAGAGGCTTTTCAGGCTCTTGGTGCAGCCTCTTCCCAAAGGCCGCAGCTTGTCCCCGGCAAATTTGCCGGTGCAGAATATATTACCACATATATTGTCATAATAAAAGCCGCAAGTTTTGAACAAGTCGTTAATTTCTGCTCCCTGACGGCAAATCTCGCTTTTCAGGCGCAGGCCCAGCTCCGGTATCTCAAGAGTCTCACCGGGTATGAGCTGCCGGGGCGTGATGCTGATTTCAACCGCTTCGTTAAAATATATGCGCCCGCGCTCGCGCCTTATCCGTCTTCCGCTCAAATCCGCCTCGGCATATTCGCTGCCCTCGAGCAGGGCCATCGCCCGCTCGGTGCAGACCATGCTCTGGCTGCCGCCGCAGAGCCTGCGCAGCACTCTCGACGCTATCGCCGGGTGCAGCGCCCTAAGCTCCCTCTGGGGCAGGCTCTCCCCGTCAAAATGCCGCTCTATGAAATCATCGGCCAGAGCGCTCAGGCAGTCCTCATCCTGCCGGGAAAGCTCCGCCGCTCTGTTTGCCGCCGCCGCCATCGCTGGATTTATCTCCCGCAGCACGGGCATCACCCGGTGGCGGATGAGATTGCGGCTGTAATCGTCGGTCTTATTGCTGCTGTCCTCCACGTGGGGAACATCGTTTTTGTCTAAATATTCCTCAATCTCCGCTCTGGTGCAGCCGAGCAGCGGGCGGACGATATCCCCACGCACCGGGGGAATCCCTCGCAGCCCCGCGCCGCCGGTGCCCCGGCAGAGGTTAAAAATGATCGTTTCGGCGTTATCGTCCGCGTTGTGGGCGGTGGCTATTTTATCGCAGCCGAGCTTTTCCGCCGTGCGCCGGAGAAAATCATATCTCAGCTCGCGCGCGGCCTGCTCGGTGCCCATGCCCTTTTCTCCGGCATAGGCCGCCACGTCTCCGTGCTCCACGGTGCAGGGTATGCCCTTTTCGGCGCACCACGCGCTTACAAACTCCGCGTCCGTCAGTGACTCCGCCCCGCGAAGCCCATGCTCGTAATGGGCGGCAAAAAGCTCAATGCCCAGCTCCCGCCGTTTTGAAAACAGCAGGTGCAGCAGGCACATTGAGTCCGCCCCACCGGAGACGGCGCAGAGCACCCGGCTGCCTTTGGGGAGCATATTATATTTTGAGGCTATCTCAAAATTCATCTTCTCTGCGGTGCTCCACCGAGCCGAAGGAGGTATACTCCGGCAGCCAGCTCAGCGGCACGGTACCGGTAGCGCCCTTGCGGTTTTTCAGCACTATCGCCTCGGCAAGGTTGGGGTTTTCGCTCTCCTTATTATAATACCCATCTCTGTACAGGCCTATGACAACGTCGGCGTCCTGCTCGATAGCGCCGGATTCGCGCAGGTCGGAGAGCATCGGGCGCTTATCCTGCCTGCTCTCGTTTGCACGCGAGAGCTGGGACAGGCACACCACCGGGATATTAAGCTCCTTGGCCATGATTTTGAGCATACGGCTTATATCGCTCACAGCCTGGGTGCGGCTCTCGTTTGACCAGGAATGGCCGCTGCCCGCCGACTGCATGAGCTGGAGATAGTCGATTATCACCAGATCGAGGTTCTGTATGCGCCTGCACTGGGCGTTCATATCCGAAACCGTCAGCGAGGGGTTATCGTCAATGCGGATATCCGTCGCGCTGAGGGTCTGGGCGGCATCCGTCACGTCGCGCCACTGGTTTTCCGTGAGCTGCCCGGTGAGCAGATTTTGCATCGGCACCATCGCCGCCCTTGAGAGGAAGCGCATCGTCAGCTGCTCGCGCGACATTTCGAGCGAGAATATGGCGATGGTCTTGCCCAGCGTCATCGCCGCGTGCAGGCCGATGTTCAGGGCGATACTGGTCTTGCCCATGCCGGGGCGCGCCGCGATGAGCACAAGCTCAGAGCGGTTAAGGCCCAGAATTGTTCTGTCAAGGTCGGGCAGGCCCGTGGACAGGCCCGGTATGCTGCTGCCCGAGGCGGCAGTCTCCGAGAGCTTGTCAAAAACATTCTGCACCACCATGGATATGGGCATAAGCCCGCCCACATTCCGGCCCTGCCGCAGCGCGTAAATGCGCCGCTCGGCGGCCTCCAGCATGGTGTCGGCCTCGCCGCTGCCCTCGTAGACCATTTCGTTTATCTCGTCGGCCGTCTCCGCGAGGCGGCGCAGCAGCGCCCTGTCGCGGACGATGGCGGCGTATTCCAGCACGTTTGCCGCCGTGGGCGTCAGGCGCATGACCTGCGCTAAATACTCGTCGTTCCCGTCCTGATAAACGCCCCTGACCTTCATCTGGTCAAGCACAGTCACGGGGTCAATCGTCTGCCCATAGGCAAACATGGAGTAGACAGTCTCATATATATCGTGGTTGAGCTTTATATAAAACTCATCCGCGCTGAGTTTTTCCATTACCTCGGGGATACACCGGGGGTCTATGAGCATAGACCCTATCACCGCCTGTTCAGCCGGGGCGGAGTGGGGTATCTTTCTGCCCAGAAGCTCGTCCATAAGCAGCTGTTCCTTTCAGATGCAAATGATTCTTAAAAGTTATCCTTCAACAACCAGCAGATTAACCGTGCCGCTGACCTCGTAGCCCAGCTTCACCTTCACGGAGAAGCTGCCGAAGGTCTTTATAGGCTCGGCCTGAACGATCTTGTTCTTCTCGATGTCCATGTTGAACTGCTCCTTGAGCGCGCGGCTTATCTCCTGAGAGGTAACGGCGCCGAAGAGCTTGCCCGCGCCGCCGGCCTTGGCCTTCACCACGACCTGCACGGCGGAGAGCTGCTTTGCGTACTCCTCAGCCTGGGCCTTCTCCTTGGCTATCTGGGCGGCCTTGGCCTTGTCGCGCAGCTTCATTGCGTTTATGTTGTCCGCGGTGGCCTCCTCGGCGAGCTTGCGGGGCAGCAGATAGTTGCGCGCGTACCCGTCGGACACGTCCTTCATCTCGCCCTTTTTGCCCTGACCCTTGACGTCAACATTAAAAATAACCTTCATTTTCTTATCCTCCTGTCGGATTCTTTAATTGAAATAATCTTACTTTGCAAAAAGCCTCGCAGAGTTCGCCGACCGCAGTCGGCGAATAAAGTTAAAATTCGTTTTTTCCGGGGGCCTGTACCTCGGGAAAAACACTTTGCACGGAGAGAGTGTATTTTTGCCCTCCCACGCCGGGCAAAAATGCGCGAAAGAAGTGAAAGACTTTTTTGTTGGCAAAGGCTCTGCCTTTGCCAACAAGCTGCCTTTATCCTAAATATTCATCTATGGCGGCATAAACCTTTTTGACCGCCTCTTCCGGCGCGACGCCGGCAAACTGAGCTGCCGCGGCGCTGCAATTGCCGCCGCCGCCCAGCTTTTCCATTATTATCTGCACATTCAGCTCCCCGATGGAGCGGGCCGAGGCAAAAGAGCCGCCCTTACCGTCTGGCGCGACCACGACAGATGCCTCCACCCCGGCGATGTTCAAAAGCTCGTCCGCCGCCTGGGCCGCCACAACTCTTGTCTGCGGCTCCTTCGGTGCCGCGATAGCGACCTTTCTGTAAAGCTCGGCCGCCTGAAGCACCTTGTATCTGGCGACTGTCGCGTCCATATCCATCTGAAAGAGCTTTTTGACCTCTGTGGTGTCCGCTCCGGCCCGGCGCAGGAACGCCGCCGCGTCAAAGGTGCGCTCACCCGTGCGCAAAGCGAAGCTCTTGGTGTCGAGCACTATGCCGCTGAGCATCGCCTCCGCCTCGCAGCGCATAAGGTCTGTCTGCTCCGCGACCTCCTGCAAAACCTCCGCCACAAGCTCACTGGCGGATGATGCGTAGGGCTCGATAAAGCCCAGGGCCGCGTTTTGTATATACGTCGCCGCAACGCGGTGGTGGTCAACGACCGCAACACGGTTGCAGGCGGCAAGCAGATCCGCGTCCTCAACCTGCTCGGGGCGGCTCGTGTCCACAACGACAAGCAGCGTGCGCCCGTCAGCCCGGAGCAGCGCCTCCTGCGGGGTAATGAATGCGTCCTTATATTCCGGCTCCCGGCGCATACGCTCCACGAGCGAGTTTGCCGAGCCGCGGTTCGCGTCAATGACGATGGAGTATTTCACCCCGCACTTTCTCGCGAGGCAGCATATTCCGACGGCTGCGCCCACGCAGTCAAGGTCTGCAAACTTGTGCCCCATGACCATTATCCTGGACGAATCGCGCACAAGCTCAGTGAGAGTGTTCGCCATAACGCGGGAGCGGACCTTGGTGCGCTTTTCGACCTCAAAGCCCCTGCCGCCGATAAACTCAAAGCTCAGCTTGTTTTTGATGACCGCCTGGTCGCCGCCTCTTGAAAGGGCAAGCTCAATGGCCATGTCCGCAAACTGGAGCCCCTCCGTCAGCGTCTCTCCGTCCTCGCCAAGGCCGATGCTTATTGACGCCTCGATCCCCGTGGGGCTTACGACCTGGTGCATATCCTTTATGACGGAAAACTTATCCTGCTTCATGGCATCCACCGCGCGCTTTTCAAACAGGGCAATGTACCTGTCCCTGTCATAGCGGCGGAAGAAGCCCTTGTAATTATCGCTCCACTGCTGGAGTCTGTCCTCCACAGCCTCGCGGATATCGTTTTTGACCTTGTCGGGCTGGTTGCGCATAAGCTCATCGAGATTGTCAAAGGCGATTATGGCCGGAATCGGGCGGGAGCTTTCATATTCGATGCGGATATCCTCATATTCTGTAACATCGACCCAATAGGTTATGCCCATAAAGGCGCTGTCCTTATCCGCGTCCCTTGAGCGGATAAGGTTTCCGTGCAGGCGGAACTTTTTCCCGTTTATCTCGATAAGCCCGGGGTAGAGATCCTTGCCCTCCATGAGCCACTTGCCCGAAAAATCAGGCACCACGTCCGTTATGTGCGCGTCAAGCCGCGCGGCCTTGGCGGTGCACAGGTCAAAAAACATCTCATTGCCCCAGATGATGCGCGAATCGTCCAGCCGGAAAACCGCTATCGGCAGCGGGAAATTCATCAGGGTGTTGTTTTTCGCGTTTTCCGTGTCGTAGGTGACGGACTCTATATACGCCGCGAGCCGCTTCTCGTTCTGGCTGCGGACGATTAGCGTGTAGATTACAAGCAGCAGAATAATAAGCCCCTCGGCGGCGGCAAGATAATACTGCCTGAACACAAGCGTGGCCACGGCAAAAAGCACAAGGAAGAACAGATGCAGCCGCACTCCCGGCTCCACCAGTCTTTTAATGTTCTTATTCAGCTTCATTGCCAAGTACCTCCTGCTGAAAATCCAAAATACCCCATTTTTGATATTTCATTATACCAAAACTCCCCCCGTATTACAACAAATAATTTAGCTTTTCAGGCAGATAATAGAAGCATGTTAAACTTTGAGGTGAAAGCATGAAAGCTGTGATAATGGCGGGCGGCGAGGGCACGCGCCTTAAAGCCGTGACCGGTGAGCTGCCAAAGCCCCTTGTGCCGATGCTGGGCAGACCCCTGATGGAGCATATCATCCTGCTGCTCAGGGAAAACGGCTTTACGGATATCTGCGCGGCGGTCAAATACCGCGCCCAGGATATCATCGACTGCTTCGGTGATGGCAGCCGCCTCGGCGTAAAGCTCCAGTACCGGATCGAGCAGGAGCCGCTCGGCACCGCGGGCGGCGTCAAAAACTGCGCGGATTTTTACGGCGATGAGGATTTTCTTGTCATCAGCGGGGACGCGGCCTGTGATTTTGACCTCAAAGCGCTGATGCGGGCCCATAAACAGCGCCGCGCCGCAGTGACCCTGGCGCTCTACCGCCACCCGGAGCCCTTGAGCTACGGCCTTGCCGTCACCGATGCTGAGGACAGGATCCGCGCCTTTATAGAAAAGCCCGCCTGGGGCCGGGTCGTCACCGACCTTGTCAACACCGGGATATACATTCTCTCTCCCAGGGCTATGGAAAAGGTTCCGTGCGGGCAGCGCTTTGACTTTGCCAAGGATTTGTTTCCCCTGCTGCTGCGGGAGGACGCGCCGCTTGTCGGCCTGCCGATGGAGGGCTACTGGTGCGACGTGGGCAGCCCCCTGTCCTACTATAAATGCTGCGTTGACGCGCTGGAGGGCAGGCTCAAAATCGACCTGCCCTCCCAGTTCTCTCCCGCTCGGGCCGGTGATGACGCAAAGCCCGAGCAGCAGGCCGATGCCGAGCAGCTCTGCTCCTGCCGCAGCCGCGCGGAGCTTATGGGCGCGCTGTCAGAGCTGGTTCTGGACATGGGCGCGGACTATGCCGACGGCATACAGCTTGTCGGGCGAAATTACAAGCTGCGCATCGCGCCCCGGGCCGACGTCTCCGCCATACGCATCGCCGTGTCCTCCCCCGACGCGGAATTTGCAAAAGAGCTCGCCCTCTCAGCCAAAGAAGTTGCCCAGGCGCTGGATCTATAAGCCCTTGCAATGGCCTCCTGTTTTTGGTAAAATATCAAAAAAGCAGGAGGTGCGCTATGAATATTGAATCAACGATAAAAAATCTTGAGCTGCGCGGCTTCACCGTGAAGCATTTTGCCACCGGTGCTGAGGCCGCGGACTATCTCTGCTCCGAGATAAAGAACACCGAAGTCGGCATAGGCGGCAGCAAGACCGCCGACCAGCTCGGCCTTTATGAAAAGCTGGGCGAGAACAACACCGTGTACTGGCACTGGAAGGTCCCCGGCGCGGAGACTCTTGAAAAGGCAAACGCCGCCCCGGTGTACATCAGCAGCGCCAACGCCATCGCCGCAACGGGTGAGATTCTGAACATTGACGGCCGCGGCAACCGCCTCGCCGCGCAAGTTTTCGGCGATAAGCGTCTCTTTATCGTGGCGGGCACGAATAAGATCTGCCCCGATTTTCACTCTGCCCTTGACCGCGCGCGCAATGTTGCCGCGACGCAGAATAACCTCCGCTTTGATAACAACAACCCCTGCCGCATCGACGGCAAGTGCCATGACTGCCGTATGCCCTCGCGCATCTGCAACGCCCTGCTTGTCCACTGGGGCCCCATGATGGGCATGACGACGCAGGTCATATTGATAGACGAAGAGCTTGGAATGTGAGGTAAAAAGCCATGGTAAGACGCGAAAACGAGAGAAGCCTTGTAGTCAAGCAGATGTTCAATGGTCAGGGTCAGGCGAAGCTGCACAATATCCGCGAGGGCTCGGATGAGCTTTACGGCAAGGGCCGCGTTTTCAGCCACCTGTATCTGGATAAGGACTGCGAGGTTGGCTGGCATATCCACAATGGCGATGGCGAGGTGTATTACATCCTCAAGGGCGAGGGTGAATATAACGACAACGGCACCGTTGTCACCGTCCGCCCCGGTGATGTCACCTTTGTGGACGACGGCGAGGGGCACAGCCTCATCAACCGGCGCGATGAAACGCTCGAGGCCATCGCCCTCGTGCTGTATAAATAAACGAAACTGTCGCGGCGCAATTTGCGCCGCGACTTATGATATATCGCTATGGCAAAATATGATGATTATTCCTCACATTTGCGCAGCAAATATATCATATCGAAGATATATCATTCATTCCGCAGGAATGAACATCATTCTCAAAGGAGGCCGCCATGGGCAGTGCACATCTCTCCCTCAACCGGGACGCGATAAAATACATAGCCATGTTCACCATGCTCCTAAACCACATCGGCAGCATTTTTCTGCCCGTTGGCAGCGTTCTGTGGCTGATTTTTATTAACATCGGCTACTTTACCGCCATCACCATGTGCTATTTTCTTGTTGAGGGCTATGGCTATACCCGCTCCAAAAAGCGCTACGCCCTGCGCCTTGCGCTCTTTGCCCTTATATCGCAGCTGCCGTATGACCTCGCGTTCTCTCGCGGGAGCGCTCTGCGCTTTACGGGCTTTAACATGCTCTTCACGCTGCTGCTGTGCTTTTTTATAATCCTTGCGCTTGAAAAGCTCAAAGGTCCGGTGCTGAAAATCTCCGCCGTGGCGGGGCTCACGCTCCTGTCCATGTTTTCCGACTGGGGCGTTTTAGCGCCGATGTTCACGGTGCTTTTCGTCTGGGCAAGGGGCGATAAGCAGCGCTTAAAGCTCAGCTTTGTCATCTCCGCGCTGTTTTTCGGTCTGTACCAGTTCATGGGCCTTTCCGCCGCCCTGCCGATGGGCAAAAACATCGTCAACGCTCTCGCGGGTATGCTTGGCATCGCCTTCTCGGGTCTATGTATCGTGTGCCTCTATAACGGCCAGCGCGCCCAGCGTGGCCAGGCCTTTTCCAAATGGTTTTTCTACATCTTTTACCCCGCCCATCTGCTGCTTCTTGGGCTTATCCGGATATTGTAAAGCAAGAATCTCCACACCATTGGCGTGGAGATTCTTGCTTTATTACGCTGGCAGATAATTGAGCGGATTCACGCCCGCGCCGTCTACTGTGATGGCAAAGTGCAAATGCTCCTCCTGGCTCACCTCGCAGATGGCGCTGCTGCCGACTGTGCCGATGGGCGTGCCGGGCTCAACCCAGTCGCCCACGGCGACAGATACCGCCGGGTCAAGGTTTGCGTATACGGTGCGGCCCCCGTCGCCGTGGCTGACGGTGATGACCGTGCCCATAAGCTCATCGTTCTCGACGCTCTCAACCGAGCCCGCGTGGGCGGCGATGACCGCCGTGCCGATCGGGGCGAGAATGTCAATGCCGTTGTGGGTGCGCCAGTCCTTCATGGTGTTGTCATAGCTCAGCCTGCTCAAATCGTGGCTGCGGCTGACCTCACCCGTGACGGGCCAGGTATAGAGTGGCGCGGCCACCTCCATGGTGTCTCCCTCGCGCCAGACCTTGCTCGCGTCCTCGTCAATAGCGGCGGAGCCCTCCGTCTGGTTAAGGCCCTCGTCGCTGACGCTGGGGGCCGTCTCCTCGCCCTGCTCCTGAAGAACGGGCTCCGTCTCCGCGGAGGGGACGATAATGGTCTCCACCCGCCTGTTCTCCATGCGTACGGAGCTCACGTTTTTCTCGTCTGCCATAGTCTCGTTCCCTGCCGCCATGACCCAGGCGGAAACGCCGATAACCGCGGCGCACAGGAAAAGGACTATGTAGAAGCCCTTTCCGTTGAAAAATCCTTCCAGCTTCCTGCCGGAACTGTTGCTGTTCATAGAATAAACCTCCGTTTGCTGTAATAGGTGATTGCTTAGGTTCTGTGCCTATTCTTTCCTGCAAACGGAGGTTTTATACATCTATGCCAATTTTTATTTGATGGAGAAGAACGCCTCTCTGCCGGGATACTGCGCCGCGTCAAAAAGCTCCTCCTCGATGCGCAGCAGCTGGTTATACTTTGCCACGCGGTCAGTTCTGGAGGGCGCGCCGGTCTTTATCTGCCCTGCATTGACCGCGACGGATATATCGGCAATGGTGGTGTCCTCCGTCTCGCCGGAGCGGTGGGAGACGACCGCCGTCCAGCCCGCGCGGTGGGCCATCTGAATGGCGTCCAGCGTCTCGGTCAGGGTGCCTATCTGGTTGAGCTTAATGAGCACGGAGTTTGCGGCCTTGAGCTCGATGCCCTTCTTTATGCGCTCGGTGTTGGTGACAAACAGATCGTCGCCCACTATCTGTATGCGGCTGCCAAGGCGCCTGGTCATGAGCTGCCAGCCCTCCCAGTCGTTCTCGCCCATGCCGTCCTCAATGGAAATAATGGGGTACTTGTTGACAAAATCCTCCCACATATCGACCATCTGCTCGCTGGTCATGACCGTGCCGCGCTTGGGCAGGTGGTAGCACCTGTCGCTCTCGTCGTACCAATCGCTCACTGCGCCGTCAATGGCTATCATAAAGTCCTCGCCGGGAGTGTAGCCCGCCTTCTCCATCGCCGCGACCAGTGCCTTGAGCGCGTCCTCGTCGCTGTCAAGGTTGGGGGCATATCCGCCCTCATCACCCACGCCGGAGGCGGGGACGACCTTCTTCAGCGCATGGAAAACCTCCGCGCACATACGCAGCGCCTCGCGGAAATTCTCCGCGCCAACGGGCATAATCATAAACTCCTGAATGTCCACATTGGAGCCGGTGGCGTGCGCGCCGCCGTTGAGGACGTTCATCATCGGCACGGGCAGGGTCTTGGCGTTAACGCCGCCGATATAGTTATAAAGCCCGGTGCCAACGGCCTCAGCCGCCGCCTTCGCGCAGGCGAGAGACACGCCCAGAATGGCATTCGCACCAAGGCGGGTCTTGTTGGGCGTCCCGTCAATCTCGATGAGCATCTTGTCAATGGAGGTCTGGTCAAGCACATTGAACCCCACCAGCGCCTCGGCAAGCTCTCTGTTCACGTTCTCAACCGCGAGCATAACGCCCTTGCCGTTATAACGGGACATGTCCCCGTCGCGCAGCTCGCAGGCCTCGTACATGCCGGTGGACGCGCCGGAGGGCACAGCCGCTCTGCCGATGATGCCGTTATCCAGCGTCACCTCCACCTCAACGGTGGGATTGCCGCGGGAATCGAGAATCTCCCGCGCCATAACATCAACTATCTCAAAATACTGCTTCATATTAGAATCCTCCTTTTGCTAAACACAGTCTAAGGAATTATAACCTAAAATAGAGAAAAAATAAAGAAAAAGTTCCCGCTATCTTTTGAACGAAATCTCGCTGGATAATACTTCAGCCGCTTCCGCATAGCGTGATTGATACGACAGCACCTTATACTATAATCAACGCGATAAACTGGAAGTTGTAAACCTCTGCGCCGCAGCATCTTGGCGCCCCCTACGGGGGAGCTGTCTTGCTGCGAAGCGCCAAGACTGAAGAGGGGACTCTCTAAGTAAACCGCCCCCTATCGGCGCTGCGCGCCACTTCCCCCAATGGGGGAAGCAAGTAGGTGCGGTGCAAATTCAGCGCTTTCACCTAAATTTGCGCAATCCAAAGGCTCCACTGCGTAAGGGGAGCTGTCAGCGAAGCTGACTGAGGGGTCGTTACCTATGCTGAAATTAGCTTTACTGCTCATAATCTCCCACATTTACAATCCCTCAGTCACGGCTGCGCCGTGCCAGCTCCCTTTACACAAGGGAGCCAAAAAAGAGTGCAACAGCCGTAAATTTTGCACCAATCCCTTGGCTCGCCCTTTGGGAGAGCTGGCGAGCGTAAGCGAGACTGAGAGGGTATGCGCGAAGCGCGAAATTCGCACCCGGCGCAAGTCCATGCCGAGCAGGAGATATCCTCTCCGTCTTGCCGCTTCGCGTCAAGCCACCTCATCTCCGCGCTAAGAGCCGCCGCACAGCGTCGGTTGCGCTCCGAAACGCGCCTGCGGGCGCAGCCTTGTCACGACAAGGGGAGGCAAGGGGCGCTGCAAATAGTCAGTCAACTTCCTCTTTGCCAAACTAAAAGTTCCCGGCGGCAGCCGGGAACTTTTTCATTCCTTGATTTTGACTCTTTTCACCAGTTCTCCCCCGGCGGCGCCGACAACTATACCGGCGATCGTACCGGTGATGATGAGAATGGGGAGATAGTATTTTATGATATTGGTCTCGAGCAGGATGCAGGCCATGGCAATCTGCCCCACATTGTGCAGCACACCGCCCGCCACGCTCACCGCCACGCAGGAAAAGCGCTCCGTTTTTTTAAGCAGTATCATGCCTATAAGGCTCAGCACGGCACCGGCGGCGCTGTAAAACAGGCTCATTACCGAGCCAAAGAGCACCGACACCGTGAACACGCGCACGAGGGACACCGCCCCCGCCGCCTTCCAGCCGAGCTTATACAGCGCGAAGACCACCGCGATATTGGCAAGACCGACCTTCACGCCGGGCACGGCCACAAACGCGGGGATCTGGCTCTCTATGAACGATAACACCATCGCCAGCGCCGTCACCAGCGCAAGCACGGTCAATTTGCCGGTTTTCATGCTCTCACCCCACGACCAGGTCAACATCGCCCTCCTCCGCGCCCTCAAGGGTCACGGTCAGCCGATTCGGCAGGCAGGTGATGCACTGGTTATCGTATTTTATCTTGCCCTGCTTCACGCAGAGCTTGTCCGGGCAGTTGGCATCGCAGAGCCAGGCCTCCCCGTTTTGAATGACAAGGGTGTTTGTGCCGCCGTTGAGGGGATATTCCCCGTCCTCCGCGAGGGAATACCGGGCTACCTCCTCCCCGTTTACCCGCACCACCGCCCACGCGCCGGAGCTTCCTCCGGCGGTGAGCAGCAGGTACAAAAGCCCCGCTATGAGCAGCAGGCCAAGGATAAGGCACAAATCAGCAATATGCTTTTTTCCGGCAAAACGCTCTCTCATTTAAACGCGACCAATACCATAGAAATTATAGACGCGGCCAGCAGGTATACCGGCAGGCCCTGGAAGGCCTTGGGCACATGCTTTACATCTATTCTGCCGATGACGCCCTGCATAACGGGCATCATCAGCGCAAAGCCGAGACCAGCACCGAGCGCGGTGAACAGCGCCTCAGCAATGCCGCAGCCCGCTGTGACGGTGATGACCGCCACGCCCAGAACCGCGCTGTTGAGCGCGACCAGCGGAAAATACCTGCCAAGGCCGTCCTTCCCGGCCTTCTTAAAAATCCAGCCGAGCAGATACGCAAAGCACAGCACCAGCGCCGCGAACACGGGCACGCGCAGATAGCCCAGCGCGAGCGGGGCAAGCACAAAGCTCTCCAGCACCCAGGCGCAGGCCGTTGTCAGCAGCATGACAGCCGTGACGCACAGGCCCATGGTAAAGCTCTTGGCGTTTTTGCCGCTGAAGCCGAGGAAGGGGGTCAGCCCCAGAAACTGCTCAAGGGCGAAGTTGCTGGCGAAAACGCCGGCGACCATCGTAAGAAGCAAAGCTCCGAATGTCATGGCTTACTCGGCCTCCTTTCCGTTGTCCGCAAAGCCCGCGGCCTCGGCGGTAAAGCCGCCGACATCGGCCTTTTTGCGGCAGATTCCGTTGACAACCGCCAGCACTATCGCGAACACCGCGATGCCGCCGGTGGCCTGACGGAGTATGGGCATATTATAAGTCTCGAAAAACGGCACTGTCAAGCCGGCAAAGCTGCCCGCGCCAAAAAGCTCTCTTATGGCGGCGGTCACAAGCGCGGCGGCCGCAAAGCCAAGGCCTGTCAGCAGCGCGTCCAGAAGTGCAGCCCCGAAAGGTCTGCTCCCGGCGCGCTCGCCGACGCAGAACACCAGCAGATTAACCGCCAGCACCGCCACATACACACCCAGCAGCTGGTAAGCGCTGGGCAGGAAGGCCTGCATCAGAAGCTGCACGGCAGCGGCGCATCCCGCGGTGACAAGCACCGTCACCGGAGTTCTCGCCCTGGCGGGGACGAGCTTTTTGATAAGCCCCAGCACCACGGTGGAGATAAGCAGCACCGCGAGCACCGCAGCGCTCATACCCAGCGCGGACTTGATGTCCTTCGTCGCGGCGATGGCGGGGCAGGCGCCCAGAAACAGGGCAAAAACGGGATCTTCCGCGATAAGCGCGGTCAATTTATTTTCCTTCATGCTTCCACGCCTCCGTTCTCCATGATCTGGCCAAATGCGGCAAAGACATCATTCACAGCGGTCTTGACGGCATCAGAGCTGACGGTCGCGCCGCTGATGAGGGCCTGATCGCCGGTAAAGCTGTCCGCCGTGAGCCCGGCAAAGCCCGCCTTATAGGAGGGTTCATCAAGCTGATAGTCCGTGAAGTATTCCGCGATGAGGATCAGCTCATCCGCGTCCATAGCGGTGATGGCGCCGTTTTCATCGAGGATATAGTAGGTCACAAAGGGCATGTTGCTGTAACCAAACGCGGTGGACACAAAGCCATAGAGCTGTGCGCCCTCGCCGGTGGTAATGCTGTAAACACCTGTGATGCTGCTGAAGATATTATCCATCGGCAGAGCGGTGATCAGGGCCGTATTTTCCTCGTCGCCGACCATTCTCGCGAGCGTCTTTAAATCGCCCTCCATGTTGGGCTGGATGTTCTTCGCGGCATCGGCCTTCGCCTCGTCAACGATGGCGGGGACGTCGGCGGTCACGTCGTTACCCTCAACATCCACGACCTTGCAGCCGCCCGCGCAGTTGCACAGCGCAAGATAGCTGCTCTCGCCGTCCTTGACGATGTATGCCATGGCGGTGCCGGTCAGGGCCTTCATGCTCTTCTGGATGTAGGTATAGCCCGCGGCGGAGATATCCTGCTCCTCATACTGGGCGATACCGGCGCTGTTTGCCATGCCGGAGAAGGCCACAGGCATAAGCTCCTCAAGCAGCTGCGCGTCTCCCTTGACGCCAGCGCCGACCAGCTCATTGTCAATAAGGGCGGCAAAGCCGGCCTCGATAGCCCCGCGAATGGCGGAGGAGCTGTAAGTCGCGCCGGAGACAAGGCTCACAGCCGCGAGGGTGGAATCCTGACCCAGATAGCCGTCCATATAGCCCGCTCCGAGGTCTTTTGTCTCGGGATAGGCGCTTATCTCCACGCCGGAGATCTTACCCTCGCCATCAACGGCAAGGGTGATGCCTATCGGCTCCTTGGTGTAGCCCTCGGAGGTCGAGAGCAGCAGCACATAGCCCGCGCCGCTTGTCTCGGCGTACACGCCCTGAACCTTGTCGGACACGCCGGTCAAAGTGGAGGCGGCGGGGTCTGCCGCGGTGTAAAGTGCCTCAAAGCCGGAGGCTTCGGGCATGACAGCGTAGAGCGGGGCAAGCTCCCCGGCTGCCGCGCTGCGCTCAATGGCCGGGGCAAGGCCGATGTTCATCCCCGTCAGCGCGAGGGCGAACACCGCGAACACAAGCACCATGACCAGAGCGGATTTGAGTTTCTCGTTTCTTGTCATATCAACCACCTCCCAAGGGCTTGCGGGCAGTAAAGCGCTCGATCATCGGCGTGAGAATGTTCATCGCCAGTATCGAGAAGGACACGCCCTCCGGGTACGCGCAGAAATAACGGATGATAAATGTTATCAGGCCGCAGCCCACGGCAAACACGATCTTGCCGAGGTTGGTTATCGGGGTGGTGACATAGTCGGTCGCCATGAAGATAGCGCCGATGAACACGCCGCCCGCCATGATCTCATACAGGGCCAGGACAAGGTCCCCTGTCGCGACGGCGAAGCACACGAAAACCACGCCCACAAACGCGGCGGGCACATACCATTTTATAACGCCTCTTGCGACCAGATACACATAGCCGATAAGCAGGGCAATGATGCAGCCCTCACCCACGGCGCCGCCGCGAAGGCCGAGGAACATATCCAGCAGCGACGGCAGATCAACCGTCCCCGCGGGCAGCAGCTCGAGGGGCGTTGCGCTGGTCTGAAGCTCCAGCATGCGGGGCATTGCGCCGCCCGCGACGGAGGAGAAGCACAGCAGCATGAACACGCGCCCGGTGATGGCGGGGTTTGCGAAGTTATGGCCCAGGCCGCCGAAGAGGCACTTGACCACAACGATGGCGAATATCGCGCCGACGGCGCACTGCCACAGCGGAACATTCGTGCTGAGGTTCAGGCCCAGCAGCAGACCCGTGACCACGGCGCTCAGGTCGCCCACGGTCTGCTTTTTGCGGCAGATGAGGTTAAACACCAGCTCTGCCAGCACTGCGCTCACCGTGCAGGTGAGGATGACGAGCAGAGCCTGCACGCCGTAGAGAATTACCGCCGCGATGGTGGCGGGCAGCAGCGCCAGCGCCACGTCCAGCATGATATTTCTGCTGGTCGAGCGGGTATGGATATGGGGCGCGGAGGAAGATATAAGTTTATCCATCAGCTTTTTCCTCCTTCTTTTTCCGCGAGCGCGGCCTTGTAGCTGCGCACAAAACGCTTTGCGTTTTTATTGGTGTCCACCAGCGGGCGGCGGGCGGGGCATACATACGAGCAGCAGCCGCATTCGATGCAAAGCTGGACCTTGCTCTTATCCAGCAGCGCGAAGCGCTCGGCCTCGTCGTCGTTTTCCATGGCCTTGGCATAGATAGTGGGGTTGAGGCCGATGGGGCAGACATTTGCGCAGCGGCCGCAGTGGATGCAGGTGGTCGGCTCGAGAGCGCGGGCATCCTTCTCATTGAAAGCGATAATGGCGTTGGTGGCCTTGATGACAGGTCTGTCAAGGGAGCTTATGCAGCGCCCCATCATCGGCCCGCCGAAGACGACCTTGCCCGGCTCGCTCGAGAAGCCCCCTGCCTGCTCAAAGACGTAGCTTGTGGGCGTGCCGATGGGGATGATGAAGTTCTTCGGGGACTTGACAGCAGAGCCGTCCACAGTCACATACTTATCCACAAGGGGCATGCCCGTGCGGATAAAGAGCGCCATCTTCGCGAGGGAGCTGACATTGATGATGATAACGCCGAGGGATGCCAGGCGCTGGCCCTCGCCGACGACCTTGCCGGTCGCGTTATACAGCAGCACCTGCTTTGCGCCCTGGGGATACACGCTCTTGAGGGGCTTTACCGTGACGGCGGGGTCATCAGCAAATACCTTCGTGAGCTTTTCGATGGCGTCGGGCTTATTCTTCTCGATGCCGATTATAAACTCCTCGCTGCCGAGGAACTTTTTGAGAAGCTCAATACCCTCAGCGATAAGGTCGCTGTGCTCAAGCATCATGCGGTGGTCGGAAGTGATAAACGGCTCACACTCCGCGCCGTTGACGAGCACGGTCTTTATCGGACCCTTGCGCACGGCGTCCAGCTTTGCCCACAGGGGGAAGGCCGCGCCGCCGAGGCCGACGATGCCGCTGTCGCGCACCATCTGCAAAAACTCATCCAGATCCTTGGGGTCTTTGGGCGTGACGGAGGGGTCAACCTCCATCTTCCCGTCGCCCTTGATACGGATAGCGACGGTGTTGTCATACGGCTCGATCGCCGTTACAGTGCCGGAAATGCTGGCATGGACGGGAGAGGAGTTTCTCCCCTCCTCCCTTGCAATAAGCTGCCCGACGCGCACATAATCGCCCACCTCAACCACGGGCACAGCCGCTCCGCCCGGGTGCATATTCATGGGCATCAGCACCTCGGGGGGCGCCGCGATGGGGACGGCAGCCAGGCCCGCTGTGCCCTTATAGTGGGGCAGCTTCAGCGATGAAATACTTTTACTCAAACTTTTTGCCTCCTATTCCATATACTCCGAAAAGCCCTCGGAGTATTCTATCTCTCCCGACGGGAATATCCAAAGCGCCTCAGCGTCCAGTCCCTTCAACATCTCCATGCCCTCGTCAATGGGCATACAGAAAAGGGCGGTGCTCAGCGCGTCAGCCAGAGCGCTGTCACCGGATACTACCGTCACCGAGGAAAAATAAGCCGCAGGATAACAGGTGTCTTTATCAATTATGTGGTGGTAACGCTCACCGTCGACCGTGAAATAGCGCTCATACACGCCGGAGGTCACGCATGAGGTGTCCGCCAGCAGCAGGCGCCGGTCAATGCTCGCGCCCTCGTTCTGCGGGTCGCGTATACCGGTGACCCAACCGCTGCCGTCGGGCTTTGTGCCGATGATGCGGAGGTTCCCACCGATGTTGAGCACATAGCTTGTGACGCCCTGCGCCTCAAGCGCCTGCGCCGCTTTCTCGGTGGCGTAGCCCTTGCCCAGTGCGCCAACGTCAATGGACGCCCGCTCGTCGCTTATGCGCACGGTGAGCTTTTCCTCGTCGATCTCCAGCAGGGAGATGTCCGTATGCTCTGCCGCCTCCGCAAGCTCCTGCTCGTCCGGCAGATGGGCGTCCCCGTTCTCGGCAGCCTCCCGGCAGTCGTGCCACAGAGAGAGCACAGCCCCCAGCATGATGTTCATCTCGCCCTTTGTCGCGGTATAGAGCTCTTTGGCGTAGATAAGGAAGTCTATAAGCTCCTTATCCACTTCAACCGGCTCACCCCCCGCGAGGCGGTTAACGGTGCAGAGGTTGTTCATCCCCGTGTACTCATGGTAGATGTCAAACATCTGGTGGTACTTTTCGAGCACGCCGGAAACTGTATCCACCCGCTCGTTGAACTGCTCCACGCTGTCCTCCGCGTAGGAATAGACATATGAAACAGTGTCAAAATACGCAAAAAAGGCCTTGCCCTGCGGCTCTGCCTTTGGCGCTTCGGCGGCGCAGGCGGCAAGGGCGAAAACCATTGCCGCGGCAAGAATAATTGATAAAAATCTCTTCATTTTACAGACGGCGGCTGCAAAGGCAGCCGCCGCGAACTCCGTATAAATTGGTGTTTATGCTTTACTCAGCGTTTGCTTCAGCGGGCGTAATCCGCAGCCTGAGCGATGACAGCCATCATACCGCTGATATCCATGGTGCAGGTGGCGAGCAGAGTCTCGTCAACGGTGACATTGTGGCCGGAGTCATTGACAACAGTCTCGATGCCGCGGATGTCGGCAGCGGTCTTGCCAACGGTGTAGTCGGCAAAGGCTCTGGCCTGAGCATCCCACTCAGCGACAGCGTTGCCGTAAGCGACCATGCCGTAGTCAGCGCCGAGCTCCATCTTGGTGCCCTTGAAAGCAGCGTCGACGATCTCGCCGGCGGCGTTGATGGTGATCTGGGGCTGGGTGGCGTCGGTGGTGGCGGCGAGGACCTTGCCGTCAGCGCCGATAACGGCGGCGCCATAGTTGGTGTACATCTTCACAACGCCGTCAGCGTCGGCAGTGGCGGCCTCGGAATCACCGGCGGTGGTGATGGCGGCAACACCAAGGGTGAACTTGCCGTCGCTCTTGAAGGAAGCGCCCTTAGTGTCATTGCAGGCCTTGGAAACAGCGTCCATGAAGGCGGTGATATCCATGGTGCAGCCGGCGAGCAGAGCCTCATCGGTGGAGACATTGTGGCCGGAGTCGTTGGTGACGGTCTCAAGACCGGCAACCTCAGCGGCAGTCTTGCCGACAACGTAGCTCTCGAAAGCCTTAGCCTGAGCATCCCACTCGGCGATGGCATTGCCGTAAGCGACCATGCCGTAGTCATCGCCAAGCTCCATCTTGGTCTTGAATGTGGCGGCGGCGTCAACAGCGCCGTCAGTGACGTCCATCTTGCTCTGGGCGACATCGAGGCGGCAGGAAACGATCTTGCCGTCAGCGTCGGTGACAACAGCGGCGACAGTGGCGTCGACCTGCGCGTTGCCGGTCTTAGAGCTGTTGGTGCTCAGAGACACGCCCATGCCCAGCTTGTAGTCGGCTTCCTTCGCGCCGCAGGCGCACAGTGCGAAAACCATAGTCAGCGCAAGGATAATTGCAACAAACTTTTTCATAATCTTCTCCTTTTTTGTCCATTTGATCCTTCAAATATATGAGCCGAACCAAAATACCTATTCGCCTTTCGATCCAGCTCTGGTTTGATTATATCGTCTGTGCGGCCCGGTGTCAAGGAATTAACAATTCATATTGCATTTTCGTTGTTTTGCACAAATCGGGCTTATTTTTTTATCATTCCCGAAAAAAACTCTATTTATATGTACGATACGCGGTTTTTCTAAATTTTCCCATGTTTGCGCTCAAATCATCGCATCCCCATCTTGGCTCTCCCTACGGGAGAGCTGGCGCGAAGCGCCTGGGAGGGTAATCCGCACAATACGCAAAAACTGTACGCGGCTAATATCCAGCTGTGCAATGGATACCTCTCCGTCTTGCCGCTTCGCGTCAAGCCACCTCCCCTTGTTGCGACAAGGGGAGGCAAGTTGCGGTAGAAAATTTGCACCGCACCAGTTAGCTGCACCGCAGACTCTCGGTACCCCCTCCGGGGCTGCGCACGCAGGGGGAGGCTCTGGATGGTGCAAATTTTGAAGCTTAGTGTATAGACGAGCATAGCACCCTACCTTGGCGCCCCCTACGGGGAAGCAAGTATGGTGCAGCGGTATTTTGGACTGCACCCCTGTCTCGTCCACTCTGAGCCGAGCCTTGTAAAGATGATTCGCGTCGTGCAGTGACGAATTGTAGAAGTATAACAATCGAGGTAAACCAGCAGTAGAGATTAAGGGCGAGCTAAGAAGTAGTAATGCTGTTTTCACCACCGGAGAGAGATTCTCAAGGGAGAAACCTCTCCCTTGAGCCGCGTTTTCTTTTCTCTCCACTTTTCTTTTGACGGGACAAAAGAAAAGTGGAGGTCAGAGCCCGATATTCTTGAACGCATCCAAGCACTTGCGCCTCACGCAAACAACCGGCGGGGAAAATCCCCGCCGGTTCTCATCTTTACTTTTTCTCGTATCCCCGCAAAAACTGCCTTGTGCGCTCATTTATGGGGTTTTTCATAACCTGCTCGGGGCTGCCCTGCTCGGCGATAAGGCCGCCGTCAATAAACAGCACCTTGTCCGAAACCGCCTCGGCAAAGCCCATCTCATGCGTGACGACCACCATGGTCATGTCCTCACTCGCAAGGCGCTTTATCACCGCCAGCACCTCTCCGGTAAGCTCTGGGTCGAGGGCAGAGGTCGGTTCGTCAAAGAACAGCACCTCCGGCGTCAGGGCCAGCGCCCGCGCGATGGCCACGCGCTGCTGCTGCCCGCCGGAGAGCTGATGGGGGTAAAAATCCCTCTTCTCCCGCAGGCCGACGCGGTCTAAAAGCGCCTGCGCGTTTTTCTCAATCGCGGCGTTTATCTCCCGCTGGTTCTGCTTGTAGTCCGGCCGCTCCTTTGCCTGAAGCTTCGGCGCGATGGCCACATTTTCAAGCGCGGTGTACTGAGGAAACAGATTGAAATTCTGGAACACCAGCCCGAAATGCAGGCGGTTGCGGCGTATCTCCCGCTCGGATAGGGTTCTTTCGTCCGCCGCGTCGAAAAGCCGCTCCCCTGAGACGGATATAGTGCCGCCGTCGGGTATTTCAAGGAAATTCAGGCAGCGCAGCAGCGTTGTCTTGCCGCCGCCGGACGGGCCGATTATCGACAGCGTCTCCCCTTTTTCCATGGAGAAGCTGATGCCCTTGAGCACCTGAAGCGAGCCGAAGCTCTTTCTTAAGTTGTTAACCTCCAGCAAAGCCATCTCTTCCCCTCCTTACACCTTGAAATAGTCAAGCTTCTTCTCTATCCAGCCGAAGAGCAGCGTCAAAATTCCGTTGAAGAGCAGATAGTACACACCTGTAAAGAACAGCGGCCAGATCATGCCGGCGGACTTTATAAACGCCTGCCCGTCCCACATAAGCTCGTACACGGCGATAACGCGCACAAGGGAGGTGTCCTTCACGAGCGTTATCGTCTCATTTGCCATTGGCGGGACGATACGCTTTATCACCTGCAAAAGCGTGACCTTGAAGAAGATCTGCGTGTTGGTCATGCCAAGCACCTGCCCGGCCTCGCGCTGCCCCTTTGGCACACCCTCAATGCCGCTGCGGAAAATCTCCGAAAAATAGCAGGCGTAGTTGAGGATGAAGGCCACCATGGCCGCCGTAAAGCGCCCGGCGCTGCCGCTGCCCCACCAGTTGCTGCCCAGCAGCATACCGGGGCCATAATATATAATAAGAAGCTGGAGCATAAGGGGCGTTCCGCGGATGACCCAGATAAGCCCGCGGATTGGGTAACGGAGGACCCTTGCCCGGCTCATGCTGCCAAAGGCTATCAGAAATCCCAGCGGCACCGCGCCCAGCAGCGTAAGGGCGAATATTTCAAGGGACTTTACAAAGCCCTGATTGAGTGAAGCGATAACGGTTTGAAACATGGACAGACCTCGCAAATTAAGTATTACCGCTTTTATACAGCGGGACGCCTCCGGCGGAGAAATCCGCCGGAGGCAGAATATTTACTTTGTGAATCCGGGCTTTTTACCGGGCGATGATGGACTCCTGCACACCGTACTGGTTTGCGATCTCCATCATGCTGCCATCAGCATAGGCCGCGTCGAAGAACGCATCCAGAGCCGCGGCAAGGTCGCTGCCCTGGCGGAAGCCCGCGCCGTATTCCTCGCTGGTAAGCTCAACGGTGTAGGCCATGTCGGGATAGCTGGTGCCCTCGCCAATCATAGCGCCCGCCATCAGCAGGTCGATGATGCAGGCGTCGGAAGTGCCGGCTGCGACCTCCATGAGCGCGGCGGCCTGGCTCTCAACGGCGATGAAATCAAGCCCGTTCTCTGTCGCGGCGGCTTCACCGGCAGAACCGGCCTCAACCGCGAAGCTCAGACCCGCGAGGCTCTCAATATCCTGATACTGGTCGGCAACATCGGCATTGACGACAACGACCTGAGCGTTATTGCAGTAGGCGCTGGTGCAGGCCATGGAATTGGTGACCTCGGGGGTGAGGGTCATGCCGTTCCACACGGCGTCAATGGCCTTGGCCTCAAGCTCCATGATCTTGTTATCCCAGGCGATCTCGATAAACTCAGCCTCCACGCCGATGGACTCGGCAAAGGCCTTCGCCATGTCAGCGTCAAAGCCGATCCACTCGCCGCTGTCATCCTTGTAGTCCATGGGGGCAAAATCGGTGATGCCGACTATCAGCTTGCCCTGAGACTGAACATAGGCGAGGTCGCTCTCGGCGGCGGGCTCATCGGCGGGAGCTTCGGGCTGAGCCGAAGGCTCGTCGGAAGGGGCGGCGCTGGGGGCAGGGCTGCCGCCGCAGGCGCACAGCGCGAACACCATAACTAACGCAAGAAGCATTGCAATTATCTTTTTCATTTTTGTGTCCTCCATTCGGAATTGTTTATCACGCTGTTATAATAACACATTAGCGAAATAAAGCAAGCCCTAATTTGCACCTTGGCGGTGCAAATTTTGCACAGCAAATGCAGACCTTTTTTGCATATGCCTCTTTAATTCCTACTGATTTTATGGTAGATTGAGCATGTAGGAATTAGCGCTGCAAAAAAGGACGGTGATTTGATGAATGTTACCAGCAAGGGGCGCTACGCTCTGCAAGTGATGCTTGATTTGGCCCAGCACCGGGAGGATGGCTTCATCTCCCTGAAAACCATTGCCGACAGGCAGGGTTATTCGATGAAATATCTCGAGATGATAGTCAGCAGCCTGAAAAAAGCGGAGCTCGTTGAGAGCACACGCGGCAAGGAGGGCGGCTATAAGCTCAGCCGCGGCCCGGAGGAATATTCCGTGGGCGATATCCTGCGCTGCATTGAGGATAATCTTGCTCCCGTCGCCTGCATAAAGGCGGGCAGCATCAGCTGTGAGCACGCCGGTGCCTGCATGACCATCCCCATGTGGAAGGAGCTGGATGACATTACCAACGCCTACCTTGACACCGTGACGCTCAACGACCTGCTCACAGGCGAAAAATGGAAAACTTAATTCAAAGGCAAGGCCTGCACATTGAGCACTTGACAAATTTCTTCCCTGTGCTATAATTCCCATTGAAATAATAGGAAATAAATTTTGTACTATATAATTCACACGAAAGGACTAAATTACGATGTTTGTTTACGCAGATAACGCGGCGACCACCAGCGTCAGCAAGACCGCGCTGGACGCCATGCTCCCCTACCTCACCACCGAGTACGGCAACCCCTCCAGTCTCTACGGCTTTGCCCAGCACGCGACCGAGGCTCTGGCCGCCGCCCGCAAGACTGTTGCCGACTGCATTGGCGCGGAGCCCAAGGAGATTTACTTCACCTCCGGCGGCAGCGAGGCCGACAATCAGGCTATTCTCTCCGCTGCGAAGGTCGGCGCGCGCAAGGGCAAGAAGCACCTTATCTCCACCAAGTTTGAGCACCACGCCGTGCTGCACACTCTCAAGAAGCTCGAGAAAGAGGGCTATGAGGTCACGCTGCTTGACGTCCATGCGGACGGTGTTGTCCGCCTTGAGGATGTCGCCGCCGCCATCCGGGAGGACACCTGCCTTGTCACCATCATGTTTGCCAATAACGAGATTGGCACCGTCCAGCCCATCACCGAGATCGGCGCTCTCTGCCGCGAGAAGGGCATCCCCTTCCACACCGACGCCGTTCAGGCCGCCGGCCATATGCCCATCAACGTCGGCACGATGAATATTGATATGCTCTCCATGTCCGGGCACAAGTTCCACGCTCCCAAGGGCGTGGGCGTGCTGTACGTGAAGAAGAACATTCCCCTCTTCAATCTTATCGAGGGCGGCGCGCAGGAGCGCGGCCGCCGTGCCGGTACCGAGAACGTCGCCGGGATTGTTGCTCTCGCCGCGGCGCTCAAGGAGTCCTGCGATAATATGGAGGCCAACACCGCCAAGATCATCCCCATGCGCGACAAGCTCTTTGCCGAGCTGAGCAAGATTCCCCACAGCAAGATTAACGGCAGCCTCGAGCATCATGTCCCCGGCACTGTGAATATGTGCTTTGAGGGCATCGAGGGCGAATCCCTGCTGCTCATGCTCGACGCAAACGGCATCTGCGCCTCTTCCGGCAGCGCCTGCACCTCCGGCTCGCTCGACCCCAGCCATGTGCTGCTGAGCCTCGGCCTGCCCCATGAGGTTGCCCACGGCTCCCTGCGCCTCTCCATCGGCGAGTATAACACCATGGAACAGATCGACCACATTATTGACGTTGTCCCCAAGGTGGTTGAGTACCTTCGCAACATGTCCCCCGTGTGGGACGAGCTGGAAAAAGGCCAGCGCCCCCACCTCATCTGATAAATTCAATCTCAAATATATAACAGGAGGAAATTATTATGGCACTTTATAGTGATAAGGTTATGGATCATTTTCAGAATCCCCGCAACGTCGGCAAGCTTGAGGACGCTGACGGTATCGGCGAGGTCGGCAACGCCAAGTGCGGCGACATTATGCGTATGTATATAAAGGTGGACGACGGCGTCATTACCGACTGCAAGTTCAACACCTTCGGCTGCGGCAGCGCCATCGCCACCAGCTCCATGGCGACCGAGCTTATAAAGGGCAAGCCCATTGAGGAGGCGCTCAAGCTCTCCAATCAGGCTGTTGTTGAGGCTCTGGACGGTCTGCCCGCCCACAAGATCCACTGCTCCGTCCTCGCCGAGGAGGCCGTCCGCGCCGCCGTCAAGGATTATTACGACAAGAACGGCATTGCCTATAACGCTGACGAGTTCCAGATCCACGACTGCGAGCACTGCCAGGACTGATAGTTTTCAGCGTGTGTATAGTCAAGAGGCATCAAGATTATCTTGATGCCTCTTGCTATAAATGCCGTGTATTGGAGGAAATGAGCATGATTCGTAAATTTCAAAAAGCGGATATTGAACCGGTTATGCGGATTTGGCTCAGCGCAAACCTTGACGCGCACGCCTTTATTCCTGCGGAGTATTGGCAGTCAAACTTTGATCCGGTGCGCTCACAGATTGCGCAGGCGGAAGTCTGGGTGTATGAGCTTGAAACTGGCATACAGGGCTTTATCGGCCTCGCCGGAGACTATATCGCGGGGCTTTTCGTGGATAAAAGCTGCCGCTCCCGTGGCATCGGCAAGCAGCTTTTGGACCACGTGAAGCAGACGCATGACGCTCTGTCTTTGAGCGTATATAAAAGAAACGAGCGCGCCGTTTCGTTCTATCTCCGCGAGGGCTTTTCAGTATCGGCGGAGCAGACGGATGAAGCCACAGGAGAGGCGGAGTGTACCATGGGCTGGAGTGCGCAAAGCTGAGCAGTTGCGCGCCCGGTTTCTGAAAAAGCACCGGTTGACCCCACAGCAATATAAATAAGTAAAAAGTACCTGCCGAAAAGAAATTATGATTTCTTTTCGGCAGGTGCTTCTCCATGTAGAATTACGTTCATAATCTCCCCGGCGAACTGGAGGTTATAAAACTCTGCACCGCAGCATCTTGGCGCCCCCTACGGGGG
>ULWX01000796.1_pt1 | contig 34588 bp, 31 predicted proteins | sample 1960851 | NCBI WGS metagenome assembly ULWX01 (sample SAMEA4835826, study PRJEB28245) | human gut metagenome | biome: gut microbiome; material: fecal sample | place: Denmark | collected 2008 | reverse complement strand
CTTCGAATCGGTTGCGATCGTGTGCTTTTTCATCGTTACGGGAGTTTTGCCAGTTCTTCGCGGATCTTGCGCGGCAGGTCGGGGCAGTGTTTGCAGCACTGCATGTCGAGCGAATACATGCGGGCGATGCAGTAGTTGCGATGGTCGCACGCGCTGCGTGTCGAGCGGTCGCCCTCGCGCAGTTTGTCGACGAAAGCCGGATCGTTGACCAGCGCGCGGGCCATCTGCACCAGTTCGAACCCGCTGTCGAGCGCACGTTCGATTCCTTCGCGGCTCACCAGCCCGCCCACGTAGACCAGTGGCAGTTTCAGCTCGGCGCGGAACTTTTTGGCGTTTTCCAGGAAGAAGCACTCTTCGAAAGGGTATTGTTTAATCATATACCGTCCGAAGAGCCGCACGAAGATGCGCAGCCACCACTGCATGTAGTAACTCATCGTGTAGAGCGGAATGATGCCCCGCATGACGGCCATCGGCGCCTTGCTCACGAAACCCGACGAGAGGACGATGCCGTCGACGCCGTAGGTTTCGATCGCGCGGGCGATTTCGAGGCTTTCGGGGATTTCGATGCCGCCCTTGAAACCGTCCTCCATGTTGTGTTTCACCAGTACGGCCATGTTCCGGCGGGCGGCCGTTTCCATTACTTCGTCCAGACACATCCTGAGAAAGCGCATCCGGTTCGGGAGCGAGCCGCCGTACTCGTCGCGGCGGCGGTTGGTGTAGGGCGAGAGGAACTGCGAGATGAGGTAGCCGTGGCCTGCGTGTACTTCCACGCAGTCGAATCCCGCTTCGTACGCCGTATCCACCGCACGGCCGAAGTCGGCGGCCACCTGTCGGATTTCGTCGCGCCGCATGGCGCGCACGGGGGTGTAGGCATAGAGGTTGAAGCCCGACGATGCACCGATCGGAATCTGTCCGGCCGTGGTGTAGTGCGTCATGTTGCCGCAATGGCCGATCTGGATCGATGCGGCGGCTCCTTCGCGGTGGACGGCTTCGGTGATGTCGCGCAGTCCCGGGACGATTTCGGGTCGCAGCCACAGCTGTTTTTCGAACGACAGCCCGCTACGACAGACGGCGGCGTAGGCCAGTGTGGTCATTCCCACGCCGCCGCGGGCGACGCTCACGTGGTAGTTTTTCAGTTGTTCGGTGGGGCCGTAGGCGCGGCCCATCGATTCGAATGCCGCCGAACGGATCGTGCGGTTGCGCAGCGTGACGGGACCTAATTTGTAGGGTGTGAACAACAGCGACTCTTTTTCCATGGAATCAATAGATGAAAGGAAGGATGCGTTTGCGGTGCAGCGAGGTGAACTCCTCGCCGAACTCCTGCTCGTAGCGTTTGTAGAGCGAGGCCGATCGCGGCGCCAGATTGGCGAACGTCCAGACGACGAATACCGCGCCGGCCCATGACCACGACGCGACGGCGAAACCGATCCATTCGAGCAGTTCGCCGAAGTAGTTGGCCGACGAGACATAGCGGAACATTCCGCCGTAGGGGATGTAGTGGCGCGTATCGCCCGGCCGGCGCAGGTGGCGGATGATGCGGTCGGAGCGGAGATTGATGACCATGCCGGCGATGAACAGCGCACCGCCGACCCAGATGTAGGGACGTGCGAACCAACCGTCGTAGTAGCCGGCGGGGGAGACGTAGAAGATCCAGCCGCCCTGCATCAGGGCGTTGAGCGTATTGAATACCATCCCCATCAGAACGATTCCCAGCGGCATCTGCGACCTCCCGCGGATCAGCAGCGGGAAGACGAAGGCCCGTTGCAGGTAGTGGCTCTGGAAGAGGATGAAAAGTGCCAGCGGTCCCGCTTCGAGTGCACGGTCGGAGCAGAGCCACAGGATGCACATGGCGATGAAGACGGGCGACTCCATCGCCATCCATCCGATACGGTTGGGGATGCCCGGCCCGAATTTTCGGTTGAAGAGGTAGCCGTATCCCGCTTCGACGAAATGGAGTGCGACGAACACCGCGAGTGCGAGTACGGTCATCGCCCAAAGGAAAAGAGAGAATGTTTCGTTCATAACGTTAGCCAAAAGTACGAATAAGCCGGATGCGAAAGCAGATTTATTTGCGTTTTTGCGGAGCGACCTATCTTCGGCGCAGTCAAAGATACGAAAAGTCGAGCGCAGAAGCAAACGTATGTTTGTTTCTGCCGAGACGGAGTATCTACGGCGCAAGCCAAAGTACGAAAAGTCGAGCGCAGAAGCAAACGCATGTTTGATTCTGCCGAGACGGAGTATCTACGGCGCAAACCAAAGTACGAAAAGTCGAGCGCAGAAGCAAACGCATGTTCGATTCTGCCGAGACGGAGTATCTACGGCGCAAGCCAAAGTACGAAAAGTCGAGCGCAGAAGCAAACGCATGTTCGATTCTGTCGGGGCGAAGTGTTTAAGGTGCAGCCGAAGAGAGGTGTTTTCGGCGACGAGGTCCCTCCGGTCTTCGGAAATGGCCTCCGAGTGGCATAGTTTATGGATTTACGCACCTTGTAATTTTTAAACACATTACCGCTATGAACACGAAACAAGAGACACGGGCCAATGCTACGACGGCTGTCTTCGGATCGGAAAAGATGCTCACTCCCGCTCCGACGCAGAACATTCCGCAGCACAAAACCACACCTGAGATCGCCTACCAAATGGTGAAGGACGAGACCTATCCCCAGACGCAGCCGCGTCTGAATCTGGCGACTTTCGTCACCACCTACATGGACGAATACGCTACGCGCCTGATGAACGAGGCGATCAACGTCAACTACATCGACGAGACCGAGTATCCGCGTGTGGCGGTGATGTGCGGACGGTGCATCAACATCATCGCCAACATGTGGAATTCGCCCGAAAAGGCCGAGTGGAAGACCGGCGCGCTGGGAATCGGCTCGTCGGAGGCTTGTATGCTGGGCGGCGTCGCGGCCTGGCTGCGCTGGCGCGCGAAACGCAAGGCCGAGGGCAAACCCTTCGACAAACCCAATCTGGTGATGAGCTCCGCCTTCCAGGTGGTTTGGGAGAAGTTCTGCCAGTTGTGGCAGATCGAGATGCGCACGGTGCCCCTCACGCTCGAAAAGCCGACGCTCGATCCGAAGGACGCTCTGGCGATGTGCGACGAGAACACCATTTGCATCGTGCCGATCGCCGGGGTGACGTGGACGGGACTCAACGACGACATCGAGGCGCTCGACCGCGAGCTGGACGCCTACAACAAGAAGACGGGATACGATATTCCGATCCACGTCGATGCGGCGTCGGGAGGTTTCATCCTGCCGTTCCTCAATCCGGAGGTGAAGTGGGACTTCCGCCTCAAATGGGTGTGGTCGATCTCCACGTCGGGACACAAATACGGACTGGTCTATCCGGGCCTGGGCTGGGTCGTCTGGAAGGACAAGAAGTATCTGCCCGAAGAGATGTCGTTCAGCGTCAACTATCTGGGCGCCAACATCACGCAGGTAGGGCTCAACTTCTCGCGTCCTGCGGCGCAGATTCTGGGTCAGTACTACAACTTCATCCGCCTGGGCTTCGACGGTTACAAGGAGGTGCAGCAGAATTCGATGGACGTAGCCTGCTACTGCCATGAACAGATCGGCAAGATGAAGTGTTTCGAAAATTATTCGAAGGAGCTGCAAAATCCGCTCTTCATCTGGTACATGAATCCCGAGTACGACAAGACGGCCAAATGGACGCTCTACGATTTGCAGGCCGTACTCCAACAGAGCGGCTGGATGGTTCCCGCCTACACGATGCCGAAGAACATTGATTCGCTGGTCGTCATGCGCGTGGTCGTTCGTCAGGGAATGTCGCGCGATATGGCCGACATGCTGCTGAGCGACATCGGCAACGCCGTCGCCGGCTTCGAAAAGCTGAAATATCCCACGCAGTCGCGTCTGGATTACGAAGCCAAGGTCAAGCAGAAGGGGCGTGTCTTCACGCACTGATGCGCGGAACGTTCCGTTTTTCGGGACGAGCGTGCATTTGAAAGGGAACCGCTCCACGGTTTCTGAAAAGGGCTCACCCCTGTCGGATTTTCCGGCAGGGGTGAACTTATAAATGGAGGTCGGGGATGCTCCGGTCAGCGGGCGCCTGTCAGGACGGGATGTCCCAGAGACGTATCGTACGTGTAGCCGACCTGCACGAGTTGGGCCATCATCGAAGCGGCGATCGCGTCGTTCATCTCGGCGATTGCCGCTTCGAAACCGCTCTGATCGAGACTTGCGAAAGCCTTGCTGTCGGGCAGCGTCTCCGAGACGCCGTCTTGCGTCGACCCCCAGAACACGCCGTTGAGCAGAGCGGCCTCCGATGCGCCGGCCACGCCGCGGGCCGTGCCGCCGGAGAGCGAAAAGTCGGTTTCGACGAGGGCGTAGCAACCGTCCATATAGGCAGGGATTTCCATGACGACGGGGTAGATCATGGAGTAGCCTGAGAAGGTTCCGGCGATACCGCCTGCGTTGGCCGTGTAGTCCGTGCCGTTCTTGGGCTCGATCTCTACGCGGCCCTTGCAGAGGGCATAGCATCCGACGAGGAAGGCATAGTTGCTTTCAGCCTGTGTCAGGCCTGTCACGCCGCCGAAATTGCTCCGGTCGGAGGCGATTTTCACGTGTGCGCTCTCCGTCCATTCGGCGTGGCAGCCGGCCGTCAGCATACCGCTTTTGCCGCATACACCGCCCACGTTGACGTTGGTCGTGCCGTCGGCGACATTCGAAGAGATTTCGATGTCGCCCGATAGGAGAGCGTCGCAAGCCGACGCCGTAGCGTTCGAAGCCGATCCGAAGACACCGCCGACATGTACGTCGGAATATTCGTCGCCCTGGGCGATCTTCACCGTTCCACCCATTTCGGTCGAAACGAGCGAGACGGCGCATTCACCGACGCCGGAGAGCGATCCGACAGCGCCGCCGAAGCTGATGGCGCCGTTGCTCTCGATTGAGGCGTCGCCCGTAAATTTTGCGGTACAGTCGGTGATGGAACTTCCGGAATTGCCGCAGACGATGCCCGCGTTGCAAGTTGCTTCCCCGCCTTTCGGAACGAGCAGCGAGCCGCCGAAATCCGCCGTGCAGCTTTCGATCGAGGCCTCGGCGGTCGAACCGACGATGCCGCCCGCTTGGGCATAGACGTAATAGCCTTCGGGGACGGTGTTGAAGGCTGCTTCGAGAACTCCCGTACCGGTGAAGGTACAGGCGGAGATGCGTCCGCCGTTCATGGATCCGGCGATGCCGCCGGTCATCGAGATTTCGCCGCCCTCGGTTCTGATCGTGTGTGCCGCGTCGAGCGTCGTTTCGCAGAAGTCGATGTTTCCCGACTCGGCCATGCCGCAGATGCCGCCTGCGTCGGCCGTGCCCGTCGGGTCGTTGCCGCACGATGCCGATACCGAACCCGTGAAGGAGCAGTGCTCGATGGCTCCCGAACCCGGACGGGTGTTCATGGCGTCCTCGTAGGCGATGATATTGAAACCGACGATGCCGCCGGCGATCACATAGCTTTTGTCGGTGCAGGATGTCGTCGCGGAGACTGTGCCCGCGACGTGAAGATTCCTGATCGTGCCGTCGTTCACTCCGAAGAGTCCGACGCTCGTGAAGGTCGTCGCACCCGTGTAAGCGACGTTTAGGTTGTTCACGGTGTGGCCGCCTCCGTCGAAAACGCCTTGGAATGCCTTCTCGGGATTCTCGTAGGGATACCTTCCGTCTTGCGGGCCGGTACCGATCGGCGTCCAGTTTTCATAGCCGGAAAGATCGAGATCGGCCGTCAGCAGGTAGTGGACGTCCGGTTCGAAATAGCCGGCCGTCTGTTCGTTGACGCATTGTGCCAGCAGGGCCAGTTGCGACGGCCGTGCGATTAGGTAGGGATCTTCTTCCGTGCCGCTGCCTCCGTCGAATTCGTCGGCGATCGTCTTGTCGAGGGTTTTGAACCGCTCCCATGCGCTCCATTCCGAATCGAGGTAGTTGCCCGAAACGACCAGCGCGCGGATGCGTACCTCGTATTCGGTGTATGCTTCGAGTCCGGTCAACTCGTAACGGGTGTCTTCGACACGGGTGGAGAAGGCGTAGTCGTCGCTGCGGGCTTCCAGTTCATAGGCGGCAGCTTCGTCCACCCCCCCCCATTCGATCAGGAGCGATGTTTCGGAAGGGATTGCCGTAAGGGTTTGAGGAGCTTTCAGTTGCACGGAGGTATCGTCCTCTTTGCAAGATGCAGCCAAAAACAGCGCGGCGATCAGAATTATCCGATGCAACCGCAAAATGAGATGACTTTTCATCATGAAAACTGAATTAAGTGGAATGAATATGATAAGCGAAAATAACGATTTTTTCAGACATATTGATCATTCGCTTCGTTTTTCGCAGCCTCTTTTTTCCGGAAGAGGGTTGCGGAGGGGCTTCCGGAAGAGTACCGTTGTCGGCTGAGGAGGCGTCCGGTGGCGGCGGCGGTTTCGCACCGGAAAGATGTCGTTTGCTGAGGATGGAGCGCGTCGACGAATCGGTGCGGCGGAGCGTGCGTGCGGAGTCCGCCTGACGGAACGGAGTGTAAATTCATCCCTGGGGATCGATCGCGGCGGAATCGGATGTTCGGTTCGGGAGTGTCGGAATCGGCTGTCGTACGACGGAAATATGCGCCTCTTTTTCGAGTACGGCATTGGATCGTTTCCGGATTTTGCCTACCTTTATGGACGGAATGCGGCGGATGCCGCCGAATCGATCATTCGAGATGAAAAAAGTCGTAGTCTTTACCGGAGCCGGCGTGAGTGCCGACAGCGGACTGTCCACCTTCCGCGATGCCGACGGATTGTGGGCCGATTACCGGATCGAGGATGTCTGTACGCCCGAGGCGCTGGCGCGCAATCGCCGGCTGGTGATCGAATTTTACAACAAACGCCGCCGCGAGATGCTGGCGGCCCGTCCCAATGCGGCTCATTTGGCCATCGCGGGATTGGAGGCGGATTTCGACGTCGAGGTCATCACCCAGAATGTAGACGACCTGCACGAACGCGCCGGTTCGACCCGTGTGACGCATCTGCACGGCGAACTGCGGAAACTCCGCTCCTCGCGCGATCCCGCGTTGATCGTTCCGATCGAAGGGTGGGAACAGCCGTTGGATGCCACGGCCCCCGACGGGGCGCTGCTGCGTCCGCATATCGTCTTTTTCGGCGAGGCGGTTCCCCAGTTCGACCATGCGGTGCGGATTGCGGCGGCGGCCGACGTGTTGATCGTCGTCGGAACGTCGCTGGCGGTCTATCCGGCGGCTTCGCTGGTGCATTACGTCCGTCCCGGGGTGCCGATCTATCTGGTCGACCCTGGCGCTCCCGACGTGCGGACGATCCGTAATCCGCTGACTCATCTGCGCGAGCGGGCGGCCGTCGGGATGCCCGAACTGGCCGAACGGTTGCGCAGGGAGTCGCAGCCGGAATAAAGAGAGAGGAGCGTGGATTTCGAAATCCGCGCTCCTCTCTTTTCGGGGCGTTCCCTTAGCCGAGGAACGACAGCAGGATACCTGCGGCGACGGCCGAACCGACCACGCCGGCCACGTTGGGCCCCATGGCGTGCATCAGCAGGTAGTTGCCCGGATTTTCGCGCTGTCCTTCGATCTGCGACACGCGGGCGGCCATCGGTACGGCCGACACGCCGGCCGAACCGATCAGCGGGTTGATCTTGTTCTCCTCTTTGCTGAACAGGTTCATGAACTTGGCCAGCAGCACGCCGCCGGCGGTTCCCAGGCAGAAGGCGATGACGCCCAGCACGAGGATGCCCAGCGTGCGGAAATTCAGGAACGCTTCGGCGGTCGCCGTGGCGCCGACGGTCAGGCCGAGGAAGATCACCACGATGTTCATCAGTTCGTTCTGCACCGTTTTGCTCAGGCGATCCACCACGCCGCACTCCTTCATCAGGTTACCCAGCATCAGACAGCCCACGAGCGGCATTGCGCTCGGCAGCAGCAGGGCGATGACGACCGAGATGATGATCGGGAAGAGGATACGCTCGGTTTTCGATACCGGACGCAGCGTGCGCATACGGATCGCACGTTCGTGCTTGTTGGTGAGCAGTCGCATGATGGGCGGCTGGATGACCGGCACGAGCGCCATGTAGGAGTAGGCGGCTACGGCGATCGGGCCCAGCAGTTCGGGGGCCAGCATCGAGGTGAGGTAGATGGCCGTGGGACCGTCCGCACCGCCGATGATGCCGATCGAACCGCTCTGTTCGGGCGAGAATCCGATCGCATAGGCGCCGAGGAACGTCACGAAGATGCCGATTTGCGCCGCAGCGCCCAGCAGGAAACTCTTGGGATTGGCGATCAGCGGACCGAAATCGGTCATGGCGCCTACGCCCAGAAAGATCAGGCAGGGGTAGATGCCCAGCTTGACGCCCAGGTAAAGGTAGTCCAGCAAGCCCGCCTTCGCGACGAAGATGTCCCAATGGACATGCCCTCCGGCGAAGAGCTCGGTGTGGTAGAGATTGGCGCCGGGCAGGTTCGTCAGCAGCATGCCGAATGCGATGGTCAGCAGCAGCAGCGGCTCGAACTTATGCCGGATAGCCAGATAGAGCAGGAAGAAGGCGATGCCGATCATCACGATGTTTCCCCAACCCATGGCGCTGAAAAAACCGGCCAGACCGGTCGATTCGCCGAATCGGATCAGGCTCTCCCCGACAAAGTCGGAACTTGAACTCAGCAGTGTCCACATAAGCCTACTCGATGAGAATCAGGTTATCGCCCTCCATGACCGTAGCGCCCTGCTGGACGAAGATCTGCTTGACGACGCCGGCGCGGTCGGCGTCGATGTTGTTCTCCATTTTCATGGCTTCGAGGATCACGAGCGTCTGACCGGTCGCGATCGTATCGCCGACCTTGACGTTGATCGAGAGCACGGTACCCGGCAGAGGACACTTGATCGTGTAACCCGTCGAGGGGGCTACCGGCGCGATACGGGGAGCGGGAGCCGCCGTAGCGGGGGTGATTTTCGCGCTGTCGGCTTCGCGGGGGGCGGGAGCTACCTGAGGACGTTTCGTCGCGGCTCCTTTGGCGCCTGCGATCTCGACCTCGTAGGCCGTGCCGTTGACCACCACGTGTGCCAGGGTCGAGGATTCGTTTACGTCGTCGATGCGCACGTCGTAATTATGTCCGTTGATTTTCAATGCGTAATCTTTCATTGTTCCAATACTTATTTTTTGTCGGGCATCTGGGTTAGCCCATGAATTTTCGAGTTCCAGGGCGAATAAGCGCGCTTGATACTCATGATCGTCAGCACATCCGACTCACGGTCGTGCCGATCGCTGTTGAAGATTTTGAGTGCGGTGGCGATGGCCGCGATCTCCTCTTCGTGCAGTTGGCCCTGCTCGACGGGTTTGCCGCTCTGAGTCGCGGCCGCGGCCGCCTTGCGGCGGCTGACGAAGATCATTCCGAAAAGTTTCATGATCCACACCAGCAGCACGAGAATGCCGAATACCAGACAGATGCTGATGAGCGTCGTCCACAGCATCTCGGGCCATCCCCAATCGATTGCTGATAATATTGTCATAGCGTGCAATTGTTAGAGGGGAATATTCGAATGTTTCTTCGGCGGATTCTGCAAACGCTTGGTCGAAAGCGCTTGCAGGGCGCGGATGATCCGGAAGCGGGTGTTGCGCGGTTCGATCACGTCGTCGATGTAACCGTAGCGTGCGGCGTTGTAGGGGTTCGAGAACTTGTCGTTGTACTCCTGCTCCTTCTCGGCCACGAACTTGGCGCGCTCTTCGGGATTCTCGATCGCGGCCACCTCCTTGGCGTGAAGCACGCCCACGGCTCCGCTGGCGCCCATTACGGCGATTTCGGCTGTCGGCCATGCGTAGTTGATGTCGCCGCGGATGTGCTTCGACGACATGACGATGTAGGCGCCGCCGTAGGCCTTGCGCAGCGTGACGGTGATCTTCGGCACCGTCGCTTCGCAGTAGGCGAAGAGTAGCTTCGCGCCGTGGGTGATGACGCCGCCGTACTCCTGCGTCGTGCCCGGCAGGAAGCCCGGAACGTCTACCAGCGTGACCAGCGGAATGTTGAAGGCGTCGCAGAAACGCACGAACCGCGCTGCCTTGCGGCTGGCGTTGATGTCCAGCACGCCGGCCATGAACTTCGGCTGGTTGGCGATGATGCCCACCGACTGACCGTTGAAACGGGCGAAGCAGGTGATGACGTTCTTCGCGTAGCTCGCCGCCGATTCGAGGTATTCGCCGTTGTCGACGATGGCCTTGATGACCTCGGCCATGTCGTAAGGCTTGTTGGCGTTGTCGGGGATGATCTCGTTGAGCGAGTCTTCCAGGCGGTCGATACGGTCGGTGCAGACGGCCAGCGGAGCATCCTCCATGTTGTTCTGCGGCATGTAGGAGAGCAGTTTCTTGATCATTTCGATGCCCTCCTCCTCGGTGTCGACGGCGAACTGCGCCACGCCCGACTTGGTCGTGTGCATCATGGCGCCGCCCAACTGCTCCTGTGTGACGTCTTCGCCGGTGACGGTCTTGACGACCTTCGGGCCGGTGAGGAACATGTTCGAGGTCTCCTTCTTCATGATGATGAAGTCGGTCAGTGCCGGCGAATAGACCGCACCGCCCGCGCAGGGGCCGAAGATGGCCGAAATCTGGGGAATGACGCCCGATGCCATCACGTTGCGCTGGAAGATGTTGGCATAGCCGGCCAGCGCGTTGATTCCCTCCTGGATTCGGGCGCCGCCCGAATCGTTCAGGCCGATGCAGGGCGCGCCGTTGCGCATGGCCATGTCCATGACCTTGCAGATCTTGTCCGACATCGACAGCGACAGCGAACCGGCCGTCACCGTGAAGTCCTGTGCGAAGACGTAGACCAGACGGCCGCCGATCGTGCCGTAGCCCGTCACCACGCCGTCGCCGAAGGTATGGCTCTTGTCCATGCCGAAGTCGTAGCAGCGGTGCGTGACGAACATGTCGAACTCTTCGAACGATCCCTCGTCGAGCAACATCTGGATACGCTCGCGGGCCGTGTACTTGCCCTTGCCGTGCTGTGCGTCGATCCGTTTCTGACCGCCGCCCATGCGGGCTTTCTCGCGGTTTTCGATGAGCGTGTTTATCTTGTTCTGAATTTCACTCATGATTGTCGTATGATTTGATTAGTTGTTCTTGTCCTCGCAAAGTTCGGTCAGGATGCCCTGCGTCGATTTCGGGTGCAGGAACGCGATGGTCATGCCTTCGGCGCCCTTGCGCGGGGTCTTGTCGATCAGGCGGATGCCCTTGGCTTCGGCGTCGGCCAGCTGCTCCTCGATGTTCTTGACGGCGAGTGCCATGTGGTGGATGCCGATGCCGCGCTTCTCGATGAACCCTGCGATCGTCGAATCCTCCGACGTCGGTTCGAGCAGTTCGATCTTGGTCTGGCCCAGTTTGAAGAAGGCCGTGCGCACCTTCTGGTCGGGCACTTCCTCGATCGCGTAACATTTCAGGCCCAGTACGTTCTCCCAGTAGGGAATCGCTTCATCGAGGCTCTTCACTGCAATGCCAAGATGCTCAATGTGAGATATTTCCATAACAAATAATTTTTATTTAGGTTGTTAGAATTTGAAATCTTGCCCGCGTCCGTTTTTGACGCACACAAAAGTAATCCTAATATTTTAAAAAACATAATTATTTGAACGAAATATCTTCGAAAAATCTTACATGAACGGCCTTTACCGCTATTCGGGACGGCCTTTTCCTCTGTCGGAACCCGCTTTGGCCCGTACCGCTTCGCTGCCGTAGACAGACTTCGGGCCGAAAACCCCGTGAAAAATTAGCGCGAAAGGCAAAAAATCGTTATCTTCGCTGCAAAACAACGGCTATGAAACGTATTTTCCTCGCATTGTTTCTGCTGTCGTGGACGCTGGGCGCCGCATCGCAGAATGTCGCATTGGGTGAAAAGACGCCCGATTTGAAAGTCAAATCGTGGCTGGACGATCGTATGCCTGTACCGGGGAGGACTTTTTTGCTCGTCTTTTTCCACTCCACGAGCCGGCCGGCTGTCGAATCGCTCGCGCATTTGCAGGAGTTGGGGCGGAAGTTCGGCGATCGGGTCAACGTCGTGGTCGTCGTCAGGGAGAGTCCGGAGGCCGTCGGCGGGATCGTCCGCCCGTATGCCGAGGGCAATCTGACGGTGGCTTTCGACGACAGCGGCCGCAGTTTCGCCGCCTACGACGTCCAATACCTGCCTTTCGGGGTGCTGGTTTCGGCCAAAGGCCGTGCGCTGTGGATGGGAAATCCGCGTCAACTGACCGAAGCGATACTTGATTCAAACCTTTAAATAACATGAGTTTCACGAAAATAGATCACTACGAAAAAGAGTATGTCGACCATCATCACGATTCGGCCCTTTCCGTAACGGAAGGTGTCGCCGATCAGCCGATCGTCAACCCGTATTTCGTTCGTAAGAAGAAACACCGTCTCTCGACCGAGGAGTATGTGAAGGGCATTCTGGAGGGTAACATTACTACGCTGTCGCAGGCCATCACGCTCATCGAAAGCAGCAACCCCGATCATTATGCGCAGGCGCAGGAGATCATCGAACGCTGCCTGCCCCATGCCGGCCGGTCGGTGCGCATCGGCATCACCGGTGTGCCGGGCGCGGGTAAGTCGACCTTCATCGAGGCGATCGGCAACATGGTCACCTCGCTGCGCCACAGGCTGGCCGTGCTGGCCATCGATCCCAGTTCGGAACGCAGCGGCGGTTCGATCCTGGGTGATAAGACGCGTATGGAGAGCATCTCGGCCAACCCCGACGTCTTCATCCGTCCCTCGCCGTCGGCCGGTTCGCTGGGCGGCGTGGCGCGCAAGACGCGCGAGACGATCGTGTTGTGCGAGGCGGCGGGCTTCGACGTGATCTTCATCGAGACGGTGGGCGTGGGCCAGTCGGAAACGGCCGTGCATTCGATGGTCGATCTGTTCATGCTGTTGCAGATTTCGGGCGCCGGCGACGAGTTGCAGGGCATCAAGCGCGGGATCATGGAGATGGCCGACCTCATGGTGATTACCAAAGCCGACGGCGAGAATATCCACAAGGCCGAGCTGGCGAAGACGCAGTTTCAGAGTGCGCTGCAACTCTTCCCGCTTCCCGAGTCGGAGTGGCGTCCCCGGGTCTATACCTGTTCGGCCGTTTCGGGCGCGGGACTCGAAGAGGTATGGAAGGGTGTCGAGGAGTTTCTGGACCATACGCAGGGCAACGGTTTTTTCCGGCACAACCGCAATCGGCAAAACAAGTACTGGATGTACGAGACGATCGACGAAACGCTGAAAAACAGTTTCTACCGCGACCCGCGCATCGAGGCCGAGATCTCCGTGCTCGAAGGACAGGTGCTCGACGACAAGATCAGTTCGTTCATCGCCGCCAAGCGGCTGCTCGACCTCTATTTCGGGGGAAAGGCGGAATGACGCACGGCAGCCGCAGCCGAAATGATCGCCGGCGCATCCGCCCCGTTCAGGAGGCGGATGCGCTGTTTTCGGCCGTTCGAGGTGCGGGTATTTCCGGCCTGCGGCGGGTCCGTCCGTCGTGCGTGGCGGAGCTCCGGCGGAAGCCGCTGTGCGGTGTCTTTTGCAGAGCGCTTCCCGAAATTGCAGACCCGAAGCGGATAAATCCGTTTATTTTTAGACCGATGTTGTCGTTTTGGAAAATTATTACTAACTTTGCGCACCCGTAAAAGCGGGAATTGGATCAATTTAACAACAAGTATTAATTAAACGTAAACAAAGTGGATTCATTAAGCTACAAAACAATCTCGGCGAATGCAGCTACCGTCACCAAGGAGTGGGTGGTGATAGATGCGACGAACGAGGTGTTGGGACGTCTTGCTTCGCAGATCGCCAAGATCCTCCGCGGCAAGAACAAGCCCGGCTACACGCCCCACGTCGATTGCGGTGACTACGTCATCGTCGTCAATGCGGAGAAAGTGAAGCTCACGGGCGACAAACTGACCGAAAAGGTCTATGTACGACACACGGGTTATCCCGGCGGCCAGCGTTTCGCGACCGCTCAGGACTACCTGAAGAAGAAGCCTGAGTTCGTGATCGAAGAGGCCGTTCGCGGTATGCTTCCCAAAACCCGTCTGGGCGAGGCTATCTTCAAGAACCTCAAGGTGTATGCCGGTGCGGAGCATCCCCATGCCGCGCAGAACCCCAAAGCAATTAAGTTGAACGAGATTAAGTAAGAAGAGTATGGAAATTGTAAACACCGTAGGCCGACGTAAAGCCGCTGTCGCCCGCGTTTTCGTAAAGCCGGGCAAAGGTCAGATTACAATCAACCGTAAGGCGCTCGAAACATACTTCCCGCTCGATATCCTGCAATTTCAGGTGAAGCAGCCCCTGCTGGCCACCAACACCGTCGAAAACTACGACATCGTCATCAACCTCGATGGCGGCGGGATCAAGGGACAGGCCGAGGCCGCTCGTCTGGGTATCGCACGCGCATTGTGCGAGATCGACGCGGAGATGCGTCCGGTACTGAAAAAGGCCGGATTCCTCACCCGCGACCCGCGTGAGGTTGAGCGTAAGAAGCCGGGACAGCCGGGCGCACGTCGCAAGTTCCAGTTCAGTAAGCGTTAATCCTTACCGGACGGATTTTCGGCATGCACGACGCGGGTTCCAAATCCGCAAGACCACATATTATTATATGTCTACTTGCAGATTGCCCCGTCGCGGAAAACTTCGCGGATTGGCTTGTGCCACTACCGGGGAGTTGATACAAAGAGAATTAAAATTAAAAAAGACGAATTGAAATGTCACGTACAGATTTTAATACATTGTTGGAGGCCGGCGCACACTTCGGTCACCTGAAGCGTAAGTGGAACCCCAAAATGGCTCCCTACATCTTCATGGAGAAGAACGGCATTCACATCATCGACCTGCACAAGACCGTGATCAAGATCGATGAGGCCGCTGCGGCTATCAAACAGATCGCCAAGAGCGGTCGCCGCGTGCTGTTCGTAGCCACCAAGAAACAAGCCAAGGATATTGTTGCCGAAAAGGTGGCGGCTATCGGTATGCCCTACGTTACCGAACGTTGGGCTGGCGGTATGCTTACCAATTTCCCCACGATACGCAAAGCCGTCAAGAAGATGGCGACCATCGACAAGATGACCGCCGACGGCACATTCAACAATTTCTCCAAGCGCGAGAAGCTTCAGATCGAGCGTCAGCGTGCGAAATTGGAGAAGAACCTCGGCTCCATCGCCGACCTGACCCGTCTTCCGGCGGCCCTGTTCGTGGTCGACGTGATGAAGGAGTCCAATGCGGTCAAAGAGGCCAAACGATTGAATATCCCCGTATTTGCAATAGTAGATACTTGTTGTGATCCAACCGACATCGATTACGTTATTCCTGCAAATGACGATGCGTCGAATTCAATCGCCGTGATTCTGACCGCCATCTGCGCCGCTGTGGCCGAGGGTACGGAGGAGCGCCGTCTCGAAAAGGAGAAGGAGGCGCAGGAGGGTATCGTCTCCGAAGAGGAGGGTGCACCCAAGAAGGAGGGCAAACCCCGCATCAAGAAGGCCGTCAAGGCTACGATCGACGCCGAAGAGGCTGCCGTAGCAGAGGTCGTGGCTGCCACCGAGCAGGCTGCAACCGCCGCTGCCGAGGTCGTCGAAGCAGCGGCCGAGAAGGTCGAGGCTGCCGCCGAGGCGCAGGCCGAGTAATGCCCGATGAATACAGTAACCACACTTTATTAAAGAAAGGATAATTATGGAAATCAAAGCTGCTGATGTAATGAAGCTCCGCAAGATGACCGGTGCCGGCATGATGGATTGCAAGAATGCACTCATGGAGGCCGAAGGCGATTTTGCGCGCGCTCAGGACATCATCCGTGAGAAGGGTAAGCTGGTCGTTGCCAAACGTGCCGAGCGCAACGCTTCGGAGGGTGTCGTCGTAACGCGCATCGTGGGCACGAAAGCCTACATGCTGTGTCTCGCCTGCGAGACCGACTTCGTTGCTCAGAACGCCGAGTTCGCTGCTTCGGCCAATGCGATGATCGATATCGCCGTTGCCGCCGATGCTGTCGACAAGGATACGCTGATGGCCGTGAAGAACGCAGAGGGACGCACCGTCGAAGAGATGGTGACCGAGAAATCGGGACAGACCGGCGAGAAGGTCGAAATGGCCTATTACGCCCGTATCGAGGCTCCCTATTGCCACTCATACGTTCACTTCAACAAGAAGCTGGGTACGATTCTGGGCTTCAACAAGGTCGTTCCGGAGGAGGTGGCCCATGCGGTAGCCATGCAGGCTACGGCGATGGCTCCCATCGCGATCGACGTGGCCGATTGCCCGGCCGACGTAGTCGCGCATGAGCGCCAGATCACCATCGAGGCGATGAAGCAGGATCCGAAGAACGCAGGCAAGCCCGAGGCCATTCTCGAAAAGATCGCCGAAGGCAAGATGCGCAAGTTCTTCGAGGAGAACACACTGCTGAATCAGGAGTTGGTCGGTGAAAAGAAGACCATCGCCCAGTATATCCACGAAGCGGACAAGGAGGCTACCGTTGTCGCTTACAAGCGCTTCGCGCTCGAATCGTAAACGATTCTTTTTCCGAGAATGACGGCCGATCCAATTTGGATCGGCCGTTTTCGTGTGTCCGGTGCGGCGGCAGCGGCGGTATTGGTCTGCACACATGGTGTTACGGCCTTTTATACGGTGCGGGTATTGTTTTCCGAATCGACCGGGGCGGGGTCGCGGGATTCTTTCAGTGTTATCGGTCGGGGAGAGTGGCAGTTGCGGTACTTCTGCGCCTTCGCTCTGTACGGAGAGATGATAATCTTCCGCTTGGATAGGCTGCGCCTCGGCAGATTCCAAATAAATTTGGATCTGCCCTCGGCTTGCACACTTTGCGGAGGACAAGCCTCCGCTTAGATAGGCTGCGCCTCGGCAAAATACAAACGGGTTTGTTTTTGCCCTCGGCTTGCACTATCTTTGTCGAACCGAGAACCGTTTGTATCACTTCGGTTCGTAAGAACCGGATCGAGACCGAATTATGAAACGAATCGTACTTATCGGGGCCTTCGCCGTATCGTCCCTGTTGCCCCTCGGGGCGCAAAACGACGGCGGGATCAGCGACGGGATGTTGCAGCGGATACGTGCCTCCTACGAGGATACGCCTGCCGACCGCGCGCTGCGCAATGCGATCTGCAACAACGATATTCGCAAGCTGGTCGTCAACCAGCCGAATCAGGGCGAAATCGACACCTATTTCTCGCATCGGGTACCGTCGAAAGGCGTCACCGACCAGCAGCAGTCGGGCCGTTGCTGGCTCTTCTCTGGTCTGAACGTGTTGCGCGCCCGCATGATTGCGCGCTACGGGCTGGGGGCCTTTGAGTTTTCGCAGAACTACTGTTTTTTCTGGGATCAGCTGGAGAAGGCGAACCTCTTCCTGCAAGGGGTTATCGACACCCGCGACGCACCGCGCGAGGATCGGACGGTCGAGTGGCTGTTCAAGAACCCGCTCAGCGACGGCGGCCAGTTTACCGGGGTTGCGGATATCGTGAGCAAGTACGGGCTGGTGCCTAAGGAGGCGATGCCCGAAACGTACAGCAGCGAGCACACCGCCCAGATGGCCTCCTTGCTGAAACTCAAATTGCGCGAATACGGGCTTTCGTTGCGTGAAGCCGCCCGCGACGGTGCGGAGAAGGCCAAACTCGAAAGCCGCAAGACGGAGATGCTGGGGGTGATCTACCGGATGCTCGTGCTCAATCTGGGCGAGCCGCCCGTGCGCTTCACGTGGACGCGGCGCGATGCCGAGGGGCGTCCGGTCGATACGCGCGAATACACGCCGAGGTCGTTTTTCGAAACCTATGTCGCCGACGATCTCACGGGCAACTATGTCATGCTGATGAACGATCCCACGCGCGACTATTACGAGTGCTATGAAATCGACTACGACCGTCATGTCTACGACGGCCGCAACTGGACCTATGTGAACCTGCCGGTCGAGGAGATCAAGCGGATGGCCGTTGCGTCGATTCGCGACAGCACGATGATGTATTTCTCGTGCGACGTAGGCAAGTTCCTCGACTCGGGGCGCGGCCTGCTTGACGTAGATAATTTCGACTACGAATCGCTCATGGGCACCACCTTCGGCATGGACAAACGCCGTCGCGTGGAGAGTTTCGCCAGCGGATCGAGCCATGCCATGACGCTTGTGGCCGTCGACCTCGATGCCGACGGGCGGCCGAAGAAGTGGATGGTGGAGAACAGCTGGGGGCCGTCGAGCGGTTACAAGGGGCATCTGATCATGACCGACCGCTGGTTCGATGAATATATGTTCCGCCTGGTGGTCGAGCGAAAATACGTGCCGCAGCGCGTGCTCGACGTCCTGAAACAGAAGCCTGTCCGCCTGCCGGCGTGGGATCCGATGTTCGCCGACGAAGAGTAAGAGAGAAGCGGGGCCGACGACAATCGGTTCCGCTTTTTATTTGCGGCAGATGCGGCGCAGGATCGCCAGCGGATAACGGCGCAGCGGGCGGAGGCGCATCCACCGCTCGGCCAGCCAGAGGTGCAGCCGTCCGCAGTCGACGATGCCGTAGATTCGCTCGCGGGGTATCGTCTCGGTCCCTACGGTGTTGCCGTCGCCCAGCAGGGTCACGCGCTCGTCGCCGACCGTGAGGATGCGGTGGACGACGAAATGGCCGTTGTCGGTTTCGCCCAGCACCACGTGTCCGCGCCGCAGATCGCCTTCGCGCAGGGGGCGAAGCGTGATGCGGCTGCCGCTTCGGAAGAAGGGCAGCATACTCTGGCCCAATACGCGGACGACGACTTCGCGTCCCGCGAGCAGCTGGTCGCGGGTTTCCGCAAAGAGCATACGGTTGGGAACGGTGCGTTTCATCGGTCGGCGATCGTCGTTTCGAACGAGAGCCGTGCGGCGTCGGCGTCGGGCAGGCACTCCAACTGGTAGACCGGCACGCGGGCGATCAGTTGCGAGAGCGTGTCGCAGATGTTGTCCTGCAACTGTGCGTCGTAGGCGAATGCCGGCGGGCACGAGGGGAGCAGCGCGCCGATCGCCCGGACGACCGGCAGTCGGGCGATCCGGTTGTGCGGAGCCTGGGCCAATCGCACGAATGCGGCGATGGGGTAGCTCTCGTTGCGGTAACAGGGTGTTTTCCCGCTCCACGGCGACCCGAAGACGGTCGGCACGCCTTCGACGACGCGCACGATCGGCGAGTCGTCGTTGAGCAGTTGCGCACCGGGAATGTGTTCGCGCCACAGGCGCGTATGGGTGCTCTTTCCGGTTCCCGACTCACCCAGGAAGAGAACGGCGCGGCCCGAGTGGACGATTACCGACGAGTGGATGGCGATGCTGTGCGGGTTGTGGGCGATGCCGAAGCTCATCCACAGTCCGAATCGCAGCAGCGAGGGGTCGGGGCGGCCGTCGGCTGCGACGTTGCTCCGCACGAGCGGGTCGCCGTCGGCTTTGGCGAAGAGCACCGGTCGTTGCCCGGGTGCGGTCATGTAGAAGAGCCGGCCGCCGTCGTAACGCCCGAAGTGGCAGTCGGCGACCGCCTCGTCGAAATCGAATCGGTCGAGTTCGCGGTAGCCGGCGAAGTCGTCGAGTGTCAGCGGTTCTGCCGGCGACAGCCTTATAAGCGGCTCGGTTGCCGCGCCGCAGGTCGTTTCGAAGGGCTTGAATCCGTTCAGCCCGCCTTCGCGCACGAGGTCGAGGTGTTCGCTGCGGATCAGGTCTTGTGCTACGAGATAGTCCATATCTATGCTGTTTTTTCTCCCAGGGTGATGATGCGGTCGCAATAGTCCAACGAACTTTCGCGGTGGGCGACAACGACGATCGTCAACTCGCGGTTGGCCTTCGACAACTCCTCGATAGCGCGGTTGATCCGCTCCTCGGTGCGGTTGTCGAGCGCCGAGGTCGCTTCGTCGAAAAAGAGGATATCGGCCTGCTTGTAGAGTGCGCGGGCGATGCCGAGCCGCTGGCGTTGCCCGCCCGAGAGCCGGCAGCCGCATTCGCCGATCGGGGTCTCCATTCCCTGCGGCAGCGTGTCGATGAACTCTTTGAGTTTGGCCGTTTCCAATGCCTGCGCCGCACGCCGGCGGTCGATCCGGTCGGGGGCGCAGCCCAGCGCCACGTTCTGCATGAAGGAGCTGTCGGCAATGAAGACACTCTGCGAAACGTATCCGATCGTGTTCTGCCACTTGCGGAGATTCGTTTCGTCGAGCGGTCGGCCGTCGATGGTGATGCGGCCCGCCGTGGGGCGGTAGAAGCCCAGCAGGATGTTGAACAGCGTCGTCTTTCCCACGCCCGACGCACCCCGTATGCCGATGCGCTCGCCCTTGCGGATCGTGAGCGACAGATCGTGCAGTATGTCGCGGTCGGGTGCGTCGTCGAAGTGGAACGAAAGCCCTTCGATTCGGATTTCCCGCTCGAACGGCATCCGTTCCTGTGTCGTGTCGATCCCTGCGGGCGTATCGTAGAGCCGTGCGTCGCGCAGCACGTCGATCGTGTAACGGTTGTAACGCAGCGACGTCCACGCCCCCATGATGCTGCGCACCGAGGGCATGATGCGCAATGCAGCAACGGCGAAGATGCCGAACAGCAGTTTCATTTGCGTGTTGTCCGTTCCGGCGCAGAACGCCACGAGGACGGCCATGCCGACGGCCAGTCCCACTTCGGTGAACATCGGGGGAAGCGCGGCGATCGTGGCGTTGCGCTGCCGCACGCGGATGATTTCATCCATCGAGCGGTCGAAGTCGCTCAGCATCGCGGGATAGGCGCCCGCGATTTCCAGGTCGGCATAGCCGCGGAAGGTCTCGATCACGGTGCGCGACTTGCGCCGCTGCGCACGGTTCTCCTCCTCGCCGTAGCGGTTCAGGCGTTGCCGTACCAAGTAGTAGTAGAGCGCTACGGAAGGTACGAAGATAGCGAGCGTCAGCAGCGCTACGAGCGGATTGTAAATCGCCAGCGACCCGAATAGCAGGGCGAAGAGCACCGCTTCGCTGGCCATGGCGGCCACGGGCATCAGCACGCCCGTGACGAAGGTGAGGCACACGACGTTGACGTTGCGCGCCAAAACCGCCGAATTGGAGCTTTTGATGAATCCCAACCCCCGGTTGCGGTAGTCGACGTAAAGCCGGCGCGAAAGTTCCCGATAGAGGTCGTAGATGAAGTTGCGCTCGATTTTGTACAGGGCCAGATTGGCGAGGCTTTTGAACAGGATCACCGCCACGACACAGGCGCATACCGTGAGGATGAACGTGCGGTCGCTCGTGAATCCACCGAAGTCGTAGAGCGCCGCCAGCCACCGGTTGGAGCGGATGCCTTCCGTGTCGAGGATGATGACGAGCACGGGAATCAGCACGGCCAGCCCCGCGAAGTTGAGCAATGCGCGCGTGAAGACGCTGAGCGTCACCCCTAAACTTCTCCGGCGGAACCGGTGCGGAATAATATCGAGAAACGGCGGTTTCATCGGATACAAAGATAGTGCAAGCCGAGCGCAGAACCAAATTTATTTGGGATTTGCCGAGGCGCCGCCTATCTAAGCGGAGGCTTGTCCTCCGCAAAGTCGTGCAAGCCGAGCGCAGAACCAAATTTATTTGGGATTTGCCGAGGCGCCGCCTATCTAAGCGGAGGCTTGTCCTCCGCAAAGCGTGCAAGCCGGGCGCAGAACCAAATTTATTTGGGATTTGCCGAGGCGCCGCGCGAGCCGAAGCCTCCGCCCGCGGAGGCCCGCTACTGTGGGTGTGTTCCGCAGGCTCCGACCCGCAGAATCTGCAACACAGCCAATTTGCGTGGGGCCATTCATGGAAAATAACTAATCATGGTTGCGCGTAGCGCACCTCTATGCTGCATCGTCTGTAAAACGGCGATGTCGAAGTTGTAGTAGTAGTTGTTGTTGTTGTGATACGAGGTGTGCGAAACATTATCGATCAGTTTCTCATAATTCCGCACCGTCGGCACCAGATCGAACGTATCGGTCCGTATGCCGTACGCCAGCAATGCTTTCGAGGCGAATATTTCGGGCGGGATATTGTCGAAGGCATCCCTCTCCCTATCTTTATCGTTGCGTTCGAGCCGGAACAGATCGGCGTACTTCTGCCAGCCGATATCGAACTGCGGGAGCCGATACATCCGTAACTGCGTATCCTGTAATTGAGGGTGGGAGAAGTGCAGCAGATAGTAGTCCTACATCTCTTCATAGCATCCTGTCCCCAGAGGCGTGTCCGTAGACAACAGCAATTCCCACCGGGTCTTTGCGGCTGTCAGGGTGCCGAATTTTGACAGCTGCTTCATTCCTTTACCGAGGTAGAACATCGCACGCTCGTAGCCGTCGTGGTGCCGGAGCTGTTCCAACTTCACCTCGGATGAGAGGTGGAAAATATTCATTTGCCAACAAAAAGCAGCATCGTGCAGGCGCACGATGTGTTGTAGCGCCGGACCTCTTTGAGCAGAATCGGCAGATTGTTCTCCGCGGCGGAAAAGAGCTACGCCGCCCTCCGTTTCCACAGCCCCGTAAGGTGCTCCGGGCTGCTTCAGCACGGGAATAGATTCGTTGCGGAAGCCCGCGTAATCGTCCTTGTAGCAGAGGTTCCGGGCGGTGTTCTGCGCAGCCAGCGGGTCGAGGCCGTGCTTGCGGCAATAGAGCAGGTCGTACAACGTCAGGGCTTGACGAATGTCCTTCACTTCCAGCGGTGCCAGATGCGCCAGCCGGTAGCTGCGTTCTTTGGCTTCGATCGGCGGCAGCCGCGAGCCGTCGTCGACGTGAAAGTTCAACAGCAGAAGATACGGGATATATCCCTTGTTGGCCGCATAATCCGCGAACTCGTCGAAGAAGGTTCTGAAACCCTCGTCGCCCCGTCGGGATCTCTCCAGCGCGACGACCGTATGGGTACGATCGAGGGCGGCATAGACGTTCGTAATATCGGAACTTCCCATCCGCTATCGTTTTGTGTCGTCCCAGTCGGGTACGACGATCGTGCCGTCGCCTTCGGGCGCGTGGATCACCTCGATCTCTTCGACCTCGTGGAACGTGCAGGCGCCGAGGCCGCAAAGTGCAAGCAGAAGAAGCATCGCCGCGAAGATGCGGCGCAGATGATTTGTCGTCATAGTATCAATTTTTTAAGAGTTCATCGATTTCGGGGTCGAGCGCCGCACGATACTCCATGTGCTCATTGCGGCGACAGGCTTCGAGGAAGTGTCGCCGTCCCTCGGCCTTGCGGCCCAGCCGCGAGCAGGCGATCGCTCGAAGATACTCGCTTATGGCTGTCGCGGGAAGTGCTTCGAGGATGCGCAGCGCCTCCCTGTCTTGTCCCAGCGAGAGCAGTGCGATGGCCGTATTGCGATCCCGGTAGTCATGAAGGACGTAGAGCGCCTGTGTGTATTTGCGTTTTTCGAGCAGCTGACGGCCTCGCAGGTAGGCCGTATCCGGTTCGGTCGTGTGGATCGTGTCTTTGACCGTACCCACGCGGCGCAGATGGCAGCGGAGTTTTACGGCCCGCACTGGCCTCCACGACGAGGTTTCAGCGCTTCGAGAGAATCCACGCATAGCCGTAGCTTATGCCGATGCCGTAGGCCCGCCCGTCATAAGTGCGGTGACGGTTGCCGATGCGGTAATCGGCTCAGGAGGCGTGCAGCACCAGAAAGTGCCCGACGAAATTTTCGTAGAACCAGTGTCGGACGCCGAGCTGTAGGCCCCGACCTGCGTCGTAATGCGCTTCGTGCGGATCGGATTCCAGTAGGCGGAGGTTTCGACGGTCCAGTTGTCCGTCAGCGCCGCCTCGGCACCCACGGCGACCGTGCCCGTCAGCGCCGTCAAGGCGTTTGCCCTGACGCCGAAAAACTGTGCGGCGGTACGGTGGTGTATGGCTGCGAGGCACATCAGAAGTGCCTTGTTGTCGGGCGTGATCTCCGAGGCATACTCTTCACGTTCGTATTCGGGCTGCACAAGCGGCGTATCGAGGCGGAACTTCAACTCATCGTTATGGTCCCGGTAGAAACTCAGGTTGAAAAGACCCGTCGTCGTGCCGTGGTTCGAAAGCTGGACCGTCGCAGGAAACAGCTCTCTGGTCGGGAGCCCCAGCATCAGGCTCCGCTGCGTGCGCTGCGGCAGCGCATCGAAGTCGATGCCCAATTCTTGCAACTCCGCGCGTGGAATCTCAACCTTGTCGTATTTCACCTGTTCCAGTTCGGCCGTGTTCACGACGTACTTGTTATACGTTTCCCAGCCCTCCTCGCTCTTCGGATTGCTGACGAGCTTGCCCAGCGATGTGACGATCTTGCCGACGGAAAGGACGGGCACTTTCAAAAACTGAAACTGGATCGGATTGTCCTTCTGGGATTTGAAACCTCGGATGAAAGCCGCCACGGCATTGCTGCTCCGGAACGGATAGAACGCTGGACGGTTCTTCGCAAGAGGCTGCACGGTATGCACCTCTCGGCGATCTTTGGTCACCAGCTTGGAAACGGCCTCTACCTGGCCGCTGTCCGGATTGCGCACGGGAAGCGTTTCCCGGTAGTCGTTTTCCTGTTCCTGACCCTCGGTCGGATTTACATTTTCTTCTGTTGCCATAATACTGTCTTTTAGTTAATAATGTGTGATTTGTACTTCGACAGCGGCAAATATAGAGGCCCGGAAGACGATCCCGACGGATGGCACGTCAGGGCCGTTCTGGGCATGAAGAAAGACGAAAATCGCCCGTAAAACGGACCGTTTGACCGCTCAGGACGAAATTCTAAACAGGGTTGAAGTTCATCGCCTCACCATACCGTAGTAATATGTGAGGCAAAACAAAAATAAACGAGTATGAATTTAGAATATCTTTATCTTATAGACGGGAAGAAGCATCTCTGTCAACCTTGGGCATCCCAACGGCCGGAGATGGTCAATTTAATCCACCGGAATGTTTGCATAATCAACGAAAAAGGAGATGGTGAACTACGAGTTTGCAGCGCGGACATATTACCTTCGCCGGATTTCGAAAAGCGGATCGGATACACCTCTGACCCTACATTATGGGATAGCCTTATCAGTAATTATAACAGCTTACATCCCGATGAACCGCTTATAAGGTGGGTATAATTCGTTTTTTAAGATAAATGGGAGGGGCGAAAAACCCCTCCCATTGTGTGTGATTCAGACAACATGTAATAATCCTTATTCCAGAAAAATCTCGTAGTTATCATCGATAAATAGGTTTTTCAACCTTTCGAAATAGCGTTCGTTTCCTTGTGTTGCCGCTTGAAGAGAATCTATGGAAGCTAAAATAGTTTCAGTATCGGTTAACAGTCGACGATAATGGTACATTTCTACATGCAATAAATTAATTTCAGAGAAATAGATCTCATTATCGTTCTGTTTTTTGAGAACGACCTTAACTATACTGTCTATTTCGCGATAACCAGATAAATAATCATCATATAATTGCTTGTATAAAGATCGAATTTCAAGTGAATCTCCTGCCTTTTCGGCAATTTTAACTTTTATTTTGTTTTTCCAAATTGGTTTAATTTTACTGTATACTCCTTCTTCCGCATTCTCAAGTTCTGCTAAGGCTTGCTCATAATCTTTCTTCAGATAATAAATCTCAGCGATCTTATAAGATGCAACACCTCTATATTCAGGGAATTGTTCTACGACCTGATTCATAACGAGTAGTGCGGAATCCAAATAATCAACTCTGTGTGTAGCACGGAATTGATTCACACAAGTTTGTATCTTATCAAGCTGCTTTTGCTTATATTGCTCCTTGTTAAGGCAACCGCTTAATGTTAAAGGCAATAATATTGCTACGATTTGAAAGAAAACTTTATACATTATCTTTTAGAGTTAAAATTAAATTTAATACCCATATTGCCTCCTTGCATAATATTTTTCTGTGCATTATTCAAACTTGCATTTAAGACTATCTTTGATATAGGATTATTATGAGATACTGATTCCGATGATAATATCGCATCAATTCCTTTATTGGTTTTAATAATCTCCGTAGGATAAGCCGGTACACGATCCAAATAAGAATACATTTCACGAATTTCATCTCCCTTGCTGTCTGTTTGTACAACAGCACTAGTTCTTCCTAAATCATTGACTAAATACTTTGTTTCATTGTTGTAGATTAACACGGAATCTTTATTGTATAATTCTGTGATCTTTTGATTTTGATATATGGCATTTGTTCGATATAAATGATTTACTGCCTGGCATAAATACGCTGTATATACATTAATAGGGTCTTCTGATTGATAGTAACCATATGAATAACTTTCATGTTTTACCGGGTGATCCAGATCTTCGGCATATTCTGTTTTTGACCGGAGTTTACCACCTGTAAATGTCGAAGTAACCCTCATATATTCATTTATTTCTGAGGAAGGAGCTAACTCCATTTCAAGCCTCCAGTTATCAAAAGAATACAATCGATTATTCGAGATGGCTTCATAGGCTTCTGTGGGGAGTCCTCCATCGGAAAGCACTCCATCCGCAGAATGAAAGTTATATTCGGTAATAGAAATTGGTTTAATATCATTCGTTAGTTTCCTTATCTCTTCTACCACCCGTAAATATTCGATGTATGAACATCTGTTGGATAGTATCATCATAGAGAATAGAGCCAATATTGTTTTTACATACAATTTTAATTCTCTTTTAGCTTCAGTACAGGTTTATAATAATACAGACGAAAGTCCCGTAAAGACTTGCACATGCGAATATGTTAAGACAACAGGAAATCGATTAGTTCACTTCTTGAAGAAAGTTAATCTATCGGATGTGGGGCAATATGCAATGGATTATTATGACGAGACGGCCCAATACGAACATGATCATACTTTTAAGGTCGATCAATATGGATATTTCAATAATAATGATACTTATGCAAAGAAGACTCCTTCTGCTGATTTGCAAGACATAGCGGAAGATCTCCGTACTTTGCGTCCTTCCAGTGAAACACATACTCGAATGGGAATGTTAAAGGCGCTTCATTATCCTACTGGGGGATATTCAAATTTCATTTATGAACAAAATACAGCATTTCATCAAGGAAAAAACACGAATGTTGGGGGATTGCGTATCAAGCAAATCGATACTTACTCTAAAGAAGGAAAACAAACACAGAATCGCAAATTCAGTTATTGCCAAAAAGATGATTCAAACAAAAGTTCTGGAAAAATATTGCAATATCCGGGGTATTATTTTAAATATACAGCAGCTTCACAAGGAGTATATTTAGTAGATAAAGAAGGTAAACAATATTCTTCGGGAGTTATTATTGATCGAGAAATTGTTTCGTCATTGAATAATATCGGATTCTCACAAAATTCAATAAAGGAAATGTGATTTCTGCAATGAAAATTGATTATGAACAGCAAAGTAATGCAGAGGATCATTACACTCCTTCGAAAGTTTGGAAAGGAGCAGTGGGAGTAACTCCTCCGAATATTGAATATCGCCCCGATTGTATATACAGTCATTACGATACACACGGAAACCCTCGTCAGGTAGTCGATAAAAACGGTAAGACGACTTGTTATTTTTGGGGATACAATGGACGACATATCGTCGCCAAGATCGAAAATTCGACTTACAATATTTTGCTCGGATATGGTATCGGAACTACCTATTCCGAAGCGTTGCCTGCGGATGTCGAGGCTCAGCTGCGAAATGACGAGGAGGAAAATTTTATCGTTACGACCTATACTTACAAACCATTGGTAGGTATAACGAGCATCACCGATCCTTCGGGACATTCGGTCTACTATGAATACAACGATAGCGGAAAATTGAAAGTTATCCGCGATGACAAAGGCAAGGTATTGAAATCCTATGATTATCATATTGTAACCGACAATCAATAAACAGACGTATAGTATGAAAAAGATATATCTGTTGCTGGTGCTGTTGTTCACCGGCCTGCAATCCGTATTTGCACAATTTATTTGGCATCCCGATCTGGGGACACCTTATGCAGGGGCAATCTCCCTACCGTGGGATACACGCAGCTATATGTTTCAAGTCGACAACGGCGAAGAGTTCGGCAGCCCAGGTGATATCTGGGATGCACTCGATACGCAGCTCCGGGCAGCCGGTATTACGTGGATCCGTGTAAATTCTGTCGAAAATCCGGCAGACGGAACTTTCGAAGTGTGGTTCGATTTGGATGAAAACAAAGATAACATGTCTCGTTCCATCCACATGGGTTACAGTTACAGTGCTTATTTTATCATTACGCAATTAAAGCAGGATCAAGAACACTTCGAAGGACTGTATGCCGATCTGCCTGCGAATAGAAAATTCGAAGTCCTGCCGGGTGAAGAAATTTCAATCCAACTGCATGGTCTATCAGCCGGAACGTCATACGACGTATACCAATATTATTCAGAGAACGATATAGACATATTCGATACGTTCTTCAGCAACACGGGCGGAGATTATCTTTACACGTCAGCATTTCCGGAGGGTGATTTCGGGTTCAGTTTCTCCAACAGTCAATTCAGTGTCAGTTACCCCGAAGCTTATAGAAATCATTACTCCTTCGATACCCGAGCGTTGGCATTTCCTGCGGAGGGCGATGTCATACGGGTCTATTTCGACTCCTATTCCAAATGGAACGGTATGAAAGTGGCAATCAACAGTCTTGCCGATCTGTCGTTTCTCGATCGAGTGATACAAGATCACAATACGGGTAAGATCGCATTCTGGAATCCCCGTATACGATTGTCCTATGGGTACGATACACAACTCCGACAAGCCTATTTCGAAATTGCTTGCCCTCCGAATCTGACAAACGAATTTCGTCAAAGTACATTGGGGATAATGAACATTTCGGGATGGAACGCGACTGTTTCACAAAGTTTCGGAGGATCGGTTCGGACGGTTCCCGTATCATACAAATATGATAAAGCGACTTCTCAAATTATTGCGATAGTTGAATATACACAACCATTCGTAACGTATACGCTTTATAGGGAAAACAGCTACCTGCAAAGTCTTACAGGAAACGGCGGTTCGTTACGTCTCTCGACTCCTGCTACATCGGGTTACTATCACATTGTTGCTACCTACTCCGAGGGCGGTCTGAGCGACTCTGCCGAATTGGAAGGCATCCGCTACGACTCCGGCATGCTCTCTCTTGACGACGAGCAGAACTGGATTCTGACACGAACCTTCAACTACGACAACCACGGAGACGCCAAGGAGGAACAAATCACTTATGATGTAAGCTATTACGACGGATTGGGATATGCATCGCAAAATGTACAAATTTACGCCAGTGGCGACGAACAGCAGAACATCGTGCAACCGTTTGCCTACGATGGCTTGTATCGAGAAGAATTTCGATACCTGCCTTATGTTCGCGATAACGATAACGGGCGGTACGATGATGAAGCGATATTGCATCAGGAGAATTTTTACAGAGCGAAATATGAACTGGAAACGGCTTCTGCCTGTGCATATGTTCATACCGAATACGAACCTTCGGCACTGAATCGGGTATTACGCACACATAAACCCGGTGCGGAATACCAATCTGATATCCGTTCCATGCAGACTTCTTATATGGGTAATGCCGCATCGACGGTTCTTCGCCTGCGTGTCGATCCCGATGATCGTTCGCTGACAGCCGACGGTTATTATGCCGCCAATGAACTCTCCGGCACACGTTCTACGAACGAAGACGGAGCTGTCGTCATAACGTATACGGACAAAGACGACCGCATGGTCTATGAAAACCGGCAGCTGCGCAACGGAAGTGCCACCGAGAATATAATCACCTATTATGTCTATGACGACTGCGGACGTCTTACGTGGGTTGTGACACCCAAAGGCAGTGACCTACTTTCCGCCGGATCGAATTTTTCTCCGGAGAGCGATTTCGCCAAACAGAACTGTTACGTCTATTTCTACGACGAGTGGGGACGGGTCTATGAAAAACGTTTCCCGGGACGCGAGCCGATGTGTATCGTCTACAACCGGGGCGATCGGCCGATGATGATACAAGACGGATTGATGCGTGAGAAGAATCAATGGCTCACCTTCCATTACGATGGCATGGGGCGTGTGACAGCACAGAAACTCGTCACCGATTCCGCACAGACGCCGCAGACACGCGAGGCATTGCAAATGTCGTTCGACACGAATTCTTATCCGCAACTTTATTCTTCGCCCGCATCGCAGATCTTGACACAGCATGTCTATGACCGGTATCCGACGACGATGCCCGCGGCTTTGGCTTTTGAAGAGATTCCCGACATGACCTGCGATCTGACGGGTATCGAGCCCGAAACATTGCTCGATACTTCGACGACGGGACTTCCGACCTATAAAAAGTTGACTGCGATTACGGATTCCTCAATCGGCGGAGAATATCACCGTGCTTACTACTACGACTATAAAGGGCGTGAGATCCAGCGTGTGGAATGCGACTCCGAGGGCAATATTCTCCGCACGACCAGCCGATACGATCTGATCGGAAATCTGCTGGCGCAACGCGAAAGCTATACCCACGGCGGAACGACCGACGTGCTCGACCGTACCTTTGAATACGATTCGCGCAACCGCATGACGAAAGAGACCGCGCAGTTCAATAACGGAGAGCAGGCCGTGGTCGCCTATACCTACGATGAGCTTGGACAACTCTCGGGAAAGACCTATGGTACGGGAGCACACGCCATTCATGAGACAATGGATTACAACATGCAGGGGTGGCTCACTGAGAAGTCCAGCGAACTGTTTGAGATGAAATTGCGTTATTACGATCCCGAGCCCTATTACGGTGGCGATGCTTATTATACGGGCAATATCTCCGAATGGTGGTGGCAGCACAAAAACGTGAACGGAAATTATGATGCGGATAACAATACCTACATTTTCCATTACGACGATCTGTCCCGATTGAACGATTCCCGATTAACCTACAATGAATCTGAAGATATTACAGACGAATTTGTGGAAAATGGCATCACCTATGACAAAAACAGCAATATTATTACGCTGAACAGATCGAGTCTGTCGTCGGATGATATGAAGAGCTATCGGTTTTCATATTCTGGTAGTCAGCGAATTAAGGACGAAACAAGCAACTCGGACTACGAATACGACGCCAACGGCAACATCCATAAGGATGCCTTGACGGGCTTTTATATTTACTATAATTTGCTTAACTTGCCTACGGTGATTTATACCGAAGGGGATATGGGATTGTACTATACCTATCTTTCCGACGGTACGAAGATCGAGGTGTGCGGATACGACGACAACGAACCCACACGTTACGCAGGTTCTTTGGTATATAATAACGGGACATTCGAAAGCACCTCGTTCGGCGGCGGTCGGATTGTCGGTACGAACAACGGCGCGAACTCGGAGGTGCACTATTTCCTGACGGATCATCTGGGCAGTACACGTGTTGTGGCGAAGGTGACGCCTACAGGCCGCGAAGATCTCGACCGCAAGGACTACTATCCCTTCGGCAAGGAGTGGGCGCAGCCCGACATGCCGACATCGGATAATCGCTACACCTTCTCCGGTAAGGAAAAACAACATCTGCGATTCCAAGAGATCGATTATGCCGATTTCGGTGCACGGTTCTACGATTCCGAAGGGGTAATGTTCTTGCAGCAGGATCCGATGTCCGAGAAATACTATCCGATTGGCCAATACAATTATTGCTTAGGTAATCCAATTCGCCTGATCGATCCCAACGGGATGGAGACAACCGACGCTCTCGAAGAATGGATCGAAGAGTTGGAAAAGGAAATAGACGACATGAGACGGAGAAACAATGCGGAAATTGCAAGGTATGAAGCCGGACGGACAGCCAAAAACAGTAAAAGAACAGACCGTAAAATTAAAAAAGCAGAAGCAAGAAATGCGAGATTAGATCAGGTAACGAAAGAAATTGCGGCTTTACGTGATTCAGACCAGCTATATGGGATTACCATATCAAACGGCAACGATGGAAATGGAGCTTTTGTGTATAACGAGGAAGCCGGAACAATGGATGTGTTGATCCCTGCTGATAGCCCCTTGGGATTGTTTGCTCACGAATTGAAACATGCATATCAATTTGAAAAAGGAGAACTAAGTGCAGGGCCGGTTCATGGCGGAATGGGAAATTTTTTATATGATCTTACGGATGAAAAAGCAGCTTATGAACGAGGCAAGATGTTTGGACATTATGTATCAGATTGGAAAGGTAGAGACTCCTATAAAGTTCTACCTCGCCAAAGTATAACGGCCTATTCGACAAAGGAATTCACACCATTTTCCAACGAATATACATATCAACAAGCTGCGAATGTGTTCAATCAAGCATTTAGAATAAATAACAAAACCTATTTACCAAAAAAGAAATGATGAAAAGGATTTTTGGATTGTTAGTGATTGGCTGCGTGCTATATGCCTGTTCTCCGATATTAAAATACGGGAAATATAGTTATAAATGTAGAGGTTTTAGAGGCCCTTATGAATGTTCTTACATTACTATTAATCCGGACTCAACATACCATCTTTTTAGATGGTATGATGTAGGAGGAGGGCTTAATTGGACAGGTAAATGGTCTCGAATAAGGAATACATTATATACGGAACAGACTATAGATAGTCAATATAGTGACATTGTAGAATTAATTCTACCACCACCCGCGAGGGATACCTTTATAATTAAGAAAAATAGATTAATGTTAGAAACACAAAAGGTTAAATGGAAAAAAGGAGAATATATATATAAAAATTCGAAAGCCAGAAGTAGATACAAGTTCGTTCCAGCAGAAAATTGACGTAAGACGCAGAGCCGTGAATATATTCACGGCTCTGCGTCTTTATTATGATGTAGAAAATTCACATAATAGAGAGAGTTCTTAGATATGTAATGACAATACAAATGAAGGTACGTTATTTTTTGACCGATCATTAGGGTTGTAAGCGCGTAGTGGCGAAGGAAATGCCGGATAGAATCGATCTTGACCATAAGATTACTATCCCTTCGGCAAAACTTGGAACCAACCGCTACACTTCTTCGGGGGGGGAAGACCGTGGTACCCTTGACCCGTTATGCCGATCTCGGGGCACGGTTCTATTGCGTCTTTGCTGTGTCATTCCGCCCGACTCTCGTCGTTCTCCATCCAGATAGCCCGTTTTCGTTCGTAATCAATGGTTTTCCACCAGGCGTTGCAGGCATCGAGGAACGCTTGTCCCCCGTCATTCGCCAGATAATTCGCCGCAGACAATCCCGTAATCCGTTCCATTTTCGGGAAGTCCACTGCTAACCACCAGGCATCGAGGTTATCTCCGAACTCTTCGAGCAAGCAAAACCATACGTGCTCCTGACACGCGTCGCACCATTGATCGTCAGCATCCGCGTCTATCGAGGATACATACTCCAACGTATTAGGATCAACCCACGCCATCATCTGTATCTCACGCGAGCCGCATTCCTGACAAACAAGGACACTCGACTCCTTAGCAGGGCATTCCTCGTCTTGTCCTCGAACAGCACACGCAATGTGTTCGATCAACAACCGCCGATTGCCCCTATCGAGAGCGACATAGAATCGTCGGGCTCCATCGCACAGGTCAGGTGCAATACTTCGGCACCGCACTTTCCACACGCTCGCAGCCCGTGTGCCGAAGATCGTCATACACGACTGAGGGGATACGGAGCGTTGTAGATTCGGCAGTAGGCGATCGAGACGTCAAGCGCATTCCATTGCTCCTGCGGCAGAGATTTCTCCGTATGGCGGTAGCACCCCGGTTGCAGGGTGACGTATTATACCCGATCGCCGCACTGCTGACTGTCGATTCGATGTATCATTTCATGGTATCGACCGTTTCGGCGTTCTTCTGCGTCAGGCTGTGTTCGTGGTCGTAGAGCGGATTCAATGTCCGTAACGTGTCGAGGGTATGACTTTATGCAGTCATTTATTATTCATTGAATAAATTGCAGGTATTTCCTTGCAATGGAAGATTTCTGTAATGGTTTCGTTATGCTGCGAATTTACCGCCCAGCCGGGATTCGACACGATCGATCGCATCCTCGATCATTATCGGCGTGGTTTGCGCATAGAACAGTGTCGTGGTGATCTGTTTATGTCCCAGCATCTTGGAAACTGTTGACAAAGGAATACCCTGTGAAAGGCAGAGTGTCGTGGCGAACGTATGACGCGCTGCATGAAAGGTTATATGCCGTGGGATACCGCACTGTTTGGTAATACGACGCAAGGAGCAATTGATACTGCTAAGTCCCGGCATGTCGAATGCAAGCGGTGACGGAGCTGTTCCGCGATATTTTTCCAGAAGACGCAAATCTGCGGGTAGAAAATTGACCATATATTCTCCACCCGTTTTGCAGCGGTTACCGTGCATCCGCAGGTGCCCCTTGGTGTCCGGTATGATTTGTTCACAGGTCAGATAGCGCATGTCTTTGTAGCAGATTTCCGTAAAACAGGAAAAGAGAAACAGGTCGCGGTGGTATTCGTGTTTGGCACTCTTCAATCGTGTCGTCTGAAAAATCCGCAGTACCTCCTCGCTGAGAAAGGTTCTCGGTTCCGTCGGAGCGGAATAACTGTAGAAAGCGAACGGATTACGCGGTATAAGACCGTTGTTGAACGAAATTTTCACCACGTTATTATTCCAACGATCCATGTAGCGACATACGCTTCCCGCCTT
>ULWX01004363.1_pt1 | contig 34689 bp, 37 predicted proteins | sample 1960851 | NCBI WGS metagenome assembly ULWX01 (sample SAMEA4835826, study PRJEB28245) | human gut metagenome | biome: gut microbiome; material: fecal sample | place: Denmark | collected 2008 | reverse complement strand
AGCGACATTGCGTTTCGCCTGCTGCCGCTGCCGGACACGCTCCGCCACGCCGCACAGGCCGCGCCCGCCCCGCTGCGGCACGTCTATGCCGCGCTGTCGGAACAAATGTGTACAGAAACCCAGCCTTTTTCCGAACAGTGGCGCGCCGCGTTCGATGCGCTGCCCGACTTTTCCCCGGAGGATCAGGCCGCGCTCTGTACGCTCGGCGAACAGCTCGGAAAATACGACGCCGACGCGCAGGTGGACGCCATTGACTACTGTGTTGCTTATTTACAATCGGCCGAGACACAGGCGCGCGAGGATACGGCGCGCCGCGGTAAGCTGTATGCCGGCCTTGGTCTCACGTTCGGACTGATCGTGGCCGTCACGCTATACTGACACAAAGGAGGAGCAAAATGGACGTTGATCTCGTGTTTAAGATCGCGGCGATCGGGATTCTGGTTGCCGTGCTGAATATTCTGCTTTCCCGCGCAGGCAGGGACGAGCAGGCGCTGATGACCACGATTGCGGGACTGGTAGTTGTACTCGTACTGGTCATTGAAAAAATCAGTGAACTGTTCAACCTCATCAAGAGCCTGTTTGCGTTTTAGCGATGGAACTGCTGTTCAAAGTTCTTCTCATCGGCGTCACTGCTTCCATTCTCGCCGTCACGGTATACAAATCCGTGCCCGGCATCTCGTTTGTACTCAGTCTGGCTGCGGCAGTGCTGACGCTGTTGATCGCCATGGCGTTTCTGGAGCCGCTGATTGATTTCCTGCGTGAGACAATCGCGCTCTGCGGCGTGTCCGGCGTGTATACCGGGCCGCTTCTGAAATGCATGGCCATCAGCATCCTGACGATGATCGGCGCAAATCTCTGCAAGGACGCCGGGCAGGGCTCCACCGCATCGTCGATTGAGATTGCAGGGGTCGTGGCCGCGCTGTACGCCGCGCTGCCGCTGCTCAACACGTTTCTGAAAATGATCGGAGAACTGATTTGAAAAAGTTTCTCACGCTTTTGGCTACGGTTTTGGTCTTGTTCGCCGCGCTCTCGTGCAGCGCGTCTGCCTATGACGTCGAAGCCGAGCAGCGCGAAGCCTGCGGCGCAGATGAGCTGGAGCAATCGCTGCCGGAGGAGGCCTACGAGGCGTTCGGATCGCTCACGCTCAGCGACGCGGCACATCCGGAGTCCCAGCTTGAAAAGCTCTGGATGTTCCTCACCGGCTCGTCGCAGGACATGCTGGTCTCCGCCGTGCGCAACGCCGCGCTGCTGCTCGTGATCGTGTTTCTGACAGCCCTGTGCGCCGCCGTGACGGAAAACTCCGCTTGCGGAGCAGTCACGCAGATGGCGGGCGCCGTCGCCGTGGCGGCGCTGAGCGCTGAGCACGTCAGTTCCTGTGTCTCCGTCGGCTGCGAGGCGCTGTGGTCGCTCTCGGATTTTTCCAAAATTCTGCTGCCGAGCATGTGCGCCGCCGCCTCGGCCAGCGGCGCGTTCACGGCTGCAAGCGCCAAATACGCCGCGACCGCACTGTTTTTTGACGGGCTGCTGTCTGTAGAGATCAAGATCCTGCTGCCGATGCTCTATGCCTACGCCGCGCTGATGATCGGCGGTCACACGCTGGAAAACGATACCCTACTGTCCGTCGCGTCGCTCATCAAGCGCATTTTCAAGTTTTTTCTGATCGCAGTCGCCACGGTTTTTACCTTCTACCTCTCCGTCACCGGAATTCTCACCGGTACGGCGGATGAGACGGCGGCCAAGGCGGCGAAGACCGCCGTCTCGACCACGCTTCCGGTCGTCGGCAGCATTGTGTCCGACGCAGCGTCCACGGTGCTCTCCGGCGCTGCCATGCTGCGCAACGGCATCGGCATCCTCGGCCTGCTCGGCGTGCTCGCGGTCTGCGCCGTGCCGTATCTGACGCTGGGCGTGCACTACCTGCTCTACAAGCTGGCTGCCGGCATTGCCTGCACGTTTACGGACAAGCGCATCGGCAATCTCATCGGCGGCTTCGGCGACCTGTATGCATTTTTACTGGGGATGACCGGTGTGGCGTCGTTCATTCTGTTTCTCTCCATCGTATCCAGCATGAAGGCGGTGAATCTCGGATGACGGAAACAATTCGAAGCTGGCTGCTGACCATGACCGGCGTCGCGCTGGTCTCGGCAATCGCGTCCTTTTTTGCATCCGGCGGCAGTATGAAGCGTGTTTTGAAGCTGATCGGCGGCGTCGCCATGGCATCCGCGCTGCTCTCGCCGCTGCTGAAATTCGATTATGCCGCCTATGCAAGCTCACTGCAGCTCTATAGCGGCAGCATGACATGGGATCCCGCCGCTGTGGAGGAGACGGAAAATCGTCTCAACCGCACCATCATAGAATCGGAATGCGGCGCATATATATTGGACAAAGCCGCACAGCTCAGCGTGCCGCTTACCGATGCGCAGATCACCGTACAATGGAGCACAGACGGCTTCTGGTATCCCTGTGCCGTCACGCTGACACAGCCCGCCGGCGCGGAGAAGAGCGCTGCGCTCGCGGGCATCATTGAAGCCGACCTCGGCATACCATCGGAACGACAGGAATGGAGAGAAGATGCACAACAAGATGAATAAGGCAAAAGCATTCTGGGAGAAGTACAAATATGTCATTCTCATTTTTCTGGTCGGCACCGTTCTGCTGCTGTTGCCCTCCGGAAAGAAAAGCTCCGGCAGTCCCGCAAGCACCACAGAACCGGTCGCAGCGGAAACCACCGCCGCGCAGGAGGCACAGTCGGCCGAGAACCGGCTCGCGGCGCTACTGTCGCAGATCGACGGCGCGGGGCAGGTTCGGGTACTGCTGTCTTACCGGTGCTCCGCCGAGACGGAATACGCCACTGACGACGGCGAGACCGTCATTGTCTCCGCCGGCAGCGGTACGCAGGCAGCGGTGGAGCGCAAGACCATCTATCCGCAGTATCTGGGCGCAGTCGTCGTGTGCGAGGGAGCGGCTTCTCCGCAGGTGCGGCTGGACGTTCTGCAGGCTGTTGCGCAGTTTACCGGCCTGAGCACGGACAAAATTTCCGTACTCAAGCTGCGATCTGATATGGAATCGAAATGACGGGAGGGCGTATATGAAAAAAACGAAACGAAATATTGCCATCGTTACCGTACTGCTGTTTGTCTGTGCCGCCGTGTACTTCAACTGGTCCTATAACAACCAGTGGGGTTCCGCCGACGCAGCGATGGTATCTGCAGAGGACGAGGCAATGGCCAATGCAGCGGAAAATGAGGCGGCCGAGACCTCCGGGCAGGCAGGGACCACCTCCGACTATTTTGCCGAGGCGCGCCTGACCCGCCAGCAGTCGCGGGATGAAGCGCTCACGCTGCTGCAGGCAGCCTCCACAGCCGAGGGCGCCTCGCAGGAGACGATCGACAGCGTGATGGGCGCCATCTCCGCCATGGCCAACGATTCCATGACGGAGACGCAGATCGAAAATCTGCTTCTGGCCAAGGATTTTGCCGAGTGCGTGGTCTACGTGACGGATGAGGGCGTGACGGTCGCGGTGCCGGCTCCGGAGGAGGGGCTGACCGAAGCGCAGGTCGCCACCATCACCGATGCCATCGTCGGCGAAACGGACTACACAGCGCCGCAGATCAAGGTCATTGAAGTCAAAAACTAAGGCGGGAGCAACTCCCGCCTTTTTTTGTTGTGAATTTTCTTCTTTCTTTTTCCGTACATCCGTGCTAAACTATACTGAATCAATATCTCAGGAGGTATTCACTTATGCCGGAAAATTATATTACCTGCCAGGACGAAAAGGGCAGCATCAATATTTCCGAGGAAGTCGTCATGTCCATGGTGCGCGCAGCGATCACCGAGGTCGATGGCGTTGCAGGCCTCGCCACGTCTGCCGGCACGGAATTGGCCGAGCTTCTGGGCATCAAGTCTGCTGCCAAGGGCATCAAGGTGCAGATTCTGGACGAAACCATTATCGTCGATACCATTATCACGGTGCGCTACGGCTGCAACGCCGTCGCCGTCGCCAAGGCCGTGCAGGACGCCGTCTCCAACGCTGTACAGGCCATGACCGGGATGGGTAAGCCCATCGTCAACGTCCACATCTCCGGCGTTGCATTTGATAAATAAAGGGGATTTCCACGTATGACAAGAACGGTCGCCCGCGAAATTGCCATTCAGCTCAGCTTTGCCGCGCAGCTCGCCGGGGAAGACGCCCGTGAGACTGCAGATGTATTCTTTACACCGGAGTATTTTGAAACGCTGGCGGAGGAGGACACGCTGTTTCGGGAGTATCCCGACGAGCAGCAGCTTGCCTATATCCGGCGGCTCACCGGGCTGGTCTATGACCACATGTACGAGCTGAACCACTATATTGAGAAGTATGCCAAGGGCTGGAAGCTTGGCCGCATTTCCCGCATCGCCGCCGCCATCCTGCGCTGCGCGATGTGCGAGATCCTCTATATGGACGACATTCCGAACGCCGCCGCCGTCAACGAGGCTGTGGAGCTCGCCAAGGGCTACGAGGAGCCGGAAACCGTTGCGTTCATCAACGGGATTTTGGGCAGCTTCATCCGCGGCGAGGTCGAAACACCTGACCCTGGACCGACAGCGGAAGCATAAGCGATGGAACAGACCACTCTGACCGTTGCGGAACTGAACGCCCGCATCAAGGGGCTCATCGACGCCGACCCCATGCTTGGGAACGTCTGCGTCAAAGGCGAGCTTTCCAACTACAAGGTCTATCCGTCCGGGCACCACTATTTCACGCTCAAGGACGCGGAGAGCAGTCTGCGCTGCGTGATGTTTCGCAGCAGCGCGTCCAAGCTGCGCTTCCGGCCGGAGAGCGGCATGGGCGTCACGGCGGTAGGCCGCGTTTCCGTCTTCCCGCGCGACGGGGCGTATCAGCTCTACTGTACGAATCTGATCCCCAGCGGGATGGGGGACCTGTACGTTGCCTATGAACAATTAAAAGCCCGCCTGATGCAGGAGGGGCTGTTCGACCGGGAGCACAAGCAGCCACTGCCGCAGTATCCGGCGCGGATCGCGGTCATCACATCCTCTGCCGGCGCTGCGGTACGCGATATCATCCGCGTGCTGGGAAAACGCTGGCCGGCGAGCGAGGTCGTGCTCCTGCCTGTGCGCGTACAGGGTGCGGAAGCCCCGGCGGAGATCGTCGGCGCCATCCGTTACGCCAACCGTTATCACGTGGCCGATCTCATCATTACCGGCCGCGGCGGCGGGTCGATCGAAGACCTCTGGGCGTTCAACGACGAGCGCGTCGCCCGCGCAATCTATGATTCGCAGCTTCCCGTAATCTCAGCGGTCGGTCATGAGCCGGACGTGACGATCTCGGACTTCGTCGCTGATCTGCGCGCGGCCACGCCGTCCAATGCGGCGGAGCTGGCCGTGCCGAACGAGGCGGACATCCGCGAAATGCTCCGCAGCTATGAAATCCGTATGTCGCAGGCCATGCGCAAGCAGCTTGCCGACCGGCGCGCGCGGCTGGAAGATCTCGCCGGACGCAAAGCACTGACGAGTCCGACCGCCTATCTCGATCTCAAGCGCGTGGAGTTGGACTTTGTCCGCAACCGTCTCGCTTCTGCGAGCGACGCCTATCTCTCGGCGCATAAGCACGCCTTTGCAAAGACCGCTGCCGCACTGGACGCGATGAGTCCGCTAAAAGTGCTCGCGCGCGGTTATTCGGTCGCAACCGGGCAGGACGGCGCAGTTATCAAATCCGCGCAGGACGTGTCCGTCGGCGACCCCGTGCATCTGCAGCTCGCGTCCGGCGCGCTCCGATGCGTTGTGGAAAGCAAGGAGGAAAACCATGGAACAAGAGAAACTGTCCTTTGAAGCGGCAATGCAGCGGCTGGACGGCATCGTCAAGCGGCTGGAGCGCGGCGACGTCGCACTGGAGGAATCCCTGTCGCTGTTTGAGGAGGGCTCCAGACTGCTGGCGTCCTGCAATCATATGCTCGACGCCGCGGAGCAGAAGGTCATTATGCTGAAAAAGGGGAGCGACGGCGCGCCCGTGGAGCTCCCGTTCGATACTGAGGAAATCTGATTCATGAATTTTCAGACACAATACAATCACGATAAAGACGTTGTCGATCAGGCGCTCGGCACGTATTTTCAGGACGATACCGCGCCATACCACACGCTGCTGGAGGCCATGCGGTACAGTCTGACTGCCGGCGGAAAACGGCTGCGCCCCGTGCTGGTGCTCGCGTTCTGCCGCGCCTGCGGCGGGGACGCGCAGGCCGCGCTACCGGCTGCATGCGCGATTGAAATGGTGCATACCTATTCACTCATTCACGACGATCTGCCCTGTATGGACAACGACGAGCTGCGCCGCGGTAAGCCCACGAACCATGTGATCTATGGCGAGTGCACCGCCACGCTCGCGGGCGACGCGCTGCAGGCCGAAGCCTTCCGCACCATTCTGGAAAGCGGTCTTCCGGCGCAGACGCGCGCCGAGTGCGCCCGGATTCTCGCCGAAGCAGCCGGAACCAATGGCATCTGCGGCGGCCAGCAGCTCGACATGGAGGGCGAGCAGAAGCTGCTCACGAAGGACGAGCTGTTGGAGATCCACAAACGCAAAACCGCCGCCATGATCCGCGCAGCCTGTCTGATGGGCATCGCCTGCGGAAACGGAACCCCGAAGCAAATACAGGCGGCAGAGCAGTATGCCAAAGCGCTGGGGCTTGCGTTCCAGATTCGGGACGATATGCTCGACGTCATCAGCACCGTCGAGGAGCTTGGAAAGCCCATTGGCTCCGACGCGCAGGAGGGGAAAACCACGTTCATGTCCCTGTATGGCGCAGAGCGCTGCCAGCAATACGTTCACGAGCTGACGGAACAGGCTGCCGCCGCCGTGGCGGACGGATTCACCGAGCCTGATTTTCTGCAGGCGCTCGTCCGCTCGCTGGAGGCACGGAGAACCTGACGAATTGTCGCCAAACTTCAAACAAACGCTGAAAAGTGCCGGCTTGCTATTGTAAAGTCCGGCGCTTTTTGTTATATTATAGTCTGTATTATTATGCGCGAGGTATCATGTTTTGAGTTTATTGGAGCAAATCAATTCACCGGCAGATCTCAGAACGCTGCCGGAACAGGAAATTCCGCAGCTTTGCTCGGAACTTCGTGCGTTTCTGGTGCAGAATGTGTCCAAGACCGGCGGGCATCTGGCGTCAAACCTCGGCGCCGTAGAGCTGACAGTCGCCATTCATCGCGTTTACCACACCGAAACAGACCGTTTGGTCTTTGACGTGGGCCATCAGAGCTACGTCCATAAAATTCTCACCGGCCGCCGCGACGCGTTTTCCACGCTGCGGCAGTACGGCGGCATTGCAGGCTTCCCGAAGCCGTCGGAGAGCGTGCACGACGCGTTCATCGCAGGGCACGCCTCGACCTCCATTTCCACGGCGCTTGGCATGGCCAGAGCGCGCACGCTGCGCGGCGAAAATTACAACGTCGTCGCCCTGATCGGCGACGGTGCGCTCACGGGTGGTCTGGCCTATGAAGGTCTGTCCGACGCCGGACAGAGCGGGGAACCGCTCGTCATCATCCTGAACGACAACGGCATGTCCATCAACAAAAACGTCGGCGGCATGGCAACGCTGCTCTCCAAGCAGCGTGTCACGCCCGGCTATCTGCGCTTCAAGCAGTTTTACCGCAGCACTGTCGGCAAGGTCAAGCCGCTGTACAATGTGATGCATAAAATCAAGGAGAATGTCAAGGACCGTGTCCTGCCGAACAACATGTTCGACGATATGGGCTTTTATTATATCGGTCCTGTGGACGGGCATAACGAGAAGGAACTGGAGCGCATGCTGCGCTGGGCGCGCGATCTGCGCCAGCCGGTGCTGCTGCATGTCGTCACGCAAAAGGGAAAGGGCATTTCCTATACCGAGCGCGAACCGGAAAAATATCACGGCGTCGGTACATTCGATCCCGTCACCGGCGCGCTTCCGGAGGAAAAGCCCTGCTTCTCCAAAGTGTTTGGGGAAACGCTCACCACGTTGGGCGCGGATGACGCCGATCTGGTCGCCATTACCGCCGCCATGTGCAGCGGTACGGGGCTGACGCCGTTCGCAGAGCAGTTTCCATCCCGGTTTTATGACGTCGGCATCGCCGAAGGCCACGCCGTCACCATGGCCGCTGCTATGGCAAAGCAGGGCCTGCACCCGGTGCTCGCCGTCTATTCGAGCTTTCTGCAGCGCGCCTACGACATGCTGCTGCACGATGTTTCCCTGCAGAATCTGCACGTCGTATTCGGCGTGGATCGTGCCGGCATCGTCGGCAACGACGGCGACACGCATAACGGCTGTTTTGACGTGAGTTATCTCAGCTCCGTGCCCGGTATGACCATCCTTTGCCCGGCGAGCTTCGCCGAGCTGCGCGGAATGCTGCGCTATGCGCTGTATCAGGTGTCCGGCCCGGTCGCGCTGCGCTATCCCCGCGGCGGAGAGGGCCCGTATACCGACTCCCATTTGGAGCCTGTAACCTGTCTGCGCGCGGGAAGTGACCTCACACTCGTAACGTATGGCATTCTGACCAACGAAGCGCTGGCTGCGGCGGACAAGCTGGCCGCGGACGGTATTGGTGCAGAAGTCCTGAAACTGGGGCAGATCCATCCGCTGGAAACGGAATGCATTTTGCCGTCCCTGCAAAAGACGGGCCGGTTGATTGTCGCAGAAGACGTCTGTGAAGCCGGCTGCGTCGGCGCGCGCATTCTGGCTGCCGCCGCACAAAACGGCATAGAATTGAAAGTCTCCCGTCTCATTAATTTGAAAAACGGTTTGGTCCAGCACGGCGCGCCGGCGGTTTTGATGGAAAAATGCGGCCTGAACGCAGACGCGATCGCCGCGGCTGCGCGGGATATGCTCACAGCCGGGGAAGGGAACACGCAGCATGAAGAAAATCAGACTTGATCAGTTGGTTTTTGACTTGGGACTGATGGAAAGCCGTGAGCGCGCCAAGACAACGATCATGAGCGGACTGGTCTATGTCAATGGCCAGAAGGCGGATAAGCCCGGCATGCAGGTTGCGCCGGATGCAAAGGTCGAGGTGCGCGGCGACGCACTGCCCTATGTCAGCCGCGGCGGCTTCAAGCTGGAAAAGGCGCTGAATGTCTTTCCGGTCGATCCTTCCGGTCTGGTGTGTATCGACTGCGGTGCTTCCACCGGCGGCTTTACGGACGTGCTGCTGAAAAACGGAGCGGTAAAGGTCTATGCCGTGGACGTCGGCTATGGGCAGCTCGCATGGAGTCTGCGCAACGATGCGCGCGTGATCTCCATGGAGCGTACAAACGTGCGGTACATTACATCCGAGCAAATTCCTGAGCCGCTCGATCTGGCGGTCATGGATCTGTCGTTCATCTCCGTCAAGCTGATCCTCCCGGCGGTATACCCTCTGCTGAAGGATGATGCAGCCGTCGTCTGCCTGATCAAGCCGCAGTTTGAGGCCGGGCGCGACGAGGTCGGCAAAAAAGGCGTCGTCCGGGACAAGCAGGTGCATTTATCCGTGCTCCAGAGCTTTCTGGACTTTGTCCCAACTGCCGGGTTTACCGCAATGGGGCTCGATTACTCGCCCATCAAAGGGCCGGAAGGGAACATCGAGTACCTCGGCTACCTGCGCAAGGGCAGCCACCCCGCACCGGAGCTGTCCCCGGCGCAAGTTGTGGAACAATCCCATGCAAATTTGGAGAAAATCAGGTGATCTGTGATGCATGGTCATATCGTCCTTGCGGCGAATCTTTATCGGGACTCGCACTTTCAAAAGACACGCGCGGTATATGACGTACTGACCAATGCTGGGTATCCGGTCTTGGTCTCTCCCGTGTTCGTATCGGCATTTGACCAGATGCTGCCGCCGGAAATTCCCACACTGCCGCTCCGGAAAGCGGCGGAGGGCGCAGCGCTCGTCATCGTTCTGGGCGGGGACGGCACGATTCTGCACGTCGCCGACGCAGTGCGCGGAAAGGAACTTCCGATCATCGGCGTCAATCTGGGCGGCAAGGGCTTTCTCACCGGGCTGGAGGCGTCCGAAATTCCACTGATTGCAGACGTTGCGGCAGGGAAGTACCGCATCAGCCGCCGCATGATGCTCGATGTGGAGCTGGTGCGCGGCGGATCGGTGATCTTTTCGCAGTGCGTGCTCAACGACGTCGTCGTTCATGGCGGAAATGTGGACTGTATCGGCATTATTGCCTGCGGCGATGGAACGCCCATCACACACTTCAGCGGTGACGGTATCATCGTCTCTACGCCAACCGGCTCTACGGCCTATTCCATGTCCGCAGGCGGCCCGCTCGTCGAGCCGGACAATGAAAACATCATCCTCACGCCGATCTGTGCACATAATCTCACCGGCAAATCGTTTGTGCTCTCGCCCAACCGCGTCGTGACCATCGAGCCGGAGCGCATTCACGACCGCCCCGCCATTCTCGTGGCCGACGGCGGCGACGGCGTCCCGCTCGTTCGCGGAGACTGCATCCGGGTATGCAAATCCGAATGTACCACACTGCTGGCCGATCCCGGCGTGCGCAGCTTTTATGAGATCGCATTTGATAAGTTGACGGGAAAGCTCTAAAAATGGAGGTTCCAGAATGAAATCGACAAGACAGAACGTCATCCTGTCCATCATAGAAAAGCAGGAGATCGAAACCCAAAACCAACTCATGGAGGCGCTTGCACAGCGCGGCATCAAAAGCACACAGGCCACACTATCGCGCGATATCAAAGAGTTGCATCTTGTGAAAACGCTCGCCTCCAACGGAAAATACCGTTATTCCGCACCCGCGGGCGAGGAAGTGCCCGGCTATGACGACCGGCTGCGGAAAATATTCCGCGAAAGCGTCACGTCCTACGCCGAGGCGCAAAACATCATCGTCGTCAAAACGCTGCCCGGGCTCGCCTCCGCCGCCTGTTCCACACTGGACAGCATGGATATCGAATCCCTCGTCGGCACGCTTGCGGGCGATGATACGGCATTTCTTGTGATGAAGGACAACGCCGCCGCAGCGGCGCTCTGCAAGGAAATTGAAAAAATGCTCTGATCCGCTCCCGGAGGTGAACCGGTTTGCTCAACGAACTGCATATTGAAAACATCGCGGTGATCGAACGCGCAGACATCGCGTTCGGCGCCGGGTTGAATATCCTGACGGGCGAGACCGGCGCGGGCAAGTCGATTCTGGTCGACTCGCTCCATGCCGTGCTCGGCGGGCGCGTTTCGCGGGAGCTGGTGCGCAGCGGTGCGGAAAAAGCCGTCGTCTGCGCCACGTTCGACCCGCAGCCCGCCGCACAGTGGTGCGTGGAAAATGAGATTGAATGCGACGACGAGCTGATCATCCGCCGCCAGATCACAGCCGATGGCAAGACCGCATGCCGCGTCTGCGGGATGCCGGTCACCACGGCGCAGCTGCGCACGCTCGGCAGTCTTCTGCTGGACATTCACGGCCAGAACGACGGCCAGCAGCTGCTCGACGAGCGGCAGCATCTGCGGTATCTGGATCAGTTTGGCGGTCTGGATGCGGAGATGGCCTCCTATTCGGCGGAATATCAGAAATATGCCGCGCTTTGCAAAGAGCATGAAACACTCTCTTCCTATGAGAGCGAAAAGGAACTTCTCACCGACAGTCTCCGCCACCAGATTGAAGAGCTGGAGCAAGCGGAGCTCAAGGCCGGGGAAGAGGCTGAGCTGACTGAGCGGCGCGAGCTGCTGCGCAACTTTGAAAAGCTTTCCGAAGCGGTGGATCTGGCTTATGACCTGCTTTCCGGGCGGGACGATTGCGCGGTCGCGCTGGCCTCTGAGGCAAACGACGCCGTCAGCCGCGCCGCCGCTTATGCGAGTGAGCTTTCCGCCCTGCCGGCTGCCGTGCAGGATGCGGTATACGCTCTGCAGGACGCCGCGGAAACGCTGCGCGATTTTCGGGATGGGATGGATTTTTCCGATGAGGAATATGACCGCATCGAAAACCGGCTCGCTGCGCTGCGGCGGTTGGAGCGCAAATACAACACAGACGAGGACGGCCTGATTCAAAAGCTGGAGGACGCGCGCAAAAAACTGGACGAGATCGAATACGCCGACGACCGGCTGCAAAAGCTCGACCGGCTGATTCAAGCGCAGGAAGCCGTCGTTCAAAAGGCCGCAAAGAAGCTGACTGCTGCCCGGAAAGCCGCTGCCGCTGCGCTGGAAAAGCAGGTGGAGCGGGAGCTGCGTGAGCTGTCCATGCCGGCGGTGCGGTTTCGGGTCGAGCTTCTGCTGCTACCCGGCCAGCCGGGTTTTCAGGCGGCCGGCGCCGATGTGGTGCAGTTTCTGATCTCCGCCAACGCCGGGGAGCAGCCGGGGCGCATCAGTAAAATTGCCTCCGGCGGCGAGTTGTCGCGCATCATGCTGGCACTGAAAAACGTGTTCGCCCAGCGGGACAACGTCCCCTCCATGGTGTTCGACGAGGTGGATACGGGTGTGTCCGGTGTCGCGGCGCAGCGCGTCGGCGAAAAGCTGGCCAAGCTCTCGGCAACCAAGCAGGTCGTCTGCATCACACACCTGCCGCAGATCGCGGCCATGGCCGATCATCACTATCTCATTGAAAAAGCAGTATCCGGCGGGCGCACCCGCACCACGGTGCAGCGTCTCGACCGTGCCGGAAGATGCCGTGAGCTTGCACGCCTGCACGGCGGCGACAATATTACGGAACTGACACTTGCCAGCGCGGAAGAGCAGCTCGCCTCCGCCGAACAATATAAAAGCAGCATCCAACAAACAATAGAAAGATAAAGGAGCAACGATCATGACTGTAAAAGAACGTGCGGTCGAATATCATAACACCGGCTGCAACTGCGCGCAGAGCGTTCTTTGCGCGCTCCATGATTATACCGGGCTGGACGATCAGACCGCACAGCGCATCTCCGCCGGATTTGGCGGCGGCGCCCGCTGCGGCGAGCTTTGCGGTGCAATCACAGGCGGCATCATGGCGCTCGGTCTCGCCAACAATCATGCGAACGGTGCACCCAGCGGATCCGTCGCCAAGCTGACAACTGAGCTGACAAAGGCGTTTCGAGCGGAATACGGCTGTGTGCGCTGCCAGGACCTGACGATAAAATTCGGCGGTAAGACGCACTGCTCAAAAATGATTGAAACTTCTGCCGCGTTGGCGGAAAAAATCATTCAGAATCAAATCTAATTTTCAGATAGGGGAGAATTTCATGACACTGTATGATGAACTCGTTGCCAGAGGCTTAATTGCACAGGTAACGGATGAGGAACAGATCAAAGAGCTGATCAACAACGGCAAGGCCACATTCTATATTGGCTTCGACTGCACAGCCGACTCACTGCACGTTGGCCATTTCATGGCGCTGTGTCTCATGAAGCGGCTGCAGATGGCCGGAAACAAGCCCATCGCTCTGATCGGCGACGGCACGACTATGATCGGCGACCCCTCCGGTCGTACTGATATGCGCCAGATGCTCACGCCGGAAACCATCGCACACAACGCGGAGTGCTTCAAGCGCCAGATGGAAAAGTTCATTGACTTCTCTGACGGGAAGGCGCTGATGCTGCGCAATTCCGAGTGGCTGCGCCCGCTCAATTACATTGAGCTGCTGCGCGAAGTCGGCGCATGCTTCTCCGTGAACAACATGCTCCGCGCCGAATGCTACAAGCAGCGCATGGAAAAGGGCCTGTCCTTCCTGGAGTTCAACTACATGATCATGCAGTCCTATGACTTCTACTACATGTTCCAGCACTACGGCTGCAACATGCAGTTTGGCGGCAACGACCAGTGGTCAAACATGCTCGGCGGCACGGAACTGATCCGCCGCAAGCTCGGTAAGGACGCGCACGCTATGACCATCACGCTCCTGCTCAATTCCGAGGGCAAAAAGATGGGCAAGACCGCCAGCGGCGCCGTGTGGCTCGACCCGAATAAGACCTCTCCCTATGAGTTCTATCAGTACTGGCGCAACGTGGGCGACGCAGATGTGCTCAAGTGTCTGCGGATGCTGACCTTCCTCCCGTTGGAGGAGATCGACAAAATGGACAAATGGGAAGGAGAGCAGCTCAACACCGCCAAGGAAATTCTGGCCTACGAGCTTACGAAGCTGGTTCACGGTGAGGAAGAAGCGAACAAAGCGCAGTCCGCCGCAAAGGCCGTGTTCAGCGGCGGCGGGGAAGGTATGCCGACCACCGAGCTGGCTGCCGAGGATGCTGCGGATATTCTCTCGCTGCTGGTCAAGAGCGGCCTGTGCTCCTCCAAGTCCGACGCCCGCCGCAATGTCCAGCAGGGCGGCGTCACTGCAAATGACGAGAAGGTGACGGATATCGCCAAGACCTTCACGGAAGAAGAGTTGGCTGCCGGTGTGATTCTCAGACGCGGCAAAAAGAATTTCCATAAAGTGATTCGGAAATAAACAAAAATGTCCTGCTTCATGGAAGCAGGACATTTTTTGACGCCGGATTTACGCCTCCGGCAGCTTGCAGACGTCGATCCATTCGATGGCCTTGGAATACCGGAACAGTTCGTCCAGATTCAGCTCAATCGCGCTCGACGGACTGCCGACCGCGGGGAAGACCGTTTCAAACCGCTGCAGCGACACGTCCAGATACACCGGAATGCCTTCCTTGCAGCCGAATGGGCACACGCCGCCGACCGGATGGCCGACCAGCTCCAGCACCTCGTCGGCGCTGAGCATTTTCGCCTTCATATGGAACTTTTCCTTAAACTTGTGATTGTCGATGCGGGCGTCGCCGGCAGCGAGAATCAGCATGCAACCGTCCGCCGTTTTGAACGACAGCGTCTTTGCAATTCTTGCGCCCTCTACGCCCAGCGCCTGCGCGGCCAGCTCCACAGTCGCGCTTGATACGGTGAATTCCTGCACCCGGTCCTCCAGACCGAGTTCACGGAAATACGCTCTTCCTGCTTCGATTGACATGTTCTTGACTCCTATCTTCGGACACGGCTTGTCCCTTGTATGATCAATTGTATTTTATTATCATAGACCGCTTCGCGCGCGTCGTCAAGATATAAAATCCGTCGAACTACGCAAGATTTTTCCCGAACTCCGTCAAAAAATTTTGGAAATCCGTATGTTTCAATGGTTGCGGGGATTCATTTGATGATGTATAATAAATAAATTGGGGAGCGGTACGTCCGCACCGTTCCCCTGTATCTGAAAGCAGAGCAGGCCTGCCGCTGCTGCTTTATTTTATGTGTTCTGCCGCGTCCCGGTGACGTGATTTTTGCAAATTCGGAGCGTACTTCCAATGGTCAAAATTGCCCCCTCCATTCTTTCCGCCGACTTCTGCAAGCTCGGCAGTGAAATTGAAGAATGCAAAGCCGGCGGTGCCGACTATCTGCACGTCGATGTGATGGACGGTATCTTCGTCCCGAATATCTCAATCGGGATCCCGGTCGTGCAGTCCATCCGGAAGCATACGGATCTGTTTTTGGACGTCCACCTGATGATCGACCGGCCGCACCGCTATGTCGCACAGTTTTGTGACGCCGGAGCGGACCTGGTCGTCTTCCATGTGGAGGCAGACCAGCCGCAGGATCTGTTCGCCGCGATCGACACGGTGAAGGCGCGCAGCAAAAAAGTAGGGCTTTCCGTGAAGCCCAGAACGCCGGCGGAAGTGTTGATCCCATATCTGTCCCTGCTCGATCTTGTACTGGTCATGACGGTAGAGCCCGGCTTCGGCGGGCAGAGCTTCATGGCCGACCAGCTCCCGAAAATCGCAAAGCTTCGCGCCATGATCGACGCCTCCAATCCGGCGTGTGAGTTGGAGGTAGACGGCGGCATTGACGCGAGCACGTCGCCCCTCGTCAAAACGGCTGGCGCAAATGTCCTTGTGGCCGGCAGCGCTATTTTCCGCCTTGCAGATCGCGCCGCAGCCATCTACGGCATTCGAAACGCAGAATAAGGTAGGTTTCCAACATGTCTTTTTTTCCGAACGCTCTCGAAACCCTGATCGATAAATTTGCCTCGCTGCCCGGCATCGGCAAAAAGACTGCCCAGCGGCTAGCGTTCCACGTCCTCGCGCTGCCGGAGGAAGATGCGCTCAGCTTCGCCGCCGCGATCGTGGATGCCAAGCGCAGCATCCACTGCTGCTCTGTGTGCCAGAACCTGACGGACAGTGAGATCTGCCCGATCTGTGACTCTCCAAAGCGCGACCAGAGCACCATCTGCGTTGTTGCCGAGCCGCGCGACGTGCTGTCCTTCGAGCGGAGCCGGGAATACAACGGTGTGTATCACGTCCTGCACGGCGTGCTTTCGCCGATGAATCACATCGGGCCGGACGATATCCGCATTCAGGAGCTGGTCAAGCGTGTAGCCGGCGGCGGCATTTCCGAAGTCATTATGGCTACCAACCCGGATACGGAAGGGGAGACGACGGCGACCTATATCTCGCGCCTGCTGAAGCCGTTCGAGGTAAAGGTCACGCGTCTGGCCTACGGAATTCCGGTCGGCTCGAATCTGGAATTTGCGGACGACGCCACGCTTCTGCGCGCGCTTTCCGGCCGCATTGAAATGTGAGGTTTAGTTCCGGCCGTTTCCGGCAATACTAAACCCAGGCATTTCCCTACATACAATGGTAGGAGCAACAAAAAAATAATCCGTCCCCGGTCATCTGCCGGAGACGCTAAAGGAGAATTCAATGGCATCAAAACTGAAAATCATTCCGCTCGGCGGTCTGGGCGAAATCGGCAAAAACCTGACCGTCTACGAGTATGGAAAAGACATCATTCTGGTTGACTGCGGTATGGGCTTTCCGGATCAGAGTCTCTACGGCGTGGATATGGTCATTCCGGACATCACGTACCTGAAGAGCAACCGGGATCACATCCGCGGCATGATCATTACGCATGGGCATGAGGACCACATCGGCGCTATCCCGTACGTGCTGCGTGAGCTGGATATTCCCATCTACACCGCACCGCTGACCGCAGCCATCATTGAGCTGAAGCTGGAGGAGCACGACCTGCTGTATCACACGCAGATCTTCACCAAAAAACCGGGCGACCGGTTCAAGCTCGGCTGCTTCGAGGTCGAGTTCATCCACGTCAACCACAGCATCGCCGACGCGGTGGCGCTGGCGATCAAAACCCCGATCGGCACCGTCATCCAAACCGGCGACTTCAAGATCGACATCACCCCCATACAGGGCGGCATGATCGACCTGCCGCGGCTCGGCCAACTCGGAAACGAGGGCGTTCTGGCTCTGCTGTCCGACTCCACAAACGTGGAGCGTCCGGGCTATTCCGCGTCGGAAAGCCGGGTAGGGGACTGCTTCGACGAGCTTTTTAAAAACTGCGACAAGCGCATTATCGTCACGACCTTTGCCTCTAATGTTCACCGCTTGCAGCAGATCATCAACGTCGCTGCAAAATACAAGCGGAAGGTCGGTATCACGGGACGCAGCATGGAAAACGTCATGCGCGTCGCTACGGAGCTGGACTACGTTGACATCCCGGAGGGCGTCATGGTGGACATGGCGCACATCGGGAGCCTGCCGAAGAACAAGACTGTCGTCATCTGCACCGGCAGTCAGGGCGAGACCATGTCGGCGCTCTATCGCATGGCGTTTTCCGAGCACCGGCAGGTCTCCATCAACGCGGGCGACCGCGTGATCATCTCCGCCTCGGCCATTCCGGGCAATGAGACGACCATCAGCAAGGTCATCGACGAACTGTTCCAGAAGGGCGCGGAGGTCATTTACGACCGCAACACGCCGCTGCACGTCTCCGGCCACGCCTGCCAGGAAGAGCTGAAAATGATGCTTGCGCTGACAAAGCCGCAGTATTTCATTCCTGTGCACGGCGAATACCGCATGCTCTGCAAGCATGCCGAGATCGCAAAAATGATGGGCGTCGAGCCGAAAAACGTCGTGGTATCCGAAAACGGTAAGGTCATTGAGCTCACCAAGCGCAACATCAAATCCACCGCCAGCGTACCGGCAGGCGACGTGTATATCGACGGCACCGGCGTCGGCGACGTCGGCAGCGCCGTGCTGCGCGACCGGCGGCATCTGGCGGAGGACGGCGTTGTCATGGCGATCGTCACACTCTCTGCCGACGATGGAAAGCCCGTCGCCCAGCCGGAGATCATCACCCGCGGCTTTGTCTATGTCAAAGAGGCGGAAAACCTGATCGACGAGCTCAAGCGCGTCGTCAACGAAAGTCTTGATAGCTGCGAGCGGCAGCGTATTTCGGAGTGGTCCGCCATCAAGGGCCGCATCAAGTCCAATATTTCAGGCTACCTCTACAAAACGACGCGGCGCAGCCCCATGGTGCTGCCGGTCATCATCGAAGTCTGACCGGAGCAGGGGAGAACTGCTATGAACATTCAGATTTGGGGTAAGTCCAAGTGCTTCGACACCAAAAAGGCAGAGCGGTATTTTAAAGAGCGCAGGATCAAATATCAATATATCGACCTGCTCCGGTACGGCATGAGCCGCGGCGAGCTTACGAGCGTAAAAAACGCGGTTGGGCTGGACGCGCTCGCCGACCCGAAGGCGGCGGACTATCCGCTGCTGCAATATCTGGCATATGACGCCGACAAGCTGGAAAAGCTGCTGGAAATGCCGGAACTGCTGAAAACACCCATCGTCCGCAACGGGAAAAAAGCCACTGTCGGCTATTGCCCGGAGGTCTGGAAGGATTGGGATTGAGATGACAAACCCTCCTGTACCACGTACAGGAGGGTTTGAATTTTTCTATAGAATCAGGCAAACGTGGCAGAGCCGCCGTCTGTCGGAATCACGCCGACATATGTGGTGCCGCGTGCAAGCTTCAGCGGCGTGCCGTCTGCAAGTGTATAGGTAAAGCAGTCGTTGATATCGCTGCGCGACCATTTGATCGGCACGTATTTGCCGCCGCAGGCGAGATAGCCGTCACCGCTGCCAACCAAATCGACCGCCAGACGGCCGTAGCTGTCCACCGTGCGCATTGCGGCCGAGAGAATCAGCACGTTGCTGAACGTGACCTTTTCTCCGGTCGCTCCGTCCTTGTAGTCGTCGTTATACTGCGCTGCGGTGTACTTGCCGGAATCCGGCTGATATGTAAACTGTGTCGATTTGGATGTATTGAACGTCACCTTGACGGTGCCCGCATCTCCTGTGCACTGTGATACGGCGTCGTCTGAGAAATTCAGTCCGGTCTTGTAGCTGCTGTCATGCTCCGTCCGGAAGCCGTAGTCCTGCACCAGATCGGCAACCTTCGTGCCGTGGAAGAACAGTGTGTGCTCCGAACCATGCTGCCCACGGCTGGAATCACGGTAAAAAATCGCAGAAGAAGCCTTAGCATCGCGCACGCCGTCCAGATTGTCGGCGTTGTAAGTCTTTACATCGCTGTACGCCTGCTCGCTTCCGCCGCCATGGATCACGATCGCGTCATAAGACAGCGCAACGCTCAGATAGTAAGGACGCAGGCTGCGGATGCTGCCGATGGATTCCAGATCGGACAGATCGCTGAAGATGGCCATCATACGGGTGATGCCCCCCTCAGCCGGAATTTCATAAATCATATCCGCGCTGCCAACACCAACTTGAGGCTGCGCATAAATGATATTGTTGATCATAACGGCGTATGGACGCGTATTCGCCGGCGCGCTCTCCAGCTCTTCGCCAGTCAGCGGCGCGTAATAGACCTCTTTCTGTGTATCGTTCTTGTTGTTGGAAAGCTCCGGCGCCTCGGACTTCGTCCCACCGCAGGCGCTGCACAGAACCAGGGCCAGCGCAAGCAAAATTGCCAGATATCGTTTCAAGCAAAACACCTCATTTCTTTTTGCTGAATTGTATGATACACGCTTCACAGCCGATTGTCAAACCTTCTCAGACGTGCTATCATAAATATCATATCTTAAATTTTGGAGATGAATTGCAATGTATGATGAAATCCGTGCAGCCGCAAAGTCTGCCATACTGGAACTTTTAGATGCTGCTCAGCTCAAACCCGGTCAGCTTGTCGTAATTGGCTGCTCCTCCAGCGAGATCATGGGGCAGAAGATCGGAAAAGGTTCAACTCCAGAAGCTGCTCAGGCCGTCGTCGATGCGGTTTTGCCCATTCTTCGGGAACATGGGCTGTATCTCGCAGCGCAGTGCTGCGAGCACCTCAATCGCGCTCTGATCGTGGAGCGGGAAGCCGCCGAAAAATTCGGCTATGAAATCGTCTGCGTCCGCCCGCGTCCGAAGGCCGGCGGCTCGTTCGCCACCGCCGTATATGAAGCCATGTCCGACCCGGTCGCTGTGGAATTTATCCGCGCTGATGCAGGGCTGGACATCGGAAACACCATGATCGGCATGCATCTGAAGCACGTGGCCGTGCCGCTGCGTCTCTCGGTCAAGACCATTGGCAACGCCCCGGTAACCGCAGCCAAAACCCGCCCCAAGCTGATTGGCGGTGCCCGTGCCGAATATCCGGACTAAATGTCAAAAAACGCGCTTTCCGAATTGGAAAGCGCGTTTTTTATCGTATCAATCTTACATAATGACCGTCAAGGCCAGCGTCAGAACCACAAACACAAGGCTGAACCACTTCGTCATCTTGGCGAGCTTGGCATCCAGCGTCTTGGCTTTGCCCTTGGACATAAAGGTATCCGCGCCGCCCGCGATCGCGCCGGACAGACCGGAGCTTTTGCCGGACTGCATCAGAACAATCACAGTCACCGCAAGGCCGGACAGCAGCTGGAGGATGGTCAAAATCAGGGTCGGAGTCGACATTCTATTCAATCCTTTCATACTAGGGGATATTTCACCACACATAACAGTGGTACTATATCACAAGCCAGTCCGCATTGCAAGTGATTTTTTACATTTTACCGCTCACAAGAAACCAGAATTTTTCATTTCTTCTTTTCACAGGCAACCGGACGTTTCCGTTTTGATTCCGCATGGTGTGCCCTGCATGCTTCACAGTTCCCATGACGTTCACATTTTTTCTTTTTGCAAGGACAGTTTTCTTTCGTCATGATGATTACCTCATCTCAATCTGTTTTGTCTGTCCGTTTCTCGTCATCTGGATTACCGTCTCCACATGCGGCGTGTGGGGAAACATGTCCACCGCTTCGGCGGCGGTCGGCGCATAGCCGCGCTCGTGCAGCAGCTTCAAATCCCGTGCCAAGGTTCCCGGGTCGCAGGAAACATAGACGATGCGCTGCGGCTGCATGGACACGATGGCGTCGATTGCCTCCGGGTACATGCCCTTGCGCGGCGGATCGACCACAACGCAGTCCGGCTTCAGACCGCGCGCGGCGAGCTGCGCTGCCGCTGCGCCAGCATCCGCGCACAAAAACTCCGCATTCTCAACGCCGTTGCGCGCTGCGTTTTCCGCCGCGTTCTGCACCGCCTCCGGCACGATCTCCGCACCGATGACGTGCGCCGCTCGCTGTGCCAGACACAGGCTGATCGTGCCCGCGCCGCAGTATAAATCCAGAACCGTATCGTCCGGCGATGCGACCGCATACTGCACCGCGCGCTCGTACAGCCGCTCTGCCTGCGTGGGATTCACCTGATAAAACGCCTGCGGCGAGAGCGTAAACGTCAGTCCGCACAAAACGTCCGTCAGCTCCGCCTTGCCCCAAAGCGTATAAAAATCGCCCGCGAGCACAACGTTGCCCTTTTTCTTGTTCACGTTCAGCACAATGCCAGTCAGCTCCGGGCACTGCACCCGCACATATGCAACCAAATCCTCGGTTTTCGCGCCAAAGCCGCGCGCAGAGACAATGCAGAGTACCGCATCTGCCGTGTGCACCGCGCAGCGCGTGAACAGATGGCGCACCGTGCCTTTGCCGGTCGCCTCATCATAGGGCGCAGCGCCGTTTTCCTGCATCCACCGGCAGACGGCGTCCGCCGCCCGGTCGGCCAGCGGCTGCTGCAGTAGGCAGGTATCCACCGGCGTCACGTCGTGGCTCGACGCACGGTAAAAGCCCTTGACCGGGACGCCGTCCTGCATGCCGACCGCATAAATGGCCTTGTTGCGGTAATGCGCCGGCGCTTCCATGCCCACGATGTGCTGCACCGCAAAATCCAGACCGCCGATGCGTCGGATCGCGTCGTTCACGCGGCCAAGCTTCATGCGCAGCTCTTCGTCATACGTCATATGCAGCAGGCTGCAGCCGCCGCATTTGCGAAAAACAGGGCAGGGAGGACGCTGCCGGTTCGGCGACGGCGTGATGCAGCGCTCCGCCTTGCCGTACACTGCCGAAGCCGTCACCTTTAAGATGCGGATCTCCCACGTCTCGCCAACAATGGTGTTTTTCACAAACACCGCCCGGCCGCCGATATGACAAACGCCGGCACCGTCGGCAGCATATCCCGTGATCTCAGCGGTATGCAGTTGATTTTTTGCAAGCATTTCCATGGAAAACTCCTAGATCAGATATTCTGCTGCGCCTCCGCAATGTGCATGTATTCGTCGTAGGTGCAGGTGCGGTCTATGATACCTTCCTCCGTGATCTCGATGATTCGGTTGGCGACCGTCTGCGTAAGCTGGTGATCGTGGCTGGTGAAAATGATGTTGTAGGGGAAGGCGGCCATGCCGTTGTTGAGCGCCGCAATGCTCTCCAGATCGAGGTGGTTCGTCGGCTGGTCGAACACGAGGAAGTTTGCGCCGCTGAGCATCATCTTGGACAGCATGCAGCGCACCTTCTCACCGCCGGAAAGCACGGAGACCTTTTTATACACATCGTCGCCGGAAAACAGCATCCGGCCAAGGAACGTGCGCAGATAGCTCTCACGCTTGTCGGTGGAAAATTGCCGCATCCAGTCAATCAGGTCATATTCGCAGCCGTCGAAATAGCTGCTGTGATCCTTGGGGAAGTAGGCCTGCGTCGTGGAGACGCCCCACTTGACCGTACCCTCGTCCGGCTCCTCATCGCCCATGAGGATCTTGAACAGCATCGTCACAGCAAGCTCATTCTTGCCGATGACGGCGATTTTATCCTCCTTGCCGACAATGAAGCTCACGTGATTGAGCAGCTTCACCCCGTCCACCGTCTTGCTCACATCCGTAACGAACAGACGATCCTTGCCCGGCTCGCGCTCGGCCTTGAAGCCGACCCACGGATAGCGGCGGCTGGATGCAGGCATTTCTTCGACTGAAATTTTTTCCAGCAACTTCCGGCGGGAGGTCGCCTGCCGGGACTTGGATTTGTTTGCGGAAAAGCGCGCAATGAAGCTTTGCAGCTCCTGAATCTTCTGTTCGGCGCGCTTGTTCTGATCCTTGACGAGCTTTTGCATGAGCTGGCTGGACTCGTACCAGAAATCATAGTTGCCGACATACATCTTGATCTTACCGTAGTCGATATCGACGATGTGCGTGCAGACGTTATTGAGGAAATAGCGGTCATGCGACACGACAAGCACTGTGCCGTCATAGTCCATCAGAAAGTCCTCCAGCCAGACGACACTAGCCAGATCGAGATTGTTCGTCGGCTCGTCGAGCAGGATGATGTCCGGATGGCCGAACAGCGCCTGCGCCAGCAAAACCTTCACCTTCAGGCGCGGATCCATATCGGACATCAGCGTCTCGTGATAGTCCGGCGAGACGCCCAGCCCCTGCAGGATGCGGGACGCATCGGATTCCGCCTCCCAGCCGCCGAGTTCGGCAAATTCCTCCTCCAGTTCGGAGGCGCGCATGCCGTCCTCATCCGTCATCTCCTCCTTGGCATAGATCGCGTCCTTCTCCTTGCCGCAGTCGTACAGCCGCTGGTTGCCCATGATGACGGTGTCCATTACCGTGTAGGCGTCATACATCGTCTGATCCTGCTTGAGGACGGACATTCTGGCCTTTGGGTCAATATAGACATGGCCGGAGGTCGGCTCCAGCACACCGGAGAGAATTTTCAGAAACGTGGATTTTCCGGCGCCGTTCGCGCCGATGATGCCATAGCAGTTACCCGCGGTAAATTGCAGATTTACCTTAGAAAACAGGGGAGAGCCGCCATATTGCAGCGACAGGTCTTCAACCGTGATCAATGTGAAAATCTCCTTTCAGAACGAATGACATGACCGCAGAGGAGCCGGCGTTGTTGTCCGCCGGCTCCTGCTGCTGTATCCTTTACTCCGCCACAATTTTTTTCAGTCTCGCATACCGCGGCATGGAGTGCTCCAGCGGCAGCTTCGGTTCGCCCTGAATCAGCGGCAGCACGTAATCAATCAAGTCGTCCGTGACCTGATTGTGCTCCGGCGTGATCCACTCCAGCGGAACCTTCTTCTCGTAGTTTGCAACCGCCGTAAGCGGAATGAGCTTTGTAGCGCAGTGATACTGACCATCCACCGTCTTGCGCTCGAACGCAACCATTTTGCCGGTCTCGCCGCCGACTGCCGCCTCCACGGCCACCTTACCGGCGTTGAACGCCTCGTCCACATCCGTCTGGGACGCAAGATGCGCGCCGCAGCGCTGCAGCAGGGACAGCTCAATGCCGCGCACCTTTGCGCCGGTGCGCTTTTTTACCATTTCTGCCAGCAGGGAGGCCAGTCCACCGAGCTGCGCATGGCCGAATCCGTCCGTTGCGGAGGTCTTCGCTTCGGAGACGAAGCTGCCGTCGGCATAATGGATACCCTCGGACACCGCTACAAGCACCTTGCCCTTTTCCGCATAAATGCGCTCTACATCGGCAAAAAATGCGTCCAGATCAAAATCGACCTCCGGCAGATAGATGAGATCCGGGCCTGCGCCAAACTTGGTCGCAACAGCGGCGCTGGCGGCCAGCCAGCCGGCGTGGCGCCCCATGATCTCGATGATCGTAATCATGCCGGTGTCATACACGGTGCAGTCCTTGGAGACCTCCATGCAGGACGTCGCAATATACTTCGCAGCGCTGGCAAAGCCGGGGCAGTGGTCCGTGCCGTAAAGGTCGTTGTCAATCGTTTTCGGCACGCCCATCACGCGGCACTCCCAGCCGCTCTTGGCCATGAACCGGCTGATCTTATCGCAGGTATCCATGGAGTCATTGCCGCCGTTATAGAAAAAGTAGCGGACATTGTATTTTTTGAAAATCTCCAGAATCCGCTGATAATCCGTGTCATCCTGTTCCGGATCCTTCATTTTATACCGGCAGGAACCCAGCTCGGAAGAGGGGGTATGCAGCAGCAAACTCAGCTCATACGGATCCTCCTGATTCATGTCATACAGCTTATCCTCCAGCACGCCCTTGATGCCGTGCGCGGCGCCGTACACTCTGGTGATTGCCTCCGACTCCAGCGCCGTCTTGATCACGCCGTAAGCGCTGGCGTTGATGACCGCGGTCGGCCCGCCCGACTGTCCAATGATGCATGCGCCTTTCAATTCGTTTGCCATAATCGTCCGCCTCCAAAAATGATATGGGATTCTGCTATTGATATTATCACAAAAATTGTGTAAAATACATTGATGACCCAAGAAAAGTGGGTTTTGGCAGCCATGTATTATAATATATGAAAGGAAGTTGAATTGTCAATGTCCATTGTAACATCGAAGGAAATGTTTGAAAAGGCCTATCAGGGCGGTTACGCCATCGGCGCTTTCAACGTCAATAATATGGAGATCATTCAGGGCATCACCGAGGCCGCAAAGGAGTGCAACGCTCCTGTGATTCTGCAGGTTTCCTCCGGCGCGAGAAAATATGCAAACCGCACGTATCTGGTCAAGCTCGTGGAAGCCGCGGTCATCGAAACCGGCCTGCCGATCTGCCTGCACCTGGACCACGGCGATTCGTTCGAGCTGTGCAAATCCTGCGTGGACGACGGCTTCTCGTCCGTCATGATTGACGCGTCCTCCAAGCCGTTTGAGGAAAACATCGCCCTGACCCGTCAGGTCGTGGAATACGCGCACGCACACGGCGCCGTCGTCGAGGCGGAGCTTGGCACGCTCGCCGGCATTGAGGACGACGTTCACGTCAGCGCGGAGGATTCCTCCTACACCCGCCCGGAGGACGTGCAGGAATTCGTGGAAAGAACCGGCTGCGACTCTCTGGCCATCGCCATCGGCACCAGCCACGGCGCATATAAGTTCAAGCCCGGCACAAAGCCGCAGCTCCGCTTCGACATTCTGGAAGAGGTTTCCGAGCGTCTGCCCGGCTTCCCGATCGTGCTGCACGGTTCTTCCTCCGTCCCGCAGGAATACGTGCAGATGATCAACGAAAACGGCGGCGCAATGCCCGGTGCGATCGGCGTGCCGGAGGATCAGCTCCGTCAGGCCGCAAGACTCGCCGTCTGCAAAATCAACATTGACTCCGACCTGCGTCTGGCCATGACCGGCACCATTCGCAAGTATTTTGCCGAACATCCCAGTGAATTCGACCCCAGAAAGTATCTTGGCCCGGCGCGCGCAAATATCAAAGAACTCGTCAAGCACAAGATCATCGACGTGCTCGGCTGCGACGGTAAAGCCTGAAACCAATCGGTTTCCACCCAAAGGAGGTTCCGCAAATGAACATCCGTGACACCTTGAAGCGCGCAGCGGCGACGTGCTTTGCCGCCGATCTGCCGGAATACGACTGGAAAACGCTCAACCTGTTTCGGGACAGCGGAGCGGGGAAGTCCCTGCTCATCCGTCTGGCTATCGCCACCGTGCTGATGGCCTGCGGACTGTTTTTCACTGCCGGCGGTGTGCTCTGGTACATTCTGCTCATTTTGTCTGTGCTCGCCGCGGGCTATGACTATCTGGCGGCCGCTATTTTGTGCATCCTGGGCGGAAAACCGCTGCGCAGCGCCGTTGGGCTCTCGGTCTGCATGATTGCCGTCATTGCCGCCGGCGCGCCGGTGGACGCCGCCGCTTTCATGATCCTGTACCGAATTGTCACCCTGTTGATCGGTTACGTCACAGATCGCACCATCCAGACCTTAGCGGATGCTGCAGGCGGGGAGATCCAATCCTCCGCTGAATTTGCCGCCCCCAAATGGACCGCTTACCTGCTGCCAGCCGGCATCATTCTGGCGGTGCTTGTGTTCGCCATACAGCTCTGGCTGAAGGAGGCTACGGCGGCAGTTGCCATCCGCAGCGCGCTGTGCGTGCTCGTCATTGCAAGCCCGCTTTCGCTGCTCGCGGCCGTTCCGCTAACGTGGTACTGCGCCGTGAACGGCGCCTACGCCAATCACGTTCTGTTCCGGAGCTGCCGCGCCATGCGCAAGCTGCTGCGCGTCCGCTCCGTCGCGCTCGACGATCGCGGCGCAGTCTCCGGCGATCTGCCAAAGCTGGTGTCAATCAAATCGGATCATCTATCGCCGGAGCTGCTGCTGAAACTCGCCGCGCATGCCGAATGCCGCTCCCACAGCCGCACGGCGCGGGCCATTCTCGCCGCTTACAATGGGCCGCTGGCGCCGGAGCTGATCGACCATGCGCTGGACATTCCCGAATGCGGCACAGAAGTGTACATTCAAAATCTCCGCATCTGCGTCGGCACCCGTGAGCTGATGATTCTCAAGGGAATCTCGATCCCGGATGAGGATCTCGCCGAGGCATACGTCGTTTACGTTGCCATCGCCGACCGTTACGCGGGGAAGATCCTGCTTCAGGAGGTCGCCAACACCGACGCCAAGCCCGCCGTCAAGGATTTGCGCGCCATGGGAGTCCGCTCTGTGACCCTGTTCAGCAGCGCGCAGAACGAGTCGGTCTCCAAGATCGCAAAATCGCTGAAGGCAGAGCAGCTCTACTGCAAGTGTACGCCGGAAGAAAAAGCACAGATCTTGTATGATATTCAGTCCGCGCTGCCCGAAGGCGACTCTCTGCTGTACGTGGATCGTGACTGTGTCTCCCATCCGGAGCATTCGCCCGCAAACGTGGACGCCTGCATGATTTTCGAAGAAAACAGCGGCCAGTTCGACGCCGATATGCTGATTCTGGACGGTGATCTGCAGCTCATTCCAGATGCGATGGAGACCGCAGCATGGGTCAATACGCTGTGCCGGGAGCATCTCATCATCGCCGCCGCAGTCAAATTGCTCCTGGTCGTTCTGGCGATTCTCGGCTACTGCACGGTTTGGTTCGCCGTTGTGCTCGACGGCGCCTCCACGCTGGGTACGCTTTTGCTGGCCATCCGGGCCTACGGCTTCAACAAGCCGCACCGCCGCGCAAAAGACTATCTGCCAAATTTCAAATCCTAATCCTTTATAAACAGCACGCAGACCGATGCGCTTGTGAGCAATCACAAATGCATCGGTCTGCATGCTGTTTGAACCTAAAGCTCGTCTGCATCGTCGTGCGGAAACGGAGGGGAGAAGCTGCTCAGGGGATTGGCGTCCGCCGCGGTGCGCAGCTCCGCGTTGTCAATATGCGTGTAGATCTGCGTCGTGTTCAGATTTTCGTGCCCCAGCACCTCCTGCAGTGTGCGCACGTCCACACCGTTTTGCAGCATCAGCGTCGCCGCCGTGTGCCGCAGCTTGTGGGCGGAGTAGAGACTGGCGTCCAGTCCGGCTTTGGTGAGATTCTTTTTCACCATTACCTGAATGCTGTCGCAGCTGATACGTGCACGCCGGTTGGAGAGAAACATTGCCGTCACGCGAGGCGGTGCAAGGAGCTTGCGAACCTCCAAATAGCGGTCGATTGCATCCCTGCAGGCGTCGTTCAGGTAGACCGTACGCTCCTTGTTGCCCTTGCCGACTACCCGGAGACTTTCACCGCGATAATCCGAGACATTCAGTCCAACGATTTCCGAAATTCTCAACCCGCAGTTTAGAAAAATACAAAGAATACAATAATCCCGCTCCCTGTTTTTCCCTTCAACTGCCGACAGCAGACGCTGGCTTTCCTCCAGTGTGAGATAGCGGGGGAGCGTCTTGGGGATCTTGGGTGAATCCAGGTCCTGCACTGGGTTTTCGTCCAACAGCTTGGCTTTCATCGTCAGGTATTTGAAAAAGCTGCGAATTGCCGATATCTTGCGCGCGCGGGAGGATGCGGACAAACCGTATTCCGGTTCCGGGCTGTTCGCTTGCTTTACACGGTCGCGGGCAAGATACGCCAAAAAGTCGTAGACCTCCGCCAACGTGACAGACGCTACAAACGGAACATCGACGTCCGCAATCGAAATTTCGTCAAGCTCCGTTGTGCGAGGCACAAGTCCGCGCGACAATTTCAAAAAACGGAAAAACGTCCGAAGGTCCAGATAATACTCATCCACAGTCGCTTTTGAGTGACCGCGAATGGTTTCGTGATAAATCAAAAAGTCCCGCAAAATCTGCGGCGCGTCGGAACGATCCACGGAAACCACCTCGTTTCGTACGCATTATACCAAAAGGGGATTCGGCATGTCCATTGACAAAATGCACATAAAATTCGGCAAAATAAAAATTTTGCCGAATTTAGGGGAGGCGTTTTTGAAAAAAGGCGCAAAACCAATTCCCATTGCTGCTGAGCTGGTTTTGCGACTCATATTTATTTTATGATTTTTTATGATTTATCCAAACACAGCGCGCAGCGCTTCGCGGACGCTGCGAACCGGAATGGTCTCCAACTGCTTGTACTGCTGCACATCGTCGCGGACGTGCGCCGGGATGACACACCGCCGGAATCCCAGCCGCGCGATCTCCGACAGGCGCTGGTTCAGATGATTTACCGAACGCACCTCGCCGGACAATCCGATTTCTCCAACCGCCGCCAAATCCGAACCTACGGGCAAATCCTTAAAGCTTGACGCCAGCGCCAGCACGATCGCCAGATCGGCCGCCGTTTCATCCAACTGTAAGCCGCCGACCACGTTGATATACGCATCACAGCCGGACAGCACCAGTCCCGCGCGCTTTTCTAGCACCGCCATCAGCAGCATGGCGCGGTTGTAATCCACGCCGTTGGCGTTACGCCGAGCACCACTGTAGCCGGACGGCGTCACGAGCGCCTGAATCTCCGCCAGCACCGGTCTGGTGCCTTCCATGACGCTGACCACGCATGTCCCCGGCGCGTTCGCCGGGCGGCCCGACAGCAGCATTTCCGATGGATTGGCAACCTCTTTCAATCCGCTGTCAATCATTTCAAAAACGCCGATCTCGTTGGTCGAACCGAAGCGATTCTTCGCAGCACGCAAGATACGGTATGTCAGGCTCTGATCGCCCTCAAAATATAGGACGCAGTCCACCATGTGCTCCAAAACCTTGGGGCCGGCAATGCTGCCCTCCTTGTTGACGTGTCCTACCACGAACGCCGTGTAGCCGCTGTCCTTGGCCGAGCGCATGATGCGCATGGTACACTCCCGCACCTGGCTGATGCTGCCCGGCGTCGCGGAGGTCTCCGCATCAAACATAGTCTGGATCGAGTCTACGATCAAAACCGTCGGCTGCAGTTCATCAACGGCGGCAAGCACAGCGCCAAGGTCTGTCTCCGCCAACACGTAGATGCTCCCCTGATCGACTCCAAGGCGCTGTGCGCGCATTTTGAGCTGGCGCTGGCTCTCTTCACCGGAGACATATAAAACCCGCTCCTGCTCGCCGATTTTGCCGCAGAGCTGCAGCAACAGCGTAGATTTGCCGATACCGGGCGCGCCGCCCACCAGAACGAGCGAACCACGCACGGCGCCACCGCCGAGTACGCGGTCAAATTCCCGGATTCCTGTGGAAAATCGGAGCTCTTCCTGCGCATCCAGCTCGGATAGCAGCTTAGGCACCGTGATTTTCCTGGCTTTGCTGCCGACGCTGGATTTCGGCTCTTTGGGCGCTTCGGTCAGCGTGTTCCACGCGCCGCACGCGGGGCACTGCCCCATCCACTTTGCGGTTTCGTTTCCGCACTCCGAGCAATAAAAAACGGTCTTGGCTTTCATGTGATCCTTCCTGTCTGCGGCAGCGTCTGCCGGTACTGTAAGTAGGACGCAAGAATCACCGCCGCCAGCTTGGTCTGATAGCCGGGATCGGCCAGGCACGCAGCCTCGTCCGGATTGGACAGAAAACCGCACTCCACCAGTACCGCTGGGCAATGAACATTGCGCATCAGATAGATTTTCTCGGAAATGGGCGCGGCCACGCGCCGGTTTTCCGGATTGAGATAGGCGTTCAGATTCTCGTGCATCATCGCGCCGAGCACATCGCTGCCTTCCGTCGCGGCGTACAGCACCTGCGAGCCGCGCGGCGAAGTGTGCGGGAAACAGTTTTGATGAATACTGATTAAAACGGCGTTGGAAACTGCGTTGATCTGCTCCACGCGCTGCTTTTGGTCGGCAACCTTCCGCTGCGCTGTCGTCGTCGCGGAATCCGGATACGCGATGTCGGCGGAGGTACGCGTCATCACAACCGGCACACCTGCAAGCTCTGCCAGCGCACGCAGGCGCTGCGTGATCTGCAGATTCACTTCCGCCTCGATCATGCCGTTTGCGGAAACGGCGCCGCCGTCCTCCCCGCCGTGCCCGGCATCAAGGATCAGCGTACATTTCTGGTCCGTCATCGCCGCCGTCTCCTGCGCATCGGACAGGTAGACCACCGAAACGCAGCAAAAGCCTGCAATGAGCGCCATGGCGAACAGGAAAAACAACACCCGCTTCCAGAAAAAATGCATCTGCAAAGTCCTCACCCCTATTTCCACTATATGCAGACACATTGGAATCCATTATACCGTTGTTTCCCTCCCCCGTCAACGCAGGAAAAAAGCAGAGCGGTTCGGTGAACCACTCTGCTTTTCACAATTCAATTCTGCGCCTTTACCTTTGCGAGGAACTGTTCCAGACGATCCATGCCTTTCTGAATGTTCTCCATAGAGGTGGCATAGCTCCAGCGGACGAAGCTCGGCGCGCCGAAAGCCGTGCAGGAGACGACGGCAACCATACTCTTTTCGAGGAACAGCCGTGCAAAATCGTCGGCCGTTGCAATGACTTCGCCGTCGATGGTCTTTCCGAAGAGCTGTTCGAGATTCATCATCACGTAGAACGCGCCGTTCGGCGTCAGACAGCTCACGCCATCCATCGCGTTCATACGGCTGACGAGATAGTTGCGGCGCTCCTCAAACACTTTGCGCATCGCCTCGACCTCATCCTGTGGGCCTTCCAGCGCCTCCTGTGCGGCGTACTGCGCCATCGTGGCCGGTGCGCCGGTGGAGTGGCTCGCATAGCTCGACATCGCGCTGGCAACCGGCTTTTCCGCAACCGCATAGCCGACGCGCCAGCCGGTCATGGAATACGTCTTGGAGACACCATTGATCAGAATCGTGTGCGCCTTGACGTCCTCACCCAGCGTGGGGATGCTCGTAAAGCGTGCGCCATCGTAAATGAGCTTGTCGTAGATCTCGTCGGCAATGATAAAGAGATCGTGCCTGACGCAAACATCCGCCAGCGCCTGCAGCTCTTCCTTTGTGTAGATCGCACCCGTCGGGTTCGAGGGGTTGTTGATCATCACGGCCTTCGTCTTTTCGGTAATGGCCGCTTCGAGCTGCTCGGCAGTGATCTTGAAATTCTGATCCTCGCCCGCCGTGACGACGACCGGCACACCGCCCACAAGGCGGATCATCTCATAGTAGCTGACCCAGTACGGCGCAGGAAGAATGACCTCGTCGCCCGGATCGACCAGCACCGCAAGCGCAAGATACACGCTGTGCTTCGCACCGCTGGCCACAACAACCTGCGTTTCATCATAGTCAAGGTCGTAATCTTCCTTCAGACGCTTGCAGACCGCCTTTCTCAGCGGCACAATGCCAGCGGCCGGGGTATACTTGGTCTGGCCGTCGCAAATCGCGCGAATGCCCGCGTAGCTGATGCGGTCCGGCGTTTCAAAGTCCGGCTCGCCGGTACCGAAACCAACGACGTCCTTCCCTTCCGCTCTCATCTTTTTCGCCAGGGCGTTGACAGCCAGCGTGGCAGACGGGCTGACCGCCGCCGCGATCTTGGAAATAGCCTTCATAGATAACGCTCCTTCTTCTCTGGTGTACTTTTTCCTGTCAAAATTATAACCCGTCGAAGGAAAAATTGCAATTTCTACCCTACACAAAATGGTCAGAAAAATGCCATATAATTTTATAAGATTATGCAGATGAGCGTTCCGCTGCCGTCATTGATGATGCGCTGGAGCGTCTCCTGCAGCTTGCAGGCCGCTTTCTCCGGCATGCTGCGGATTTTCGTCTCAAGCCCCTCAGCGGCAATGGTGTAGAGGGATTTTCCAAAGATGTTGGACTCCCAGATCTGGTTCACATCCCCGTCGAAGCCCTGCAGGAGGAAGCCCAGAATTTCGCTTGAAGCGCTCTCCCCTCCCAGCTCCGGCGAGACCTCCGTCTCGATGTTCGCCTTGAGCATATGGATCGACGAAGCGCTCGCCTTGAGTCGCACGCCGTACCGCCCGCCCTGCCGGACGATTTCCGGCTCCTCCAGGTGCATCTCCTCCGCTGTCGGCATCACCACGCCGTAGCCCTTGGTGCGAACGTCTTCCAGCGCGCTGCGGATATGGTCGTAATCCTTTTTGATAACGCTCATCTCCGTCAGGACGGAAATCAGCTCGCCGTCGTTGTGGATCTCCAGCCCCGACTGGCGGCTGATGATGCTGTAATACAGCGCGCGCGGGAATTCCAGCACATAAAGCACCCGGCCGGAATCGACTGCGAGCGACGCCACGCGGGCGGAGGCGATCATGTCATTCTGACGCAGCGCCTCCGCGACCGGGCGCGCGTCGCGCAGCCGGTGCAGAGCGTTCATCTGCTCGGAGAGGACGCCGAACAGCTGCGTTTTCACCTCGTTCGTCACCGGCAGCACATCCATCCACTCCGGCATCTGAAAGCCGACCTCCGTGACGGAAAACTCCAGCAGCACCGCTTTCAGGATCGCGGAGATATCCTGTTCGTTCAGCTCCTGACAGTTCACCGGTATACACGCGGCGTCATATCGGCTCTGCAGCTCCTGTGCCAGCGCTTTCGTTTCCTGTGATTCCGGCACGCGGGAGTTCAGCAGGATCAAAAACGGTTTGTCAATGGCTTTCAGCTCAGAAATGACGCGCTCCTCAGCGGAGAGATAATCTTCACGCGGGATCTCCGTAATACTGCCGTCCGTCGTCACCACGATTCCGATCGTCGAATGGTCGCCGATGACCTTCCGTGTCCCCTGCTCCGCCGCCTCGCTCATCGTCACCTCATGGTCGAACCACGGCGTCGTCACCATGCGCTCGCTGCCGTCCTCATATTGTCCGGTCGCGCCCGGAATCATAAATCCGACGCTGTCGATCAGCCGCACGGACGCGCTGATGCCCGCCTCCAGCTCCACGGAGACGGCTTCCTCCGGCACAAACTTCGGTTCCGCCGTCATGATCGTGCGTCCGGATCCGCTTTGCGGCAGTTCATCCTTGGTTCGCTCGCGGACGTATACATTCTCAATATTCGGGATCACAAGCGTCTCCATGAAGCGCTTGATGAATGTAGACTTTCCGGTGCGAACCGGACCGACGACGCCGATATAGATATTCCCGTCTGTGCGGGCAGCAATGTCTGCGTAAATAGAAGAATTGTCCATTCTGTCGCCCTCTCTTCACCAGTCTTATCAGAACCTTATGAAGAAACGGACAGGGATATGCCAAAAGCGGACGCCGCATTGCAGCATCCGCTTTATCGTCATGGCATATAAAATTGCGCCGTCTGGGTATGCCGTTGGCTGACTGTGACGGTCAGCTCCGGAAACTGCACGCGCAGACTCTCTGCCAGCGGCGGGATGACCACGTTCTCCGTACAGAAATGGTCGGCGTCGATGAGGTTCATTCCCAGTTCCTTCGCCGCAAGGAAGCGGTCATATTTGATGTCCGCCGTCACGAACGTGTCGCAGCCGAGCGCTTGTGCCAACTCCAACATATCCC
>ULWX01043373.1_pt1 | contig 35448 bp, 31 predicted proteins | sample 1960851 | NCBI WGS metagenome assembly ULWX01 (sample SAMEA4835826, study PRJEB28245) | human gut metagenome | biome: gut microbiome; material: fecal sample | place: Denmark | collected 2008 | reverse complement strand
GGGGCTTTTTGTCTATTGTCCGTTTTTACTGGTTCGGTTCAACATAGCGTGTGCCTTTCCTTGGTGTTCCTTCCTTATCGTAATCAACATTGCAGCGGGCAGACTTCTCAAACTGTGCATCCATGAACTTCTCCAGTCCAATAACAGCTATGTATTTGCCATTAGAAAGAAGATGATCTACCGCAGCTCGAGTCCATTTCGCTTTTCCGGTCGGGGAAGATATTTGTTTTGCTTGAAGCATATCTACGACCTTTCCCAAACTTGCTCCTGCCATATAGAAATCAAAAATCATACAGACAACATTTGCTTCACTTTCGTTAATTTCAAGTGTGCCGTTGCTGGTTAAAGTAAAACCATATGGTATTCTCATGTTTTGTTCCTCCTAAAAAATAAGAATTCCTATGCTGTCGCCCCACCCGAGAGGCAAAACATAGGAATATTGAATATTCTGTTTTCTTCACGCTATCATTCTGTACAATTATAGAACCTGTTTTTTCTCATTTTACAGTCAAAAACGACAAAACCTGCGTATAATCATCATTTTACGCAGGTTTTGTCTAATTTGGTGCCGGTGACCGGACTCGAACCGGTACGCCGTTTCCGGCAAGGGATTTTAAGTCCCTGGTGTCTACCATTCCACCACACCGGCAAATTTACCTATATAATTTATCACTAATGCCCGGAAGTGTCAATAACAAGGATGAGATGCCCCCCTTTCTCCGCACCTTTCAGGGTAAAAATATGCAGCGATGATACAATTCTTAATTTTTTCAAATAGTTTCAAATTTCTCTTGCATTTCGTTTCAATTTGTCGTAATATTGTAACCACTTAGAGATGTTTCGCTGTGCGGGCCGTCGGTTTGCAGCTTTATCAAAAAGTATACAAGCCTTAATCTTTATTAAGTTTACCTTGAGGCGGTAGACGGTGCCTGAGCGCGATGTTATAATTTCTACATAAGACACGGAATGATCTATCAAGGAGGAAGAGACATGAACAAACGCCTCAAAACTTTTATTGCCAGCGTATGCGTGGCATCGTCCCTGATTTCCGGCGTGGCAGTGAGCGCCTTCGCCGAGGACATCAAGTACACCCTCAAAAGCGGAGACACTGTTCTGGCCGTGTGTCAGAACCTCGGCATTGATTTTTACAAAAATCAGGCCTGGATTACCAAGAAAAACAACATCAAGGACTATTCCCGCCTGAAGGTGGGCCAGACCATCATCCTGCCCGGCAAGGGCTCCGCTGCGGAGACTCCCCCCAGCATCACCGGCGGCACTGCCGCGGAGGGCAGCAAGGGTGATGCCGTGCTCAAGGGCGACGATTTTATCAGCGGCTACCTTATCACCCACACCATGGCCTCCGGGGAGACTGTCGGAGGTGTGTGCGCCGCGCTGGGCATTGATTTTTCCTCCAACTCCGACATGATAATGAAGCTCAACAACATCAAAAGCTGGAACAAGGTCCCGGCCGGAAAGGTTCTCCAGCTTCCCGCCACCAAGGCCCCATCAAGCGGCAGCTGCGTCAAGATTGTGGCTCACAAGATTGCTTCCGGCGATACCGCATATGCCATCTGCAACAGCTACGGCATCAGCTATGACAGCAGCCTTTCTCTGATGAAGGTTCTCAACAATAAGGACGATTTTGCCGCCATCAAGGCCGGTCAGCTCCTCTATCTGCCCGTGCCCGGCACCGTCTCCTCGAGCGGCGGCTCCGCTGGCGGCTCCACCGGTGGTTCTACCGGCGGCAGCACTACTACTCCTACCCCCGCAAAGCAGTATAACATCTATACCTACATCTCAAACGGCACCCTCCAGCTTCAGGTCAACGGCAATGCCGTGTCCAAGGCCAAGGCGGGCGACACTATCAAAATAGTCAACACCCCCAACACCGGCTACGCGCTGGATAAGGTCACCGTCTACAAGGCGGACGATGAGGCAAAGACCGTCGAAGTGAAGGACGGCAGCTTCAAGATGCCCGAATATGATGTAGTCGTCAAGGTCGAGTTCAAGGCCAGCACCTGACAGGTATTATCAATGCCCCGCCTTTCGGCGGGGCATATTTTTTGCTTTTTCCCTCCCGCTTCCGGCGGGGCAGATATCTATGATTAATCCCCGCCATCCGGCGGGGATTAATCTATTTTAGGCCTATTTCAGGCTCATTGCCGCGACAAGGGCGGCGGAGACACATGTGCAGACGATAAACACCTTTGACGGGGTGCTGGTCAGAAAGCCCATCAGCGGATTATATCCGTCGAGCACGGTTATCACGATAAGCCCCAGCGCGAGGGCGAGGGCAATTTTGGCCAAGGCTCTTTTCATGCTTCTCCCTCCCTGCCAAGGTCTGTCTCTTTTATAAGCAGGATATCCCCAAGCTCTCTGGGGCTGCTCTGGCGGTTATAAAGCGCGCCGTTAAAGGTCATCGTCGCTGAGGCGCCGCCGTCAAGATTATAGGCCGCCGTGCAGCCAAGGTCCGCAAAAAGCTGAGCGAGCTCTTCAACGGTCATTCCTCTTGACCAGCCCTCCTGTCTGCCGTCGCAGACGACAAAGCAGTAGTGCCCCGGCTCATAGTAGCCTATGGCGCTTCTGGGGTTGCCGCGGGCTATTGCGCCGCTGGTGTTGAAGTCTGTCTTGGGCCTGCCCTCATCGTCCAGCAGCTCCGGCCCGAATTTCCACACCTGATAGGGCTTTTTCTCGAGAATATCCTCAACCTTGTATTCGTCCGGGCCAAAAGTCTCCATGGTGCCATCGTAATACAAAACACAGATATCGCACACCGTCTGCTTGTCCTGATACATAACGCCGTTGCGCACGTAAAAACCGTATGCCCCCTGACTGTTACAGTAATCGCCGTTGATGCTTATGAGCGCCCCTGCCATCTCGGCCAGCTCCTCGGCCGGGGTGCTGATATAGCGGCTGTAGCTTTCGTTTTCCACATAGGTCTGGAAGTTATTCACGTCGGCCACATATATATCCGCCACATACCAGGTCTGCTGATAGCCGTTGAGCTCCTGTGAATTTGTGCTGATGGTAATGGAGACCTGAGGGCTCGTGTAGGAATTCTCCGTCCACACCGGCTCATCCGAAAAATGCTCGCTGAACTTTATCTGCCACGGTGTGCGTTCGTCGGGCTCCTCGCTCGGTGCGGGGCTTGAGACCGGCTCGACCACCACAGGCTCGCTCTTTTCCGTGAACAGCCCCATTCTGGGCAGCACATGGTGAAACAGCGCGAAAATGCAGAGGAACAGCCCCGTGAGCAAAAGCTCCTCAATAATCAACAAAAAAACTTTTTTCTTCTTCATATGCCGAATATTTCCCGCGCGGTGCGCGCGTGGGTCATTCCAAATTTCCGAAATACTGCTCATATTCCTGCCCGGACATGAGCAGGCGTTCTCTTACTGTTCCCGCAAAGTATTTGCAGTATCCGCCTTTGCCCCAGTTGCCGAGGACATTGTACAAAAACCCGTCCAGATGCCGCTGCCACTGCTCGGGCGTGTATTCCCAAAGCTCGCCGTCCCGCTCAAGCTCCGGGCGAAGCTCGTCGGCAAGCTTATCCATCACGGCGAAGGCGTTCTCCTCAGACAGCGGCCCCGCGAGATACTCCGAGGTTTTTTCAAGCACAAGGCGCCTGAAATCCTTGTTATCCAGCAGCTTTGATATGAGCAGGTTAAAGGCATATCCGTTTTCCGTGGCCATCGCAAAGCGCCCATGGACGAACAGACCCAAGTCTAGATCGACCAGCGCGTAGTGCAGCTTCTGGTCCTCCTCGGTGTAGTAAAAGCGCATATTGGGGGAGTTTATATCGAGATTGCCGCTGTATGCCTCAATAACGCCCCAGGCGATGATGCTGTCAAGGTCGAGATGCTCCTCGGCATAGCGGTAATTATCAGGGTCGCTCATGTCGTTATTCATCACGAAGCTGTATATTTCCGCGGCGGCGCTGTCGGCATCCCATTTGCCCTTCCACATATGAACCTTATCCTCGTCGTAGCCGTAATGTCGGGCAAAATGCTCCGGCGAATGTGCCTCGCGCAGGGCGTATATGCCCCAGTATTCGCCGTTAATGTAGAGCACCGCGTACTTATACGCCTGCGTGGAAAGCCCCGGCTCGCAGTCCATCGCCAGCTCGTGCATGGTGATATCTCGCATATTTGTAGAGAAAGAGCTCTCCTGCGCGGCGCGGAGCAGTATGGAGGAGAACTCCGTGACTCCGTTTTTGAACACATCGCTCTCAAGCTCCCCGCCGTAAACATCCCTGAAGTTGAGCTTGTATGACTTCTTTCTCTGGGCATAGCGCGAGGTCGCCCCGTGGAGCTTTACTCCGCAGGCGGTCTCAAAAGAGTCCTCCCCGTCGAAAAACTCGATATTTCCCGGTCTCTCCAGATCCTCACCGGGTCTGTAATATATGCCGGTGCGGCGGTCGGAAAAATCGTCCGGGTCGATAACAAGGCTCGCCACGGGCAGGCTGTGCCCCTCGTTGATGATGAAGCTGAGCGTCAGCTCCCGGCCGGGAAGCTTCCCCTCTTCGATGCAGACCGCCCTGAGCGCGGTGGTCCTGTCAAAGCTCAGCGGCCCGGTATACTCAAAGGACTCGCTGTCCGGTGTGCTCCCGTCGAGGGAATAGAAAATTTTCCCGCTCCCTGTCAGCTCCACGGTGACGCTGTCTACACCCTCAAAAACGCCGCCCTCTTGCGATGCAGCGGGCATTGCGGATATCATTCTGGCACCGTCGGAGTTGTTTCTCCTCACGGTGGCGCGCTCAAAGTAGAAAAATCCGTTTTGCTCCGGCAGCCGCCCGATGCTCCCGCCGACGGGGATGTCGTGCAGGGAGACATAGTCGGCTATGCTCCCGTCCTCCCGGATAAGGTAGCACTGCTCCCGCAGGCTGTCAAGGGCGAAGGGCACATCGTCCGTACATTCCAGAGTGTAGAACTCGCCGGGGATGATGCTCCTGTCCGGCAGGGGGTATCTGTTCTGCCCGTCTTTGCTGTCCGAGAGGTAATAGTCCCCGAGATATACCGGCTCATCGGAGGTGTTTAAAAGCTCAATAAGGTCGTTGTATTCCCCTGCGTTATTGGGATAAAGACGGTTGAAGACTACGACCTCGTTTATGGCAAGGGCCGGCGTCTCCCGCGCAGCCTGAAAACGCTCATATCCGGCGTCGGTGTTCTCATATCCGGGCGTCGGGAAGCGGCATGGGGTGAAAGCCCCGTCCTCGCCGCGAACAAAGCTGCAATCGTCCTCCGCCGCGCTGAAGCTGACAGAGTCCATAACATTTCCGGCGCCGTCTTTAAGCTCAAGGCTCTCTCCTTTGGAGGAAAGCCCCGTATGTACATAGTTCTGCCCCGCTCCGCTCTCCGAGCACAGCAGCAGCGCATATCCCCCCGGCTCAAGGCTCCGCTCCGGCAGGGCGGCTCCGGATATCGTCCACCCTGACAGCTCGACCGTCTCCGCCGAGATATTATGCAGCTCTATCCAGTCCGGGAAACCGCCCGCCTCGTCCATGAGGGTGCTCTTATTCACGCTCATAAGCTCGCTTATGAGCAGCGTCGGCACCGGCTCAGGGGCCGGGGTCTCAGTCTCGACGACCGGCGCGGGGTCCTCTCCGCCGCAGGCGGTGAGCAGCGCCGCCGCAAAAACGCCCGCAAGCAGGAGCCTTTTGTTCCTTCGCTCTCTCACTTGCCCTCCTAATAGCTGCTGCTCGCAGCCGCCAAGAACTCCCCGTCCTCATTTTGCAGCATGACGAGCTTCATGTTGTTCTCCGTGGTCACTTCGCCTTTCAGACCGACAGTGTCTACCTTATAGCAAAAATCCGCCAGATAGTAGCCATTGCCAAGATCCATCAGGTGCCTGAAGTCCACGCTTTGCAGCTCATCGCCCCGGCTTGCCGTGTAATTTAGGCCGGACGCGGCATAGAGCATACGCTTTTGCAATGTGCTGCCCTCAAGCATGAGCTTTGAAAGGTTTTTATAATAGCCATAGCTGCTCCTGCTGGGGTTGGAGGCGTAGAGAATATAGGCATCGAGAAATTCCTCGCAGAAATCCATGACAGCCTGCCGCTGCGGCTTGGGGCAGTTGTCGATAAAGAGCTCCTCCGTCACGGTGTCATAGCTCTTTCCCTCAGGGCTTATCATTTTAAGCTCGGGCTTTACCAGATACCCTCCGGTGGTGTACTCAACAAGGTTTGGCAGCGGCACCTCGCCGTTATAAAACTCGTCTAAAATCTCATAGCGGGCGGCGCTGTCCTCAACAATCAGCTCGGCTGAACACTCCGCTGTCCAGTCCTCGGGCAGGCTGAACCTGTCCTCGCCGCGCAGGGGCGTAAAATCAAACTCCGCGGAGCTGACAGCTAATTTATCAAAGCCGAAAAGGCTCTTGCCGGTGCTCTCAATGCTGAGCTTTCCCAGCTGCGTCTCGCCGCGGCGCACAAGATACACAAGCGCGTCGCTCTCCTTATCGCGGAGCTTCACCACGTCCGCCCCATGCACCGCGTCGGCAATATAGGCGTAGCAGTCCTCCTCCGGCATGATGGAGAAATTGAGCGTGGAGACTGTGCTTTCGGCAAGCTCATGGATGCTCTCGCTGTCAAGCCCGCTCACATACCCTTCGGCCACTGTCGCGGGGCGGGTATTTTCATAGTCGTTCAAAAACAGCGCGAGCACAATAAGCGCGAGCAGGATAATCCCCGCCAGCACAGCGCCGTATATGAGCGCGGCCTTTTTGAAGCCCTTTATCCTCTTCTCTTTCATCGGCTGCCCTCCGTCTGCTTGAGCACCACAAAAGCGGTGGGAATCGGGCGGATGCCTATAACCGAGGCGCAGTTATTCACATACCCGTCGTTATACCACATCATGCTCGACGAGCCGCCGTCCATGTTCACGGCGTTGACCGCGCCGAAATCGAGCATTATCTCCGCCTCGTCCATATATGTCGCGCCGAGGCTGACGACCTGCCGCCCGTCAATGACCAACAGCAGGAAGGCCCCGTCCGCCCGCTGACCTATGGCGGTTCTGGGGTTGACGCCGCTCTCGAGCGTCGCCTCGGACATCATTTCGCCGTTTTGGACAAGCACCGGCCCGTAGCTTGCGCCGTACATTATATTTTCATCCTTCGCGTCCTGCCCGCTGCGGCAGCCGACATGCAGGATGTGGTCCTCGTCGATGCCGGCGAAGCCCTGCTTGACTCCGCCGCCGTAATGCACGCCGTTATTCACGACAAGGCCCTCCGGCATGCTGCCGTTGCCCTGCCCGCCGGCGTCCTCAAACGCGCCGCCGTTTATCGCGGCCACAGCGTCATACATCTTGGCAAACTCCTCCACCGTGTAGCCCCGACCGCCATAGCTTGCGGGGTCGGTGCCTAAAATGACGCGCGAGGGGTCAAGCACTATCATCATATACCCGGTGTAGCCCTCGCCGCTGACGTCCTGAAGGATTATCCCGTCCCCGTCGTCATCGGTGAAGCCGTATTCATCCGTCACCACGCCTGAGGCGGCATCGGAGATGTTTATAAGGCTCAGGTCGGTCGCGACAGCCTCGGTCTGCTCCTCGGCGTTCATTATCGCGTTTATCTCTTCCTCGCTGCAAAAAATATCCGGCAGGAAGCCGATGGCGCTTGTCTCCTTGGTCGAGTGCACAAAAAGCCGGGCCGCGGTGTCAGACGGGCCCTTGACAAAAATGTATATCGCTCCCAGCGCGCCGAGCAAAAGAAGCGCAAGCGTTTCAAGCAAAATCAGCAGTGCGCGCAGGATATATTTTCCTGTGCGTCCGTGCTTTTTCACCTGCTCATTTTCCATTCAGATGCAATCCCCCTAAGCCTGTCAAGGCAAGTTTCGGAATTTTAGCCTGTTTTTCAGTATATCATGCAGGAATATAAAAGTAAAGTTGGCAGAGAAAATTGATTTCGTCTGTCAACTTTTTTCGTGCTTATAAAAGTGTTTCCGCCGCGCTCTCACCGTAAATGGTGACGCCCTCGGCCTTGAGCATTTCCGCCGCAACGCCGTCCCCCTCGGTGAGGGTGCCGGTGAAGCTGCCGTCATATATCCGGCCCGAGCCGCAGGATGGGCTGTTCTCCTTGAGCAGGGCCTTCTTGCAGCCAAAACGCCTTGACAGCTCAAGTGCGGTCTCCCCGCCCTTATTAAACTCGCCGGTCACATCCGCGCCGAGCTTGCTTACGACCTTATCCCCCAGCCGCTCACTCGGCTGGCGGGGTATGGGCAGGCCGCCCGCCGTCTCCGGACATACCGGGACGAGCCGGTATTTTTCCCGCAGCCGCCGCAGCAGCGCATCAGGCAGGCGGTTGCTGCCGCCGCTGTATTTGCAGTCTGCCCCCAAAAGGCAGGCGCTGATCAGCAGATTTTCCATATCTACCGCCTCCTCATGCTGATGCCTAAAAACGCCCCGCAGACGCCGCCGATGATGTGCGTCAGCTGGGAAATGTTGTCGCTGAGGACCACGCCGTCAACAATCTCACCGCCGACATAGAGAATCAGCACTAAGATAAGCGTGATGGGGATATACCCGTCCTTCATGCCGGCGAGGGAGGACATGACGATCATCATGAACACTATGCCCGAAGCGCCGAGCAGCGCAGTGTGCGGGAAGAACACCCACTGCACCATGCCGGAGACAAAGGCCGTAAGAAATATCGCCCAGAACAGGCAGCGGCTGCCGTATTTCTCCTCAAGCGGCGGGCCGACGACGAGAATCATCATCATGTTGCCGATATAGTGGGCATAGCTGCTGTGCCCCAGCACGTGGAGCACAAAGCGCGGATATGTAAGAGGGTCAGCGAGCGACGAGCGGTAGACGCTGAAAAGCAGCGCATCCGTCTTATGCCCGGTAAGCTGCCCGAGGATAAGCGCGCCGAGGGAGATAAGCGCAAAGCTCAGCACCACCGGGGAATTGTATTGAAGCCTTATTCCCCGCCTCATTCAATAGCCTCCGCGAGGGCGGCCTCGTAATACTTGGCGGTGTTTGCGTCAAAGCAGACCATGCGCACCCGCTCAATCTCCGGGTGGCTCTTGAGATAGTCAAGAATGGTGTTCACGGCGATTTTGGAGGCCTTATCCAGCGGGAAGTGGTACACTCCCGTGCTGATAGACGGAAAATCCACCGTGGCGCAGCCGTTTTCCGAAGCGAGAGTCAGGCAGGAGCGGTAGCACGAGGCCAGAAGCTCCGCCTCACCCCGGCTGCCCCCGTGCCATACGGGGCCGGGCGTGTGGATAACATGCTTTGCGGGGAGCTTATAGCCAAGGGTTATCTTGGCCTCACCCGTCTTACAGCCGTTAAGCGTCCTGCATTCGGCAAGAAGCCCCGGGCCTGCCGCGCGGTGGATAGCCCCGTCCACTCCGCCGCCGCCGAGCAGCGAGCAGTTGGCGGCGTTGACAATGGCGTCAACGCTCTGGCGGGTTATATCGCCCTGTATGATCTGCAAGCGTTCCTTCATGGCATTACTCCCCTATTATATGCACTGCACCGTCACTTCGCCGTCCGCGGCGGACAGCTCCACAGCGGTGACATTCTCGCCCCGGCTGTCGATAAGCTTCTGGGCAATGACATCCTCGATTTCCTTCTGGATAAGCCTGCGCAGGTTTCTCGCGCCGTAGGTGACGGAGTAGCCCTTCCTGGTGAGATGGTCCGTAAGCGCGGCATCCCAGCGCAGCTCGATGCCCTTTGCGAGCATCAGCTCCCGGAGCTCATTCAGCATAAGCTCCGCGATGGCGCGGAAGTTATCCTCCGTGAGCTGCTCAAAGCAGATGACCTCGTCAACGCGGTTTATAAACTCTGGGCGCAAAAACTCATTGAGCGCCTTCATCGTGCGCTCGCGGCTCATGTCGCTGAGGCTGCCGCCGAAGCCGACGCTGCCGGTCTTGGTGTTGCTGCCGGCGTTGGTGGTCATGATTATAATGGTGTTTTCAAAATTCACGGTGCGCCCCTGCGCGTCGGTTATTCTGCCGTCATCGAGAATCTGGAGCAGAATGTTCATCACATCGGGGTGCGCCTTTTCAATCTCGTCAAAGAGAATGACGGAGTAGGGGCGGCGGCGGATCTTCTCGGTGAGCTGGCCCGCCTCGTCATAGCCGACATAGCCCGGGGGTGAGCCGATGATGCGCGAGACGGCGAACTTCTCCATAAACTCCGACATGTCAAGCCTTATCAGTGATTCGGGGCTGTCGAACATATCGGCAGCGAGGCGCTTTACAAGCTCCGTCTTACCGACGCCCGTACCGCCAACGAAAATAAAGCTCACGGGCTTGCGCTTGACCTTAAGGCCGACCCTGTCGCGCTTGATGGCGGCGCAGAGCGTGTCAACCGCCTTATCCTGACCGACGATGTGCTCCTTGAGGCGCTTATCAAGCTGAGACAGGCGCTGGAGCTCATCCTCCTTTATTGTGGAGGCGGGTATCTTGGTCCAGAGCTCAATTATGCGCGCGAGGTTATCCACCGTAAGCTCCGGGGCGTCTGCGCTGTCAAGCGTTTTAAGCTCCTGCTCAAGCTGCATTTCCTTGCTGCGAAGCTGGGCAATGCGCTCATAGCGCTTGTCAAGCTGCTCGTTGGCGTCGTCCCCCTTTGGCGGCTCCGCGCTCATAAGCGCCTCCCGCTCAAAGCGGACGTTTTCAAGGTCGCGCTGAGCGAGCATCCGGCGGTTTATCGTCTCATCCTTGAGGTTTACATCGGAGCAGGCCTCGTCGATGAGGTCGATGGCCTTATCCGGCAGAAAGCGGTCGGTGATATAGCGCTCGCTCATGATAACCGCCCTGCGGCACATCTCGTCAGGGATGCGCACACCGTGATACTGCTCATAATAGTGGGCGATGCCCTTTATTATCTCAACGCTGTCCTCAATCGAGGGCTCATTCACCGTCACCGGCTGGAAGCGGCGCTCAAGGGCAGAGTCCTTCTCGATATGCTTGCGGTACTCGGCAAAGGTCGTCGCGCCGATGACCTGAATCTCGCCGCGCGACAGGGCGGGCTTGAGGATGTTGGCAGCGTTCATGCTGCCCTCGGCATCCCCCGCGCCGACGATATTGTGCACCTCGTCAATGACAAGAATGACGTTGCCCTGCTTGCGTATCTCCTCTATAAGGCCCTTCATGCGGCTTTCAAACTGGCCGCGAAACTGCGTCCCCGCGACAAGGGCGGTGAGGTCGAGCAGGAACACCTGCTTATCCTGAAGCTTATACGGCACATTGCCCATGGCAATGCGCTGTGCAAGCCCCTCGGCGATGGCGGTTTTGCCGACGCCTGGCTCGCCTATCAGGCAGGGGTTATTCTTCTGGCGGCGGTTCAGGATCTGGATAACGCGCTCAAGCTCCTCGGCGCGGCCTATCATGGCGTCGAGCTTGCCCTCGCGGGCTCTGGCGGTCAGGTCAATGCAGTAATTATCCAGAAACTTGCGCTTGGGCTGCTTGCCGCTGTCCTTCTCGGGGCGGGGGCGGTTATCCTGCGGCTGGCTCTTGTCGCCGCCCGCCTGATTGCCGCCGAAAAGGCGGTTTAGGAAGGGGAAGGTGGCGGTTTTGCCGTCGTCCTCGTCCGCGTCCCCATCGTCAATGGCCATGAGCTCCTCCGCGCCGTTGAGGGCGCTGAGCATATCGCTGGAGATGCTCTCAAGGTCCTCGTCGGAGATGCCCATCTTTTCAATCATATCGTCCACGGGCTTTATGTGCAGCTCGCGGGCGCACTTGAGGCACAGGCCCTCGTTCTTGGTCTGGCCGTTTTCTATTTTTGTTATAAACACTACCGCCACATTCTTACCGCAGCGGGAACACATTGTTGCCTGCATTTTTACCTCCGTGGAAAAAGTTAAGGTTTGCTTTATTCAAAGGCTCCCTCTGACGAGGGAGCTGGCGCGTAGCGCCTGAGGGAGAGATGTTTGCGCTTATACGAGGTTTGTTACGGGATTACGCTATGCGCTGCTTTGAATAGTGTGCAAAAGCGCCGGAATTTGTCGACACCTTGTATTACAGCAGTCCGCCGGTCACGAAGCCGAAGGAGAGGAAGAAGCGCGCAAGCGCCGCGTCATTGAGGCTGTCCTTGATGATAAGGCCCAAAAAGCCCAGCAGCCAGCACAGCAGCACGCAGTACAGGCAGCCCTTGAGGCAGCCCGCAACAGCGCCGCCGATCGCGTCCGCCGTCTCGTGCATGGGCAGGCGGAAGGAGAGGTTGCCGATGTTGGCGATGGCTATGAGCAGAATCAGAATAATCAGGAAGAAGAGCACCAGCCCCCCTACATAGGTTATGGTGTCCCCCAGCGTGTCAATGACGGCATCGGTCATGTTGACGCCGTTTTCATTCGCGTACTGCACGGCCTTGTCGGCCAGAGTCTCCGCGTGCTTTTCATAAAAGCCCACCTGGCGCATACACTCATAGGCGTAGTCCACCTTCAAGGAGCTGTCCTGAGCCAGAATATCCTCCAGCGACAGGTCGCTGCTGCCGTAGCCCATGCGCTCAAGAATCTCGCTCCTGGTGTTCTGGGAGTCGATAAACCCGTCAACAAAGGGGTGCAGCACGGGCGTGACCTCGTGGGAATACGCCGTGGAGAGGAGATTTGCGCCGAAAAGCGCCAGAACTATGGCCAGTATCCCGGCGATGCCGCCCACAAGGCCCTTTCGGAAGCCATGCCAGGTGCAAAGGGCGACGATGGCTATAAGAATAATGTTGATAACTGTCTTCATATGTAGCCCATCCTTAGATTTATAGTTTAAGCGGGCGGGAATCGAATCCATACCGGTTTTAACAGGCAAATTTTCCCCAGTACTTCGTTAAGTGGCTCGGCAATATCAACGGATATTCCCTGCGCCCCTTGCCTCGTCTTGAGAAAAATTTGCTCTGTTAAAACTGCTTCGCACCCGTCGGCGAGATAACTTTGATTGATTTTTTCTTTTTGAGACGCAGACGGACGGTATGGGTTCGACTCCCGTCTGCTTACGCGGCATGCGCCGCGCCAAGAGTCAATTACACTTTATTATACCACGCAATTGTGAACAAATCTAATCGAACATCGTCCCCACCGGCTCATCATACCAGACCCGGTTGAGGTAGAGCCCCTGCGGGGGCATCGTCGGCCCGGTGAGGCGCCGGTCGCCCTTTTCGAGCAGCGCCGGGATATCCTCCGGCAGGAGCTTCCCGTAGGAGGCGTAGATAAGGGTCCCGACAATGGCCCTGCACATGTTGTACAAAAACCCGTCCGCGCAGACGGAGACTGTGATGATATCCCCCTGCTTTTCCGCGCGGCAGTGATGCACCGTGCGCACGGTGGTCTTTGTCGGCGTACCGAGGCTGCGCACGGCCCGGAAGTCATGCGTCCCCTCAAAGGCGGCGGCGGCGCGGCGCATAAGCTCCATGTCGAGCCTCTGCGGATAGAAGCACACCCGCTTTTCAAGAAAGGGGTCGCGAATGGTGCTGTTTAATATTTTGTAGATATATTCTTTTTTTATGCACGAGCCGATGGCGTTAAAATCCTCCGGCGCGTCCATCGCCCGCTCAACGGCGATATCCGCAGGCAGGCGGGAGTTGACCGCCAGCGGGAGCCGCTCCGCGGGGATGCGGCTGTCCGTGCGGAAATTGGCGCAGTAGCTCAAGGCGTGAACCCCGGCGTCCGTCCTGCCGCAGCCGACGGTCTTAACCGGATGTCCGCAGACCTTTTCAAGGGCTTCGTTCAGCGTCTGCGCGACGCTTATCTCGTTTTTCTGCACCTGCCAGCCGTGGTAGCGGCTGCCGTCATATCTCAGGCGCAGGGCAATGTTTCTCATCGGCATAGGTCAAAAACCAAATTTCTTCAACACGATTATCAGCGCCAGGAAAGCCGCAGAAACTATGAGGGAGAGATAATCCCTGCCCTCAAGCCGAAGCTGCTTCATGCGCGTCCTGCCCTCGCCCCCGTGGTAGCAGCGGCTCTCCATAGCGATGGCAAGCTCATCCGCCCTTCTCAGCGAGGAGACAAACAGGGGTATCAGTATCGGCAGCAGGGCCTTTGCCCGCTTTACAAGGCTGCCCGTCTCAAAGTCCGCGCCGCGCGCCTTCTGGGCGGACATTATCTTGTCCGTCTCCTCAATGAGCGTGGGGATAAAGCGCAGCGCCATGCTCATCATCATGGTCATCTCGTGCACGGGCAGCTTTATCTTTTTCAGCGGGTTTAACATCAGCTCCAGCCCGTCTGTCAGGGCCATGGGGCTGGTGGTGTAGGTCAGCAGAAATGTCGCGGCTATCAGCAGGCTTATGCGCAGGATCATCTTTGCCGCGCGGTCAAGGCCCTCCCAGGTTATCACCCAGCCGGGGAGGATGGGCGTGCCCTGAGTGTAGAAGATGTTCAGAAGGCCCGTCAGGATGATGATGAAGAGCATCGGCTTTAAGCCCTTTACAATGTTCTTCACGCCGATTTTGGACACCGCCATCAACCCACCGGCGGCGGCTATCAGCAGCCCGTAGGACAGCCAGCCCTTGGTCTGGAACAGGGCGACAATGTAGATGATGAGGGCAATAAGCTTCGTCCTCGCGTCAAGCTTGTGGATAAGGCTGTCCCCGGGGAAGAACTGGCCCAGAGTAATATCCTTCAGCATGCGCCCGCCCCCTTTGCCTTCAAAATCTCCGCAAGGAGCTGCTCATGGGTGTAGATAGAGCCGGAGAGCGCCACGCCCCTTGCCCGCAGCTCCATGGCGATCTCAGTCGCGTGGGGCACGGAGAGGCCTATCTTTATAAGCTCCTCCGGGCGCGAAAAAACCTCCTCGGGGCTGCCGTCCATGGCGACGGCCCCGTGGTTAAAGACAAGTATTCTGTCGGCAAGGCGGGCAGCATCGTCCATATTGTGGCTGACCACAATGACCGTCGAGCCGCTGCGCTCGCGGTAGCTTACGATGTTGTCCATAATCTGCCGACAGCCCGCCGGGTCAAGCCCCGCTGTCGGCTCGTCGAGGATAAGCACGCCGGGGCGCATGGCGATAACGCCGGCAACGGCAATGCGCCGCTTCTGCCCGCCGGAGAGCTCCAGCGGGGAGCGGTCAAAGAGCGCCTCATCAACGCCCGCAAAGCCCGCCGCCTCGCGCACGCGCTCCTCAAGCTCATCACCCTTGAGGCCCATGTTCTTCGGGCCGAAGGCAATATCGGCAAAAACCGTCTCCTCAAAGAGCTGGTACTCCGGGTACTGGAACACAAGGCCGACCTTGCCCTTGACGTCCCTGCGGGATATCTTGTCCCTGTTTATATCCTCGCCGTCATACAGCACTCTGCCGCTCGTGGGGCTTAAAAGGGCGTTGAGGTGCTGGATAAAGGTCGATTTTCCCGAGCCTGTGTGCCCGATAAGGCCCACAAACTGCCCTGTCGGAATTGTAAGATTTATATTGTCTATCGCGACTTTTTCAAAAGGCGTCCCCGCGCTGTAAACATGGCGCAGGTTTTCCACCGTGATCTCTGCCATAAAAGTTCTCTCCAAACTGTTGACTTGTGCTGCTCAAAGCCTCCCCTGTGTAAGGGGAGGTGGTTTGCGGTCTCACCGCAAACCGGAGGGGTTGTCCTGTTCGTTTTTTCGGTGCAACTCTGGGGTTACAATCCCTCAGTCAGCTTCGCTGACAGCTCCCTTTACACAAGGGAGCCTTGGTGCAACCTTTGCACGAGGAATCCTATATTTTTTCCGCAATTATCTCCGCGCAGGACTCGGCGTCCAGCCGGTCAAGGGGCAGGTCAAAGCCCTGCTTATTCAAATCATCGAGCAGCCGCACCGTCTCCGGCACGCCAAGGCCCTCGCTCTGCATAAGCTCCACCTGGCTGAAAACCTCGGCCGGGCTGCCGTCTGCAACGATAAGCCCGTTTGACATGACGATGAGCCTGTCCGCGCCGATGCACTCGTCCATATGGTGGGTTATGAGCATGACGGTCATCCCCCGCTCGCGGCAGAGCGCCGTGACCGTGGAGACAACCTCCCGCCGCCCCTGGGGGTCAAGCATGGCTGTCGGCTCGTCGAGCACGATGATATCCGGCCGCATGGCCAGCACTCCCGCGATGGCGACGCGCTGCTTCTGCCCGCCGGAGAGCAGATGCGGCGCGTGCATCCTCAGCTCGTACATGCCGACCTGCTTGAGGGCATCGTCCACACGCTGGCGTATCTCCTCCGGGGGTACGCCAAGATTCTCCGGCGCGAAGGCGACATCGTCCTCCACGACGTTTGCGACTATCTGGTTATCGGGGTTTTGGAACACCATGCCCACGCAGCGGCGCACATCGAGGGTCTTGTCCTCGTCCGCGGTGTCCATGCCCTTTATCAGCACCCGCCCCTCGGTTGGGGTGAGGATGGCGTTCATATGCTTTGCAAGCGTGGATTTTCCGGAGCCGTTATGCCCCAGCACCGCCACAAAGCTGCCCGCTTCAATTTCCAGGTCTATCCCGCGCAGAGTTTCTATCTCGTCCTCGGGATACAGGAAATGCACATTTTCACATTTGATTATAGCGCTCAAATCAATTTACCCTTTACTCTCCCAGCGGCAGGTCGCCCCGCAAGGCAGGACTAACCCGCTGTCCGTGACGGGCAGGCCCAGCTCCTGGCTTTCCGAGCTGCCGCCGAATTTTTTTGTGAATATACTCTCCGAAACATAGCTGAGCACTGAGGGGGAAAGCCCCGTGGTGTAGGAGTTGATGATGACAAAAAGCGGCTCCTCGCTCAGCACTCCCGCGCACAGGGACACGAAGCCCCAGAGGTTCTGCTCAAGCTTCCAGACCTCGCCCCCCGGCCCGCGGCCATAAGAGGGAGGGTCCATGATTATCGCGTCATAGCGTCGCCCGCGGCGTATCTCGCGCTCAACAAATTTTGCGCAGTCGTCCACTATCCAGCGGATGGGCGCATCCGACAGGCCGGAGGCGGCGGCGTTTTCCTTACCCCAGGCGACCATGCCCTTCGCGGCGTCCACATGGCAGACGCTTGCCCCCGCCTTTGCGCAGGCGACTGTCGCCCCGCCGGTGTAGGCGAAGAGGTTCAAAACGCTTATCGGCCTGCCCGCGCGGCGGATCTTATTCATGGCCCAGTCCCAGTTCGCCGCCTGCTCGGGGAAAAGCCCCGTGTGCTTGAAGTTCATGGGCTTTACGTTGAATGTAAGCTCCCCATAGCGCACCTGCCAGTTGGCCGGAAGACTCCCCTTGTCCCAGCTTCCGCCGCCTGTCGCGCTGCGGCTGTATCGGGCGCTGCGGCTGTCCCAGTGCTTGTTGCGGCGCGGAGTCTCCCATATCGCCTGCGGGTCTGGGCGGACCAAATAATAGTCTCCCCAGCGCTCCAGCTTTTCACCCTTTGAGCAGTCCAGCAGCTCAAAATCCTTCCATTTATCTGCAATCCACATATATTGACCATACCTACCCCATAGTAATTCATGGTATTTTATCACTAAACCGCGATGTGGTCAATAAAAAACACGGCCCAAATCCACTTTGAGCCGTGTTTTAAGATTATTTAAGGATGTGTGTAGAAAATATACGCATTCTTTTCTTGGCTCTCCCTCTGGGAGAGCTGGCGCGGCGTTAGCCGTGACTGAGAGGGCCCGCGCGAAGCGCGAAACTCTCAACACGAGCAAATCTCTGCTGTGCAAGGGGATACCTCTCAGGCGCTGCGCGCCAACTCCCCTACTGCGGTAGGGGAGCCTTTGGGTGCTGCAAATTTACATCACCCTATCGTGCTGAAATCGACCATGTCCAGAATCGCGTCGACCTCGGCGTCGGTCAGGGGGTGGGGCGTGCCTATGTCTATGGCCACATAGGAGTTTTCAAGGTAAACATAGGCGCAGTAATCTCTGCCGTTATCCATGACGGTCAGTATTGTGCCGTCGGGGGTGGTGTGGCTGCGGGTGGTGAAGGAATCAATGTCCCCATGCACACTATTGATAACCTCATCTCCGCTGGAGAGTGTGCCGTACGGAGAGTTGTAGAGGTAGCAATTTACGCCGTCCCACAGCGCGTCATCCGTGTAAAAGCTGACAGCAAATGTCCCCTCATCATAGAAATAGAACTTATCAAATCCTGTCGGCCCGGTGCGGAAAAAGCTCCCGCCGCCTGCGCAAATCTCGTTGACCCTTTGAATTATCTCCTCGCGGGTGTAAAGCTCCGTCTCCCCGTCGAAGTTTTGAAGCATAAGCTCCGACTTATGGCGCAGCTTCAGCCCATAGCTTGCGGCGATGCTCTCCAACTTTTCCTCCATCTCTTGGGAGTATACCCAGTAGTGGGAGTCATATTCGCCGTAGCCTTTTCCCTTTGCCTCTATATACGCCATTTCCTGCTCGTATTCCTCCGCCGTTGCGGTGCGGCGCTCCATCTCTACGAGCTTGTGGTCAAACAATTCATTTTCGTCATCTGTTTCTTCAAATGCATAGACAATTACCGTGTATGTGCCGTCCTCGTTTTCCTCCCATCCGCATGCGGCAGCTCCCTCTGGCGGCTCAAAGACCGCCGGCTCATGTATCCCGTTTTCCTTCCGCCACGCCTCCCATTCTGCCCATGCTTTAGCGGAGTTTTCGATTTTCTCCTTTATTGCGGCGTCCACCGTGTCCTCCACGGCCTGCGGCTGGGACACGGAAATGTCTGTCCATTTGTTTGCCGGGCTTTCGGGTGCGTCGGCTTCCGGGATTATATTGGCCTGCTGATTGAGGTCAATTGCCATTGTCTTTATGCCGAATATATCGCTTGCGTATGCCGCCGCACCCAGCGCGATAATCAGCGCCGCCGCGAGGGCGAGGGTTATTATGCGTTTTGTTTTCACTCGTGCGCTCCTTTCCGGGGAGCTTTGCATGAGCTTGGGGTCAAAACCCGCCGTTTCGCTGATATGCCGCTCGTCGAGGGCGTTCAGCGCCTGAGATATGATTTCCCGCTTCATACGGTAACTCCCTCCTTTTCGAGTATTCTTCTGAGCTTTTCCTTCGTGCGGTGGAGGCGGACAGCGGCGTTGTTGTAGCTCATACCGGCCATTGCCGCGATGTTTGACAGAGAATCGGCGTACCAGAACCTGCGCATAAAGAGGAACCTGTCCTCATATGTAAGCGTGTCGAGGAAGGCGTTTATAATCTCCGCAAGCTCCTTCGCGGCGGCCGCGTCCTCAATGCTGCCCCGGTCAGGCAGGCACTCCTCAAGCTCGTCCAGCGCGAGGTCGTACTGGCTGCTGCGCTTCTTCGCGCGGTCGGCATGATAGCGCTTTGTGGCAAGATTGCGCGCGATTTTGCACACATAGGTTCTCAGCGGCGCGGGGCGGTTTGGCGGGATGCTGTTCCACGCGCCGAGCCACGTGTCGTTGACGCACTCCTTCGCGTCCTCCGCGCTGCCCAGAATGTTGAACGCCACACGCTCCACCGCGCCGCCGTGCCGCTTGCTCAGCTCCGATATTGCCTGCTCCGAGCGCTCAAAGAACAGGTCAATTATCTTCTCGTCTGTCATGCGCTGTCACCTCTTTCCGTCTTCACCTATTATACTACGGTTTTGGGGTGGATTTTTACAGGGGAAATGGAAAAATTTGCATCGCTGTGCATAAGCTGCACCGCACCATCTTGGCTCTCCCCCTGGGAGAGCTGTCACGAAGTGACTGAGAGGGTAGCGCGAAGCGCAAAGTTCACGCTGGCGTAAGTCCCACTGCTATAGGGCTTATCCTCTCAGGCGCTGCGCGCCAGCTCCCCTTTTGCGAAAGGGGAGCCAAGGGATGGGTGCAAATTTCATCAAAAAAACTCCCGGAGCAATCCGGGAGTTTTTAGGCATAGCAAAAGCCTCGCAGAGTTCGCCGCCCGCGGGCGGCGAATAAAGTTAAAATCTGTTTTTTCCGGGGGCACGTACCTCGGAAAAAACTCTTTGCGCGGAGAGAGTGTATTTTTGCCCTCCAATACCGTTCTCTTAATTAAATTAATGACCCAAAGCGGTCACGAATTTGGAAGGAAGAAGGAGCTGACGGATATGCAGTTTTCGCTTTCAGCGGAAACGGAATGGAGTCTGCTTCTTCTGACGTATGCGCAGTTCGGAGTGAATCCCCTAATTTACATACAAAGGCAAAGCCTTTGTATGTAAATTAAATTAGTGGCAGTTAAAATACAGCAGAGCCGTGCTGTCGGTGAGGACAGCGTCGCACTTGCCGGAATAGAGATACTGGAAGCACTCGGTGGTGCCGCCGGCAAGGCGCGTCACCTGCTTGAGGCGGCCGGCGAGCTTTTCATCGGAGTTGAGCGCGTCCATGGCCTCAGTGGTAGAGCACATGGTCATGGTCTTGCCGGAGAGCATGAGCCGGTTCCAGGCAAGCGTTCCGTTGCGCACGGCGATGACAATGTCGTTTTTCATATACGGGCCGAACTGGACGTACAGCCCCTGGCTCAGCTCGCTCTCATTGAGGGCGACACCGCCCCAGGCGCAGTCAATATTTCCGGAGGAGAGCTCGATATACACGTTCTCCTTCTCGATGGCCTGAAACTTCACTCCCCAGCCCAGCTTCTCCGCCGCGGCCGTGGCAAGCTCCACATCATAGCCCCAGAACTCGCCGTTGGTCATGTAGGCAAGGGGGAAGGAGTTTATATCCATGCCGACGATGAGGTCCCTCGGCTCAAGCTCGGGCACGTTGTCCATGGCCTTCGCGTCCTTTGGAAAGTCCACCGCCCGCTCACCGAACCACTTTATTGCCAGCTCATCCACCTTGCCCTCGGCGGCCAGCACCTCAATCGCGGCCACAACATAGCCGCCGATGGGGTCATCGGGCCGGAAAGCGATGGAGTATTCCTGCTCAACCAGCGTCTGCACAGCCTTGACACCCCGCCCGCCGCCGCAGGCGGCAAGACTCAGGCACAGGCAGAGCGCCAGAATTACACATATTGCTCTCTTCATATATCTATATACCTTTCAAATAGTAGACAAAGCCTCGCTCAGTGCTTCGGTGTATATCCCCGGCTACCGCCAGAGGTAGCGGGTTCTTTTTTGCGCCGCCGGACAAGCAGCAGCACCACGGCGGCAATGACGATAACCGCACCGATGCCGCCCGCAATGGCAATGACCGGGACGGGGGACTTCTCCCCCGGCTCCTCATCCTGCGCGGGCGCTGCGCTTGGTATCACGCTGGGCGTGGGCTGGGCCTCAGCTGCCGCCTGCTCCTCGGCCTGCCGGCGCTCGAGCTCCTCCTGCTCGCGCAGCAGCTGCTCGGCAAGGGCTTCCGCCTCCGCCTCCGCCTGCGCCTGCTCATACGCTTCAAGCTCACTGTCAAGCTGGAGGGTGTAGTCCCTGAACTTTACACACAGCTGCGCAATGACATTCTCCCCGCCCGCGATGCTCAGATCCTTTGTCATGACGACGAGGATATAGGGGTTCGGAGTGTAGACTATACCGGCGGTGCTGTTAAATTCCTTGTAGCTGCCGTACTTCTGGGCAATCTCATACTCCGTGCCCATATCGCGGCGGAAATACGCCCCCGGCTGGGCGGGCTTGAGACAGTCAATAATATGGGGAAAGCGCTCGTTTTCAAAATACAGGGTCTTCATGACATCGGTCATGAAGCGGGCGTTAAAGTAGCTGTAATCATAAAAATCCGGGTCGTAATCGTCGACCGGCAGGTCCGAATACTGCTGATAAAGCTCCCGGCACTCGCGGTCGGTGCCGATATAGTGCATCATCAGGTGCGCAAAGTCGTTATTGGAGTAGGTCAGGATGCTCTCCTCCGCCCTCGCGAGGGTCAGCCCGTCGAGGTTCGAGTCCTGCGTCAGCTCCCCGTTATACTCCCGCTCGGCGAGGATCATCATCAGCGGCACCTTGTACATGCTGGCGCTGTAATACCACCTGTCCCCGTTATAGAGCCAGGTGTCACCCGTGGCAGTGTAGCAATAACCCACGCTTATCTTCTCGGGGTCGAGGTTTTTCTCCTCAATATACTGCGCAACCATCTCGTTTAGCTGCTCCTCGTCGATAATCCCCGCCGGGGCCTCGTCCCCCTCCGCATATGCGGGCACCGAGAGCAGCGCCGCGCTCAGCACGAGCGCCAATATTCCGTTGAGTGCCCTGTGAAAAGCCCTCATCATCAATTCTCCTGTTAAATAATTTCTATATTGTCTCCCCGGCGGTGCAGAGCGCTCCCGAAAAAGGCCTCTGCCGCGCGGATAAGCGCCGCCGTGTCCTCGGCCCCGGCCGTCTCATAGGCCGAGTGCATCGCAAGCTGGGCAAGGCCGATGTCCACCGTGTCAATCGAGACATGGGCGGAGCTGATATTGCCAAGCGTGGAGCCCCCGGCGAGGTCGGCCCGGTTCGTAAAGCGCTGGGTCTTCACCCCGGCGCGGCAGCAGATCTCCCCGAAAACGGCGGAGGACACAGCGTCGGTGGTGTATTTCTGGTTGGCGTTATATTTAATGACGATGCCCCCGTTCATTTTGGGGCGGTCGTTCCTGTCGGCATATTCGGGGTGGTTCGGGTGCACAGCGTGGGCATTGTCGGCCGAGACCATGAAGCTCTCCGCAAGCGCGGGCAGATAACCGGCCTCCTCAAGGCCGAGGCCTGTCCAGGCGCGGCGCAGCACGGCGGCGAGGAAATCCGAATCCGCGCCCTGCTTCGTGCCGCTGCCGACCTCCTCATTGTCAAACACGCACAGCACCGGCGCGCTCTCGCTTTCTCCGGCCTTCAAAAAGCCCTCCATGCAGCCGAAAACGCACTGCAAATCGTCCAGCCGCGGCGCGGAGATGTATGCTCCCTTCGCGCCCCAGACGCGGCCCTCGCTGCGGCAGTACACAGTCAGCTCCTTTGAAACGATGTCCTCCATGGAAACGCCCAGCTCCGCAGCTATAAGGCTGTCGAGCCCGGCATCCTCTGCGGCAGCACCCAGCAGGGGCAGCATGTCCACATTGGGGTCGTATTTCTTGCCGTCGTTGGCGCTTCTGTCCATATGGATGGCCACATTGGGAATGAGCATCAGGTCGCGGTCAATGTTCACAAGGTTGCTCGTGAGGCCCTTATCGCCGCGGATAAGCACCCGCCCTGCGACGGAAAGGGGCCTGTCAAGCCAGGTGGAGCAGAGCATCCCGCCGTATTTCTCGACGCATACGCGGCGGTACCCGTCGTTCTGGGTTTCGCTGCTCTCCTTGACCTTGAAGGCCGGAGAATCCCCGTGCGCGGCCATTATCATGTAGCTTTTGAGCGTTTCTTCCGGCGCTCTGAACGCGATAATGGCGGAGCCGCCCCGGCGGGCGAAATACTTCCCGCCCGGTTTGAGCCGCCACTGCTCGCTCTCAAAAAGCTCGGTATAGCCCGCCGCCGCGAGCCGCTTTGCCACGGTGTCCGCCGTGTGCAGAGCAGTAGGGCAGGCGGAGATAAAATCAAAAAGCGCGGTGTTAACAGTGTTTTCCATATCAAAAAAGCCTCTCAGAGCTCGCCGCCCTCGGGCGGCGAACATAGGTTTTAGCCAAAGTTATCGGCGGTGTGTAGATATGAGTGCAGAGAGGGGACGGGAATCCCCTTTCTGCGTTCAATCTTCTGTTTATTCATGAGCATTTTGAATACTCATGAATAAACTCTCAAGGCGTCCGGCTTTGTCGGCGCCTTGAGTTCGCCGCCCGAGGGCGGCGAATAAATTTCAAATCATTTTCCGTCAGGGCGCGTACCTGACGGAAAATACTTCTCAGGCTGCAAGTGTGGAATTTGTGCGCCAAAGGCGGACAAATTATGCGCGCAGCAGACCGCTATTCTCTGGTTGGAAAGCCTTTGGCTTTTCAACCAATTTCTACCACATAGCCCATCGTGCCGCCGTAGACATCGCCAAACTCGGCCATGGGGTCGTTGCGGCTGTCATTATAGGCCCAGCCGTTGTGGTTCCAGAGCATGACATAGTCCTCAGCCGCGCCGTCATAGCTGTCGGTGCCGGTGGGCTCACCGGCGGCCCAGCTGTAAAAGCTGACGCTCTCTCCGCCCTCCCAGGTGAACACGCCGTCCACCCGGTGGCAGCCTATCCAAAGGCGGCTGACCCCGGCCTCTTCGGCGAGGGCGCAGATATCCTCAAGCTGGTCCTGACTGGTGATGACCGCGAGGCGCCCGCCGAGCGCAGCGGCCTTCTCCTGGGCCTCCGTCCAGCTGCAATCCTCTTTGATGACCTGATATGTAGGCTCTACCGGCTGGGATTCCGTGGGTGGCGGGGTGACAACAACATCCGGCGTGGGTTCGGCGGGCAGAACGGTTCCTCCGACGCCGCCGTTATCCGTGGGGACAATCTGAATATCCGGCTCACCGTGCCAGGCCATATCCTCCAGCATCGCGCTGACGACAATGGCGGCGATAACCATGGCCGCGCAGATTATCAGCACCGGGATGACCGGGCTGCGGCGGGGCCTTCTCTCCTTCGGGGCCGCCTTGTCACCCACGCTGTATTTCACGGCGGGGTCGGAAGCGGCGGTGTTTATGACTATCGGCTCAAGCTCCGGGTTCTTCTCCTCTGTCAAAATGGGTATCGGCTGACGCACGACCTGCACCTCAGGCTCCGCGCTCACAGGCGCGGGGGCGCTCTCCGCGGCGGGGGCCGGAGCGGGCTTCTGCTCCTTCGCGGGGGCCTTGCGCTGCTCCTTTTTGGGCGCCGGCTCATAGACGCGCACAAGCTCCGGCTCGCTCTCGGGCTGCTTTTCGACCTTCGGCTGCTCAGCCGGGGCGGGCGTGTCCTCGCTGTTTCGCTGGATAATGTCCATCATTATGCGCTCAATATCGTCAAGGTCGTCGTCCTTTTTGTCAAAAATAGCCTCAGCGCCGGAATTATCACCCAGGTACAGGTTCTGCACGCAGTTATTCAGCACCACGCGCAGCTCCTCAAGGGTCTGATAGCGCTCAGTGGCCTTGAAGCGGGTGGCCTTGGCGATAATTTCACCCAGGCGCTGCCCGGCATACTCCGGCGGGGTGATGTCCTCGCCGTTCATACGGCGAAGCTGGGGCTTTTCGCTCTGCCCCTCAAAGGGCAGCATGCCCATGGTCACTCCGTAATAGAGCAGCAGACCCATGGAGTACACATCGGAGGCAGCGCTGCCGCTGCCGTGCCAATACAGCTCCGGGGCGAGAAATTCCAGCTCCTGCCCGTCCCAATCCCCGGCGCGGGCGGGGCCGAGGGAGAGGCTGCCGTCCTCGTTCCGGCTTATATTCTGGGGGTAAATACCGCCGCGGTAGCCCCGGCTGCCCACCTCCTGCGAAACCAAAACGCAGAGCTTGGACACCAGCTCGCACAGCTCCTGACGGCTCATGCGGGTAATCTTGTCACCCAGCTGCTTATCCGGCGAAAATTTAATATTCGGCATCTGATACCTCCATAAAGGTTCTCTGTATTTTCAAATGACTGCGAAAAGCGGTTCTATGCCTCCCCTGCGCAAGGGGAGGTGGGTTGCGGCAAAGCCGCAAGCCGGAGGGGTCGTTACCTGTGCCGCGATTAACTTTAGTGCTTATAATTTCGCGCATTTACGACCCTTCAGGCGCTTCGCGCCAGCTCCCCTTACGCAGGGGAGCCTTGGTGCAAAGCAAAGTATGACACCAGCGCGTTGAATTTCAACTGCGCGCATAATTGTCAACATTGATTTTATATCACGCCGCCGTGGATGCGTCAACGCGATTATTTTTCCATTTTGTTGGCAAGCTCGGTTATCCTGTCGGCGTAGGAGGCCAGCTCCTTGTTGGGCCTGCCCTCTATGCCGCGGCACACGCGCAGCAGCCGCTCCGCCGCGGCGATAAGCCTTGTAAAGGCGGGGCTTGTGCGCCGCTTCGCGCCGTCGGGCTTTTTCTGCACGGGCTTACCCTTGGTGATAAGCTCGAAGCTGCCGGTGAGCAGGTCAAAAACCGTCCCGCTGTACGGGGCGAAGGCGCGGTAGCCCTTTTCGTCGTTGAGGCAGGCGGTAAAGCTGTCGGCTGACTCCGGGTCGCCATGGTTAACAAACACGAGCTCCGGCTTCCTCTCAAAGCCCTCCAGCCAGCGCAGAAGCCCCGCCTTGTCCCCGTGCCCGCTGACGCCGGGCAGCGCGTCAATCTCGGCGTTTACATGGATTGTCTCATTAAAGAGCTTGACATCCTTCACGCCGTCAACCAGAATCCTGCCCAGAGTGCCCTCGGCCTGATAGCCGACGAACAGAACCGTGGACTCCGGCCGCCAGAGATTGTGCTTCAAATGGTGGCGGATACGGCCCGCGTCGCACATGCCGCTGGCGGAGATGATGACCTTGGGAGTCTTGTCCTCGTTTATGGCGCGGGATTCCTCCTGAGATACCGCAAGCTCCAGCCCCGGGAAAACAATGGGGTTTACGCCGCTGCGGATTATCTTCTGCATCTCATCATCAAGATAATCCATGTCGCACTGGAGAAAGACGCTTGTGGCCTCGATAGCCAGCGGGCTGTCCACATAGACGGGGAAATCCCCGTGCCCCGTGACAAGGCCGCGCTCCTTTATCTCGCGGATAAAGTACAGCATCTCCTGCGTTCTGCCCACGGCGAAGGCCGGAATGACCATATTGCCGCCCCGGTCGAGGGTTTTTTGTATTCTCTTTGCAAGCTCAGGCACATAGTCCACCCGCTCATCGCTGTGCAGCCTGTCGCCATAGGTGGACTCGATTACAAGATACTCGCTGTCCCTCACAAACTGAGGGTCGCGCAGAATTGGCTGGTCAAGGTTGCCGATATCGCCGCTGAAGGTGATCTTTCTGGTCTGCCCCGCCTCGGTGAGCCACACCTCGATAGCCGCCGAGCCGAGCAGATGGCCCACGTCCGTGAGCCGGATGGTGACCGATTCGTTCACCTGCGTCTCCACCCCGTAATGCACCGGGCGCAGCAGGGAGATGGCGCCCTCGGCGTCCTCGATATCATAAAGCGGCTCGACCTCCGCCCCGCCGGAGCGCTGGGCCTTGCGGCTTTTCCACTCCGCCTCGGACATCTGAATGTTGGCGCTGTCGCGCAGCATTATGCCGCAGAGCGAGCAGGTGGCGGCGCTGGCGTAGATAGGCCCGCGAAAGCCCTGCTTATACAGCAGCGGGAGGTTTCCCGAATGGTCGATATGGGCGTGGGTCAGCAGGACAAAATCAATATCCGCCGGGCTTACGGGCAGCTCCTGATTGACAAAAATGTCCTTCCCCTGCTCCATGCCGCAGTCGACAAGGCCCTTTTTGTCCCCGGCCTGGATAAGCGTGCAGCTGCCGGTAACCTCGTGCGCCGCGCCGAGAAATGTTATCTTCATAATTCCCCGCCCTTTCAATAAAAATTTTCCGTTTGCAGTTATTATTATAATACAACATCTTTATGACCATATCAAGAACCGTCACAAAAACTTTAAGAAAAATAAAGATATAAAAAACACCTGCCTTGCGGCAGGTGTTCAATGTTTAAAATCCCTCGAACCGGTTTATCTGACTCGACTCGGGCAGGTCGCCGAGCGCGCCGAGAGTTTTCAGCAGCTCAAGGTGGGTCTGGCTGACCTTGGGGCAGGCGCGGCCCAGCTCCTCGATGGAGATAAACTGCTGCCCGGTTTTGCCACAGGCCGCCAAATCCAGCGCCGCTGTCTCGCCAAGCCCCGCGATGGACACGAAGGGCGGGCGCAGCCAAAGGGAGAGCCAAGGCGTCACCGCAACGACTCCCAGTCTCCCGAGTCCTTCAGTCCAGCGCCAGATTCCACACACAGTCCCATGGCAATGAGCAGTCACATGCCATAAAGCGCTCGCCGTCGGCGGCGGGTTCATAGCTCAGGGCATAGGCTGCGCCAAGCCTTGCTGCAACTGCGGCGGCAGCGGTTTTGTCCGCCCCTATCAGCTCACAAATCTTCGCAGTGTCCCCCTCCGGGTAGGCGGCGGCTATCCCCTCGCCCACGGCGAAAAAGCCCCCGCCGTAGCATTTGCAGAGCTCATACTGAAACTCCAGATACGCCGCCGGGAAGCGGATGTGTGCTCTGCCGCGCAGCAGCTCTTCCCGCCGCTGTGCGTATTCTGCGGCGCTTATCTCGCGGCAATCACCCGCGGCGGCTTTACAGCGCCGCTCTCTGCGGTGCAGAGCATATTTCACGCCGATGAGCTTTTCATACCAGTCGTACAGGCTCTCCTCCGCCGGGAGGGTGCAGATTATCTCTGCCCCCGCCTGCCGGGCATCCTCCGCCGCCGCGACGGACAGCGCGCCGCCGATGCCAAGGCCCCGGCAGCTCTCGTCCACCGCCACAGCGTAAATATAGCCGCAGCTCTTATGCTCCGGCAGCAGCTCAAGCCCCGCGAGGGCGTAGGCCGCGCCCACGGCCCTGCCCTGATACTCGGCGGTCACTCCACTGCCCAGCTCCGGCAGCAGGGCAAAAAACTTCTCTATAAGCTCCGGCGGGTCGCCAAAGCATTGCTGCCAGAGCGCGGACAGGGCGGCATAGTCCTCCGCCCGGGTCTCGCGCAGGGTAAAATCAGTCATCGATCCACCTCGCGGTGTACTTTTTCACCATAAATTCCGGTTTATACGAGAGCTTTGACTGGCGCAGGGAGTCAAGCCCCATATCGTCCTCGCGGTTTATATACTTTATTTCCGGGTGATTTTTTGTCACCATACGCACAAGCTCACGGCAGACCATGGGGTAGGCGCCGTTAATGTCGATGCGCGCCTTCTCAAAATGCACATCAAAGGTGTCCGCGCTTATCTTCTCGCCCAGACTGAAGCCGACGATCTCCCCCTCGATGCGGAGCACTCCCCCCTCAAGGCCCAGCCGCTCAAAGGCGGCAAAAGCCCTGACCAGCGCGTCATGCTCGGCTGCGATGCTGCTGTCAAGCCGGGCGGCGTTATCCTCCGTCCATATATCGAGCATGTCCATGCAGCCGGGTATCAGCGCCCTCGTCAGGGGCACGAAATCCCAGTCATGCTCCGCCTCGAAGCGGTTGCAGTGGTTCTTCTTGCCGTGCAGCGCCTTGCCAGAGTAGGTGCTGAGCTTTTCGGCGAGGTACACATAGTCCGCGCAGGTCTCGTCCTCGGTATACTCGAAGCGGCCGGGGTAAAGGCTGTCAAGCTGCTCGCGGTGCCTGTCGGTAATGCCGCGGATGTACAGCGGGTGCCCCTCCGCCGCCGCGATAAGGCGCAGCTCCTCCACCGCCGGGGCAAGCTCCCCCGAGCCAACCGGGAAAACAAAGGTAGGCTTCCCCTCATAACGCAGCTTTGTGAACATTCTGTCTCCAAAGCGGCAGACAAGCTGGCGGTAGCGCTTGTCCCAGATGTAAATATTGCCAAAATTATAGTCCGCGCTGGAGTTATTTTCCGCCGCCACTATCTCGTCTACCCAGCTTTTGTCGCAGAGAGTGACGGTCCTGAACTGTACCATACTTAATCGGCGGCCAAATCCGCCCTGATCTCCTTCCTAAGTGCTCTAAGATCCATAAACGCCTCCGGTCTTTTGCTGACGTCCCGCAGCAGGGCGGAGGGGTGATAGGTCGCCATGACGCGGCGGCCGGCAATGTCAAACCACTGCCCGTGCTCCCGCGTTATGCGAAAATCCTCTTTTATAATAGCCATGGCGGCAATGCGCCCAAGGCAGAGGATTATCTTTGGGTCAACAAGGGCGATCTGCCTGTCAAGCCACTGGCGGCAGGCGTCCTGCTCCAGATTGAGCGGGTCGCGGTTGTGCGGAGGGCGGCATTTTACGATGTTCGCAATATACACCTTGCTTCTGTCAAGGTCAATCATCTCAAGCATCGAGTCGAGCAGCTTGCCCGCGGGGCCGACAAAGGGCACGCCCTGCAAATCCTCCTGCTCGCCCGGTCCTTCACCGATGAGCATTATTTTCGCGCTCTCATTGCCGCAGCCGAACACAAGCTTCGTCCGCCCCTGGCAGAGCGAGCAGGCCCGGCACCCGGCACATTCGCTTTTAAGCCTCTCCCAGCTATCCATTTACTGATCCTCCGTCCCCGACGCGAGCGAGAGCAGCAGCTCCCGCCTGTTGAATTGGGGGAATTCTATAACATAATCGAGCAAAAAGTCAAGCATATTTCCAAGCTCCCTGCCCTCAAGGCCGAGAGCGAGCAAATCATCCCCAGTAACAGCGAGATGCTTCATTGAAAAGCAGTCCCCGCTTTTTAAGACGGTTTTCAGCTCCCGGCGGCAGTCTCCGCCAAGAAACGCGTCATACACCGCGGCGGCAAGGGACACCGCGTCCACTCCCCTGTCGCGCAGACTCCGCTTCCACTCCACCGCCCCCTGCGGCGGCGGGGCCGAGAGCAGCTCCCCGGCGGATATGCAGCAGCGCAGGCTGCGCCCGTCGAGGCGCAGAGCTGTCAAAAACGCCTCCGCCGAGCTTATGCAGCCCTCCGCCCTGAGCAGCGCGCAAAGCCCAGCCCAGCGGTACATGGGCTTTTTCGGCAGGCGGCGAAGGCCGCGCCAGTCACGCTCCGCCCCCGGGCGGCAGACAGTATATCCGTCCATCAGCCCGAGCGTGAAAGCGAGGCGGGCCTTTTCAGGCTCCGGGCTTAATAGCAGCTTTTCAAGCTCCTCCCGCACCCGCTCCGGGGCGAGAGAGGCAGCAAGGCCGGCTTTTTTCTCGATAGCCGCCATGGTCTGGCTCTCTATCTCAAACCCCAGCTTTGCCGAGAAGCGCAGGGCGCGGAGCATGCGCAGGGCGTCCTCCTCAAAGCGTTTTTCAGCCGGTCCAACACAGCGGATTATCCGCCGCTGCAAATCCTCCATGCCGCCGAAGGGGTCTGATATGAGCCCCTCGGCGGAGAGAGCCATCGCGTTTACCGTGAAGTCCCTGCGGCTCAGATCCGTGGTGAGGTCGCCCACAAAGCTGACCATGTCCGGGTGGCGGTGGTCGCTGTAATCGCTCTCCTGCCGGAAGGTGGTGACCTCAACCATACGGGAATTGACCCGCACCGTGACCGTGCCGTGCTTTATGCCGATGGGCAGCGAGCCGGGAAATATCTCCATGACCTGCTGCGGCAGAGCACCGGTGCAGATATCCCAATCCTGCGGGCGCACGCCCAGCAGCATATCCCGCACGCAGCCGCCCACCAGATACGCGGGGCAGCCCCGGCTTTGCAGGGTGAGCAGTATATGGCGGACATATTTGGGAACCGTTATATTAGCCATGTCAAGCTCCTCATGTTTCACATTCAGATGCACTTTGCCATAAGATATGCTTGCAAAGATAGCCCCTTCGGGTTATAATCAGTTTTCGGGTAAGCATTACCAGGCAGGTTTATTTTAACATTTTGCTTTGACAACATCAATAGCTTTTAATTTCAACACATAATCTGGAGTGTATTTATGGCTGATTTTTCCAATTTCCTCTCACCCGGCAGAAAGGGTCACCTTGTGGGGATAGGCGGCGTGTCCATGTCCTCTCTGGCGGAGGTTCTGCACGGCATGGGGCTGAATATAAGCGGGTCTGACATGAACAGCAGTCCCAACGTGCTGGGGCTCTGCGCCAGGGGCATCCCCGTGGCGATAGGGCACAGCGCGGCGAACATAGCCGACGATGTGGACTTTGTCGTCCGCACGGCGGCGGTGCACGATGAAAACCCGGAGATCGCCTGCGCGCGGGAGCGGGGCATCCCCGTCTTTGAGCGCACCCAGGCCTGGGGCGCCATCTCCAAGGACTATGCCAACACCCTGTGCATCTCCGGCACGCATGGCAAAACAACGACCACATCCATGTGCACCCATATCCTCATGGCCGCCGACAGGGACCCCACCGTCATGATAGGCGGAACTCTCCCCCTCTTAAACGCCGGGCACCGCGTGGGCCATGGCAACACCATCGTCATGGAGGCCTGCGAGTATTATAACTCCTTCCTCTCATTCTACCCCACGGTGGCGGTCATTCTGAACATTGAGGCCGACCATCTGGACTTCTTCAAGGATCTCGCGGATGTGGAGCACTCCTTCCGCACCTTTGCCGAGCGCGTCCCGGAGGACGGGTTTGTCGTCGCGAATAATGACGACGAGAACACCATGAACACCCTCAAGAGCATTGACCGGAGGGTCATCACCTTCGGCCTCACACCCGACGCCGATGTCTACGCGCAGAACATCCGCTGCATAGGCATAAACAGCGAGTTTGACATCATGTATAAGGGCAAGCTCTTTACAGATGTTACCATTCATGTGCCGGGCATCCACAACGTGAAAAACGCCCTGGCCGCCACAGCCGCGGCCATCTGCCTCGGCATCCGCCCCAACGCCGTGAAATACGGGCTGGCGGGCTTTAATGGCGCGGGCCGCCGCTTCGAGTTCAAGGGTAAGTTCAACGGTGCCGATGTGTACGATGATTACGCCCACCACCCCGGTGAGCTGAAGGTCCTGCTCGACGCGGTGGAGCGGCTCAACTACAAGCGCTCCGTGGTGGTTTTCCAGCCGCACACCTACACCCGCACCGCAGCGCTGTTTGAGGATTTTCTCGAGCAGCTGCGCCGCCCGGACGTGGTCCTGCTGGCGGAGATTTTTGCCGCCCGCGAGAAAAACACCATCGGCATCTCCTCCTCGTCGCTTGCCGATAAGCTCGATAACGCCATTTTCTACCCCAGCTTTCAGGAGCTGGAAACCGCCCTGCGGGAGATTGCCCGCCCCGGTGATATAATACTCACCGTCGGCGCCGGTAATGTGTATAAAATCGGCGAGGACATAGTTGAATAAGACCGCAAAAAATTGACCGGTGAAAACCGGTCAATTTTTTTGTTTGGTCGGGTGCAGCTCATGGGAATAGCCCAGAAAAATGCCGGCCAGGAAGAAGAAAAACAGGACGGAAAAATCCGTGTAATTAAAAAGCAGCGGCTCAAGCATATTGTAGAGCAAGAGGCCGGCCAGCGGCAGGATAAGCAGCTTCTCAGCAAAGCCCGCCCGCGCATCCTCGCTGAAGAAGCAGCGCACCATTCGGATAAGCAGCAAAACGCAATAGACCAGCACGATCGCCAGGCCGGCAAGCCCTGTGTACACCAGCGTTTGCAGCAGGAAATTATGGAAATGCACATTGTGCAGCGGAAGAAGCGGCTGGGCAATAGACATGATTTTATCCGCGCTGCAGCCGCGCAGCAGGCGAATCGGCTCCTGCCTGAGAGTAATAAAGGCGCTTTCAAATATCTGCGTCCTGTCAGAAAGGGTCATAAGGCTCTTTACAAAATCTCTGGGGTCGTCAAACTGATTATTCTCCGGGTCCGCCCCCTCGACAAGGCTGTCCTCTCTGGGTATCGTCCCATCGGGCATGGCCGCGGGCTCTTCCGGCATCCCGGTTTGCGCATCCGCCGTCTCCGTCAGGTCCGCCGCTTCCTGCCCGTCCTCCCGCTCGGCACATATGGCGGCGGAGGCCCGGCTCAGGATATTTTCAGGAATGTCAAAGCTCTTATAGCTCAGCGGCAGGAAGATTACCGCCGCAAGCACTATAACCGCGGCCTTCTGCCACGGCTTTTTCAAGGTGAGGTGCTTGAGGGCAATGAGCATCACGAACATGGCGACGCACACCGAAAAGCCCACCTTCATGTTGCGGCAATATGTAAGCGTAAAGGCAAAGTAGTTAATAATCCACGCGATAGCTATCGGCACTCGCCACAGCTTTTTCCGACAGCTGAAGAAAAAGTACACCAGCATTGACAGGGCGATGAAAAACCATGTGGAGGTCACATTGGGGTTCGTGTCCAGCAGGCCGAGGCGGGCAAAGCCCTGCACGCCCATTTCGCATATATTCTTTTCGGTAATGGGGTTTATTATTGTTATCCGCAGCAGGGAGCACACTATGCTGATAACGCCGAGCAGCGTATAATATCCGCAGGCGAAGCCGCCAAACCAGTTAAGCGCCTTTCTTCTCTGCTCTGCGTTGAGAATAAGCCCCACGGAACCCATCAGGAAAAAAACGCCGCAGTCGACCACCGGCACGAATTCTCTTTTAAACACCTCAACACCGTTTAACAAACGGGAAATCAGAAACCACAGCCAGAAGGCCAGCAGGAGCTTTGCTTCAAGCGCCAGGGAGCGGGCATAGAAGAGCAGGAAGGCAAAAGTCAATATCAAAAACGCAGCCGGGAATATCCGTGTGTGCAGCGTGTCCCACAGGTATATATTTACATGCTGCGAAACAAAAAAAACAAGCACGAGGAACGCAGCAGCGGCAAATATAGCTGCCGGGCGCTCCCCCGGCTTTAGGTTCTGTTTAACGCGCATACTATTTCTCCTTAGCTTTATCGTACAATTACATCGGCGGATAGTATACAACACATCGGGGAAAAAATAAAGCCTCTTAAATTTTTTTAAGAAAGTTTGCAGTTTGTTTTTATATTGTTCAATTGTTTTCTGAACAGCTTTTGTATATTCTGTCTGTTAAAATGAGTAAAGGTCGTGTATTTATGAAGAGATTTCTGCTCATTCCCGTTCTTGCCCTGTGTCTGCTGCTCAGCGGCTGCGGCGGGCGGGAATCTCCTGCCCAAGCTCCGGAGGAGCCGCCCTCCGAAGCTCACGTTCAGGAGTTTGGCGAGGTTGAGATAGCCCGGCCTGACGTCTCCGGCGCGTTTTCAGTCCGGGATATTGAGGGCAGCTATGACGAGGCCGCCGCGATAAAAATAGACCTCAGCGGCGAGAGCGCTGTATGCAATGAGGGCGCTGTCAGCATCAGCGGCTCCACAGTCACCATCCGCAATGAGGGCGTGTACATTCTCTCCGGCAGCTTACAGGGCTGCATAGTTGTTGACGCGGCGGACACCGACAAGGTCCAGCTTGTGCTCAGCGGCGCGGAGATAAGCTCCCTCGACGGTGCGGCAATTTCCGTCCGGCAGGCAGATAAGGTTTTCATTACCCTCGCTGAGGGTACGGAGAATACGCTCTCCAGCTCCGGCGGCTTTGAGGGCGCGGAGGATAATATTGACGCCGCGGTTTTCTCGCGGGACGATTTGACCATAAACGGCGCAGGCGCGCTGAGTGTCAGTTCTCCATACGGTAACGGCATATCCTCGAAAGACGAGCTTACAATCTGCGGCGGCAGCCTGACCGTCACGGCGGCAAAGCACGCGCTCGAAGCCAACGACAGCGCCGCCATCTGCGCGGGCAGCCTTGCGCTCAGCGCCGGGGAGGACGCCGTTCACTGTGAAAACGAGGAGGAGAGCGGCCTAGGCTGGGTGTACATCTCCGGCGGCAGCTTTGATATTCAGGCCGGGGACGACGGCATACACGCCTCCGGCGCGCTGCTCATCGAGGGCGGAGATATAAGAATTTCCCGCTGCAATGAGGGCATCGAGGGCAAGACCGTGGAGATAAGCGGCGGGAACATTCAAATCACTGCCGGGGATGACGGTATAAACGCCGCCGACGGCTCCTCCGCGGGCGGCTTCGGCGGCAGCGCGGGCTGCGCCGTGCTCATCTCCGGCGGCAGCATAGACATCACCGCCGACGGGGATGGCATTGATTCCAACGGCTTCTTCTCCGTCAGCGGCGGTGATATCCACATCGCCGGGGCAAACTACGGCGACAGCTCCATCATCGACTATGAGACAACCGGCAGCTACACCGGCGGCATAGTATTCGGCACAGGGGCCGCATCCATGGCGGAAAA
>ULWX01008861.1_pt1 | contig 36971 bp, 37 predicted proteins | sample 1960851 | NCBI WGS metagenome assembly ULWX01 (sample SAMEA4835826, study PRJEB28245) | human gut metagenome | biome: gut microbiome; material: fecal sample | place: Denmark | collected 2008 | reverse complement strand
CCACATCCAAACTGATTTTCAAAGATATATTAACTGCTCTCATATCCCTGCTATCCAGGTGGCCTATGTACTCCTTCAATCTCGATTTATCAATAGTACGGACCTGCTCCAGCAGAATCATCGAATTTTTCTGCAAACCATATTTCGTGCTGATTGCCACATGGGTTGGCAATGGATGCTTGTCCATCCGGCTTGTGATAGCAGCAACAATGACGGTGGGACTGTAACGGTTCCCAACATTATTTTGGATGATAAGTACCGGGCGTACCCCTCCCTGTTCACATCCTACTACCGGGCTTAAATCTGCATAATACATATCACCTCTATACATCATCCATACCCCCTTTCTTCTGCTTTTTCCCTTATGATGTTTGTGACCTAATCTACTCCGTACTCTCTTCCTCCCTGCTCAATGCCACATCCATGCAGCCGATTTAAACCGGCGGCTGCATGGTCTGGCATTGAAATCACCTTCTTTCCAACTTTGTTTGTTGCTTCTATTCGACACTACTTCCCGAAGCTTGTCCAGACATTGCATCTGGACAGGGCAGCCAACCCGTCTGCCTGCAGCTGACAGGCATCATAGGAATCCCACCTCCGCCAGGTTCTCTGGCGGCCGCCCTCATTGCGTGGTCCCCGGCCAAGGGGGCTGTGACTGGACGGAAGTATCATTATGAGCTATCCGGGGTCATGGCGATTCAATCCGCTATGGACTGATTTTGAGACAGGAATTTGCCGCTCTTACCTTACGCCACAAAAAACTTATTACAGGCTTTTGACAGAATCTATATTCCGCAGGCAGTCATTGCGCTCCCCTCATGTCGCTTCCGTTCCTCGCGTCCGGATAGCCAACGTAACTGGTTGGCTGGATATGAAATTTTCAAAGTACTGGTGAGTCCTAAAAAAATACCCCTCATTACTTATCCGTATCCAACCCCCTTTTGATAGCCCCTTAAAACATATTTTTTTATTTTTCATTAAAATTGCACATATTTATTTAGTAATTATGTTCCATGAAAAACCGCATTTTTTTCAATGCCCGCATTTTTTTCTTATTGACGACAGATTGATTTATTTTCAGCAAAGCGCCTGCCTGCCGCTCTGAAAACCCTGAAAATATATCAAATCCAGTATTTCACGCTCCGCTGGACGCAGTCCCACGATAGCCTGTTTTAGTTTCTCTATCATGATGTTACGAATAGCTTCATCCTCTACCGGCTCCATATTTTCATCCGGTATCATTTCCTCTCCTGTCATCTTTTCTGTATCAAGATTACTAAAAAGAACCTTTTGATTTCGGGAATCTTTTTCTTCCAAATTCAATTCATATCGTTTGAATCTGTAAAATGTATAGTATACATCCTCGCTCACTGATATTAATTGTCCATGCATTCTTATTACGTATGTCTCCTTATCATTCATTATATATCCTCCATTTCAAAATTTTTAGTTTCATATTTTGAAATGGAAGGGCGGCGCCCTGGGTAAATAAAATCCCGCAGCGCATGATAGGTAAACAATGTTTGGTTTAGCATAGTTAGCAACATAGCTGGAGGGAGAGCTCTTTGGTTCAGGACAGTAAATAAATTTTTCTTTATGTATACTGCACCAATCCCAACACATTGCGTGTGTCATAGGAAATTGGTGATATCTTTGCAGTAAGCTCTGACATTGAGCACATTGCCTAATATCATCAACCCCTCTATCCTGCAACGCAGGATGGCACACAACCATTTTTATACCCCATTAAAAAGAAGCTGCCATGCCAGTCTAAAACAATAGTCTAACGATAGGTTCCGGTTTGAACATCCAGCCTGATAATTTCAGCGTTTACGTTTCATCACTCACCTTTCCTGCTGATTCTTCTTTAGTTAGGGATAAAATAAAAAACGACTCTTTCGATGTTTCTTTCGTAAGAGTCGTCGTTGAGGTTTGAATGGTATAGTTATATTTTAATTTTTTACTTGTTTTTTGAAGTTTGTTGTTATTATCAGAAAATTATAATTACATTTATAGAAATAAGCGCAATAATTCAACAAATACACACGAGTTGCGTCATTTTATGTACGATATAAATGGATATATCTAAATATCTAGTTGAATTATGAAAAAGCGAAAAAGAAGGTGGGTTTTGTCATAGATATTACAGATTCTTTTCTAATTTGCATATTATTACTATCTTTTTATGCCATTATTGATTTGTTTACCGATGCCATTTCCGTAAACGCCCAATAGCACGTACCTTTTTATCATCATCATTCTTTGAGATAATAGGCCCAACATCAAAATTCAAAATAGTTTAGTATTCAGACATTAATCGCAGATGCATATGCCAGGACGGATTCCTTCAATTTTGTCCCCGCCTTCAAGATGGCTTCTGTTTGACTGTTCAATATAACGGGATAAGATGCCATTGTCTCTTCTAATGTGGTTTCAATTTCTGCCAGATGTGATTTGAGAGAATCATAATGATTCATTAGCATTTCGAGAAAATCCTGCTGAATTATGGAAAGAGTACCGTTCACAGCCACAAGAATCTCATTGATGTGATTGCAGTTTTGGTTTTCAGACAGGAATCAAGAGATTCCCTATCAATACAGACATTGATAAAGTAAAGACCCAAATGCGTATATCTTGATATCATAAAAATGTCAATTGAATTCTTACAGAATTTAACTTATAATAAATTTGTATGTTCATCGGAGAGGGTTAGCTCCGGACAGAACCATATAGGTAATCTGAGTTGTTGAAAGGAGCATACAATGAACTCCGAACACTACCGTAATTTTATTGCCATTGTTGAGGCGGGGACATTATCCGCTGCCTCGAGGAAACTTCATATTGCGCAGCCAGCTTTATCCAACCAGGTCAAGTCTATGGAAGCACTGTTCGGTGCCCCACTTTTCAAGAGAAACGTCCGTTCCATGGAACCCACAGAAGCGGGAATGATTTTATATGATAAGGCAAAACACATTATCCTCTTGGAGGATGCCGCTGCAAAGGAAATAAATGCATGTTACAAAGGTTTTACCGGCTCCCTGTCCTTAGGCATTACTCAAGCATATCCCGACCCAATGATAGAGCGGCTTCTCCATCAATTTCATAAGGAAAACCACTTCATCAAATTTGATATATTTGAGCTGACCAGTGCGGAAATCATGGACTTACTCAAAAACGGCATCATAGAAATCGGCATCATCCGCACATTCCATCAGATTCCTGTATACCTGGACCCGCTGTATACAATACCGGAACGGCTTATGGTTGTGGGGAGAAAAGACACACTCTGGTTTCCCTTAAAGGAGGAGATTGATATATTCGCCTTAAAGGACATTCCTCTCTCAATTTCCCGCGGCTTTCAAAACACCATTACGGAAGCCTGTCTGAGGGCCAATTTTACACCTGAAATCTTAAGCGTATCCACCTCCCGGAACAATGCGCTGACCTGGGCAAGGAACGGCGATGCGGTGGCCATCATAACTGCTGACAATGCACCTGTCTACGAAAATGACACTGTCTTCTGCCGTCCCATATCCGGCGATATGCTGAGCCGCAGGACCTTTGCAGCGCTCAGGGGGCGTTCCCTGTCCAATGTTGCTGCCAAATTTATGGATTTTGTCAGGGAACATTCAAACGAATATAAGCAGGCATGACAATATCCGGGAACAGCAAACTGTCTCCCGGATATAGCTTTTCCTTATTTTATTCAACCAGTGCAGTCGGATTTTTACATACCATCTGTTCTACATCGCTCTGTGAATCCCCGCCTTCTTTAACCATCTTTGTAATTAAATCCAGCATACCTTCATCAGAAGAAGGGCTGTTCTTTTGTCCCATATCGCTGGACAGGACTACGTGGCTACATCCAATCTTCCTAATCTGTTCAAAACCCGTTTCATAAGAACATTTATGATAGGGAAGCAGATGTCACTGGCTTCATAGTCACGGTTTCCTCCTGTCCCATAAGGCTTCTCACCGCCCTGCGTTTCCAGGAAATGCTTCCCGTTATAGGATTCTATCATTTAGCAGTTGCCTATCCTGGGAATTTTTCATGGCCGCCTCCCATCACCTGGGGCTACTCATAAAAATCATCTGCAGAGGTAACGAATCCCAATATTATTTTTCTGGGTCCTGCTGCCTACGCCACCATAAGTATCACCTGTACTGCCAGAACCAGTGCTATCAGCGCAAACGGATAGGTGGCTGCATAGGCGGCCGCCACATCGTCCGTTCCTGCGACCTTGGTCAGTATAGCCAGTGACGGGGTGCAGGTCATGCTGGCCGAGATGGAGCCAAGACCGTTCAGAAGCGGGAGCCTGAGTATCTTAAGTCCAATGACAAATCCGGCTGCCAGAGGGACAAGCAGCAGTATAAGACCAATGAACAGAAGCCTGAAACCATAGGTCTGAAGTACCAGTACCAGGCCTTTTCCTCCCTCTGCGCCTGCGCCTGTAAAGAACAGAAGCAGGCCAATCTCCTTCATTACCCTTGTTACCCCTGGCTCCATCTTTAAACTTACAGGCCCTATATGACCCATATGTCCCAGGAGTAGTCCCACCACCAACGGTCCGCCTGTTGTTCCCAGGGAAAATTCGCCGCCACCCGGCAAAGGAATCACAAAGGAGCCCAGCAAGATTCCTCCAATCACTGCCGCGGAAAATGGAAACAGTCCCATTGTATCAATTTGCCTGTAATTCCTGCCCCATTGCCGCCCTTTTTCCTTCTCCTTCACGGCAATCAGCTCCCGTTCCTTTTCCATATCCGCATTAAGGATTCTGGGGACCAACTGCATAAAGAACACCTTCCCCACTACTCCGATGGGGTAGACTATCCCATAACCGGCAGCCACCATGGTTACTGCCTGGGCACTGTCCGAAACAGCCTCCTTGGCCGCTGCAAATCCCGGTGAGGTGGTAAATGCCCCTGTCATCATTCCCACTGCCAATGCCTTATCTATCCCTGTCAGTTTTACCAGCAGAATACATGTAAAGGATCCCGTCACTGCAATGGAAAGACAGAGAATGATATAGGCAGCCCCGTTTGCCTTCACCCTCTCTGCAAACGCCGGACCAGCCGTCATACCGACTGATGCAATAAAGAAAATCAACCCAAGTGTCTGTATGTATGCGGGTATGGATACACCGAAATGACCGAAAAAAAGACCGGAGATAAAAAGAGCCGCCGTTCCCAGCTCAACCCCCTTTATGCGGATGCTGCCCAGAAAATACCCCGTAACCGCAATACAGAAAATGGACAGGATAACAGAAGCTGTCTCTTTCAATACAAACATAGAATTATCCTCGTTTCATCCAACTTCAGCATGACAGGCATCTCTCATAAATGCCCCGTTCCTTCAGCAATTCAATAAGTGTCTCTCCAATCAGGTCCGACATCCTGGCAGTGGGAATACCGCACTCATTGAGTACCCTGATTTTTTCAGCCGCAGTACCTTTTCCGCCTGAAATCACTGCCCCGGCATGGCCCATGCGCTTTCCCGGAGGCGCTGTTTGTCCTCCAATAAATGCTACCACCGGTTTATTCATATGCTCTTTAATCCACATGGCGGCCTCCTGCTCGCTGTTTCCGCCGATTTCCCCAATCATCACCACTGCTTCTGTACCTCCGTCCTCATGAAACGCCTGAATCACATCCAGGAAAGAGGTCCCCTTAATGGGGTCCCCTCCAATTCCCACACAGGTGCTCTGTCCCAGGCCTGCCTCCGACAACTGCTTGATGGTCTCATATGTCAGGGAGCCGGAGCGGGATACCACTCCTATCTTTCCGGGTTTAACCACATATCCGGGCGTGATTCCCATTTTGCATTCGCCAGGCGTCACAAGGCCAGGGCAGTTTGGCCCAATCAGACGGGTCTTCTTACCCTTCATATAATTCTTCACTTTTATCATATCCTGAACCGGAATGTTTTCCGTAATGCAGACACAAATATCCAGTCCTGCATTCACCGCCTCCATGATGGAATCAGCGGCAAATGCAGGCGGCACAAAGATAACGGACGCATTGGCCCCTGTGGCCTCCACTGCCTGGGCAACCGTGTCAAACACAGGAATTCCGTCCAAATTCTGTCCCAGTTTCCCGGGTGTCACTCCGGCTACAATGTTGGTGCCGAATTCGCGCATGAGCTGGGTATGCTTTTTTCCATGAAATCCTGTTATACCCTGCACTATAACTTTTGTATCTTTCCCAATATAAATGCTCATATCAGCTGCCTTCCTTTCTATTAACCAATTTCATAATAAGCTCTGCTCCTTCTGTCAGAGATGAGGCTGTGTAAAGTCCCAGACCGGATTCAGCTATCATCTGGTTGGCAATGACGCAGTTGGTTCCTTCCAGGCGAATGACAATGGGCACCTCTGGCCGGTTTTTCCTGATAGAGGCAATCACACCTTCTGCCACCCGGTCTGTCTGGGTAATTCCTCCGAATATATTGACCAGAACTCCCTTTACCTTCTCCTCCGACAGTATGATGTCAAAGGCCTTTTCGCATTCTTCCGGGCTGGAACTGCCTCCGCAGTCCATGAAATTGGCCGGTTCTCCGCCAAAATATTTGATGGCATCCATGGTAGCCATGGCAAGCCCTGCCCCGATAACCAGACAGCCGATGGTTCCATCCAGAGAAACATAGTTCATGTTCAGGTCCACGGCCCTAGCCTCCAGTTCCACTTCCTCCTCCCTGTCCCGAAGCTCTGCCAGTTCCGGGTGGCGGAACATACCACTGGAATCAAATCCAACCTTTGCATCAATCACCATGAGTTCCCCTGCACCTGTCAGGGCCAATGGATTTATCTCCACCATAGAACAGTCCTTTTCAGTAAATACGCAGTATAATGCGCCTGCCATTTTCACGAAGCTCTTTTTTAATTCAGCAGGGATATGGATTTGTTCCGCCAGGGTGTATAACTGCCATGTACGCAAGCCAATTCCCGGTTCCACATAAGTCCTGATGATTTTTTCTGGATGATTGGCAGCTACATCCTCAATGTCCATACCGCCCTCTTCTGATGCCACCAGTACAATTTGTCCCTCTGCCGAATCGATTATGATACTGAAATAATACTCCTTTACAATATCCGTTCCCTTTTCAATCCAAAGCCTGCGCACCAGCTTGCCTGCCGGACCGGTCTGGCGGGAAACAAGGGTCTTGCCAATCAGTTCTGCGGCGGCCGCCCTCGCATCCTCCGGTGTCTTTACCAGCTTGATTCCGCCTGCCTTTCCCCTGCCTCCTGCATGTACCTGGGATTTGACTGCAACCAGACCGCCAAGTTCTAGTGCTGCTTCATAGGCTTCCCCAGGAGTCCATGCAAGCCTTCCCTCTTGAACCGGAATTCCATACGATTTAAATAATGTTTTTGCCTGATATTCATGTATATTCATATGTCTTCTCTCCCCCCTATGCAAGCAGACTCTGGGCAGAAACGATTCCCGCCTGGAATGCCTTACGGTTCATGTCATGAAGCTTTGGCGCGAACCGGTTCAGAATAGCCTGAAGAACCGCATCACTGCCTGCGCACCTGCCCAGCACAGAGATTGCGCCTAGGGCCACCACATTGGCGGCTATGGGCTTTCCTGTTACTTCCATTGCTAGTTTTGTCAGCGGAATCCTATACACGTGTTCAATATCCTGCGGAACTTCCTTCACCAGGTCCGAATCTACCAGCAGTACCCCGTCTTTATCCATATCCAAATGGTATTTATCACAGGCCATCTGGGTCATAGCCAGAACAAAATCCGGCTTTCTGACAATCGGATAATTGATGGAATCATTATCAACAATCAGTTCTGAACGGCATGCGCCGCCTCTGGATTCAGGCCCGTAGGATTTTGCCAGAAGAATTTCATTTCCCTCAATTACACCTGCGGCCTGGGCCATCACGTCGCCCATCAGCATCATCCCCTGACCGCCGGAACCGCCAAATCTTATTTCATAATGTCTGCTTCCCATACTCAGCACTCCTTTGCTCTCCTGATTACTTCATCATAGATTTCCGAATACTCCCTGCGGTCCCCGCGGTTCACAAACTCCCCAATGACCAGCTTATCCTCCAATTCCTCAGAACTCATTTTTGCCGCCCTCTGGAGCGGCACGGCTGTTTCCTTCCAATGCATAACCATATCCGCAGCCTCTCCCTTCTTATTCAGCCTTCCGTATAGGGTCGGACAGTCACATGCAGCCTCCACCACGGAAAATCCCTTATGATTAATGGCCTTTGCAATCTGGTCCGTAAGCATCATTGCGTGATATGTAGTGGACCTTGCCACATAGGTTGCGCCTGACGCCTTTGCCAGGTCGCAAATATCAAAATTGGGGTCGATATTTCCATAGGCGCTTGTCTTTGTTTTTGCTCCGTAGGGGGTGGTGGGTGAGAACTGTCCGCCGGTCATGCCATAGTTGGAATTATTGAACACTACCACGGTCATGTCAATGTTCCTTCTCGCCCCATGGATGAAATGGTTGCCTCCAATTGAAGTGCAATCGCCGTCTCCTGTCACCACGATTACATGCAGGTCCGGATTGGCCATCTTTACTCCAGTGGCATATGCAATGGCCCTTCCGTGGTTTGTATGGATTCCGCACAGATTCATATATCCATTGGCACGGCAGCAACATCCAATCCCCGCAACAACAACCACCTTATCCGGGTCCAGTCCGGTCTTATCTATGGCCCGGATAATGGACTGGAGTACGATTCCGTTACCGCATCCCGGACACCACATGGTCTTTAATTTATCCTGACGCAGCAGTCTGTCAAATACATGTTCAGTCATATCACTTTACCTCCTTAATCACAGCCAGTACTGTTTCCGCTTCCATGACCATGCCATTATTCTGGGTGACAGAGACCACCGGCGTATCTGATGTGAACTGTCTTACAATATGAACCAGCTGCCCTTCGTTCATCTCACATGTTATCACGGTTTTGGCCCGGTCTGCCAGTTCCTTAAGCCGTTCCTCCGGGAAGGGCCATAGGGTGATGGGCCTGAAAAGCCCGGCCTTAATTCCCATGTCCCTGGCCGCGTCAACCGCACTTCTCGCCACCCTGGCCACAATACCAACACTGACAATGATGATGTCTGCATCCTCTGTCCTGTATTCCTCGTAAGACTCAATATCCTTGATATTACGTATAATCTTATGGTGCAGCCTTTTTACCTCACTGCTTATCTGGTCCGGGTTGCTGGTGGATGGGAAACCGGTCTCATCATGAATAATCCCACTGACATACCAGTGGTATCCGTCTCCAAATGCCGCCATGGGAGGGATTTCTGTCCCATCATCCTCATAAGGTCTATAATCTTCCTTGGGGCATGATGGCTGTCTGCGGTTTTCAATTGTCAGCTCCGCTGCATCCGGTATCCGTATCTTCTCACTCATATGGGCCAGCATGGCATCTGACAAAACAAAAACGGGCGTACGGTACTTTTCGGCCATGTTAAATGCCCTTATAGTTTCGTAATACGTCTCCTCCACAGAGCATGGAGCCACTGCAATCACCGGATGGTCCCCATGGGTTCCCCATCTGGCCTGCATCAAATCACCCTGGGCCGGAACCGTGGCAACCCCCTGACAGGGTCCCTGCCGCATCACATCCACCAGCACGCATGGTACCTCTGCCAGCATGGCATAACCGATATTCTCCTGCATCAGCGAAAATCCCGGACCACTGGTGGCTGTCATTGCCTTGGCACCTGCAAAGGATGCCCCAATGACTGCTGCAACGGATGCCAGCTCATCCTCCATCTGCATATACTTTCCTCCCTGCTTTGGCAGCAGTTCAGAAGCATATTCTGCTATCTCTGTAGCCGGTGTGATGGGATAGCCTGCAAAAAAATTCATTCCCGCTGCCAGGGCACCCAGAGTGCACGCCTCATTGCCTGTCAAAACCCTGAATTCATCTTTCATCATCATTACCTCCCATGCGAATTGCAAAATCAGGACATCTGTATTCACACTGCTTACATCCCGTACAGCTCTCCTCTGACTCCATCACAGGCTTTCCGTCTTCATCCTTTGACAGTGCATGGACCGGACATAGAGCAACGCAGATTCCACAGGATTTACAGAAACTTCTGTTCAGGTTAAAGTCTGTCTTCTTTCCCATTATCTCGAACTCCTTTTCGTTTATTTTGTATCTGAGCCCACTATAACACAATTGTATCTATAACAAAAATATCAGTTTTTGAATGTAACTATAGTGTTTTGATATATATACTACTATGCTATAATAAAATCATTTTGTTCAAGATTTGGCCAAGAAACATCCACATCAAGTCGTTATTGACAACGTTGACAGGATGTTTAGCTGTGATGACCCGTCCTTTAGAGGAACCATGTACGTCTGCCTTCAGTGCGGTAACATGAAGTTTTCCCTCTCCGCTGTAAAAGATTCTTATGGCCATGACCCCTTATACTGCTCGTAGAAGTTTACTATGACCATCACAGAGTTTCTTGCTTGCCTGTATCATATTTAAAGATGAGTTCTATATCGTCCTTTTTTAATCACTGTCTGTGTTCTAGTCCCTGTTTCTGCGGGGCTGTTAGTTTACATAATTTTGTTTTAGTAAGGACTTTTCTATAATACAAAAGGAAAGAAATACCGCAAAGCAGCCTTTCTTTCCTTTCTTAAATCTAATCCTTACTAAAAACGTACCAATCCCAGTTTATCCGCCCCAAAATACATAATCGGATATAGTATTAATATAACAACTTTTACCAACGTACCGGTCTTAAGCATCTGCTTATTTTCAACCAGTCCAGAACCTGCGGCCAATGCATTGGGTGGCGTTCCCTGTGGAAGCATATAGGCGAATCCACAAGCGAAAATAATATTTACCATGGACAGCATGGGTGCATAACCGGCACTTTTAGCAATGGATGCAGCAATTGGAATAAATACAGCTGCAACAACAATATTAGACCCTAACTCTGTCACCAAAGATGCAATGACAGCTAAAACAATAATTAAAACAAACTCCGGCAATGCACTGAAGCCTGCCATCTGTGCTGCAATCCAATCAGTCAGTCCTGAATCCGCAAAAGCACTTCCCAGTACCAGCGAACCACCTATCAGGAACACAGCATCCCAGGATGTATGTGATACTGCGTATTTAAAATCCAAAGTCGGTTCATTTGTCTTCCAATTTACCGGCCAAAGAAATAAGATTGCTACTGCAAATCCACCTATCATGTGGTCGGATATAAATGGCAGAAATGGACTCCAGAAAGTTTTTGTTATCCAGCTTAGGATTGCAAATGCTAGTACAATCAATACGTGCCTTTCTCCAGTTGACATTGTACCCAACTTATGCAATTCTTCTGTAATGATTTTACGGTCTATACTAATGTTTACCTTTCCAAGTCCCATAGAACGGTAAATAATATAAGTCGATACTAAAATCATCATCATACAGATGGGAACTGCAATAATCATCCAGCTAGGGAAATCAATTACTACCCCTGTCATCTCCTCTATAATGCCAATTCCTACAATATTAGCATTATTTCCAATAGGTGTGGCCGTACCTCCGTTGGTAGCGGAGAAAGCAACTGTTAACATCAGGGCTGCCCCCATAAGCTTGCCATAATTTTTATCATATTCACCAATTGATATTGTCAATGCAGCTACAATAGGAATCATCATGGCTGTGGATGCTGTATTGGACATCCACATTGAAATAATTCCTGTTGCAAATGCAAATGACATCATGATTGATAGTGGCTTGGTTCCCAATACAGAAAGGATGGTAAATGCAATCCTGCGATGAAGGTTCCATTTCTCAATGGCTGAGCCCAACCAAAAAACAGAAGTAGTCAATAACACTGCTGTATGAACATATCCTGATGTGGCATTGATTCCCGCATCATTTAATCCCAATGCAGGAAAAAGAAGAACGGGGAGCAACGCTGTCTGCCCTAATGTCACTGGCTGTGTAGACCACCATATAATCATCCATACCATGCTGGCCAGAACCTTTTTACCAACCTCTGTTAATTCTCCCTGCACTGGTACTAAAAAAAGAATAAATGCGAATAATGCCGGACCTAATATCAGTCCGATTTTTTGTTGTTTTGTCATTTTTAACCCCTTTTTGCTTAATATATTAATCTATGGAATATCTCTCCTTGGACTGTATATACCTTACGGAAGATTTTCCATGCATATATGTTATTAAATGGAAGGTTACAACCATACACCACCCTATAGAACTTGCAATAGCTACTGCCGTAAGAGAATACCTTTCCATAAGAATATAGGATAAGACCACCCTGGCTGTAATATGTAATATGGTTCCTGTCAGAGCTATGTTAATGCATCCTATTCCGCGAAAATAACCCACAAAACTGCTTGCCGTAAAGCACAACACATAAAATATGGATATACATCGCAAGTATCCAATACCTATATGCATTTCATTTTCTGTCACGCTATAGTTAATCAGTTTAATAAATTGTGCTGCACCGACATACATGGCAATCGATGAAATCAAGCCAAATAGAATCATAAGAATCAGCCCCCATTTCAATCCGCCTTTTACTCTTAATGTATTCTGAGCACCATGGTTTTGAGCCGTCAAAGTGGATATGGCCTGTCCTCCGCTATTTGAAAATGAATTGATAAAACCCTCAACCCTGGTCGTTGATGTGTAAGCACTTATACCATATATTCCTAATGTATTCACGGCTCCTTGGATTAAGAGCTTTCCAATATACAGGCTGGCTTGATGGACCAGGGACACCATTCCATAATGAATCGTTATCTTAACTGAACTTTTTTTAAATTGAAAATCGGATTTTCCAAACAATAGCAGTGGATATTTAGCACGTATATAAGCTATTGATAGAACAGCGCTCAATAACTGGGCTATACATGTAGCAATTGCAGCCCCCTTGATTCCAATACCCAGTTTTCCCACAAACAGAATGTCAAGCATCCCATTCACGGTAATGGATATTGTAAGAAATATCAGCGATGATTTGGTGTCGCCAATAGAGCGCAGAAGGGAGGCACATATATTATACAAATAGCTGATGACCATACCACCTATGATAAATGCAAGATACTCTTTTGCATATAGAAGCAATGCATCTGGTGTCCGTATAATTCTTAAAATAGGATTCATCAGCAATAAAGACAAAACGCTGAACATCACCACGGCAACACTTCCAGGAACCAACGCCAGGAAGCTCTCCTCCCTGAATCTTTTATAATCTTTCATTCCATAATATTGTGAAAAAAGAATGGATACGCCAAGGCTGAATCCAACCAAAGCAAATAGGAATAGGTTCATTACAGTACTTGCCACCCCTACGGCCGCAAAAGCTTCCATTCCAATATACTTTCCTATGATGACAGCATCTATCGTATTATAAAATTGTTGAAGTATATCCCCTACCAAAAGAGGAGCAGCCAATTTCACTATCTGAAATGGAATAACTCCTTGCAGTATAGCGTCTTGTTTTTTCATAATTAACTCCTGCACGTTTTACCATCCACCAATATCATCCATTTGGGGGCTGCATAACAATGGCTGCCACACCAAAATGCAACAGCCACCATTCACGAATTTCGGAAGATTATATCCGGCAATATCTTACTATAAATGCTACTTTTCTTCTACCGGTGTCTGTAACGTATGATATCCGGTTTCTTTCCTCGCATCCTTTAGTTTCATTCCCGATTTTACCTTACTTACAATCATCTGCTCCACTTGTTCAATCCCTTGTGCAACCTTCAACACTTCCTCTGCTTTTGAAAAGGGTACTGCAACTACTCCTGTGTTATCCCCGACTATAAGGTCTCCCGGATTTACCTGAACACCTGCTATGCTTACCGTATCATTTACCCGGTCCACATAAACCCGGTCTTTACCGGTCACCATATAGGTTCCTTTTGTATAAATAGGATATCTCAATTCCCTGATTACATTAATATCCCGGCATACACCGTCAATCACGGTTCCTGCAATTCCCCTCTGAGCGGCATATATTGACATAATATCGCCCCACACAGTGCAATCCTGACGTCCATTATTATCAATGACAGCCACTTCACCAGGAAGGATATCATCAATGAAATCCCCCACGGTTCCTCTAATCTGTCCACAAGGTACATAATGAACGGTAAACGCCTGGCCACATACATATGTATCCGGCACAACTGCCTTTATGTTCAACAAACCTCCATACAGCTTCAATTTATCCATTGCATCGGAAATACTGGGAACATCCAGTTTCTTATATGCCTCAATTATTTCCTTAGGTAATGTTAATTCTTCTTTCATCTTATACCACCTCTGCCCTATCCAATCTTGGCTTCGACAAGTTTATCAAAACCATATATTTCCATAGTGCTCTTTCCTGCATAGAGCATCTCCTTTACTTTTATTTCCTTTTCATATATGGCATTTGCTTTAGAAAAAACCTCATCTTCCTTTTCCCTTGGTACCACTACAATGCCGTCGCAGTCACCAACAATAATATCTCCCGGTCTGACCAGGACGCCTCCGCACACAACCGGAACATTAATATTCGCCAAACTCTCTTTTACAGTACCTCCTGGATTATAAGCTCTGACAAACACAGGAAATCCCAGTTCTCTGATATCCTCGGAGTCACGGCAGCTTCCATCAATCACAACTCCAGCCAATCCTCTTATTTTGCATGCAGTGGCCATAATATCACCAAAATGACCTCCTCCAGTATATCCATGACAGTTGAATACCACAACGTCACCCGGATTAGCAGCATAGATTCCCTGATGCAATGCCAGGTTATCACCGGGATAGCACTCCACGGTAACTGCTCTTCCAATCATATGGCATTTGGAGTCTATGGGTTTGATTGCCGGGTCCATATTCCCCTTTTTTCCATTTGCATCTGCAACATTTCCTGTTGGAAGTTTGGATAGCTCCAACACTAACTCTTGTGTTAAATCCATTACAGAACACCCCTCCTATTTCAACATTTTCTCATAATGATATTTTGTATCAACTTCCAGTGAGGTCATGCCTGCACGCAAATCCGCAATCATGGCTTCCTCTTTTTCAAAGAGCATTTCTGCCTTATCAAGGACAGCATCTATTTTTTCCCATGGAATTACCACAACGCCACTCCGGTCAGCCAGGACAGCATCTCCCGGACGAACCTGGACACCACCAAACTGAATCATTACATTGGTGGCCTCCTCCATGACTCTTCCTCTTGCAGTAGCCACAACAGCCCCCCTGGAATAAACAGGAAAATGAATCTCTACAAAATCATCCACATCTCGTACTGCGCCATCTACAACTACACCCGATATACCCTTCAGCTGAGCGCCGTTTGCAAGGATTCCACCCCAGCAGGATGTGTCCAGACGCCCCCCATTATCTACTACAACAATATCACCTTCTTCTGCTGCCTCGATGGCTTTAATGCCCAAGTGCGTTTTCCCTGTGGTTAGGCCTGCTGCCGTCATCTTCAGAGTGACAGCGCGCCCAGTTATTTTTTCTGCCCCTTCCCAAATAGGTCGGATACCATATGTAGAGCCCTTTAGACCCAGCGCATCCAGCGCATCAGATACATTGGTGGTAGATAATTTCAATAAACGATTCTTATATTTCTCATTAAATTCGCTCATCATTGATTCTCCTATTCCCTGGTAATTCTCACTAAGCCATTAGTAGCATCCACTTCCACATAATCACCATTCTGAATCTGGTTAATATCAACCTGGTCCACCATGGGAAGTTCTGCCACAATAGCGCCAATAACTGCCACCTGTTCTGCCTCAATATTAATTATAGCAGCCGGCCCGACACCATTCTTTACCACATCATAAAGCATATAGGACCCACCGGTAGACCCCTTCCCCTTGGGGTATACCAGAATCTTACCTTTGAGACACTCTCCTTCAATTTCATGTTTACGTTCAATAATCACACCTGTTTTGGGGTTAACAGTCCCCATGAAGGATATTCCCTCTTTTGTTACAATTGCCGTTCCAGCAGCGTAGCCTTCTACAATACATCTGGCTTTCAATTCCTTAACCATTATTTTCCCTCCCATTTCCCTTCCAGTGCAACCTGGATACATTCTTCTTTATTCAACAATACTGGCTGCAGGTTCCAAAGACCAGGAGCATAGTGCGCCATCTTGCCGGAGTTTGTTGCAACAGTTTTATATCCGCGGTCCAATGTATAACACAATACAGGACATGTATCACAGACAACCTCGGCTCCTGCCTCTTCAATTATCTTGGTATACCCCATTTTATCTCCCAGTTCCTTAACCATGCGTGACGTACATACCCATAGGGCACTCTTGAGTTTTTTACCCTCAACTAGTTTAGCCACTGCCTCCATTTCGTTGATGCTTACATGCGGGCAGCCAATTACAACAAAATCAATCGGACCTGTCTGGGCAAATTTATTGCAAACCATATCGTATTCTTTCTGACCAAATACAATAGGGGTAAGCTCTTTATCCACAACATTTTCTTTTGTTGGTGCTTCCGGAGTTATACCAATGATGTGGTAAAGGGCGACTGCTCCCGAAGATGCAAGTGCTGCTCCCATAGCCTTTAAGTTCTCCAGGGTAGGCCTTTCCTTAATACCTTCAAATACAGGTACTCCTGGCCCCACAATATTCCCTGCAAAATACCCAAGTGTTGCAAAGTCTTTGTCTGTTTTCAGCTCCATCTCAACCTTAAACAGATGTGTTCCTTTTCTGTTTTCATCCAAATGATAACCATAAGCTGGAACACGCCCTGTAATAGCTGCAGCCAAAGCAGTTGGCCCGCCTTCCCGGTTTGTTCTAGCCCCTATAACAGAGTTGACAAAAGCAATGGCAGATGACTCCCCCCATGCTACATGCTCTCCCATCATAGGAATATTTCCGTTCAGGTACGGGGTACAGGAATTAGTGGGAATTGCCCCCATCTTCTCATATGCCTGACTTAACTCAATCTGCTTTTCAGCAAACTCCTTAGGAAATCCCATCCTCTCCCAATTCTGATAATCTATTCCAATTGTATTTAATGTCATTGGGACTCGAAATTTCACCTCCTCGCTAGCTTCCTTTACATAATTCAGGCCAGCGTCCCCCGTTACACGATATGACACGCCTGGAGAGTGTACATTTCTGACTTCAATCATATGGTCTGCGCCATAGATTTTGCCGAGGGTCACCAATACTTTCATACTCTTCTGTACGGTTTTGCCATACTCACCATCGAGCATCTTCTGCTCTTCCTCTGTTAATCTCATTTTCCCACTCCTTTTCTGATTTTTAATTCTTGAAATAAACTTGTTTCCTATGCTCCGATTGTATTGTATTTATATTGTCGACAATTTATATTTATAATATATCACGACAGTCTACATACGTCAACCTGTTTTTAGTAAATTACACAAAAAAAGACACCGCTTTGCACTCAGTTAATACCTCTTATACAAAGCGATGCCAATCCTTACTTATATATACTATAAACATTCATTTGACATACATTCAGCTCATATGCCGATTTTATCTATACGCATTTTCTGGAATGCCCTGATACTGCTCTCCTTCACATTTTCCAGATGGCTTTCCAATAAAGTAGTAGCTAATTCCAAATCCCTTTTTTCTATTGCTTCCACAATATTCAAATGCTCCTCTTTGGATTGCAGTAAACGATTAGGTGTCTGGGCCGAAATTTTTTGAAAAGCATCTAATTGAACAGACAGCGATGCCAAAATTGATCTCATACGCGTACTCATACAATATCTGGTAATCATGTTATGTAAATCCGAATCTGTCTTATAATACTCTGATGGTGTGGAATCTATCTTTAAAAACTGTAATTCTTTCTTAACAGTCTGCAATTCGTCCTGGCTTACATTCTTTACACAATTCCGCAAAGAATATACTTCGAATAGTTTACGTATATCACAACTCTCAATGATATCCTCAACCGTATATGCCCGTACAAACGTCCCTCTGTTTCGGGCCTTTGTAACAAAACCTTCTGCCTCCAGCCGCCTTAACGCCTCACGCAGCGGAGTACGGCTGATATTTAAATCCCTGCAGATTTCATTTTCCAAGATTGGGTCATTGGGCTTGTATGTAAAGGAGATAATCTGCTCTAATATATATCTGTATGCAATTTCGCTAAGAGAATCTGTTTTTTCAGTTTCCATGTGCACCTCGAATATTTTATCCGTTTACATATATTCTACACAAGTATCAATTATATTGTCAAGAAGTATCCTAATTATACGAAAACACTTTCCATCATTAATGTCTGGAAGTATTTTTTAGTTATTGAAAATTCTTTTCACAATGATATCACTTTATTATAAACAATGAAAAAGGTTGGACCCTCATATAACCCCATGGTACTCCAACCTTTTCACCGTTTATATATACATAGCCAATGTCTTATCCCTTACTTCCTCCAAATGAGACTGAAGAAGCTGCTCTGCTTTTGTACTGTCCCTTTGTATTATGGCGTCTACAATATCCAAATGCTTTTTCCTACTCTCTTTAAAGTGACTTGGGAGTTTGGCAGATAAGCGATTTACCAACGCAATTTGAAGAGAAAGTGTGTTATAAAATTTTATCAAACGTTTATTGCCACTGTAATGTACAATGGTCTCATGTAACGCAGTATTAGCTGAATAGTACTGCTGTGGCGTAGATTCTTCATTCAAACACTCAATATTACGTCTCAACTCCTGTAATATGGAATCATCCATAAACTGACAGGCCATTCTAAGCGCCTGCAATTCAAAAAGAATCCGGAGCTGGAATATCTCTGACAAATCCTCCCGCGTCATATCTGTCACAAACGTTCCCCTGTTGGGATAGTGCACAATTACCCCCTCCACCTCCAACAGTTTTAACGCCTCACGCACAGGAGACCGGCTTGTACCAAGGCCATTTGCAATCTCTGCTTCTGAAATTGGCGCACCAAAACTTTTTTCTCCTGTCAATATCTGATTATATATATATTCATATGCCTTTTTTGTATTTCCGCTTGTTCCCATGCTAACCTCCCTCATATCTGTAGAATTATAACATGGCAGGCGTTCTTTTTCAAGCAAGCCCTGATTGATTGCACAGTTCATCTAAAAACTCCATATAAAGAATTGTATAATCATAATTTTATCAAAATCTGTACTACAAGAATAAGAGTTATAAGTGCAATGGGATATGTTGTTGCATAGGCTGCCGCTACATCATCCGTTTCTGCAATCTGTGTTAACATGGCAAGGGAGGGTGTACATGTCATACTTGCAGTCATTGCCCCTAAACCATTCAGCAGATGCAACTTCAAAATACGCCTGAATAATACTACTCCTGCAAAAAAGGGAATTATAACAAAAAAGAAACCGTAAATAAGGGGAAGCAGGCCATACTCCGAAAGCACTTTAGCAACGCCATGTCCTCCCTCTACACCTGCCCCCGAGAAAAACAGCAGTAATCCAAATTCTTTTGCTGGTGCAATCACACCTTGTTCAACATGCATATCAATAGGGCCTAATTTTCCAATACAGCTTATTATCACTGCCATAAGCAATGGTCCACCGGTTGTACCTAGAGAAAAATGACTCTGACCAGGAAGTGGTATCATGACGGCGCCCAAAAGAATTCCAAATAATGCAGCTAGTGAAAAAAAGCATATGCCTAACTTATCTATACGATGACTGCCCTTTTCTTCTCCCGTAATCCCATCTTCTGTATCTTTAATCAGCGTACGCTCAAACGCCATATCTGCCCTCAAAAACCGAGGAATCAGTTGAATCAGCAACACCTTGCAAGTCACTCCCACAGGATAGACAAGTCCATAACCAGCTGCTACCTGCGCGGCTGCGGCTGGTGACTGAGCGGCCTCCTTTGCTGCTGCAAAGCCAGGAGAGGTAGTAAAGGCTCCTGTCATAATTCCCACTGCCAGTGGGGCCTCTATTCCTACCGCCCGGATAATAAACCAACATATTATACTGCCAATAGCTGCCGTAGAAAGACATAAAACAGCATATGAAAAGCCATTTCTTTTTAACCGCCTTATAAATCCAGGGCCGGCCCCAAATCCAACTGCCGTAATAAAAAAGACAGCTCCCAATGTCTGAAGAATCGCAGGCAAGATTACCCCAAAATGTCCAAAGATAAGACCGATTATAAAAATACCCGCATTTCCCAGATTCAGGCCTTTTATTTTAACGCTTCCTAATAAATATCCAAGAATTGCAATCACAAATACAAACATAATCGTTTCCGATATCTCATTGAAAGAAATCATATCCAACCTCTTTATATATATTTATTTCATCACTTATAGAAAAGCAACACAGTGATTACATATGTAAAAATACTTCCTGGCATCCATATGCCGGAAGTATTTTCAAACAGTCTGCCCGCAAACTTTTACAGACACACTGATTTCAGGTATCGTATTACTATATCATGGGATTCACGCCACTCGTCCTTCATACGTATGTTAAATGCATGCTGACTATTCCTAAAGCGCTTTATCGTGACCTCCACCCCTTGTGCAGCCAAACGGGCGCCATATTCTTCATTTTCAAAGCGGAAACTGCACTTTCCTCCTGAGATAATCAATGTCCTCGGCTGGGAACGCAGCATATGGTCCGTAGCATAAGCAGGACTTGCAATAGGCAGATACGGGGTTGCAAGTTCCTCTCCTAGATACAGGGCTGTAAATCCCCTCCCTCTTTCCGGCGGCATCATGTATTCATAGCCACATGGTTTATATTGTGGGTCAGTTGCCTTGTCTAGGCTTGCACAGTCCAATATCTGGGCACAGAACCTGACATCCTTTCGTACACCTGCCATCAAACTCACTGCAGCAGCCATATTTCCACCAGATGAACATCCCCCAATAACAATATGCTCAGAATCCACTCCCCAGCTTTCGCATCTTTCTGTTACCCATCGAGCCACTTCATAAATTTGTTCTACCGGCACCGGAAAAGTGTACTGTGGCGTCAGCGCATAATCCACATCCACAGTGATACATCCCACTTCATGGGCAATCTGCGCACAATATAAAGCATCATCTTCGCACCATGGTCCATGCCACCCGCCTCCATGTATATTGATATATACCAAACATTTTCTTTTACATTCTTTAGGCATTGTAATATAACACGTAACCGGCACTCCTACTGAAGGTACTGCAAGTGTGGCCTGAGACGTCTCCACAAATTCCATGTGTCTGGCATAGTCTTCCGGAACCTTACGCTCTGCAAACATTTTTGTCCGTGCTCCCGCTGTCTTTTCCAATATGTCTTCCCAATACTGTTTCCGTTCAGGAGTTAAAGGCATACAGTATTCCTCCTTATAATTCAATCCTTATTGTCAGTAATCACAGGTTCAACATTTTCAGACGGCGGATTATAACCTCATGGGCTTCCTGCCATTCATCCATCATTCTTACCGTAAATGCGTGCCTGCTATTAGAAAACCTCTTCATAGTAACCTCTACCCCTAAGGCTGCCAGACGCTTCCCATACAATTCATCCTCAAAACGAAGGCTGCATTTTCCTGCTGTTATAATTAATGCCGGCGGCTGGCTTTCCAACATATTGTCAGGGGCAAATGAGGGGGAAATAAATGGTGAATACGCACTTTCTTTATCACCGCCCACATATAATGCAGCAAAGGCATTCATACGTTCTGAAGGCATCATCAGTAAATCTGCCTCAGGTTTATATTCCGGCGGTGTTGCATTATCCAGAGCAGCACAGTCAAGAATCTGCAGACAGAACTTAATGCCTCCCCTCTGTTCAGCAAGCAGACAGACAGAGGCCGCAATGTTCCCTCCGGCTGAGCAACCTCCAATGGCAATTTTCTCTGAATCTGCATTCCATTCAGCACACCTCCCCGCAGTCCACCGGGCCACCTCATATACCTGTTCAACAGGAACTGGAAAAGAATGCTTCGGCGTAAGAGCATAGTCTACATCCACAACAATGCCTTTCGTTTCATGGGCAATCTTTGCACAAAATAATGCGTCATCCTCTGTCCATGGATAATGAAAACCTCCTCCATGTATGTGTATATATACAGTGCAGCCCGGACAACGGTTTTCTGCCATGGAGATATAGCATTTGACTGGTATCCCGATTAAAGGGACATCTATCATTTCTTCTGAACGAATTACCTTTTCCATATATGCCATATATTCGTCAGGTACTGTCCTTAAGGCAAACATTTCCTCCCTATTGTTATTGGTTGTCTCCAGTATCTCCATCCAGTACTGCTTTTCTTTTTCTGTAAGAGCCATAATATACCCCCATCCAGTCAAACTTATTGATATGTTTAAGCATTATACAAGACTTGTAATAGTGGTAAACAACGCTGTCTGCATGAGGTCAATCAAAAATGCACCAATCAACGGAACTACCAGAAAAGCTTTTGGCGCCGGCCCAAAGTCCTTGCGGACAGCCTCCATATTGGCAATCCCGGTAAACGAAGCTCCCATACCAAAGCCGCAAACACCTGCCGATATAACAGCAGCTTCATAATCTTTGCCACAGCAATTAAATACAACTAAATACGCAAATATAATAATGACTATAGTCTGTACAAACATAACAATTACCATAGGAAGTGCCAAATCTGCTAACTCCCATAGATTCACAGACAGCATTGCAAGACTCAAATACGCACTCAATGCGTATCCCCCCACAACATCCAGTTCATCGTCAGGAAGTTCTGTATGCCTTGCATCACAGACATTCCGGATTACCATGCCAATGGCCAGTGTTCCAATAGACATGGCACGGAATGGGATATTTAATGCTGCAATTATTTTAAGAAGGACATCCCCCAGCCCAACTGTTAATATCAACAGGAATGCTGCCAGATACATTTTTTTCTTATTAAGAAGGGGGATTCTTTTATCCGGCTGCATTTCTGTCTCCACCGTAGCGGGCACCTCTTGGGCCCCGGGATATGATAACCTTTTTCTGGAAATTAAAGTCTTTGCAATAGGCCCGCCGATAAGTCCGCCGGCAATCAGACCATAGGATGCGCATGCGATGCCTACCATGAAAGCATTAGTAACCCCCATATTGTCAAGAACCATTCCCCAGTTTCCCACTGTACCATGTCCTCCTACAAGAGGAATAGAACCCATGCATAATCCCAGAAGCGGGTCCAAGCCCATGATTTTGGCAAACACCACGCCGATTCCGTTCTGAATCAGAATTAAAAAGGCAGATGCAAATGACATTATGACAAGTATCTTCCCACCTTTTTTTAATAGTTTAAACCTGCAATTGAAACCAATGCTTGCAAAGAATACATACATAAATACGCCTTGCACCGTACTATCCATAATAAGTGTGATTCCCCCCATATAGAGGAACAGTTTTATAATGACTGCAATCAGTCCTCCCACAACAGGAGCCGGAATACAATATTTTTCCAAAAACTTGACACGTTTGACAACAAAACATCCAAGATAGTAAACAACTGGCGCCAAGGCCATGAACTGATAAAGATTGACCTTTATTTCCATGTATTTTCCTCCTTTGTCTATGTTAAGTGATTCAAAGCCCGTTCCAGCCGTTCCATCCCTTCTGCTATTGTCTCAATGGAAACCGAATATGCAAACCGCACTGTTTCCGGAGCCTCGAATGCATTTCCTGGTACGATAGCAACTTTTGCCTCTTCCAGAATATAATCACACAAATCTCCTGCGTTCTGAATTGACCAGTTTTTATATTTCTTTCCTAAATAATAACTAACATTCGGCATTAGATAAAAAGCACCTTCAGGCTTTGGACACTGCATTCCCGGAATCAAATTAAGACGCTCATACATGAATTCTCTTCGTCTTTCAAACTCTTTCCTCATAGCCTCTACTTCTTCTTCACATTCCTGCAGCGCTGTAATGGCTGCCCATTGAATAAAGGTTGTGGAGTTGGTCGTAACATGTCCCTGAAGGGATGTCATGCCCTTAATCACATCCTTTGGCCCTGCCGCATATCCTACTCGCCATCCGGTCATGGAATAAGATTTTGAAAAACCATTTACTACAATGGTCTTGTCATAAATTCCCGGAGATAAAGAAGCAATACTCACATGTTCTACATTCCCATATATCAGTTTTTCATAAACTTCATCTGCAATTATGTAAATATCCTTCTCAACTGCCAACTGTGCCAGCTGTTCAAGAGTGTCCCTGGAATATACTGCCCCTGTAGGATTATTCGGTGTATTGATGATAATTAATTTAGTTTTATCCGTAACAGCATTTTTAACTTCTTCCATTATAATATGAAATCTGTCGTCAGTTTTAACCAGAATTGGAACCCCGCCCGCAAGTTTGACCATTTCCACATAACTTACCCAGCAGGGTGTGGGAATAATCACTTCATCTCCCGGATTACACAGAGCCATCACGGCATTATAGACGGCTTGCTTTGCACCGGTTGACACACAAATTTGGTCCGGAGTATAAGTAAGGTTGTTATCCCTCCTCAATTTCTCGGTAATCGCCTGACGAAGTTGGATAATTCCTCCTATTGCAATGTACTTTGTCTTTCCCTCTAACATCGCCTTTGTACATGCGTCTGCCACTTTTTGAGGTGTAGGGAAATCCGGCTCCCCCAGATTAAATGCCGCTATGTTAATTCCTGCCCCTTTCATCTCTGATATTTTCCCTCCCAAAGTGCTTGTTGCAGACGGGGTCATGTCCAAGATTCTTTGTGATACCATATTCTACTCCTCCTCATATTTTTTCTCTTTATGTTTCCTCTTAGCCTAATACATTCATAAATAAAGTAATAACAGTCGAATTTACAAGGTCCGCAAACATACTTCCCACAATCGGTATAATCAAAAATGCCCTGAGCGCCGGTCCATATACGCTTGTTACTGCATTCATATTTGCTATTGCATTAGGTGTGGCGCCAAGACCAAAGCCGCATGTGCCGGCCGTCATTACAGCAGCGTCATAATCACGTCCCAGGCTATTGAATATTATAAAATATGCAAACAGTCCAACCAATACTGTTTCAGCTAAAAGCGTTACAATCATTGGTATGGCCAAACTTGCAAGAAGCCACAATTCCATGCTCATCATAGCCATGGAAAGGAACAGGCTTAAAGATACATCTCCGGTAATCTCAATTTCTTCATCTGGCAGAACAATTCCTTTACAATCACAGACATTACGAAGTATGCATCCTGCAAGAAGTGACCCTACTGCAGCGGAAAAGGTCATCAGCCGGTTCAAAATATCGGAAATTATTGTACCTAACCCTACGCAAAGAAGAAGCAGTGCCACAGCCAGCATTATTTTTTCTCCGCTCAGGATATTATGAGTTTTCTCATTGACAAAGGCTTCATCTTCCTGTTCATGCGTAACAGACTTTCTATTAAGCTGCATGATTCTGATTCTGGCCAGAGGACCGCCAATGACACATCCTGCTACAAGACCATAGGTCGCTGCCGCATAAGACGCTGTTGCTGCTGATGCTACGCCTGCTTGTTCAATCAGGACACCAAAGGCTGCTGCCGTTCCATGGCCCCCTACCAGTGGAACAGAACCAATGGCTGTGCCGAGAAGTGGATTCATACCAAAAGCTGACACTATGGCTGCCCCCAGAACATTCTGGAGAACACACAGAATCCCTACAAGAAAAATAATGATAACGAGTTGGATTCCGCCTTTCTTCAGCACCTTCATCCTTGCATTAAATCCAATACTACAGAAAAACACAAGCATAAACGCAGTCTGTAACGTTGTATCCATAGTAAGAATCAGTATCCCTGTCACATGTAACACCAGTGTTGCTGTTGCAAAAATAATGCCGCCCACGACTGGTGCGGGTATACAATATTTTTGCAGGAAAAAAACTTTTGTTTTGATAAATTTACCAACATAATACACAATAACTGCAATCGCAGTTGTCAAAAACATGTTCAAAGATATTTCCATATTTTCTCCTTTCCCTAACTGCATATACCTGGACAAAGGGCCGGGAATATGCCTGCGCCTTTAATCGTATTTAAATTGTCGACATTTTATATTTTTATTGTATAATATCTCATTTGCTTTGTCAATATGATAATATTATATATTTTTTTTACGAACAAAATATTAAAAATGTACTATTTTCAAGAATATCCGACCATAATATTGACATATTTAACTAAATGCAATATAATCGCCCCATACATTGTCGACATTTTGTGTTTATTTTTTCAACTCTTCATGGGGGTACTACTTATGGATACCAAAAATCTTATTACCTTTGTCACATTTGCAAAAGAAAAATCGTATTTAAAGACGTCCATGCAGCTCCACTATGCCCCTTCAACGTTAATCGAGCATATTGCGCAACTGGAACAGGAACTAAGCATCAAGCTTGTGGAAACAGTGGGACGAAAAACCGTATTAACCAAACAGGGAAAACAATTCCTGCCTTATGCAAGTAATATTCTTGAAAGTGTAAGGATTGCCAAAGATGCCATGGATAATACCCAATCCCTGAAAGGAACCATAACCATAGGAATCATTGAATCAATGGCTGCCTATAAGATGTCCTCTGTATTTTCCGAATTTCTTGGGTATCACCCTAATGTCAACTTAATTATTAAAACAGGAAACAGTGCCTCGCTTCCTGAACAGCTGAGAAATGGTAATTTTGATGTTGTCTTTTTATATGACTGCCTGTCCCCCATATATGAAGGGCTTTTTCAGCATCTTCTCTTCCAGGAGCGCCTGCAGTTCTGCGTTTCTCCGGGTCACCGGCTGGCTTTTAAAGATGAGGTTTTACCTGTTGACTTTCGCCATGAAACCTTCCTCTATCAGCATGAAGATTGCTGCTATTATGATATTTTTCAGGAACTAATCCAAAAAGAAAACCTGAAAATCAGAGACCGCCTGCAAATTGAAAGCGGAATCCTGATTAAAAAGTATGTTGCCAAAGGCAAAGGAATCTCAATACTACCAAAAAGCATGACCGATGAAGATGTGCTGGACGGCAAGCTGGTATACCTGAATTGGGTTGGTGAAGAAATGAAAATAAACGGCAGAATGCTTACATCGAGGGAGCAATGGAAGCCTGCCGCTGTTCAAACATTTATAGAATTTGCCAAAAACTATTTATATCAAAATTAAGCATTTTACTTCATCCTGTATCTGATACGTGTCTTCTATTCTTCTCCATCCACTTTCTCCTCTTTAATTCCTCTTGCGTTTAAGGCCACTTTATCCAATGATTGAAAATGCCCTCAGTATAATACCGAAGGGCATTTTCATCGAATATGTAGGGAAACGAATCAACATATCCCCTGTGCCAACATCGCCTCGGCAACCTTCTGAAAACCGGCAAGATTAGCACCAGCTACATAGTTACCCGGGCAACCGTATCTTGTTGCTGCATCATCAATGTTATGGAAGATGTTCTTCATGATGCCCTGAAGGCGCATATCCACCTCTTCTCTTGTCCAGGCAAGATGTTCGGCGTTCTGGGCCATTTCCAAAGAAGACACGGCAACACCGCCTGCATTTACTGCTTTAGACGGAAGAACCGATATACCATTGGACATCAACAAATCTACCGCCTCCTGTCTGGTAGGCATATTAGAAACTTCAATAAGATGCTTGCAATGTCCTTCTTCAAGAATTCGTTCTGCATCCTCTTTGCCAATCTCATTTTGGGTGGCGCACGGCATATAAATATCTGCATTTACCCTGCCCCATGGTTTCTCTCCTGCATGATATTCAACATGGTATTTGTCAGCATAGTCTTTTACACAATCCCTGCAGGATGCCCGCATCTCCAGTAAATAATCAATCTTATCACCGGAAATACCATCCGGGTCATAAATGTATCCATCCGGACCCGAGAGCGTTATGACCTTGCCCCCCAGCTCATGGATTTTTTTACATACGCCCCATGAGACATTTCCAAAACCTGATACAGCAAATGTTGTTCCTGCTATTTCTTTATCAATTGTCTTAAAATACTCCTGTGTAAAATATACAGCTCCATATCCAGTCGCCTCGGTCCTTCCCAATGAACCTCCATAGGAGAGCCCTTTTCCTGACAATGCACCTGCCTCATAGGCACCACGGATACGTTTGTACTGTCCATACAGATACCCTATCTCTCTTGCCCCCACCCCTATGTCTCCGGCCGGGCAGTCTGTATCAGGACCTATGTAACGATACAACTCAGTCATGAATGACTGGCAAAAACGCATCACCTCTGCATCTGATTTTCCTTTCGGGTCAAAATCAGAACCACCTTTTCCTCCGCCAATGGGAAGCCCTGTTAAAGAATTCTTAAAAATCTGTTCAAACCCAAGGAATTTTATAATGCTGATATTAACTGTGGGATGAAACCTAAGTCCCCCCTTATATGGCCCGATGCTGCTGGAAAATTGTACGCGGTAACCTCTGTTAACCTGTACTTTTCCATCATCATCTACCCATGGTACACGAAAAGTCACTGCCTTTTCAGGTTCAACTATCCTCTCCAGAATACCCGCCTTTTCATACCTGTCATCATTGTCCATAATTGGACGAAGAGAATTAAGTACCTCTCTGACTGTCTGAAGAAACTCCGGCTGTTCTGCATTTTTAGCTTCTGTTGCTGCTATAACCCTATCTACGTATGACATCTTCTCCTCCTTGTAATACACACCTTGTATATTCATTTTCAAGAGCTCTTTCGATGATTTCATTATAAAAGATATTAGAGTCAGTGCATTCGGTAATCCCGAAAACGATGTTCGGAAATACTGAATCCATTGTCATGAAAACATAACTTGTTTTCTATTAACCAATTCCCTAATTAGCTCTGCCTCTTCTGTCCACAATGAAGCTGTAGTCTGTCTGAATAATTCCTACGAATATATAATGATATTATTTTCACAAGCAACCAGCCAATTGTGCATACTCGCATATCTATTTAACTGAGTCAAAAAAAGTGATACAGCAAATACTATTCTTTTGCTGTACCACATCTCTTTTATTAACCATACTATTCAATTGGATTTGTCCCACATATGTCCCTATATCCGTTAATAATCAGTTGATATACTATATGTTCATCTTTATTGTCAAGATTTAGAGAACAAAATCTACAGACTGTACGTTCAATTCCATTATTCCTAAGATATGTCCGTAATCTCATGGATTGTTCATCTTTTTCATTTTCATACAAAAAAACATAAGCGCAACAGCGGGTTATAAAGTATGGAATTATGCCATGCTTGACACAACACAACGCAGGTCCAATGAAGCGGTCATTCTTTCCAAGTTTTCGGATAGGGTCACGGACAATTCGATACAGGCTATCGGAAAAATGTTTAGTACGGAATACAGTCACTGGCTGACGTGCCTGGTCTTCATTCCTGGGAGGAAGACCATATTGGGCCATGACAGCCTGGTATCCTTCCACAGATGCATAATATGCCATTTGGGATGCCTGCATATCGTAAGCGGCATCATACGTATTTGTAATTCCTTTAGTCAATGCTACAAAAGCCATGCTGCATTGTACCAGGTTACCTGCCCAAATTTTAATTGCCATAGCTCCATCCAGCCCTTGCTCCAAGCGAAAAAAATCTGGTCTAGAAAAATCATTCTCCAACTCAGGTATATTATCAACCCGTAGTATAGCCTTGTCATCTCCTATAATACGAAATGTATCCTCTGTCTGTTCGAGAATGTCCGGCAGAAGATTCTTCCTATTAACAATGCTCATCACCAGGATAACCGTATCTTTGTAATAAGAGTAGGCTTCACCCAAAAGCCTTTTTTGTAAACCTGTCTCAAAATATTCCCTTAATCCTACATAATTTGCTCCCAGGGTAATCATCAAGCGGCCTTTTATACCGTGACTCATGCGAAACTGAATGGCTTCTGATAAATCGTCCAACGCGCTGTCAAAGTCTTCCGGCCGTAAGGCAGTGGAAACTAAATCTGTATCAGCTAATGCTTCCATATACTGCTGGCGCTCTGTAACAGTATTAACTGTGCGATATCCTGTAATTTTACGCTCCTGCCGGGTTCCTTCCTTTAAATTTGTCATCTGCACTGTATAATATCCCTGTTCTCTCAACCCCTCAGTCAAATGTGTTTTCGGATCTGCAAATATAATCTCATACCCTTCCCTATCATATAGTTCCCCCAGCATTCCTCTCCCACTGCGACCGGAACCGATTATCACAACTTTTTTCCGCAATATCCCTTCACCTCCTTTATATCAGGTAAACAACCGCTTTGGATTCTCTACAAATATAGTATGAATTTGCTCATCTGTTACCTTCTTTTCCTTTAACATTGGAATCACCACTCTTATTATATAGCTGAGGGAATCCGGAGCATAGTTTATATATTGTCTATGATTCCAATCAGCCCAGCGTGTCGAGTTATAACAAATTACCGCATCGTGAGATAGTATTAACTGCGAAGCATATCCCTTTTGGCATAATTTCACAATTGTCTTAATATTGAATTCCAGATGATGTGCATTGAAGTTCATTTGATCAATAGCCAGATAGCTACCTCTTTTCATTACATTTTCTGCATAGTCCAGCGGGTCTCCCTCACGAAAATGACCTATAACTACTTTGGAAAGATCTGCTCCCTGCTCCTCGAATATATCCAACTGGAACAATCCTTGCCTGGTATTTTCAGGTCGGCAATGAGTGATAATAGGCAGACCACTCTCCTTTTGTGCCTGAGCGCAGGCCCGAAGTATCTTTTTATTGTTTTTCGTAAAGCCAAATTCTCCAGTCCCACATTTAATTACACCACATCGGGATATTGTTCCCTGAATACCACACTCAATCTCCCTCATTATCATCTTAAGCATATTAAGTTCACTTATATGGTTTACCCAGAGATCTTCGTCTACATAGACGCCGGTAGATGCAATTATATTTAGGCCGCTCCGCTCTGCCGCTGCCTGCATCAAATCTACATCACGTCCAATATTCAATGGTGTTGCATCCACGATTGTCTTTACACCATGACGTTTAGCATCCATCAATACGCCACATATCATATCCAGGGCTTCTTCCCTATTAAACCACTCAGAATCAGCGATACGGTTATTCCAGTTCCCCAAATAAATGTGTTCATGCATCAATGTGAAACCTAATTCTGACACGTCTAATGTGCCATTGACCGTTTGTGCCTTATTCATAATAATGCCTCCTTAACCAAAATAGAATGGTCTTCTATGAATCAGCATGTAAATGTGGTCTGCAGAATTCAAATCAGCATAATGTAAAATCTGGGCCATAGGATCTTCTACATGGTGAAAACTCTTGGGTGAGTGGGTTGCTACCAAAGCTACTATACGATTCGGAAATCCCAACTCTTTCAGTAGCATAGCACCTAGAACACCATGGGGTATATCCTGAGTATATCCCTCACTTAGCAACAATGGTTTGTCAATATCGTGAAGCAACAGAAGCAGCAGAAGCTCCTCACGGTCTACTTTTTCTGTCCAGCCATCATTCCATTTTTTTTCAGCATATTCTTCCATGTGAAGTCCCAAATCAACCACCTCATTGACATGGTCCACAAACCCATAATGAGTACAATGAGCAGAAAAGGGAATTTCCTCCAGCGTAGTAAATGTACTGTTTGTCAGTACAGTATGGTACGCTGTCAGTACTCTTTCCCTATTTTCTTCTTCCAACTGAAAAATTCCTGGAAAACATTTGATAATTACCGATTTATCGGCTTCATCCGGATATTTAATCTGGTACATTATTTACATCCTTTCTGTCAATATAAGAGATAAAAGCCAAATCCATATTTCCAGACAAATCAAGGCAACCACTTCCGACCGGCACAAAAAGAGTGTCCGCCGGTTTTATTGTTTCACCACAAATAGTTCCCTTCCCATCCACGCACGTTATAAAATAAAATCCCCTATACGAAAACACACCCTCATCCTTATTTTTAATACGCTTTGCCACATACTCACCTGGTACGCTGTGATATGTAGTTATCTGCACGCCATTCTTAATCACCGTCTCCCCATCAGTGGCAGAAAGTGGCAGTTCTGGTATATTGACACAATCATATACTTCTTGCAGATTTAAAGGCCGTTTTGTATCATTCCTGTCATAATCATAAAAACGGTATGTTACATCCCCATTTGTTCCAAATGTCAGTTTAATGGTTCCTCTCCCAATACCACCATGAATCACACCTGCCGGAGTATGTACAAACTGGCCATCCCGTACTTTAAGATGGTCAAACAGATGCTCCCAATCTTTTGTCTCTACCATCCGTTTGAACTCCGCCATATTTTTTGCGCGATTTCCAAACAGAGTTGTATGAATCTCATCAGTAGCATGTATTGCCACACTGCCGGATACCTTCCCCTTTTCTCCCTGTCGTTTCATCGCATAGTCATCATCCGGGTGTAGCTGGTAAGATTGCTTTCCTTCATTGCATGTGGTTGTCATGCGAATGGGAAAGATGCTTTCATGACATCCAAATAAATCCGGATTATTTGCATAAAACACGGAAAGCGGCTGTCCTGTCTCGGCAACCATGTTATCCAACTGTCCTGGTATTGCAATTACATGATAAATAGTACCTATATTTTCCTGGTCCGTATCCAGATGATACTGGTCAATCAACTTTCTTCCTCCCCATACAAATGATTTATAAAGAGGCAATATATGATATATTTTTTTCTCAGACATTCTAATCTCCTTAAACGATTCCAATAACCGAAAGCACCACAACACCAATGATAGTTCCGTACACCAGCCATGTCGATGCCACCTTTTTATATTTTATTAAGTAGTACAAAAAAAATGTGTACAGCAGGCTGAGCAGGTTTGGAAAGATGCTGTTTATCATATCAAGCAGCTTGGTTTCCACGCCATTTGCTTCAAATTTAATTCCCAATGTCACACCACACCGCTGAGCAGACAGACAGCCGACAATTAGAATACCAAACATAGCTACTGCTTGAGTCAGATGGGATAATGAGTTCTTAGAAATGACTTCAAAAGATTTCTTTCCCAGCTGATAACCTTTATTGAATAAAATGTAGCTGTATGGTACTAATATGCCTGCAATAGCCACCAAATAAAACAAGGGACCTGCAACATTTCCGCTATCTCCACACAAGGACAGAGCAATAGTAATCAGAATAGGGATTAGTGTTGCCTGAATAAGACTGTCGCCAATTCCAGCTATCGGCCCTTGAAGCCCTACCTTTAAACTACGGATAGTCTCCATATCCACATCTCTTTTTAGTACCCGTCGTTCTTCCAGTCCTAAAATCATTCCAAACAGCAGGGATCCTGTAGCGCCTTCTGTGTTATAAAAGTCAAAATGCCTGGCCATGCTTTCCTTATATTCGTCCTCACTGCAATACTTCTTAAAAAAAGGCTTTAGCCACCACGGCCAACTTTTTCCCATATAGTAAACATAGTCAAATCCTGGTGCATTATATTGAATGTAACGGCGCCATAACTTATTGCGGTCTTTTTTAGTCAATAATTCCATTCTATCTTCCTGTTTCATTTCTACTGCCATAATCAGATTACCTCCTCATCCTCATCGAATTCTTCAGCCTTAGCAATATGCTTTTGTTTGTCTCCAGTTCTATAATAGAGATATGCAAATACCAATGCAAACAAAAGGATAGACGTGGAATTCAATCCTAAATACCCATAACAGGCGAACCCTAACGCAAAAATCACCAGGCCCCAGACATCATTTGCCAAGAATACCAATAAGGTAGCCATTCCGATACAAGGCAGAAAAGCCCCTACTGAATTAAAGGCAGTTACCATTCTGGCAGGAAGCATGCTATAAAGATTCTCCACAACGCCAGCTCCATAATACAGTAAAACAAAGGATGTAAGACCTCTAGTAATAAAATAGATGATGGTAGGAATTCCAAGGTAACCCCAAAATATCTTCTTATCGTTTCCTTCCTCACATCCTTTTCTCATCAAACTACCACAACCAGTAAGAAAGGCTGTTCTGGAAAATATCTCCAAGGCATTAAACAATGTTCCCAATGCTGTTGCCAATGTTATAGCTGCAGCAGTATCTATATCAGTCAAAATCGCCAAAGCAACACACGGAAAGGAAATAATTCCCAAGTCGATAGACGAAACTCCTCCCACATTAAAGTAGCCAATATAAACCAGCTGCATAGCTGCTCCCACAGCAACACCTGTGGATATGTCACCAAGAATAATACCGCACAGGAGCCCTCCTATAAAAGGCCTTTGCATAATATACTTGGCGAGCCATCCCCCCCACGGAGCAGTTCCGCTTGCAGAAAATACGGTTAACATTGCTATTAATCCACATTGTAAAGCTAACATAAGTACCCTCTCCTTTTACATTTGTTTTCATTTGTTTCGTATTTCCTGCCAGGGAATGTTTTCCAACTTACAGCTGGGATCCATTACCACTTCCACTCCCTGCGCCACCAAGAAATCCATAGCAACCATCTCTTCTTCAGTAAGGCCCACACCCTGCATGATGCTTACTGAGTTCTCCCGATTAAATTGTTGCCCACACGTTACCGGAAGTTTAAAGCGGTACCCTTTACGAACCAGACTCGCAGTTGTCAACGGATTTCTAAGAATCACAAAATAATTCCTTTCTGAGTCCTCCGCTTTCTTAAGTTGTTCAATTCCTTTCTCTTCGTCAAAAAAGTACGTTTTAACAGAAGCTGGCGCTGCTGCTGCAAACACCTTTTTCATCACTGAATCTCTGGCTAAAATTTCATCAATTACGATGATTCCATCACATTTGTAATGATTCTGCAATACAGTGGTGGTTTGCCCATGGATTAGCTTGGCCTCCATTCTACAGTAGCTAATCATAAATATCCTCCTTTATCATAAAAGTTTATTTGTCCATTATCATTATACTTTACATTCTTAAGCTCTTATTGTATAATGATAATAGTTTTCTTACCATATAAGAATAATACTACCACTATTTGATTTAATGTCAATAGTTTTGGCACTATTTATTAAAATTCATAGTTTCCAGCCCGTTAATTATACATATTTTTGTGTCAGTTTGTTATTTTCTTATATTATGATAATTTTTTATCTGATAGTATTTGAAATCAATTGAATTTCAACTGGAAAATACGTATAATAGAAGCAATACCATATATAATGTTGGAATAACCAGGAGATTATATTCAATGATAACATATTGCAGAATTGAAGATAAAATAATACACGGACAAACTACCACTGTGTTACGCAAGCATTACCACTTTGATGGTATTATCGTTATTAATGATGAGATTGCCTCTGACCTGTCCCTAAGAAAAATTTATATAGCTACAGTACCAGATATTAAAATCTACTTTTTTACTCTGACAAAGGGAATCGGACAACTTAGAAAGGCTGACGCTTCCACATTGAGGTACCTGGTAATATTTAAAGATCCTGTTTCTGTAGCTGCTATAATTAAAAAAGGATACCACTTTACAGTAGCCGTAACCTGCGGTCAGCAAATGGAACAGCAAGATTCACTGCCAATCATGCAGGGGCTGAGTCTCTCACAGAAACAGGTGGACGCATTACGTTTCATTGCCGGCGCAGGGGTTGATTTGAGATTTGATCCCGATTGTACTAACGACAATATTTCCTGGAAAACCTTTGAAAAATATGTGGAGAATGCTCAGACAAAGGCTGCAAAGGGAAGTCCAGGCAGCAAGAATACCAGCCTTAATAAGACATTTTCTATTCTGGATTGTTTTCTTTCTGAAGAATGTAAGGAAATGTCTCCCGCCCAGATACAGGCAGCAACAGGCATTCCTGTGTCGACCTGCTACAGGCTGATTGAATTTCTTGAACAAAATGGATATCTGCAAAAAAACAAACGCAACAAAAAATATTCCCTTGGATGGAAGTTCATGCTTCTATCATCAAATGCCGGCACCATACATCTACCTGCATTTGATGATATTGTCCCTCTGTACATACGCAACGTCAGAGACAAGCTCAACGAATCAACTGCTCTTTTTATCCAAATTGGATTCAAAGTCAAATGTATCTGCTGTGAGGAAAGTCACCATACAATTCAGGCCCGTTTTAAAAATCAACAGATAAGTGATTTGACGTTTGACACTACAGGGTGTGTATTTTTGTCCTATCTCTCACCGGAGCAGAGGGAGGCTTATATGAATCTGACAGAAAGGGAAGTCGAAGAACTTCGCTGTGTTTTAGATACCGGCTACTGTATTCACTATAACTCTGATTTAGAAGGTACATCCGCGGTATCTGTACCAGTAATGTTGTCTCAGGACAATATGATTGCTGTACTTACTGTAAAAGGGCCTGCCTTTCGTTTTAATGAAACAATGGGGCCTTCAGAGATTGCAGAACTTATCAAAACTGCAAAAGAAATATCTGATAACTATTCAAATTCTATTTTATAATATTGGAGTGTTAATCATGAAAGGAATTTTATTAATTAGCCATTTTGATTTGGCTTCTGGAACATTAAACGCTGCGAAACTAATTTTTGGGGACCAATTATCCCAGATAGAAGCAATAGGGTTATCCATGCAAGATAATGCAGAAAATTTTACCAACCGGCTCAAAGTAGCGTTGGCACGATTGGATACCGGAGATGGGGTAATTATACTAGCTGATTTGTTAGGCGGTACCCCCTGTAATTGTGCTGCCCCGCTAATAGGCGGAAAAATACGTATGCTTACCGGATTAAATCTGCCACTACTGCTGGAAGTCCTCTGTGAAAGACAGACCAGCGATTTTGAAAACATAGGAAATTTACTTGACAGGGTAAGAAGAAGTATACAAGAATATAGTACTAATGAGCCAGATACAGAATATAACGAAATTATATAATATGTTCGAGCAAAAGCAAGTATCCCGATATATCCATGAATTAGAAAAGCGGGGTTACCTTGTAGCGCAAGAGTGTGTGAAGAAAAGTCTGTAAAAGCTGATCTTCTAT
>ULWX01005904.1_pt1 | contig 37314 bp, 33 predicted proteins | sample 1960851 | NCBI WGS metagenome assembly ULWX01 (sample SAMEA4835826, study PRJEB28245) | human gut metagenome | biome: gut microbiome; material: fecal sample | place: Denmark | collected 2008 | reverse complement strand
CTGCCGCCGCTCAGGCCCAGGTGGACAATTATAAGGCCCAGCTTGTGGCGATGAAGGAGCAGATGGACGCCGCACAGGCGGAGATAGATAAGATGGCCCCCATTATGGAGGAGGGCAAAAAGAGCATCGAGCTCGGCAGAGCACAGATGGACGCCATAAAGGCACAGATGGAGCAGGGCGAAAAGGCCCTCAACGACGGGCGCGCCGCAATATGGACGCAGCAGGCAAAGCTCAAGGACACGCAGGCGGAGCTTGAGCAGGAAAAGCTTGAGCTGGAGGAAAACCGGGCTAATCTTGACAGGGACAAACAAGCCGCCGAGGCTAAGCTTGAGCTGGAGCAGCAGCGCAGCTATCTGCGCGCGGTGCTCCTGGACAGGGACGGGATAAGCCGCCGCGCCGCTGAGGGCATGGAGCTCTCAGCGGCCGCGAATGAGTACCTCAATGCTCAGCGCGCGGAGAACCAGCGCAGCTTCCGGGGCAGAGCCGCTGCGTACAGCCTGATGGTGATTGGCGCGATAGCGGGCTTTATAGGTATCCCGGCCGCCTTTGAAAAGACCAAGAAGCGCGCCATGCTGGTGCTGCCGCCGGTGATATGCCTTGTATGTGCCGCGGCGGCAGAGATAATCTGCCTTGCCCTTGGCAGGGGCAGCAGCTATTCCGCCATCGGCGTGATGATTTTCGCGGCAATCCAGAGCCTGCTGGTGCTGCCAAACATGAAAAAAACTGTTAAAACAGTGTGATGCTTTATAAAAAATGCCGCCCGGCAGGGCGGCATTTTTGGTGCATTAATTTTCAAAGCAAAACTCAATATAGGTGTTCAGCAGCTCACGGTGCGGGGCGCTGTAAGGGAAAAACATAACATAAGTCTCTTCGGCGTACTGCGCGTTTTCGGAGCCGGATATGTAGCGGCTGTGCGTCATGTCGATGCCGGCATAGCAGGGGTTCCCGTCAACGTCCAGACCCTCTGTCATATACGGCTCAAGCCGCGCATACAGCTCCGGCGAGAGCAGCTCCTTCAGGTCGAGCATGGGCACGTCACCCGTATAGTAGTCAAAAACCGTCTCGGTGGAGACGATGAAGTCCAGCTCCTGTGCCGCCATGTAGGCAATGATCTTTCCGTTGCTGGCGGCGCTGTACTCGGTAGCTCCGCCGTCGAGACTTACGTACAGGCTGTCATCAAAAACCAGCTTTTCGTCCTTGCCCAGCCCGAGACGCTGCGAAAATTCGTCCTGAATCTTATCCGCGGGGAAGAAATTATAATCGTCATTGGTGAAAAAGCCCTCAAGCACGGTCTCCTTCCCGGCCTGCACGATAACATCGGCGACATAGCCGCAGAACATCAGCACGACGAGAAACAGCAGCATCCATTTCCAATAGTAGGTAAAAATATAGCTCAGCTTTTTCCCGAAGCTCATTTTGCGCAGCTTTGCGGACTCCGTTGCCCGCCAGAGCTTCACTTTTTCCCTGAAGCTCAGTCCAACCCCGCCTATCATTCCTCCGGCAGCTCCTTTCCGTCCTCGTCATCCTTGCCGGTGTATTTGAGGAAAACGCCGGTGAGAAAATATGAGGCAAAGAAGATATAAAGCCCTATCCAGAAGAAGAACAGGCCGCTGACATTGTAGATAAGCACGCAGACCAGCGCCGTCATCACAAAGAAGGTGACGGTCACGTGGAGGTTGCCCATGGCCATGATGAAGCTGTCGCGGAGAATCTTGCCGATTTTGAAGTCAAAGGTCGCGAGAATGGGGTAGGCGTACATGCAGCAGGAGAGGAAGATAATCGCAAGGCAGCCGCACACACCCAGCAGCGCGATGCCGAAAACCCCGCCGTTGACCAGATAGTAGTTCCAGGCCGCCCAGAGGTCAAGCGCGAAAAAGGCCGTGCCGAAAAGCTGGATGAGCCAGAGCAGGGTCGCCCGCCCGAAATGAGCCTTGAAGGAAGTGAAAAAGCTCCTGAAAATCTTGCCCTCCCGGTCGGTCACCTGATGCAGGCAGAAATCGTAAAAGGCGGTGGTCGCCGCGCCGCAGGTGATTATGGGCAGGCTGATAATGGCCCACAGTATGCTCATGAGGGCGGCATCGGTGAGCTTTGCCACGAAGTTCCAGAATTTGTTTTCGGGGTTGAATAGTTGAATCATGTGCCTCTCCTATGGGGAAATGTCACTCAAGAATATTGGTAGTAATGTAGTCCACGCCCATGGCCACCATGGCCTCGCCCTCTTCCTTGGTGTTGACCGTCCAGCAGTTGACCTCAAGCCCGGCGGTGTGAACCTTATCAACAATTTCCTTTGTGAGGTTTATATACTTCATATCAAGACCGAGGTTATATTTTTTGAGGTTTTCAAGGTCCTTGTCCGTAAACTGCCGCAGCAGGTACTGGGCCGGGACCTGGGGATAGCGGCGGCGCAGGTAAATGAGGTTTTTAAGCTCGAAGGAGATGAAGGTTATATGGTCAAGATAGCCCATTTTTTCAATGGAAGCTACTATTTTATATATATCCGATGCGCGGAACTGATTTTTAAATTCCAGCACGCAGTGCTTTTCGTACTTTTTGCAGATGCCGATATACTCCTCAAGCGTGGGGATGCACAAATCATTGCGGCCGCGCTTGCCGTCAATATCCGCGAGCTGGAGCTTGCGGAGGGTGTCAAAGGTGCTCTCCTCCACGTTCAGCCCGTCAATGCCCACGCGGGCGGTGTTGTCATCGTGGATTATAACATATTTCCCGTCAGCCGTCACGTGGACATCAGTTTCGATGCCAAAATAAGCCTCGCGGTTGCCTGCGGCGACAAAGGCGGAGCAGGTGTTTTCCTTTTCAAGACCGCTCAGCCCGCGGTGAGCGATCATTTTAACGTTTTTTTTGTCAATTTTAATTGTGTTCATGGCGAATCTCCTATAAATATAGGGCAGGGCTGCGTCCCTGTCGCTGCGATTTTGGCAAAAAGCCGGTTCTGCGCCGACAAAAAGTGACTTTGTCGTGTCGTTCAGTATATCATTTTGCTCACGCCATTGCAACAATCGCGCAGGCCGACGGCACAAAAACTCAAACTTTTGGTGAAGCTCAACAAAAGCACCGTGTAAATTTTTCCCTTTCTCACAATAAATTGAGCGAGTTTTGGTCAAAAACCGTTTTTGCGCAATTTTACGAAAATGGCTTACAAGAGGTTGTAAATTCGGGGGCAAAATGGTATACTTTGACCAAGCTCACAGCGAGAGGCTGTGACACGCAAATTCTTTTCTAAATTCTAAGGAGGAAAACGAAATGAAAAAGATTCTGGCACTTGTGCTGGCGCTGTGCATGGTTTTTGCCCTGTGCGCCTGCGGCGGCTCCACCGGCGCTCCCGCAGCGTCTGAGGCTCCTGCCGATGCAGAGCAGCCCGCCGAAGCCGATGGCTCCATGTACGATGTGACCGAGCCTATCACCATTGTCTGGTGGCACGCTCTGGAGGATCAGTACAGCGATCTGGTAAAGGAAGTTGTTGACGACTTCAACAACTCTCAGGATCTCATCACTGTCGAGGCCCAGTACATGGGCGCGTACAAGGATGTCAATGAGGCTCTGGTTGCCGCCCACGCTGCCGGCACCGGCCTGCCCGCAGTCTGCGTTGCCAACACTGACTATGTTGCCTCTTACGGCGACGGCGGTGTGTTTGAGAACCTGGATCCCTACATAGCCGCTACCGGCTACGATGTGGATGACTTCTCCACCGGTCTTCTGCACAGCTCCCAGTTTGACGGCAAGCAGGTTGCAATGCCTTTCCTGCACTCCACTCAGGTTATCTACTACAACAAGACCCTCGCCGATGAGAACAACATCACCGTCCCCACCAAGATCGAGGACTTTGAGGAGTTCCTTAAGGCCGGTGCTGCCGCCTGCGGCGGTTACGGCACTGTTGTCCCCGGCTGGGACCAGTGGTACTTCGAGACCCTGTACCTCAACGAGGGCGTTGACATCATCACCGACGACAACACCTGCGACCTCAACAGCGATGCCGCTCTGGGTGTGACCAACATGATCAAGGGCTGGTGCGATGACGGTCTTGCTTACCTCGCCACCGGTACCGACGCTTCTGCCGGTATGCGCCAGAACTTCTATGACGGCAAGGCCTTCTCCGTCATGCACACCTCTTCCCTCTACAACCAGTATGTTGACAAGTGCGACTTTGAAGTCGGCATGGCATGGTACCCCGCTGCCACCACCGGTGACATGTACTCCGAGGTCGGCGGCTGCGTCCTGGGTATCCCCGCCGGCAACGACCAGGCCACCAAGAACGCTGCATGGGTCTTCCTTCAGTACCTCTGTGGCAAGGAAGTCAACATGAAGTGGGCTGAGGGCACTGGCTACCTGCCCACCCGTAACTCCGTTCTGAGCACTGACGAGGGTGTTGCATTCCTCGAGAAGAAGCCCGCATTCCAGTGCATCTTCGATAACCTCAACCTCATCAACCCCCGTATCCAGAGCGCTGCCTGGAGCGAGCTGGCCACCACCTGGAAGAACTATATGGATGTTATGATCAACCAGGGTGCCGATGTTGATACCGAGTCCGCTCAGATGGTCGTCGAGATCGACGAGATTCTTGAAGACCACGCCTGAGTTATAAATTCAGGAGAAATTCTCTGAATGAACCAACTAAAGCCTCAAGCCTTGCTCCGGCAGGGCTTGGGGCAGCCCTGCTTATCGCACATTTGAGTAAACGCTGAATAACGAGTTGTTCATTGTTTACTATCGGAGAGAAAGGATTTGTTACTATGAGCAATGTCCCCGTGGAGACCGCGGCTCCGGCTCCGGTTGAGCAGAAGAGGAGCCGGCTGACCAGCCGGCAGAAGTCCAAGATAGTGGACTTCCTTTTCGTGCTGCCGGCCCTGGTGCTGCTCGCGGTTTTTACATACTATCCCGTGGCAAAGCTGTTTCAAATCAGCCTGACCGACTGGAACCTGCTCAAGCCCGAGTGGGAGTTCGTGGGCCTGAAGAACTGGAAATGGCTCTTTGCCGGTTCCGGCGCCAAATACCTCTGGAACTCGCTGAAGGTCACCTTCCTCTATTCGCTCGGTGAGATCGCCGCGACCATGGTCGGCGGTATCTGCCTCGCCCTGCTCTTCAAGCGCATGACCCGTGGCTTCAGCGCAATGCGCGCTATCCTGTTTGTCCCCAAATATGTTGCAATGTCCTCCTGCGCCGTTGTCTTTTTGTGGATACTCAACACTGATTACGGTGTTCTCAACTATCTGCTCAAGGTCGTCGGCCTTCAGCCTGTGGACTGGCTCAACCAGGAATCGACAGCTCTGCTGTCCGTCCTGATGACGACCTGCTGGCGTGTCTTTGGTTACGGCATGATGATCTACCTGTCGGCTATGATGGGCATCTCGCCCCAGTACTATGAGGCCGCGTCTCTCGATGGCGCCAACAGCAGGCAGCAGTTTTTCAAAATCACCCTGCCCCTGCTTTCACCAACTACGCTGTTTTTGCTGGTCACCACCTTCCTCAGCTCTATGAAGGTGTTCCAGTCTGTCGATATTCTGACCTCCGGCGGCCCTGCCCGTTCCACCGAAGTGTTTGTGTACCTGATTTACAAGTACGCAATGGTCGACTTCCGTATGGACCGCGCGGCGACCTCCGCTGTCATGTTCTTCGTGATACTGCTGGCCATCACCATCGCTACCATGAAGTACTCCAACAACTCCGTCAACTACGACGCATAAGGGAGGGAGAAAGTTATGAATCCGGAAACTGCTATTCGCAAGAAAAAGCACAGCGTTGGCTACCATGTCAATACGGTAGTCGCCGTTATCATCACTATCATAATGCTCTTCCCGCTCTACTGGATGCTGGCTACCTCCGTCAAGTCCGCGGAAGAGGTTCAGCTCATTATCCCGACGCTCTTCCCTCACAGCTTCCATCCTGAGAACTATCTCAACGTTCTCACACGCGCAAACTTCCTCAAGTACTACTGGAACACCATCGTCATGACCGCCGGTATCCTCGTCCTTCAGGTCGGCACCGGCACTCTGGCGGCTTACGGCTTTGCCTGCGGCAACTTCAAGGGCCGCAATGTGCTGTTCTATCTGGTGCTTGGCGCGCTGATGATTCCTCTTCAGGTCACATTTATTCCTATCTATATCATGTGCGCAAACTGGAATCTGACCGATACGTTCCTGGGCCTTATCCTGCCGGAGGCTGTTTCGGCCTACTACATCTTCATGATGCGAAACTCCTTCCTTGCGATAGACCAAAGCTATATTGATGCCGGCCGAATTGACGGGCTCGGCCGCTTCGGCATCATCTGGAACGTGCTCGTACCCATGAGCAAGGCCACCATCTTCACCGTCACTCTGGTGACCTTCTCCAACGGCTGGAACGCCTACTTCTGGCCCAAAATCATTGCAAAGAACGAGGTTCGCCGCGTGCTGACCGTCGGCCTTGCCCAGCTCAAGAATACCTTCGCCGGACAGGCTGTCTCCAACTACCATGAAATCATGGCGGGCGCGGTGCTGGCTGTTGTGCCGCTGATCATCCTGTTCCTGATTTTCCAGAAGTACATGATGACCGGTTACTCCAAGGCCGCGATGAAGTAATTGCCGGCTGCTTAGCAAAACGAATGACCCCCCCGCCATACGGCGGGGGGTTAAGACTGTAAAAAAGTTGTTATTTTTTCAAAAAATATGGGCTTTGGCTTTAAGCGCCGATAATCATGCAGTGAGCGGGGGAGCCAAAGTGCCCCGGAATGTCGGTGACGATGCAGTCCATATCGTTGAGCCTCAGCAGGGGGCTGCCCGGCTCTGTGTCGAGCTGCTTTCCCGAAAACAGCAGGACCTTTCTCTCGGCCTGCCGCGCCGCCGCGTGCAGAATGGGCATCCTGTCAAGCCCGTTGTAGCAGAGGCTGCCGTCAAAGAGGCTGTCGCAGCAGAAAAAAGCGTTGTTATAGCGGAAAAGGCCCGCAATGTCCGCTGCCGCGCCGCCGACAAGCGCGTCCTGCCCGAGGGGGCAGCCGCCGGTGCAGTAAAGGCGCTTTGCGTGCCCACAGAGGACCTCAGCGATGGACAGACTGTCCGTCACGACGGTCAGGTCCTCTATCCAGCTTGCGGCCTGCGCCAGAGAAAGCCCGATGTCCCCGGAGCCGATAAACACCGTGCTGTGCGGCTTTATGAGCCTTGCCGCTGCCGCGCCGATCGGGGCAAACGGAACATGACCGGAGTCATGCCTTGCCGACTGCGCGATGCGCGTCACAGCCATGGCTTTGCCGTGACCGCGGACGATGAGCCCGCGCCCGGCCAGAACCGACAAATCACGGCGCACTGTCGCCGCGCTTACATAGAGCTGCTTTTCCAGCTCCTTTGCGGATATGCTGCCGCTGCTCTCAATGAGGCGCAGCATTTTTTGAAGGCGTTCCTCAGCCATTTTGGCCTCCCTTTATACCTGCACCCGGCGGATAACCGGGCCGGGGGCAAAACTGTGCTTTTCATCGTCGGTAATGAGGTATTTGAAATCCTCCAGCGGCGCGATGTTATATGGCCGCGTCAGGCCAATCTTGCTGCTGTCAAAGAGCAGAACGCTGCTGTGCGCCTGCTCCAATGCCGCCCGGCGCAGCGCCGCCGCCGGCTCAATAGTCTCCGCGGCAAAGCCCTGCGGCGTAACGGCGACAGGGGAGAAAAAGGCCAGGTCAAAGTTATACCGGCGCACAGCCTGCTCCGCCGCCGGGCCGAAAAACCCATGGGACGCGGGCGAAATTTCGCCACCGATAAGGCGCACGGCTGCCGCGCCGTCTTTAAGACGCTTGACGACGTGCAGACTGTTTGTTACTATAACATTGTCGCGCATATTGCGCAGCCCGTCCGCCATCTTGAGCACCGTCGATGAAGAGTCGAGAAACACGGTGCTGCCCGGCGTGACAAGGCGGAGCGCGTCCTGAGCGATATTAGCCTTGGCGTTGGCGTTGACGTTGGAGCGAAAGCTCACCGGCGTGTCCACAATGCCCTCAGCCACGGGGATAACTCCGTTTTTGCCCATGGTGACAACGCCGCTGCTGCGGAGCCTCGCAATGTCCCGCCGCACGGTTGAAAGGCTGACCCCGAGCTGCTCCGCAAGCTCCTGCAAGCTGACATATCCGCTTTTTTTCACAATGGCCATTATATCCACGAGCCGCTGCTCACGCAAGGGATTCACCTCTTTCAATACGCAATCATTTTTATCATTATACCAGCCGCAGACACTTTTGGCAATAAGCCGGAAGAGTAAGCTCTGCCAAGCCCGAAAATCTTTACACACGAGAGGGAAAAATCATGCAGTACATTTCACCAGATGCCAGACAATTCAAGGCCAATTTGCACAGCCATTCCTGCTTGTCCGACGGGGTGCTCACGCCGGAGGCTATGGTCAGCGCCTATAAGGAGCGGGGCTATTCCATCCTCGCCATTACCGACCATGAGGCGCCCTATGACCACAGCGATTTGAGCAGTGATGATTTCCTGCTGCTCACAGGCTATGAGATATATGTCCGCCCCTCGCCCAAGTGCGAGTTTGACGCTTTTAAGCCGGAGATACACATTAATCTTCTGGCAAAGCAGCCGCACAACACCGCCTTTGTGGCATATGACCCCAATTTCTGCAAGTATATGCCCGCAAAGGTTGCCGCGGAGCGGGAGAAGCTCGGCAATATCGGCCCGCGCAGATATGAGCGGGAGTATATCCGCAGCGTCATCCGTGAGGCCGTGAAGGCGGGGTACCTCGTCACCTATAACCACCCCAACTGGTCCATGGAGGAGCCGGAGGAGATTTTGCACTATGACGGCTTTTTCAGCCTTGAGATTTTCAACACCGGCTCCCAGACCATAAACGGGCACGAGTCGAATATCGGCCTGTATGACCGCCTTCTGCGGCACGGTATGCGCCCCTTTGTCCACGGGGCGGACGATAACCACAACAAGCACCCCTTTGACCATGTGCTCAATGACTCCTTCGGCGCATGGACAATGATAATGGCCAAGGACCTGAGCTATCCCTCCGTTATCGCGGCGCTGGAGAAGGGCGATTTCTACGCCAGCACCGGCCCGGAGATAAGCGAGCTCTCCTTTGAGGGCAAGAAGGTCCTGCTCCGGTGCAGCGACGCACAGCGTGTCATTCTGAACATCAGCCCAAAGCGGGCGCTGAATGTCTGCGCCGAGCCGGGCGGCGTTATCAACGAGGCGCACTTTGAGATTCCCGACTACGCGCCCTATGTGTATTTCACGGTTATGACCGCCGACGGCAAAACCGCGCACACAAGAGCCTTTACCCGCGAAGAGCTGGGGATTTGAGCGGGAGGAGAAATCATGAAAAAAAGCCTTTTAATATCAGCCTGCCTCTGCCTGTGCCTGCTCTGCGGCTGCGGCAAAGCCGAGCAGCCCGCATCCCCGGAGGAATCCGCCCCGGCTGAGGCGGCAAGCGAGCTGAAAATCACCCAGAGCGAGAGCGTCAAGCGGGAAAAGTACATTGATGAAGCCGATTTTGAAGCTTTTCTTGGCCGCAGCGAGAAAAAATATCTCATTCCCGGCCTGAACGAGGCCGTCATTCCCCAGGGCATGAGCCTGAGCAGGGAGAGAGGGCTGCTGTATATCTCCGGCTATTATAAGGGAGACGGTGTCCCCTCGGTCATCATGGCGGTCGACGCCCAGAGCGGGGAGCTTGCAGCCGCCTGCCGGCTCTTTAATGCCGACGGCACGCCCTTTGTGAGCCACGTGGGCGGTCTTGCCGCCGCTGGGGACAAGCTCTTTGTCTCGGCAAAGCTCGATAACGACGGCAGTTACAGCATTGCCACCATCGCGCTGGATAAGCTGCCGGCATCCGGCACTGCGGATGTGAGCATTGACGAGACGATAACTCTGCCGGTATCTCCCTCGTTCATGAGCTATTCAAAGGGCCTTCTCATGGTGGGCAATTTCTATCACCCCTCGGCGGACTACGGCCTTTCAAAGGGCATGGAGTTCACCACCCAGACGGCGGACGGGGAGAGCGGCTGCTATATCCTCTGCTATGACCTTAGCCGGGAGGACGCCTTTGCCGCGCCGGAGATGGTGCTGGTCGCCCCGGACAGGGTACAGGGGGCGGTCATGCTCGAGGATGGCCGTGTGTTCCTCAGCCAGTCCTATGGGCGCAAGAATAACTCCACCATTTTCTGCTACGACCTTGCCGCCGCGGCGGAGGAGACTGTGGAGCTTGACGGGCAGCAGGTGAAGGCCTGCATCCTTGACAGCCGCTGCCAGACGGAGGCTGTCACCGCCATGCCCATGACCGAGGCACTGTGCGACGACGGCGAGGGCAATGTGCTGGTGCTGTTTGAGTCCGGCGCGATGGCCTATGACGACGGCAAGTTCCGCACAGACCACGTGTGGCTGATGAAATAACAATAAAAATCCCACCCATGCTTTGCATGGGTGGGATTTTTATTGTCATGCCGGTTCGTAGGAGCGGCTGAGCTCGTTGCCGTCCGCGCCGTACTCCACATCCTCCATGACCGTGGGGTCAACGCGACTGCGCCTTTTGACGACCATGCCCTGCCCCTGATTGTTGAACACCCAAATCTTATACTTGGGAAACGCGGGGTCATCCTTGCGGAAAACACCCGTCTCATTCAGGCGGCAGAACTTGGCGCGGCCCTCGGGAGTGTCCAGCAGATCGCCCTCGCCGGAGTAATAGAGCTCATCCTTGGCGGCGGTTTTCTTAAACTCCTCCCAGTCCTCATTTTCGACTTTCAAAACATCATCGGGCTGTATCATAATCCTTCTCCTTAATTTTTTGCGGTTTAATCTGTGTGTATTATATCACGACTGTGTGCAATATTACAAGCGCTTGCGCAAAAGAGGGAATGTGATATATAATAAAGCTATCTTGTGTCGCGCTCGGCGCGTTTGAAGCGGGAGCGCCGCAAAGCTGCTCCAAACCCCTTGCCTCCCCTACCGCAGTAGGGGAGGTGGCTTGACGCAAAGCGGCAAGACGGAGAGGTATCTCATGCGGAGTTAAGCTTTGCATTGGACGGCTTAAAACTTCGCTAAGGCTATCCTCTCAGTCAGCTGCGCTGAGAGCTCTCCTTGTTGCGACAAGGCGAGCCAAGGGGATGGCGCAAATTTAGCACAACGTGAAAAGCTACACTGCACCTACTTGCTTCCACCGCCGGGGCTGCGCCCGCAGGCGCGTTTCGGAGCGCAACCGCCGTAAGGCGGCTCTTAGCGCGGAGATGAAGTGTCAAGGCGCGAAGCGGCTTGACGATATGGGGATTGTCTTGCTTCAAGTTGACACCCCATTCAGTCACGGCTAACGCCGTGCCAGCTCCCCACGGAGGGGACGCCAAGTGGCTGCTGTGCAAATATTAACATCGCAATAAAGGTGAAAACAATGAAGATTTACATAGTCGAAGACGACGCCGCCATCGCGAAGGCCGTGGCGCGGCATATCGAGGGCTGGGGCTGCGAGACGATGATAGCTCAGGATTTCCGAAACATCGTGGATGAGTTTCTGCGATTTGACCCGCAGCTTGTGCTGATGGATATCACCCTGCCCTGCTATGACGGCTACCACTGGTGCGGCGAGATTCGCAAAATATCCAAGGTGCCGATAATTTTCATCTCCTCCGCATCCGACAATATGAACATCGTCATGGCGATGAACATGGGCGGGGATGATTTTATCGCCAAGCCCTTTGACCTGCGCGTGCTGACGGCGAAGGTGCAGGCGATGCTCCGCCGCAGCTACGACTTTGCCCTGACCGGGCGGGTGCTCAGCCACCGGGGCGTGCTCTTAAACACCGAGGATGCGAGCCTGAGCTGCAACGGGCAGAAGCTGGAGCTGACGAAAAACGAGCTTCGCATAATGCAGGTGCTTTTGGAAAACAACGGGCGCACCGTCTCGCGCGATACGCTGATGCAGCGCCTTTGGGAGACGGACAGCTTCGTGGACGAGAACACCCTGAGCGTGAACGTGGCGCGGCTGCGCAAGAAGCTTGAGAGCGCGGGGCTTACGGATTTCATCGTCACGCGCAAGGGCCTGGGCTATATGGTGGAGTAGTGTGAAAATCACACTACTTTATTAAAAAAGGCGTGCCGCTCGCCGCTGAAGCGGCAACCGCGGCACATGCCGGATAATCTCCATTCAGCCACAATGGAGATTGCTGTTCCCTTTGCTGCCGATGTGCGGCTGAATGGAGATTATTATGAGATTATTTCTTAAATATCTTTTTGACCGGCGGCGGGTTTTCCTGCTGGTGCTGCTGCTCACGGCGCAGACGGCGCTGCTTGGCTGGCTCTGGGGCATCCCGGCGGCGGACAGTATGTATGCTTTCGTGACCTCGGGGGTCATCTGCCTGCTGGTGCTGGGCTTTGATTTTGGCCGTTATTTGAGCAAGCACGCGAGGTTACAGCGGGCGAAGAACCAGATACTCATAAAGCCCAACGCCCTGCCAGAGCCGGAGAGCCAGCTTGACGCGGACTATCATGAGATAGTTGACACGCTCAGCCGGGAGCTTGACCGGGCGACGATGGCCTCTGACCGGCGTTATGGCGAGCTTGCCGATTACTTCACCCTCTGGGCGCACGAGATTAAAACGCCCATCTCCGCCATGGGGCTTATCCTCCAGCAGGGGCAGACGGAAAACAGCGCCGAGCTTGGCGACGAGCTCGGCCGAATCGAGCAGTGCGTGGACACGGCGCTCTCCTACATGCGCCTTGAGAGCGATTCAACGGACTTTATTCTCCGCAGCTACGGGCTTGACGGCATCATAAAGCAGGCGCTCAGGAAGCTCTCCCGCCAGTTCATCAGCCGCCGCATAAGTCTCGAATATGAGGGGACGGACAAGACCACCGTCACGGACGAAAAGTGGCTGGTATTTGTGCTCGAGCAGATACTCACAAATGCCCTCAAGTACACCCCGCCCGGCGGGAAGATCACCATCACCCAGAGCGGGGACAGCCTCAGCATTGCAGACACCGGCGAGGGCATAGCGCCCGAGGAGCTGCCGCGCGTCTTTGAGAAGAGCTTCACCGGCGCTAAGGGGCGGCGGGATAAGCGCGCCACCGGCATCGGCCTGTATCTGTGCAAAAGCGTGCTCAATAAGCTCGGCTGTGAGATATCAGTCAGCTCCACCCCCGGCGCGGGCACAACAGTGACCATCAGCGGCCTGGAATGATAGACAGGGGCATCGTTAAGATGCCCTTCAAATCTATCTTGCCTCCCCTTTCGCAAAAGGGCAGGCTCTGGGGTGCGCAAATCTGCACAGTATCCATCAGTTGCACCGCAGCACTTGCTTCCCCCGCCGGGGGAAGTGGCGCGAAGCGCCGATAGGGGGTTGCTTTGTTTTAAGTTAACGCCCTCTCAGTCACGGCTACGCCGTGCCAGCTCTCCCAGAGGGAGAGCCAAGGGGGTGGTGCAAACTTCAACTGCCGCGCAGTTTGAAATATCCCTCCCCCAATCTTACCATTTTGTAAGATAGCCCCGGGCATTGTAAGGGAAAGCTATGGCTGGCGGCTCACGCGGCGCCGTATAATGAGCGCATAGAAAGGAATGATATCGTCATGTCTATGCTTGAAGTAAAAAATATACGCAAAATTTACGACTCCCGCTTTGGCGGCAATAAGGTGCAGGCGCTCACGAATATCTGCTTCAACGTTGAAAAGGGCGAGTTTGTGGCCATCATGGGCGAGTCCGGCTCCGGCAAAACCACCCTGCTCAACATCCTCGCGACGCTGGATAAGCCCAGCTCCGGCGAGGTGCTGCTTGACGGGCAGAACATCTGCGCCATAAAGGACAAGCAGCTCTCCGCCTTCCGCCGGGATAATCTCGGCTTCGTGTTTCAGGACTTCAACCTGCTGGACACCTTTTCCATTCAGGACAATATCTTCCTGCCGCTGGTCATAGCGGGGAAGAAGTATAACGAGATGAGCCGCGCCCTCGCGCCGCTGGCGGATAAGCTCGGCATCAAGGGCATCCTCGCAAAATACCCGTACGAGGTCTCCGGCGGGCAGAAGCAGCGCGCGGCGGTAGCCCGGGCGCTGATAACCGACCCGCGCATCCTCCTTGCCGACGAGCCGACCGGCGCGCTCGATTCCAAGGCCGCCGAGCAGCTTCTGGAGCTTTTTGGCGAGATAAACGCCGGGGGACAGACCATTTTGATGGTGACGCACTCCGTCAAGGCCGCCTGCCACGCCGGGCGCGTCCTGTTTATAAAGGACGGGCAGGTGTTCCATCAGCTCTACCGGGGCGAGATGAGCGAGGAGGAGATGTACGGCAAGATTTCCGACACTCTCACCGTGCTCCAGAAAGGCGGCAGAAATGAGTAAGGCATTTTTCCCGAGGCTTGCCGCGCAGAACATCGTCAAAAACGGCAGGTTCTATATCCCATACATCCTCACCGTCATCTTCACCGCCGCCGCGTTTTACATCTGCCTTGCCATGAGCCTGACGGACGATATGCCCGACAGGGTGCGCTATATGTATCTGAGCGTGTACATGGGCATCGGCTGCTTCGTGGTGGGGCTGTTTATTCTCATCTTCCTGCTCTACACCAACAGCTTCCTGATGAAGCGCCGGCTAAAGGAGCTGGGGCTGTATAATGTCCTCGGCATGGGCAAGGGCAATATCGCCGCCGTGCTGGTGTACGAGACGATATATGTCTGGCTCATCGGCGTCGCTCTGGGCGTTGGGCTCGGCATAGTGTTCAACAAGCTGGTGGGGATGCTGGCCTACCGCCTGATGCGCATTGACGCGGGCTTCGGCCTCACTGTGTCGGTCAAGGGCGCGTGGATAACGGCGGCGTTTTTCGGCGTGGTGCTGCTGATAACGCTTATCAAAAACATCCGCAGCCTTCGCAAATATAAGCCCGTGGAGCTGCTCCACGGCGGGAATACCGGCGAGCGGGAGCCGAAAACCCGCGTGCTGCTGGCAATTCTCGGCGTGCTGACCCTTGGCGCGGGGTATTACCTCGCCCTTACGGCGAAGGACCCCATGACCGCCTTTACGTACTACTTTTTGGCGGTGTTTCTCGTCATAATCGGGACCTACTGCCTGTTTTGCGCGGTGAGCATCGCCGTTTTGAAGGCTCTGCGCAAAAATCACCGCTTTTTCTACAAGACGCCGAATTTCATCGGCGTGTCCGGCCTTTTGCACCGTATGAACCGCAACGCCGTGGGCCTTGCCAATATCTGCATCATCTCCACCATGGTCATGGTCATGGTCTCGGGCACGGTGTCCCTCTACGCCGGCACGGAGAGCATCCTCGATGTACGCACCCCGGCAACAATGAGCATCAATATTCAGCTTAACTCTCCCGTGGCGGAGTTTGACCGGCAGCAGGTGCTAAGCGGCCTCTGCGCCCTGGCGGAGGAAAAGGGCGTGGATATTGAAAAAATCTCCTCAATCGGCGTTGTCTCCGCCCGCATGGAGGTGGAGGGCAGCAATTATTACGAGGAGGGCAGCCGCGGCGGGCAGGTGCGCTATATAAACCTTGTCACCGCCGATGATGTTTACGACGTGCTGGGCGTGCGTCCGGAGCTTGCGGCGGGGGAGGCCATGCTCTTTGGCAGCGACACCTACGGCAGTGCCACCTTCAACTTAGGTGATACCGTGGAGACCTTTGCGCTCAAGCCCTGCGGCATATACCCGGAGAAAACGGCCCTGGCCTCCGCGCCCTACCGCGAGGCGGGGAACACCGATGTGTTCATCCTCCCGGATGAGGAGACGGTGAACAGGCTCACGGAGCTTATAAACTCCATGTATACAAGCTACTCGAACAGGTCGTACACCATATATATTGACACCCCCGCAAGCGACGAGGCGATAGGAGAGTTTATCAGCGCGGCATATAACGCCGACAGCAGCGCCCCCTGGTATACCGGCGGCGGTACGTCTGTGGGCTATCTCGCCATCAGGACAAGAAGCACCGAGGTGCAGGATTTCTACGCCACAAATGGCGGCTTCCTGTTTCTGGGCGTGTTCCTCGGCGTGGTGTTCGTGATCGCGATGGTGCTTATTATGTACTATAAGCAGATCTCCGAGGGTTATGAGGACAGGCAGCGCTTTGCCATCATGCAGCAGGTGGGCCTTCCCAAGCGCGATATCCGCCGCAGCATCAATATGCAGGTGCTCATCGTGTTCTTCGCGCCGCTCATCGTCGCGGGCATTCATGTCGCCTTTGACTTTGGCATGATGCGCCAGCTTTTGATGCTCTTTACGATGTTCAACTTCAAGGTCACGGCCATCTGCACCCTCTGCACCTTCGGCGGCTTCGCCCTGCTCTACGCCGCTGTCTATGCCCTCACCGCGAAGACGTACTATAAAATCGTAAGCGAATAAATAGAAACCGCAGCCGATGATAAGGCTGCGGTTTTTCGTGAGATTTTGTACCAACCCCTTGGCTCCCCTGCGTAAGGGGAGCTGTCAGCGAAGCTGACTGAGGGGTCGTTACCTGTGCTGTGATTAGCTTTACTGCTCAAATATCGCACGTTTACAATCCCTCAGTCACGGCTCTGCCGTGCCAGCTCCCTTTACACAAGGGAGCCAAGGAATGACGCAAATTTCAGCAGTTGCGCTCCGAAACGCGCCTGCGGGCGCAGCCAGAGGAAGAGCCAAGGGATAGTGCAAATTTTGCACAACGCGAAGGGCTATACTGCACCCACTTGCTTCCCCCAAAGGGGGAAGTGTCAAGGCGCGAAGCGGCTTGACGATAGGGGGATTGCCTTGCTTCAAGTTTTGCCCCCCCCTCCGTCACGGCTAACGCCGTGCCAGCTCCCCCGGAGGGGGCGCCAAGAGCAGGTGTGGAGCAAGCCGATATGTGCATCCTGAACAAAAAGTTACAAAAAATTAAAAAATAGCTTCAACCAAATATTAAAAGTTCTTAAGACCTGTTGCAATTCGTAATCTTTTGTGGTACATTGATAGTGCCGATATGGAGGGGGACTTTGCGCCCGCACTTTCGGCATACATATAAAACAGTGTTTCACACACATTTTATAAAGGCAAAAGGAGAAAGTGAAATGAAAGCAAGTAAGAAATTTCTGTCCCTGCTTTTAGTTCTGACCATGGTTTTCAGCTTCGCGGCGACTTCCGCCTCGGCTGAGGGCTTCCTGATTTTCGGCGGCAACAGCAAGGCCGACAGCACGGACAGCACCCCCAGCCCCGCGCCCAGTGCGTCCCAAGCGCCGCAGCAGGATGCCACCATTATCGGCGGCGATGACGAGTCCGGAGAAGAGACCGATGATAATACCAAGGACGACAAGCAGGTCGAGGACGAAGTGACCGACCCGGAGGCCATCATCGTTGGCACCGAGAAGACCTATAAGTATGCCACCCTTCGGGAGGCTATTGCGGACGCTGCCGAGGGAGCGACTGTCCAGTTGGTGAAGGATATCACCCTCTCCGCGCCTTTGACCATCTCCAAGAATTTGAAGCTGGATATGACCAAGCTCAACGGCACACCCAGCGTCATCACCTTTGCCAACAGCTCCAACCTGCACGATGCGGCTCTCGTCATTGACGGCGGCGCAGTCGTGACCATCAAAGAGGGCGAGCTGTGCTTCGTGGCTGATGCCGATGAGGACGGCAACGAGTTTGGCTTTGTAAACGGCGTTTACGCCGGGGACGGCTCCGTCTCGTTCTTTAACATGGTCATTGGCGGCGAAGTTGTCGGCGGCAGTGTCCTCAGCAACGCCGCTGACGGCAGCATCAGCGTCAAGAGCAACTGCGCACTTGATTTTGACCCCAGCGCCTATGTGTCCGAGGACTATAAGGTTGTTGATTACGACGGTATGTACGCCGTTGTGGACGCCGACCCCTCCGAAGATGACACGCCTTCCACCAATGAGATCAAGCCCACACAGGAAGGCGATATAATCCTCGCTACGGCCGATACCACAGCTAACGCAAAGCTCGACAAAATCACAGAGAATACTACCCTGAACCTCAACGGCAAGGCCCTGACCGGCGATATCACCGTTGCTTCGGGCGTGACCCTGCGCATCATCAACTCCGGTGAGCTTAATTCGACTACCGGCCAGCCCGAGCCTGTTGACGCCGCTGGTATTACCGGCAATATCACGCTTGACGGCGGCGCACTCATCGTTGAGGATGATGTTACTATTACCGGCAACATCACCATGAAAAACGGCAGCAGCCTGACCGTTAACGACAGCGCTGTCGAGGTTACCGGCAATGTCACCGCGGAAAGCGGCGCAAAGGTTTCCGGCTCTGTTACCGCCGGTAAGTTCGGCTCTGCCCTCCCCACCGGTCTTGTGCCCGATACCCATGAGCGCAAAGCTGACGGTACTATTGGCCTGAAAACCGCGCCCACCGGCAATTTTGTCACCGATGCAAGCGGCAATGCCTTCAACACCACCAACAACTATCCCCAGTATTTCAAGGGCAAGACAGAGCTTGCTTCCGCTCAGTCCCTCGTGCGCCTTGACAGCACCGTGTTCAAGATGGGTGCTGAACCCTCCAAAATTAGCATAGATACCACAGAGATCCCCGAGGCACAGTACACATGGGATGGCACCAAGAAAACTCTGGTTTTCAACACAGTTAACGATTCCACATCAGGCGAGAACGTTGTGACTATCCCCGCCTTTGAAAAGGCATCTGCCGGGGCGCACAATATTGTGTTCACCTTTACCGCGTCTGGTGGCGAGGTCACCAATTCCGTCCCCGTCTTTGTCTGGCCCAGTGTTGAAACTGCCGAGCTCAAGCATGTTGTGGGCGAGGAAGCCGGCGTTAAGCTTAAAGTATCTGATGAACCCAAGCATGTGGTTGTGGATGACAAGGAGCTTACCGGTACCGATTGGACTTGGGCAGACGGCACACTCAGCATTACTGCGCCCGCCCTTGACGCTCTGACCCCCGGCGACAGACTGCTCGGCATCAGCTATGACGCAGGCGAACTCAACGAGAACTCCAGCGTATTCTACAATGCCCTCTCCATTATCAATGTCACTCCCGTTGAGGCCAACAAGGACAACAAGTGGCTCAACAGCAACACCGCCCTCAGCTACAATGCTTCCCATGAGGTAACTGCTGTTTCTGTCAAGGATTCCAAGGGTACTCCACATACACTTACAAGGGATACGGACTTCTCCTGCAGCGACAAGAATGTCCTCTCCCTTAAGGCCGCTTTCCTCAAGAGCCTTCCCTATGGTGAGCACACCATGGTCGTCTCCCTCGCAGGCAGGGAAGTGACCGTCAAGTTCACCACCGCTCCTTCCCTCGTTCCCAAGGATGCCACCAACCACACCAAGGGCGGCCAGAAGGATCTGGTGTTTATCGCCTCTGACCCGATGGATACCGTCTGGGTCGGCAAGACTCAGCTCAAAGCTGACTATTACACCATCAGCGACGACGGCAAGACCATCACCCTTAAGGCTGCCTTCCTCAACACCCTGAAGGCTGACACGACCTACAACATCACCACCGCGAAGAGCAACGGCAACAACGGCTATACCTATAACGCCGTCAGCAGCTTCAGGATCCTCTCCGCTGCCTCCGCGGGCGCTACTCCCGGCACCGGTGATTCCGCCAACTTCGGCCTGTGGATCGCCCTGCTGGTGATTTCCGGCGCGGCTATCGCGGTCATCCTGCCCAAGCGCAGAAAAGAGAACTAAGCCAAAAAGGCTGAATCTCTGAGCAACAAAACCAAAGGCTCCCCGAAAGGGGAGCCTTTTTGCGTGCGCGGATAGATTTGGGAGAAGTGGCGCGAAGCGTTGATAGAAGGCGGAATTGGATAGAAGTAAAGCGCGTTATCAACTTTCTCTTGGTGTCAAGAGAAAGTTGCAAAGAGAGACACTCAGGAGGGGAAGATTGCGTTTTCTTCCCCTCCTAAGAACCACCCTAATTGAAACGAGTAAAGAGGAGTGCCTCTTTGCAATTCCCCGTGCAGGGCAGAAAATTAAGCGCTAAGTTAAAATTGTTGTAGGTTTAAGAGCGTAAGAGCGGCAAATTTGTATTACCCAAAGGCTCCCCTTGTCAGGGGAGCTGTCAGCCGAACAGGCTGACTGAGGGGTAGTATTCTCTCCCTCCGTCTTCGCCTTACAGCGAATCCACCTCCCTCGTCAGAGGGAGGTATGGCTATGCGCAGCGGCTTATAACTTCCGATTTGACGTACTCCGTTCTGCTGCCCCGCAGGGGCAGCCTTGCCTCTCACTCTGGGAGAGGTGGCACGGCGAAGCCGTGACGGAGAGGGGGAGTGCTATGGTGCGGCAAAAGTACCGGCATTTCCACGCTGTGTAGCCTCGATACTCTCTCAGTCTCGCTTACGCTCGCCAGCTCTCCCGAAGGGAGAGCCAAGATGAGGCGGTGCAACCTTGCCGCGTTTTGCGCATTTCAACATTTAGTGTAAATTGACCATTGAAATGTACTTGGAATTGACATTGAAACTTGCTATAATATGAAAGGCGAGGTGCGCTGTGCGCCGCGCCTACCAAAGATATAGAGGAGTGAGCCCTGTGGATAAGAAACTTCTGAAGCATATACCCAAGGACGATATCTACTTATTCAATACCGGCGCCGCCAGCAAGGCCTGGCTCTGCTTTGGCTGCCGCTATATTCCGGCGCTGAAAATGCACCGCTTCATGGTCTGGGCACCCAACGCCGAGCGCGTCACGCTGGTGGGTGACTTCAACGGCTGGGACAGGGAAAGCCTGCCCATGGAGAAATTGGAGGGCGGCGTCTGGGCGCTGTTTGTGGACAATGCCCATGAGGGGCAGATGTACAAGTTCTGCGTCCACTGCTGCGACGGGCGGACGGTGCTCAAGTCCGACCCCTTTGCGGCCTTTTCCCAGCACGGGGCGGACACCGCGTCCATCATAAGCTGCGAGAGCCATCACCGCTGGGGCGACAGCGCGTATATGCGCCGCCGCGCGAAACGCAATTTCATGACCGAACCCATGAGTGTGTACGAGGTACACATGGGCTCATGGAAGGATCTGCCCGACGGGATAAACTACCGCAGCGTGGGTGACGCGCTGGCCGATTACTGCGCGGACATGGGCTACACCCATGTGGAGATCATGCCGGTCACGGAGTTCCCCTATGACGGGTCATGGGGCTATCAGGTCACGGGCTATTACGCCCCCACCTCCCGCTATGGTACGCCCGATGATTTCAGATACATGGTGGACAGGCTCCACCGCGCCGGCATCGGCCTTATCATGGACTGGGTGCCCGCGCATTTCCCGCGTGACGAGCACGGCCTTGCCCGCTTTGACGGCTCAAATCTCTATGAGTGCAAGGAGCAGCGCATGGCTGATCACCCCGAGTGGGGCACGCTTATCTTTGACTATGCCAGCAGCCAGGTGCAGAGCTTTTTGGTCTCCTCCGCCTGCAAGTTCTTCGAGGAGTATCATATCGACGGCATCCGCGTGGACGCTGTGAGCTCCATGCTGTACCTTGACTATGGCCGGCAGGGGAACTTCACCCCGAACCGCGAGGGCGGCAACATTAACCTTGACGCGATCGATTTCCTGCGAAAGCTCAACAGCACCGTGCTGACCAATTACCCCGGCGCGCTGACCATTGCCGAGGAGTCCACCGCCTTCCCGCTGGTGAGCGCCCCGCCGGATCAGGGCGGCCTCGGCTTCTGCATGAAGTGGGACATGGGCTTCATGCACGACACGCTTGATTACATGGAGCTTGACCCGTATTTCCGCAGCTTTAACCACAACCGGCTAACCTTCTCGATGATGTACGCCTTTTCCGAGAACTATGTGCTGGCCTATTCCCATGATGAGGTCGTGCACGGCAAGCGCTCCATGATAAACAAAATGAGCGGGGAGTACGACCAGAAATTTGCCTCCCTGCGTGCGCTGTTCGGCTTCCAGTTCGGCCATCCGGGCAAGAAGCTCAACTTCATGGGCAGCGAGTTCGGCCAGTTCATTGAGTGGAACTGGAAGCAGCAGCTTGACTGGCTGCTGCTGGATTACCCCAAGCACCGGCAGCTTCAGGACTACTGCCGCGAGCTTAACCGGCTCTACACCAAAAACCCGGCCATGTACGCCGTGGACAAGTCGTGGGACGGCTTCAAGTGGCTCAATGTTGACGACAGCGACCGCAGCTCCGTCGCCTTCCTGCGCACGGAGGACGGCGAGAGCGGTATAGTCTGCGCCTGCAACTTCACCCCCGTGTGCTATGACGGATTCACCATCGCCCTGCCCGCACCGGGCACACTGCGCGAGGTCCTCAACAGCGACGATGAGCGCTTCGGCGGCGGCGGAGCGGGCAACCCCAAATCCATCCGCGCGAAAAAGCAGCCGTTTTTGGATATGCAGTATTCCGCGCAGATAACCCTGCCGCCCATGTCGGCGGTGTTCTTCAAATTCACACCGACAAAACCCAAAGAGAAGAAAGAGGCTTTGAATAATAACAATGCCGCAAAAGCGGCGGAACGGAGTAAAAAATGAAGCGAGAATTTCGTGATATGCTCAAGGAGCGCGGCCGCAGCGAGATGCCCAAGGTGCTGCTTGCTGCCGCCGAGTGCGCCCCCCTTTCAAAGACCGGCGGCCTTGCCGACGTGGTGGGGACGCTGCCCAAGAGCCTCAAGGAGCTGGGCATTGACGCGAGAATAATCACCCCTTACCACAGAATAATCAAAGAGCGCTATGCCGATAAGGTCGAGCATATGTTCTATTTCTATGTCCGCCTCGGCTGGCGCATGGAGTACGCCGGGATAGAGAAGTTAGAGCTTGACGGCGTGACCATTTACCTCGTGGATAACGAGCACTATTTTGGCAATAAGATCTACCTCGGCGACAAGGCCGAGGGCGAGCAGTACGCCTTCTTCACCCGCGCCGTGGTCGACTGCATCCCCAACCTCGACTTTACGCCCGATATTGTCCACTGCAACGACTGGCACACCGCGATGATCCCCATGCTCGCCCGCACCCAGTACCCCGGCTGTATGCAGGAAAACCTGCGCTTTTTGCTGACGATACATAACATTGCCTTCCAGGGCAAGTTCGGCTTTGACTATGTGCAGGACCTCTTCGGCATTGACAGCCGCTATTACACCCCGGAGTTTATAGAGCTCAACGGCTGCGCGGACTTCCTGAAGGCCGGCTGTGTCTTTGCCGACAGAATAAACACCGTCAGCCCCAGCTACGCACGCGAGATCATGACCCCCTACTACGCCGAGGGGCTTGAGGGCATCCTCAACGCCCGCAGTGCCCAGGTGACGGGCATCATCAACGGCATCGACAAGGCGACATTCAATCCCCACGCGGACAAGCTCCTCCCCGCCACCTATGACCGCGGCCATCTCAAGGGCAAGGCCAAGTGCAAGGCCGCGCTTCAGGAGCGCATGGGTCTTGAGGTGAGAGGCGATGTGCCCCTCTTCGCCATGGTCACGCGCATGACCGAGCAAAAGGGCTTTGACCTTGTGGCCTGTGCGCTGGACGATCTCATGAGCCGAAACGATATGCAGTTCATGCTCCTCGGCACAGGCGACGAGCGCTTTGAAAACTTCATGCGCGCGGCGGAGTACCGCTACAAGGGGCGGCTGTGCGCTTATATCGGGTACAGCGAGGAGCTTTCGCATCTGGTCTACGCCGGGAGCGACTTCTTCCTCATGCCCTCCCGCTTTGAGCCCTGCGGCCTGAGCCAGATGATAGCCATGCGCTACGGCTCCATCCCCATAGTGCGCGAGACCGGCGGCCTGAAGGACACCGTCACCCCGTATAACCGCTTCACCGGAGAGGGTAACGGCTTCTCCTTTGCCAATTTCGACGCCTGGGAGATGCGGGACACCGTACAGCTCGCGCTGAGCTGCTACGGCAACAAGGAGATAATGAACGGGCTTATAAGCCACGCCATGCAGGCGGACTTTGGCTTTGAGCGCTCTGCCGAGGAATACGCAAGACACTATATATGGATGCTTTGAGGAGTGGTTCTGTCGCCGTGCATTTCGGCGGCAGCTACCGGGAATGTTGGACGGAGAGACAGCGGCTGTACATCGCCTATGAAAACCGGCGCACCGTGTACGCGGAGCGGGTAAACGGCGTGTGGCTGCCTGCCGACGGGGATGAGGAGCTTTGTGCCCTGCTCCGCCGGGAGGACTGCCCCTGGCTCACGATGGAATATTTTCAGGCGGCGGCATCGGTGTATGCCGCTGCCCATATCTGCCTTGAAAACGGCCTTGAGCTTACGCGGATGCGCGAGGTCTATCAGGACGAGGATAACCCCCTCGCCGCGGCCGAGCTTGCAAGGCTCTTGATGGACGATTGCGGCTTCTCGCTCGAGGACGCTTACCGCATCGCCGCGCGCTGCTGCGGCAACATCCGCGCCTGCGGCGTGGATGTTGAGCAGGTTTACCCGCTCCAGCCGAGGACCGCCCACGTGGTGAGCCTTTTGCGCGGCCTGTGCTCCTGCAAGCTTGAGATGGAGCATGACCCGCGGAAGCTAAGCTGCCGCGCCCCGTTTGGTGCGCTCTGCGCGGGAGAGCGGGTGCGGCTTGGCTTTCGCGTGCTGGGCGGGCAGGTCAAGCGCGCAGAGCTTTTGCTCTTTGGGGACGAGCTGCGCCGGGAGTACGCCATGGAGCGCTCACCGGACGGCTTTTCCGTGGAGATCACTCTGCCGGAGACGCCTGCCGCGCTGTGGTATCTTTTCAAGATCGAGAGCGCCAGCGGCACTCAGTACCTCTGCCCGGACAAGAGCGGCCTTTACAGCCGCCTCAGCGGGCGCGAGGAGGGCGGCTTCCGGCTGACGGTGTATAAGCCCGGCTTTGACACCCCGGCCTGGTTTCGCCGGAGCGTCATGTATCAGATCTTTCCCGACCGCTTCGCCTTTTCCGATGACGAAACGGCGCGGCGCGGCGTGGAGTATCACCGCGCGCTGGGGCAGACGCCGGAGCTGCACGGGAGCATAGACGAGCCCGTGCGCTGGCAGCCGAGGGACTTTGAGCGCGATTACAGCCCCGATGATTTTTACGGCGGCACCTTCAAGGGCATCGAGAGCCGCCTTGACTATCTCAAGGCGCTGGGTGTGAGCGTCATTTACCTCAACCCCATTGTTGAGGCGCGCTCCAACCACCGCTATGACACAGCAAACTACCTCCGCCCCGACCCGATTCTGGGCACGGAGGAGGACTTTGAGTCCCTTTGTCTCAGTGCAAAGGAGCGCGGCATCGGCATCATGCTCGACGGGGTGTTTTCCCACACCGGCGCCGACAGCGTGTATTTTAACCGAAACGGCGCTTATCCCTCGCTCGGCGCGTGTCAGGGGCGGGAGTCGGACTATTACGGGTGGTACGATTTTCGTAGCTTTCCCGAGGACTACCGCTGCTGGTGGGGCTTTAAGGACCTGCCCGAGGTCAACGAGAACGACCCCAAATGGCAGAATTTTGTCATCAGCGGGGATAACAGCGTTGTGAAAACATGGCTGCGCCGCGGGGCCGCCGGCTGGCGGCTTGACGTGGCGGACGAGCTGCCCGATGCTGTGCTTTCGCTTATCCGCAAGGCTGCCAAGGAGGAAAAGCCCGACGCGCCCATCCTGGGCGAGGTCTGGGAGGACGCGGTCATAAAAGAGAGCTACGGCGGGCGGCGCAATTACGCGCTGGGGTACTCGCTCGACAGCGTGATGAACTACCCCTTCCGGCAGGCGGCGATTGATTTTGCACGCGGCAGGATGGACGCCTACGCCCTGCGCGATTTTCTCACCGGGCAGCAGATGAACTACCCCAAGCCCATGTATTACGCGCTGATGAATCTGCTCGGCAGCCACGATGTGGAGCGCCTGCGCACGGCGCTTTCAAGCGATGTCGTTCTCAAGGAGCTGCCGCGAAACAGGCAGCTTGAGGTGGAGTATACCGCTGACATGCTGGACCGGGGCCGGGAGCTATCCAAGCTCTGCGCCGCGCTGCAATTTGTCATCCCCGGTGTTCCGAGCGTCTATTATGGGGACGAGCAGGGCATGACCGGCGTGTGTGACCCGTTCAACCGCCAGCCCTTCAGGGAGCAGGACGGGGAGCTGTGCGCATATTATCGGGAGCTTTCCGCGTTGAGAAATTCAACGCCCATCCTGTCCACCGGCAAGGCGGAGTTCATGGCCGCCGGGGCCGATGTGCTGCTGGTGCTGCGCTATATTGACGGCGGCGCGGACGAATTTGGCCAGAGCGCCGAAAACGGGGCCTATCTTGCCGTCATTAACCGGGGCGAGAGCCGCAGCGTGAAGTGGGACTTCTCCAAGCTCGGCCTTGGCGAGCAGGTCATTGACGTTGCCGCCTGCTCGGCAAAGATAATAAAGCTAAATTGACAGCGGAATATCCGCTGTCAATTTAATAAAAAATTAAGGATTAGCGTATGGAATTTTTATTTTGCGTCTGCTATTATGCGCTTATGGGCGTGCTCTCCTTCGTGGCGGGGCGGCTCATAGCAAGGCATAATTTTGATTATAACGCGCCGCCGTTTCGTGCGCTGCCCTTCGAGCAGGATGGGCAGATTTATAAGCGCGTCGGCGTCGCCTCGTGGCAGGCAAAGGTGCCGGATATGAGCAGAATTTTCAAAAAGCTCATGCCGCCGAAGAAGATGGACAGCCGCCCGGATAAGGAGACACTGCGCCTGATGATACAGGAGACCTGCGTTGCCGAGCTTGTGCACGCGCTGCTGTGCGTTTTCGGCATTGCGGCATTCTGGATCTGGCCGGGCTGGGGCGGAGTTATCGCCTGGCTCTTGTACTGCCTGCTCGGCAATCTGCCGTTTATCATCATCCAGAGATACAACAGGCCGCGGCTAATTAAGCTGCTGTGGCTGTGCCAAATGAGAGAGGAGAGAAGAAAATAAAAGCACTCATTCTTAGCTGCAACACCGGCGAGGGGCACAACTCCGTGGCCAAGGCCATAAAGCAGTGCTTTGACGCGGCGGGGGAGCAATGCGATATTATAGACAGCCTTGCGCTTATCGACGAAAAGGTGTCGGAGCTGATGTCAAAGGGGCACGTTTTCATGTACCGGCATATACCCGTGCTCTTCAAGAGAGGCTACGCCAGAGCCGAGGAGCACGAGGAGCGCTTTGCCGAGGGCTCCTTTACATATGAGCTGATGGCCTCCGGCGCGGAGCGGCTCTATAAGCTCATCACCGACGGGAGCTATGACACTGTGATCTGCCCCCACGTTTTTTCCGGCCTTATGCTGACCGAGGTCAGAAAACAGTACGACGCGAAATTCATAAGCTGCTTTGTGGACACGGACTATACCGTCAGCCCCGGCGCGGCGGAGTCAAGGCTTGATAAATACTTCCTGCCGGACGAGTCGGTGATAAAGGACATTGACAATGTGGACATGGAGCGGACGGTTATAAGCGGCATCCCGGTGCGGCAGGAGTTTTTCAGCCGCAGGGATAAAGCCGCGGCCAAGCGCGCTCTGGGCATCCCCGAGAACGCAAAGCACATTCTGATGATGTGCGGCAGTATGGGCTGCGGGCCGATAAAGCGTCTTGCCCAGGGCCTTGCCGAGGCCATGGGGGAAAACCAGTTTCTCACAGTGGTCTGCGGCACGAACCAGCGCTTGGAGACCCGTCTTGAAAACCAGGTCGAGGAGAAGGAAAACGTGCGTATTCTGGGCTATGCGGACAATGTTCCCGCCCTGATGGACAGCGCGGACCTGTATCTCACCAAGCCCGGCGGCATCAGCGTCAGTGAGGCGGCGGCTAAGACCCTGCCCATGGTGCTGGTGGACGCGGTGGCCGGCTGCGAGAAATACAATCTTGATTACGCCCTTGAAAAGGGCATCGCCAAGACCGCCGACGGCGTGGAGGAGCTTATCACGCTGACCATGGGCCTCATCTCCGACGAGGAGGAGCTTGAGAAAATGCGCGCCGCCGCCCTGACCCTGTCTGAGCGCAACGGCGGGCGGATAGTATACGACTGCTTAAAGCAGATGGAGAGAGAAAACAGAAACACAAAATGAAAATAACCCCTGTTGATTACCGGCGCTTTCGCCCCGGACTTATAAACACCCCGGAATTTTCCCATCTGTGGCTGCTGCTGTACTGGCCGCTTTACGGGCTGGGCTTTATGTATGTCGAGCGCTTTTATAACGTGGAGCATTACCAGCCCATGTACTGCCCGCTTGATGACGCGATACCGTTTAATGAGCTTTTCCTCATTCCTTATTTGTTCTGGTTCGTGTTTTTGATCGGGATGCTGGCCTATACTTTGTTTTTCGAGCCGGACAGCTTTCGCCACATGATGTACTTCATCATGGCGACCTACACCGTGGCAATTATTACATATTTTATCTTCCCCAACTGCCAGCTTCTCCGCCCGGCGGAATTTGCGCGGGATAATATCCTCACGCGCTTCATGGCGTTGTTTTACACGTTTGATACCAACACCAATGTCTGCCCATCGATCCATGTGCTGGGCTCCTTCGCCGTGGCCTTCACCGCGTGGAACACCGAGCGCTTCAAGGCGCCCGGCTGGATGTGGGCCTTCGGGCTTATGGCGCTGCTGATAAGCGTCTCGACTCTGTTTGTAAAGCAGCACTCGGTGATTGACGTTGCCGCCGCCCTGCTGCTTTGCGCGGTGTTCTATGTGCCCTGCTTTAAGTGCGCAAAAACCAAGCGCACTGTCATGGCAAATTGAATATATCAAAAAATCCCGCTGGAAGGCGGGATTTTTTTGCCTGAAAATTATGTTATATATGAATAAAATACAAATTATTCCGCCTCATCCTTGACAAGTGTCCGACTTAGGACTTATACTGCATATAGAATCCTATTTCGGACTCTTGCAAAAAGGGGGGATGCGCATGGATAACGACACGAGGGAGCAGCTTGAGGTCATCAACCGGCAGATAAAAGAGCTTGTGGGCTTATACCGGGGCAGTGTTGGCCGCTCCGGGATCTCAGAAAACGAGTTTTGGGTCTGGTATACGCTTATTGTTATGGGCGGGGAGTATTCCCAGCAGGATATCTGCCTTTTCTGGTCGCTGCCAAAGCAGACGGTGAACACCATTGTGAGGAACATGGTCAAAAAGGGACTCGCGACGCTTGCGGTCATCCCCGGAACAAGGAACCGCAAGGTCATCCGCCTGACGCAGGCGGGGAGAGAATACGGGGAGAGCCTTGTCTGCCCGATTTCTGAGGCGGAGAGCCGGGCGTTTATCATGCTCCCCGAGGCGGACAGACTCGTCTGCACGGCAATTTTGGGCAAATACATCGATTTGTTAAAGGGAGAAATTTATGGAACCGAAAAATGAACAGCACTCGAAATATCAAAAGAAGATATTTACCATTCCAAACATCCTTTCCTTTTTCCGCCTGTGCCTGATTCCTGTAATCGCGTGGCTGTACGCTTCTGAGCATAATTATCTCCTGGCCGGAATTATCCTCATCCTGTCCGGGATAACCGATGTGGCGGACGGGTTTATTGCAAGGCACTTTAATATGGTCAGCGACCTGGGTAAGATACTTGACCCCGTCGCGGATAAGCTGACGCAGGGCGTCATGCTCATCTGTCTGGTGCTGCGCTTTAAGCTGATGCTCATACCGCTTATTCTGATGGCCATAAAAGAGATATACATGAGCGTGAGCGGGATTATAATAATCCGGCGTAAGGGCGTTGTAAAAAGTGCGGACTGGCACGGCAAGGCGGCGACCTTTATTCTGGATCTGACAATGGTGCTGCACATATTCTGGCTCGAGATAACGCCCGCGGTGTCCACGGCGCTTATCGCGGCCTGCTCTGTGATGATAATAGTGTCCTTCGTGTTTTACGCTATGCGCAACCGGGACCTGCTTAAAGCGGACAGCCAGTAACGGGAAGACAAAATGGAAAAAAGAACAAAACAAAATCTGCTGATAGTCGTCATCGGTGTGACGCTGTTTGTCGCGCTGACGAATCTCGGCGCGGTGTTTGGATTTTTGAGCAAGCTTATGGGGATAATTCTGCCGGTTGTCATCGGCGGGGTGCTGGCTCTGTTTATCAATGTGCCCATGACGGGGATTGAAAAGCGCCTGCGCCGGATCAAGAGAAAAAAGCCGCTATCGGATAAGTTTTACCGCGTTTTATCCTTCGTGCTGACGCTCGTCTGCGTCGCGCTGGTGCTTACGCTGATGTTCACCCTGCTCATTCCGGAGCTCGTGAACACGGTGAAGGGCCTGCGTGTTCTGGTTGAAGCGCGCCTGCCGGGGTGGATCGCGTATCTTGAGGGCCTCGGCCTTGACGCGGATTGGATAGATGAGGTGCTCTCGGGCATTGACTTTGAAAAGATAGCGCAGGATATTGGCAGCGGGGCAAACCTGTTTTTTGAAAGTGTTGTAGATACCGTCTCCTCGGCTGCGAGCAAGGTCATGGCGGCGGCCTTCGGGCTGATTATCAGCGTCTACCTCAGCCTTGGAAAAGAGCAGGTGTGCAGGCACACGAAAAAGCTGATTTATGCCTATTTTAAGCCCACGTGGGCGGATTATCTCACCCATGTCAGCCGGACGTTCAGCCGCTCTTTCGCCAATTTCCTCTCCGGCCAGTGCTTTGAGGCCGTCATCCTCGGAACCTTGATGTTCCTCGCCTTTTCAATTTTCAGGCTGCCGTATGGGCTTCTGGTCGGCGTTTTGACGGCGGTCTGCGCGCTCATTCCCTATGTCGGCGCGTTTATTTCCTGCGCGGTCAGCGTGCTTCTCGCCCTGCTCATAGGCCCCACGCTTGCCCTTCGCTGCCTGATAGTGTATCTGGCCGTACAGTTTATTGAAAACCAGTTTATCTATCCGCGCGTTGTCGGCGGCTCTGTCGGGCTGCCGCCGCTGTATACGCTGATTGCCGCGATGATTGGCGGCAAGCTCTTCGGCATCATCGGCATTTTGTTCTTCATCCCGCTCATGGCGGTGGTGATTGAGCTCTTGAAGGAGGACGTAACAAAGCGCCTCGACCGCCGGGGGAAAATAGTGGCATAATAATGAAACAATACAAAAATTCACCGCAGTCTCTGCGGAGAATTTTTATGTGTATGGTGATAATATTTTGTGAAGATTTAATGTCGAAATTGCTTTCAAGTTGTGCTATACTCAGAGACCGCCAAATGGCTTTGAAAAGCCGGATAAAAAAAGAGGGAACAAACTTGGAAAAGCTTAAACAAAAGCGTCAGATAGATATTATCAACGGCTCCATCTGGAGAGGCCTGCTGCAATTTGCGCTGCCCGTTGCGGCGACGGCCATCCTGTCCCAGCTCTTTAACGCGTCGGACATTGCGGTTGTCGGCAACTTCGCCGGGGATGAGAGCACCGCGGCCGTCGCGGCGGTGGGAGCCAACGCTGTGATCGTGGGGCTTGTCATCAACTTTTTCGTCGGCATTTCACTCGGAGCTACGGTGGTTATCGCAAATTCAATAGGCCTGAAGGATCATGAGAGTGTGCACAAGGCAGTGCATACATCGATTCTTGTCGCGCTGCTCGGCGGTGCGCTTGTTTCGCTTGTCGGAGAGCTTGCCGCCGTGCCGATGCTGCACCTGCTGAGCGTACCGGACGATGTGTTCCCGGCGGCGCTGCTGTATCTGAGAATTTATATGCTCGGTATGCCGGTGATTTTGCTGTATAATTTTGAGGCGGCAATCTTTCGCAGCGTGGGTGAGACAAAAATTCCGCTTATCGCGCTGGCCGCCTCGGGTGTTCTGAATGTTATTTTGAACCTGTTTTTCGTCATCGTGCTCCATATGACGGTGGACGGCGTCGCCATTGCGACGGTGGCCGCGAACCTTGTCAGCTCAGTCATTTTATATCGGGAGCTCAGGCGCACAACACAGGAGATTCATGTTGACCCGCGGGAGCTTAAAATCAACGCGGCGTGTTTGCGGCGCATCCTGCGCATAGGTGTGCCTGCGGGCTTTCAAAGCGCGGTCTTTTCGGTTTCAAATATCGTCATTCAGTCGGCCATCAACAGCCTTGGAACGATAGTGATGGCGGCGTCCAGCGCGGCGTATAATATCGAGGTCATAAGCTACGATGTCATCAACGGCTTCAGTCAGGCCTGCACTACCTTTGTCGGCCAGAATTACGGCGCGGGTAACCTGCCACGCTGCAAAAAGACCCTGCGCCTTAGTCTTGCGGAGGGCGCGGTCGCTCTTGCGGCGGCAATAGTGCTTATCCTGCTTTTCGGGCGGCAGCTGATCGCCATTTTTGACAATACTCCCGAGGTTATAGAATTGGGCTACATCCGCCTGAGCCTTCTGATGATATCTCATGCGTTTTCGCTGGTGTATGAGGTGCTGGCCGGATATCTCCGGGGCTTTGGCATTTCTCTGATGCCTTCGCTTTTGTCGATGCTTGGCATCTGCGGCGTGCGCATCGCGTGGATACAGTTCGTTTTTCCCATCAGCCAGACTTTCAAGACGATTATGATTGGCTACCCGGTGAGCCTGTTCGTAACGGCGCTGCTGCTCTTGGCTGCCGTGCTCATCACCCGCCCTGCGCACAAGCTGAAAAAAGCCGGAAGCGGGCTTTGAACCGCCTGCTTGCCGCTTCGCGTCAATCCACTGCCCTTTTGCTAAAGGAAAGGCATGAACAGAGGCTCATATAAATATACACCCCGGCTTCATAAAGAAGCCGGGGTTAAAAATATGTAGCAACAGCTTTCTTTCCTCGCTGTCAAAATATAGGTGGGTGTTCTTTTCCCTCATAATCGCCACCGTCCTTTCTTGGCTTCATTATACCGTTATAAAGGAACTCCGTCAAAACTGTAACTTCGCATTTCTTGGTATTCTGGCGTATCAAGGCTCAATCCTCAGTAGTAAATAAGTAGTAAATAGGGGTTGCAATCCTCAAGAAATGCGGGGAAATGCTTTGTTTTGCGGGGATAATCACCCTTTTGCTTGATTTTTATTAAAAACAATAATTATGAAGGAGCGATTTGAACATGAATGTGACTGCCGTTTATTTTTCACCCACGGACACAAACCGCAAGAGTGTCTGCGCCATTGCCAAGACGCTTGGCGGCGAGTATAAGGAGCTTGACATCACCTGCAAGGCAGGGAAGGCCCAGTTCGGGCCGGATGATGTTGCGGTTTTCGGCGCGCCGGTGTACGGTGGGCGGCTCTTCAAGGGCATTGCGGAGCGCCTGCATGACGTGCGGGGCGAGAATACACCCTGCGTCGTCACCGTGACCTATGGCAACCGGGATTTTGACGACGCGCTGCTCGAATTTTGCGATATGCTCAGCGCACAGGGCTTTGTTCCTGTCGCTGCCGGGGCGATGATCGGCCAGCATACATACGGCAGCATCCAGGTCGGCCGCCCGAATGAGAGCGACCTTGCGGAGGATGCGGCCTTTGCCAAAAAGGTGCTGGAAAAGCTTAAAAACGGCGATCACAGCACGCCGGAGATTCCGGGCAATCGCCCCTATAAGGACGGCGGCAACGGCGGCTCATTCTTCCCGCTGACAAGCGATGCCTGCATCGGCTGCGGCCGCTGCGCAAGGGAGTGCCCCATGCAGGCCATCGCCGCCGACAACCGTACCATAGACGAGAGCCGCTGCATCGCGTGCTTCCGCTGCATCCGCCGCTGCCCGGTCGGCGCAAAAAACATGGACACCCCGGCGTATAACGACTTTGCCGCCGCGTTCACGGAAAAGCTCAAGGAGAGAAGAGAGAACGTATATTTTATTTAAATTTTATTTAAGTTTTAGAATAACAAAAAGCAGAGGGTTTCCCCTCTGCTTTTGCTTTTATACCATGCTTTTGTAATCCTCACAGGCGCAGACGCTGTCCGGCGGGAAGAACTCCTCCACAGGGAAGCGGATGCGCCCGAAGAGCGCGCAGGGATCGTCTTCGGAGTTGCCGGGGCACTCCTTATCCGGCATACAGTAGTCGTAGGCGGGAATGAGCAGCTGGGTGTCCCGCTCAAGACGGATGATGCTGAACTGCCCGATGGTGGCGTACCAGCGGCGGCCGGTGCTGGTGAGCACCAACTCCTCGGCAAACTGGGCGGCGATGAAGTCCGGTATGCTGCGCTGCTCGATGTCCGCGGGGCAGCCGCAGTTGGGGTCTGCAAGGCACATGTGCAGGGCGATGGGGTCCACTGAGTTGACCACCGCGATGGGGGAGTCAGTGCCGGTGAAGGCGGGGACGGCGCTGTCGGAGGAGAAGGTCTTGACGCTGCCCTCGCTGCCGAAAAGCATGACCCGCTTGTCAAACACCGCAAGGCCCGTGCATGTTTCCCCGGCGGGGAAGGTCTCGCCGATAACCCGGTAGAAGTAGCTGCAATCCACGGTGTAGTAGCCGCGGTTGAAGCTGATTGGCTCAACATTCACCGCCACATATAGAAGCTCCGCCGACTTGGGGCGTATGCTCAGGGCATTGTCTATGTAGCTCTGAGAACTCGCCGTGGGGTACACGCGCAGATCGTCAACGCAATCCTTATCCTTGCATGAGTCGTAAATCTTTCTGGTATTGATGCATACGGCCTCGCGGATGCTTGCAGAGCTTTCCACAGGCCCCGGCACAACTCTATCGGCCATAGTTATACCTCCTGTTTATAAACTAAAGCAGAGCCTTCGCGTCTGCCTGCTTCAGTACAGTTTATGCGCCCGGCGGGCAATTGTGTTAATTTTTGACTTGAAAAAACGGCGCGTTGAAGTATAATATTTACAGGTTATGCCAGCATCTGCGTGACAGACCGCGAAAACTGCCGCAGGGAGGTCAGAAAATGGACAATTTTGGCTTTATTCATGAGAAATTAGATATTAAAATCCTCATTTTATATATACTGCGCCGCCTGCCCTATACTGTCGAGCCGGAGACCTTGCAGGAGCTGTGCCAGTGCGACGGGGGAATAGGCTACTTTGACTATTCCGACTGCCTGAGTGAGCTTGTGGACACCGGGCACGTGACCGAGGACGAGGAGGGCTACCGCATTACCGGCAAGGGCGTCAAAAATGCCGAGGCTGTGGAGAGCAGCTTGCCCTTTTCCGTGCGGACGAAGGCCTCAAAGCTCATTGAGCCTGTGGCCGAGCGCCTTGCCCGCGCCGCCATGCTCACCGCAAAGCATGAGGAGACCGAGGGCGGCTGCATGGTGGAGCTTGCCATGTCCGACGGGAAGGGCGAGGTTATGCACCTGCGCCTGCTCTGCGCCGGGGCAGATCAGGCAAAGCAGATTGAAAAGAAATTCCGCCGCGGGGCTGAGGAGATATATCAGCAGATTGCCGAGCTTCTCACCGCGGAGAAATAAACCCAATTCAATAAGGTAGTGTTTACATGAAAACAACGATACCCCAGGGCTACAAAAGCCCCCTCTCAGTTTATGACACCCAGAAGGCGATAAGCCTCTTGAAGCGCCTGTTTGAGGACAGGCTCGGCGCACTGTTGAATCTCTACCGCGTGTCCGCGCCCCTGTTTGTGGACAGAGAATCCGGTCTCAACGACAATCTCAACGGCTATGAGCGCCCTGTAAGCTTTGATATTCTCCGCTCAAACCACAAGGCGGAGGTGGTGCAGTCGCTCGCCAAGTGGAAGCGCCTCGCCCTCAAGCGGTACGGGTTTTACCCCGGCAAGGGCATCTATACCGATATGAACGCCATCCGCCGCGATGAGGACGAGCTTGATAACCTGCACTCGGTGTATGTCGACCAGTGGGACTGGGAGAAGGTCATCCTGCCCGAAAACCGCAATCTTGACTACCTCAAGCTCACGGTTATGGACATTGTTACCGCCATATGTGACACGCAGGACACCATTCAGGCCATCTACCCCCAGCTCCAGAGCCTGCCCAAGCTAAACCGCCGCGTCTCCTTCGTGACCGCGCAGCAGCTTGAGGACAGCTACCCCGAGCTTACGCCCAAGGAGCGGGAGAACGCCTACCTCAAGGAGCACGGCACGGCCTTTATCATCGGCATCGGCGGGGCGCTCAAATCCGGCAAGCCCCACGACGGCCGCGCCCCGGACTATGACGACTGGGCCCTCAACGGGGACATTATGGTTTATAACGAGCTTTTGGGCTGCGCGTTTGAGCTGTCCTCCATGGGCATCCGCGTTGACCCGGAGGCACTTGACAGGCAGCTTCGCCTCTCCGGGCATGACGAGCGGCGCGAGCTTCCGTACCACAAGGCGCTCTTAAACGGTGAGCTTCCGCTGACCATCGGCGGCGGCATCGGCCAGTCGCGCCTTTCGATGCTGCTGCTCGGCAAGGCGCACATCGGCGAGGTTCAGGCCTCTATCTGGGACGATGATACCCTCAGCACCTGCGCCGCCGCGGGCGTCATGCTGCTGTAAATTGACCTGTTGAAAAGACTGTCTGCCTTGGCAGACAGTCTTTTTTTCTGCTTATGAGAATGAGTAAAAATTTTTTCAAAAAATTTCCCGCAAAAATGAGTAAAAACCAAATTTTTCGCCGTCTATATAAGCAGAGGCAGAAAAACTGCTCGTTTGCGCGGGAGGTTGGATATGAAATTCAAGAGATACGGTTTATATATAGGGATGATAGCCTTGACGGAGCTGCTCCTGCTCGGCTTCGCGCTGTTTATATTTTATCTTGATACGCAGGGAAAGCTTTTTGGCGGCGGTCTGGGCATGTATATTTTCTTCCTTGCCTTGGCCATTTTGGACGCTGCGGTTTTGATATGGAGCCGGCACGACAGCGTCTGCTGCGACGAAAAGAGCATCAGAATATCCACGCGAAAGGGAAGCTTTGAATTTGCGTGGAAAGAGATCTATGAAATTGAAAAAACTCCGCACACAGGCCTTCTTGTAAAGGCCCTTGGCGGGGAGGAGCTTGTCATTGTCCCGTCCGTGCTCGCGGGGGCGAAGTTCACCGAGTATGTAAAGAGCGTTTACCCGGCGCTGGAGATAAAGAGCGCCGCCAAAGAGAATAAGAAAAGCGTGCTGAGAGAAGCATGCGGCGCGGTAACTGCCCCCAGCGCTGCCGCCGCGCAGCCCTACACACAGGGGAGGCTCTGGCAGTTTGTTGACAAATCCATGTGACAGAAGGCAGCAGGAGGCGGCGGAGAAAGAGGAGCTGCGGGTAAAGGATGCGGCGTTTTTCGCGGCGGTGAAATATACTCTGCTCGCTGTCGGATTGCTTTTGGCTTCGTGCATTCTGTATTATATCGGATATAAGTATTCGCCGGGCGTTTTTCTCCTGACCACTAAAGAGGCGCCAGTCAGCTTTTTGCCCTGCGTCGGACTATGGGGTTCCACCTTGTGCGTCAAAAAAGCGCGTGATAACACTCGGCCGGATGGCGCAGTGTTCAGATGGACTTTTACGCGGTGGTACATAGCGCAGACGATTCTTGCGGTGCTTGTGTCGCTGTTGTGGGCGTTGGATTTTCTGCTGTCGTTTTTTGAATAAAAAGTATATAAGAGTGACTTTATGGCTGTGCCTGCGGGCGAGGTTCAGAGCGTCCCAT